>FWPV01007605.1_pt1 | contig 19546 bp, 14 predicted proteins | sample 2228371 | NCBI WGS metagenome assembly FWPV01 (sample SAMEA103939776, study PRJEB20133) | metagenome
CAAAAAAAAATATAAAAAAAGGCCAGGCTTCAGTTGTTGTAATTGCAATAAAAATAAAGAAGTTAAGAAAAATAGCTCCATTCTCCACCGATATGTATTTTTATATTTAATTGCAATTGAACTTTTAAGAGTGTATCATTTAATATGGATAATTATAATTAAAATAAAAATGGAGAGCACATGAGACACAAATTATTGTCCGCAGTATGGTGCATAATCATTCTTAACATGGCAGAAATCATTGCCCAGATCTATCCGGAAACCTTATGGGTACCGGTTACTTTTTACGATTTCCATTCCGACAGAAGCAGCCCGGAATTCGAATGCCAGCATTACGGCGGATTACATCTGGGAATGGTTGCGGATACGCTTGGCCCCGACAGTAAACCGGTTCTTGGCCCTCAACCTTATCTCAACTATTATCTGAAATACTGGTTCAGGGACTGGGCCGCTTACGCCCGGGGCGACTCCACCAGACCCATTTACACATGCATAGCCAACTGTGGCAGCGAGTTTCAGGCGACGATGAGATACGACGGAGTCCAGAGAGTCAATCACGATACTTCTTTCAAAAATATCGTCATACACGATTCGCTCCCTTTCAGACTTGTAACCGGCCCCGGAGTTCCACCGGGCACCTATGAATACAGCAACAACAACTTCTTTCCTCTTGACAACCGCGGGTTCGGCAGGGAGGGCAGGAATCATAATTTCGCCTTTACAATGGAACTCCACTGGGAGTTTACAAAGGTACCTGGATTGACATTTAACTTCACCGGCGACGACGACGTCTGGGCTTATATCGACGGAAGGCTGAGGATGGATCTGGGCGGAATCCATAACGCACGGTCCGGCTCTTTCAGTCTCGATACCATTCCGGGGCTCATCGACAATCAGAAGTATATGCTCGATTTCTTCTATGCGGAACGACATACCACCGAATCGCATATACGTATAACAACCAATATTATTACCGCTCAGCCCAAAAGAATCGAACTTCATGCCTATCCCAGCGACACTATTTGCGCAGGAGATACTCTTACGGCAATTGCGGTGGTGATCGACGAAAGCGGGAATCCGATGCCCTGGATGAGCGACAGCACCCAGTGGAGAGTTATTCCCGCAGGCGCCAACAGCAATTCGCATTTAAGGAGACCGTCGGGGGAGGGGCTCATGGACGATACTATATGGTTCATTCCCACCGAGGCATATATCCTCGAGACAATTGAGGGAAGGCTCCAGTATTCCGGCGGGGTCATTTACGATACAATCCGGATATACGTAAAGGCATGCTACCGCGATCATATCACAATCGAAGGCACTCCTCCGCCGTTTACAAACGTAGACCAACTCCGGAACGATCAACCTCTTTCGGCAATAACGATTCCCTCCACTTCGGTTTCGGGCAGGGGCTATGCCATTATCAGGGACAGGTTCGGAAATTTCATCGAGGCGTCCGACAGTACGGCCTGGAGCATTACGGGAGGCGCTCAATTCATCGACCGCGTGGTTGCAGGCAACCGGCTTCAGGGTGAGGGTATAGTATACAAAAAGGACACTCTGAAAACCTCCGGAACAGGCGAAGTAACCGCACACAGTCTCCGTTATCCATCCATCGCTTCCGACAATGTAAGAGTCGACATACTGCAAATAGGCTACGACTCACTGCAGATAGCGGTGCTTGACGCAGGCAACTACCGCCGGATATCGAGCCTTATCATAAGCAGCGATAGGGATACGGTTCTTATTGTACGCGGCAGGCGAACCGACAACGGGCAGTGGGAGGTGGTAAACGGCAACTGGTCTATGACCTCGGGGCTTTCCTCTTCGACAACTCCGCCGAGACCCGGGCAATCGTGGAATTTTTCGCCTGTTGATACGGGCAGGGGAACCATAAGCGTCGTAAGCGTAACCGACACTACGCTCAGAGCCTCGATTTCGGTGGTTGTAACGCCGGGCGGTCCGGCTTACATTCAGATCTTTCCGAATGTATCCGGGAATGCGTATAATAATCCTCCGTTTGAGTACATAGACTCGGCCGGAACGATCTTTCCGCTGTATGCAAAAGTTTTCGACAGCAGGGGAGTATGGCTGCGGGAGTATGATTCGCTTAATGCGCCTATTATCTGGACAATTACCGAGGTTTCCGGCACTCCGCCGACAGGCAGCCTGATTCCCAGAACTACGGGAAATCAGACCGGATTTCTGCCGACCCGCGCCAGAAATGTGGTCGACCTTGTTGCGACTTTCTCACAGGGAAACCGGACATTTTCCGATACCGTTCGTGTGCGTGTAGTTCCGGGGCGTCCAGATCATATCACAATTCAGGCCGATACCACAGCTAACGGCAGGGATCTGACTCGTTATGAGATGCAAAGTAGTGATACCTCGGTTCTTCTCTACGCAATTCTGCGCGACAGGTACGACAATTTCATCGATTTTGTTCAGGGCGCGCTGTGGTGGAGCGCCGATACGAACGTCGTATACGCAAGAGCGACCTCTTCAGGCGTGTTTGTGGGCGAGGGTATCGTTATCCGTAAAGCCGACAGCCTGTGCCAGACTCTTGTGTTCGCCAGCACCGACAACGGCTCGCTTAAGGACTCGATCCTAATAGTCCTGACGAATATAACTTACGACACACTGCGCATTTACATCCTCGACAACGGTAAGCGGATAGTGGACACGGTACGCATACGTACCGACGAAAGTCTGACGCTGTGGGTGGAAGGAAGGCGATCCGACGGTCGGGGATGGGACAACATACCCGCGACCTGGTCAAAAAGCTCCTCGTTGCGCACAATAGGAGATCCGCCTTCATGGAGCGACAACTGGCCGGTTACCCCCGACTCGGTAGGAACCGGACGGATTACGGTAAACCGCAGCGGCGCGGTTCCTGATTCGGTGGTTGCGATCTTCCTGCCCGGACTGCCCGGTAGGGCGAGGCTCTACCGAAGAACCGGAAACCCTTCCGCGGCACAACCTTATTCCATCCCGCCGCAGGTAGACACGCTTATAGCCGGAACCGAAGCGCCTTTTGTTGCAAAGATATTCGACCGCAACAACGTATGGCTGTCCGATTACGAGAACGGAGCGCGTGACGCTCTGTTTTCGTGGAGTGTCGCATTGGCAAACGGATATGCCCCTGCCGACACTCTTAACAAAAGAAACGGGTTCCAGGTGTCAATGACGCCTACAAAGGCTTACAATACGTACCGGATTACGATGACCTTTACCGAAGGGAATACCGTGCTTTCTGCGGAAGCGCTTGTGTATATAAAACCCGGGCCGGTTCACCATCTGGTCATAGAAGAAAGCCCGACGCCCACAGGCTCCGCGCTGCAGAACGACAATCCGCTTAGCGTCATCGAATTCGGAAGCCGCGACACACTTAAAAGAGCGTATGCGGTATTGCGCGACCGGTTCGGTAATTATGTACAACCATCTACAAGCACCAGATGGAGCAGTGTCGATCCGACCAAAGTTACCGCAACCGAAGGTTTCGCGGCTTACGGCGAAGGACTTGTATACAGGGTGGATTCTCTCGGAGAAACCAAAGTGGTTGCCGTAAACACCGCCAATCCCTCTCTTTTCGATTCCGTAAACGTAAGGATTCTTCAGTTCTCCTACGACTCACTGCAGATAGTCGTCAATGATTCGGTTAGGATAGATTATCTTGTGATGCGGTCGGATGAGGATACGCTTCTTCAGGTGATCGGTAAGCGGTCGTTCGACGGAGTATGGGTACCGGTGAGCGGAAACTGGATTTATATATCCAATACCGGTACACAGAGTGCGACCTCGACAAGCGCATGGAATTTCGCGCCGCGTGACACAGGTACGGGAATTATCGTAGTCAGCCGCAGCGGTGCGGTTCCTGATACTATTGTGGTGAAAATAAACCCCGGATTGCCGCGTAAACTGGAGCTTTACGGTCGCGAAGGACCGGTTCCCGACGGAACCAATCCGCCCTATCCTGACCCGCTGACGCCCATAGAGGTAAGCGCCGGCACTCCCTTCCCTCTTGTCGCAAAAGTGCTTGACCACCGAAATGTGTGGCTTCCTGTCTACGAGCAGCATCCGGATTCGATACGAAGAATAAAGTGGACGATCATCGAACAAGCGGGGAATGACTCATCAGGCTTACTTGATGATACTATAGGAAATCCCCGCAGATTCACGCCGGTTCGTGCATACCAGTCTGTATATATTGTCGGATATTTAGAGCTGGATGCAAACCATATTTTAATGGATACAGTACAACTACGTATTGTTCCGGGCAAGCCTGCGCGTCTTGTAATCGAAGGCAGTTCTGTATACAACCGTAATAAACCAAATCCCATAGATACGGCACGAATACCTTCAACTGCCAATACTACACGTCTCTATGCGATCATCCGCGATTCAATAGGAAATTATATAAATTACAGCCTTATTACCGAGTGGGGGGTGGTAAATAACGATACTGCGGTATCGATACGAAACGGCAATACCAATCTCGGAGAAGGAGTGGTAACAAGAAACGCTAAGGAAGGGGTTGTCAAGGTATTTGCAATTGATAAGCCTACCGGTTTTCGCGATTCCACGGTGGTTGTGTTGCTGGAGTTCTATTTTCTCAGATTGCGGATTGTGGTGGGGAATGATACAAGCGCTCAGAGCCTTACAATGAACACAAACGAAGATACCACTTTACATGTTCAAGGACTCCGTTCCACTGATTCCGTGTGGGTTGATATTGAAGCACATTGGGAGAACAGCAGTAATCTGCGAATAAGTCCTCCTGCGCCCGGCTGGTCCAATACATGGAGGTTCTCGCCTTCAGATACGGGCAAAGGCTGGATAAGGGTTACACTCGAGGACGACGAAAACACAATCCCCGATACGTTACCGGTTACCTTCCTGCCCGGACCGCCGACAGGCGTTACTGTTACAATACTTACTCCTCCTGAAAAACGTATCGCGGGCGAACCTATAACCATTGCCTTGACAATTACCAATAAAGACGGGCTTGTTCCGGGCGAGTACTGTTTCAGCAGCAAATCGGGTTCGGCTGTGGTTTATACCGATACGCTCGGAACCGGCGGAAGACCCCGGCCTTTTGTAATTATCGGCAACGATACGCTCTGGCTCGGAGAGAAAGGCGATCAGTGTTTTAAGGACGGCCGCGATACCATCACAACGGTTCTTTATTACGTTCCCTTGACCAATGATAGCCTGCACCGTATAAGCGTCACTCTCGGGGGACTTCAGGGAAGAACCACGCCTTTTATCCTCCTACCCGGCCCGCTCGACTCACTTGCGCTCGAATATAGGCCCGACAGACCTTCGCCTGTGGGTGACACCGTTACACTGCGGTATCCCACAGGAAATATCACTATCTATGCCATTGGCTACGACCGGTTCGGAAACCGCATAGGCCCGATCAAAAGCAACTGGTCCACCGATTCAACGCTGCATCCGATCGATTATTCTGTCAATACGGAAAGAATCGTCTATCTTACCACTACGGTTACGGATAACGAAGCCGGCAACATCAAGGCAGTACCATACGATCCTGCCTTATCGTCATTTAAGGCTACTGTCTTCGTAAAGGTCATCGGACCGCTTATTACTCTTGTAAACGCCCGTACCCGCGACGTCAACGGCAACGGCTATCTCGACCAGATAGAACTTACCTTTTCTAGACCGATAAAGATCCCGGAAGATTATAAATTCAATAACATAGTAATCAGATACGGGGAGGATTTCTTTACTGTAGACAGCATTATCAACGCCGGAAAAGACTCGAGCACCGTGTGGGTTCTTGCTCTAAAGGAAATCGACAATAAAAAGCCGCAAACCAACTGGGTTCCTTTTATTTCGTTCGGTAAAGACGAAACGATTGCGCTGGACTCGGTATACAATTTTGTTTCCGAGGACGGCGCCGGCCCCGTTGTATGGGGAGCGTATAAAACCATAAGCAATACGGGCGACCGCAGGCAGGATCTTATCCGGATCGTATTCAGCGAACCGGTTCAACGCGCCACGGGAGAGGGCCAAAGCCTCACCAATACCGACAAAATCGACCTTATTCTTTATGTCTGGGAGGCTTATACGGATCCTTCCGACCCGACAAAGGTATTATACAGGCTTATAGATAGTATGCTTGTTGGTATAGACCATCTGCAGACTACCGGTGAAAGTGAATTGACGTTCTATACCCTTAACGGAGTAGATATAGCTCCTCGTCATTTCGTCAGTATAAGAGTAAACATTACCCAGTCGGGCGATACTACGGCATATATCACCGACCGGGCGCCTGATCCAAATCTGCCTGAGTACGACAACCGCAAGGTCAGGGTAGTGATTACCGGGCCGGCGCCTCAAAAAATCGAGGTTGCCCCGAATCCGACCCGGCCAACGACCGCTCACGTACCTGCAGGAGTGCTTACTGCCAAACATTATCCTGACGCGAAAAAATGGGTATATGAAGAAAAGGCGGGGGTTTTGATGCGCTTTACAATTACACTTCCGCCGCCGGGCGCCAAAAACGTAAAGAGCTCATGCGTCGTAAAAATTCTGGATTTTGCCGGCAATCCCGTAAACAGCGCGGTGACAAACAACTTTTTAGACAGTCTTCCGAAGTATATTCTGGAAGGCTCTGTAAGCGTTTACGACATAGATCTTTACTGGAACGGATACAGCAAGGCCAAACTTCCCGTTGCGCCGGGAATTTACCGCGTGGTTGTTTATGTCGAAATTAGTTATGATTATGAAGGCCCGTGTAAAGATCTTCTCGAAGCCAATAAATACGGCGCATCAGAATGGTGTAAAAAGCATATCGAACAAAAAGACCGGTTACCTCCTGTTATTATTGGAATAGGCCATTGAGGGCGGGACGGGAGAAAAGTTATATTAATCGGATGCATATCGCTGATATTTTTAAACAACACAACATAACCTTTAGTTTCGAATTTTTCCCCCCCCGCGACAAGGAGGCGGCGGAGCTTCTTTATGCTTCGATTTCACAGCTTGTTCCGCTGAAACCGGCCTACGTGAGCGTTACGTACGGAGCGGGCGGATCCACACGGGATCTGACCCATGAAATTGTCATGCGAATAAGCCGGGAAACCGATCTTACTGTTGTTTCTCATCTTACATGTATTGGCGCTTCGCGGGACGAAATCGGCGAAATATTGCAGAGGTACTGGACAAACGGCATTGTGAATATCATGGCATTAAGGGGCGATCCTCCGCGGGGGTCAAAAGAGTTCACAATGCATCAGCACGGGTTTGCGCACGCATACGAACTGGTTGCTTTTATAAAAAAGAATTTCCCGGGGATGGGGATCGGCGTCGCGGGTTATCCCGAAGGACACCCGGAAACGCCCAACCGTCTCAGAGAAATCGATTATCTGAAAATGAAAGTCGATGCCGGCGCCGATTATATCTGTACCCAAATGTTTTTCGATAACAGGGATTTTTACGATTTCAGGGAAAGGTGCGAACTTGCGGGCATTAAAGTGCCTATACTTGCGGGCATAATGCCTATAACCACAAGTAAAGGTATGCGCAGGATGGCCGATCTTGCCGTGGGAGTACGCTATCCTGCAAGGCTTCTTCGTGCGCTGGCCCGCGCCGAAGACGAAGAGCATTTCGAGAAGGTGGGAATTCACTGGGCCACCGAACAGGTTCGTGACCTAATTGACAATGGAGTACGCGGAATTCATTTCTATACCCTCAACCGGTCACGGGCCACCATCAAAATCTACGATTCACTGGGTGTGACAAGTTCGGAAAAGTTGAGCACCTGAAAAACAACGCTTTTAATATATACCGTAATTTTATTCAGGAAGTGCAATGGATAAATCCGGGCAGAATGATAAACCGGTTTTCAGTTCCAAGATGCTGGAGGGGATAGCCGAAATAAGCAGAGCTATAATGGAGAAGAATTATCTCGATGATCTGCTTGCTTTGATAGTTTCGGTTACTGCAAAAATAACTGGTTCCAAAATCTGCTCGATTCTGATCCTTGACCGTAAGAAGAAGGAACTGGTATTGCGTGCATGTCAGAGCGATACCGGTAGTTACAATCAGCGAACCAATACGCCCCTTGGCAAGGGTATTGCCGGTCGTGTGGCTCTCGCCAATAAACCTATCAAAGTGCTGGACGTCAGGAAAGATCCCCGTTTTATAAATAAAAAAATAGCAATACAGGACGGCCTTGTCTCTCTTCTTTCGGTGCCTATGAGCGTTGAAGGCGAAGTGCTGGGAGTTATAAATTGCTACACTCCGGTGGAATACGACTTTACAGATGAAGACGTAATGATGCTTACTACGGTGGCCACACAGGCTGCGGTACTGCTGAAGAATACGGAATTGCGCATAATGAAGGAGATCGTCGAGAAGGAGCTCGAAGAGAGAAAGATCATCGAAAGGGCTAAGGAGATATTAATGGACAGAAAAAAGATCTCGGCCCAGCGCGCCTTTGAATTAATAAGGCGAAGGAGCATGGATGCCCGGATATCAATGGCCAAAATAGCGGAATCGATTATTCTTGCATCGTCATTTGACTGAAAGATATTCCTGAATATAATTTTAATATATTCGGAACAAAGTCGTTTCGAATATAAAAGAGTATCAAAGATGATGCCCGACCTGCTTCAACGCAGGGGACGGGCTTTTTTTTTTGCGTTAGGGATCAAATAAAACTTTCGAAAGGAGTAAAACATGTCTGTAGAAATTTCCGAGTTTATGGAAAGAGTAATCGCAAAGAATCCGGCGGAAAAAGAGTTTCATCAGGCAGTTGAGGAAGTGGTTACGTCGCTGACGCCTTTTATCAAGAAAAATCCCAAGTATCAAAAGGCTAAAATACTGGAACGTCTGGTTGAACCCGAAAGGGTTGTTATGTTCCGCGTTCCATGGCTCGACGATAAAGGGGAAATACAGATAAACCGGGGTTTCAGAATCGAAATGAACAGCGCAATCGGACCTTATAAGGGCGGACTGCGTTTTCACCCCTCTGTAAATCTCGGCATTCTTAAATTTCTTGCTTTCGAGCAGGTTTTCAAAAATGCGCTTACCACCCTTCCTATGGGTGGAGGCAAGGGCGGAAGTGATTTCGACCCCAAAGGCAAGTCGGATAACGAAGTGATGAAATTCTGCCAATCGTTCATGACGGAGCTTTCGCGGCATATAGGCGAAAATACCGACGTACCTGCAGGCGATATCGGAGTAGGCGGAAGAGAAATCGGATTCATGTTCGGTCAGTATAAACGGCTACGGAACGAATTCACTGGTGTTCTTACAGGTAAAGGTATCGGATGGGGAGGAAGCCTTATCAGGCCCGAAGCAACCGGTTACGGGTTGATATATTTCTGTCAGGAAATGCTGAAGACCAGAGGAACAGATTTCGCCGGGAAAACCGTTACCGTATCCGGTTCAGGGAATGTGGCGCAGTATGCGGTGGAAAAATGCAATCAGCTTGGCGCAAAGGTGGTTTCGCTTTCGGATTCGAATGGTTCCATCTATGATCCCGATGGAATTACCCCCGAAAAACTGGCATTTGTCTTTGAACTCAAAAACGTAAAGCGGGGCCGTATAAAAGAGTATGCGGATAAATTCAAATGCACATATATGGAAAGTAAACGTCCATGGAGTATAAAATGCGATATTGCATTGCCGTGCGCCACGCAGAATGAAATAGAAAAGAGCGACGCCGAAACTCTTGTTAAGAATGGCTGCATCTGCGTAGGTGAAGGAGCAAACATGCCAAGCACACCGGAAGCAGTTGATGTTTTCCTGAAGGCAAAAATACTTTACGCCCCCGGTAAAGCTTCAAATGCCGGCGGAGTGGCGGTAAGCGGCCTCGAAATGTCGCAGAACAGCATGAGAATGAGCTGGTCACGCGAAGAAGTAGACTCAAAACTAAACGGAATTATGAAAGCCATCCATGCCCAATGCATAGAGTACGGGAAGGAAGGTGATTTTGTCAATTATGTAAACGGGGCCAATATCGGCGGATTTGTGAAGGTCGCAGACGCGATGATCGATCAGGGACTGGTATAAGTTTTTAAAAGTGCGGTGCCGGCAGAGCAATGCCGGCACTTTAAGTTTTTTCTCCACATGTTAAGAAATAATACGATAATATAAATCATCTCTCCAGCTACTCTTCTTTAATTAATTAATCAAACTTCCATTGACTAAAAGCGATATTCACTTTGCAACCGACACCGAAAGAAGAGGGCATGATATTGACCGCAGCACCCTTTCGGTGTTGCTTCCTATGATTTTCTGGGCAAGGGTATTTCTACCGTCCGTCGACATTACAACCAGATCCGCACAGTAATTTTCAGCGACCATTACTATTGCCTCGACCACCGACTGGTCGCGAAGCTCTTCTTTCCAGATAATATTACTGGAATGTTCGCAGCTAAGCTGAGGGAATTCTTTTCCGGCATGAAGAAGAATTACTTCTACTTTGAGCTCGGGAAGAAGCGAAAGAAGACGTATAAGTTGACGCTGTGCACTCTGGAAAAAACGATCATTTTCAACGGGCATAACGATTCTTTTAAGAGCAACCTGACCTGTCGCTTCATCGATAAAGGGCCGTGCCGATGAAGGAATGAAAAGCGTAATGTGTCTGAAATGGTCGGCAAGATATACCGCGACAGAACGGCCTATTATTCCACCCTGGTTACTGCGGCTCTCTGTTCCTATAACAAGCAGATCGTGAGGATGGCGCTTAATCCGTTTTATCAAAAGTTGCTTCTGGTTTCCGGTTTTTATTACCTTTTTTACTTTTAAGCCTAAAGCTGCAACGTCACTTCGCTTGGAATCAGGAGATAAAACTCCCCACTTTTCCAGATACTCCCTTACGCCCAAATTCTCTATTGTTTTCGAACGAGGTCTGACGTCGACAACCTCAAGTTCGCCTTTAGCGGCATACGCCAGTCGCAAACCATGAATAAAAGATTTTCTGGCAACGTTGTTATTATGAATTGCAATCAGGATACGGAGACCGGAATTGGGTTCATCGGTTTTGTTCTCGACAGACGTTACTTCATTCATCAAAAACATTCCGAAAAAAAAGAAATAGATATTATCATAGTTAGAATAAATTAATATTTTATAAATGTCAAGAGACAACACATTGACCGGAAATCTAAGGAGCAGGTATTTTTATTTTATAATAACCGGCTTTTCGAAATAAATATTTATTGGAAGTAAGGATAAACTATATGACAGAATGGACTTTTTCTTCCCTCTGTGAGGTTGTCGAAGAATACAATACGCTTACACCAGAACAAGCGGGGGAGCTTCTCCGGCTGATGAACCGCAGATTCCCCTATAACTTATATAATGAACAGAGGATAAGAAGGCGCAATGCTCTGCAGGAAGCAATCCGCGTCAGAGATATGATAACGAAGGCTTCTCAGCTTTTTCCCTCCACGATAGCGTCTTCAGATATAACAGCCGGCGCAGAATCTCTGGAGGGTTATGCGGTTGTTCTTACCGCCGGAGGTGAAGGGGAACGGCTGAGAACAAGCCTGCTTAAAAGAGGCGTCCCGGAAACCTCTCTCTATAACTTTACAAAAGCTACCTTCGGCCTTCCTGGTTTCCCGGGGAAGCCGGGAACTTTACAGATTAATCTGGCCTCGATAAGTGCAATGTGCAATAACGCCGGTATTGATATTCCGGTGATTGTCACAACGGGACCGGAAGGATCCGCCACTTCTGCGGTGATCCCGAAGATATTGGCGGCGCATAATAATTTCGGCTTGAAAAATCTCAGGGTTATTTCACAGGATGAGAGACTTTTTCTCACAAACGACGAGCGGATCGTATTATATAATGTAAACGGCATACTGCAGCCCGTTACTCATCCCGACGAGACCGGAGGACCTCTTATGAAACTGAAACAGCCTTCCACTGCCGCCGGAGGATCATCAATACTAGACTGGCTCGGAGATTTGGGTTGCGACCGAATAATTGTAATCCAGGCCACAGCTCTATACGACCGAAAAATCCTTCCGCTTATTGCCGCGGCGCTCGGCTCCCACGACTGTCTTGGTGTGGGAATTCTTAGGGATTCTTTCCCGGCAAACGATCCTTACGGAACCTTCGTTTCATTAAAAACCGATACCGCATCCATGACAATGATACTTGAACAGGATATACGAAACGACATTACCCGCACGATAAAAGATTCTAGCGGCCGCCGATATTTCCTTCCTTACAACACCGGCTTCTACGCATTCCGCAGCAGCCTTCTGCGCGACAACGATCTGCCGGATTTCGCCACGCCTCCCAAGGAAATACGTCCCGACCTTCCGCGCGCTCCTAAAATAGGATATGCTGCAACAGACATTATCCGTATTGCGCAAGACCCGGTAATCCTTACAATCGATCCTTCACTTTTCGGAGTGCTGAAAAACGCCGACGATCTCGATAAACTCTCCGCCCTGGGCAGAAATTTCGGCTTGGATAAGATATATGAAGAATTTATGAAAAAAAACACATATTAATACAATAAAATTTATTATAACAGTAAATTTAAGAAGTGATTGAACAAGGAAGAAAGGATGAAAAGCAGCATTACCGGCAATGTAACGCTTTGTTAATAATAGCCTTTTCTGCATTGCTGTTGTAATGTATTTTGTTTTCTGTAGTATATTGTCAAAATGAATTTGTGATTTTTTATAATAAATTTTTCTGATTTATATTTCTTGCTTTTAAGGAGAAAATTCATGTCACATTCTGTCAGCTGCCGTTCTTCAGCGCGATATTTTTACGTTGCAATATTAACAGTTTTTTTTATTCTCCCGGCTTATCCCGACACCCTGATTACTCCTGTCGATCCGCGAATCAACTACTACGGAAGATTCGATTTTTCCGACCCCGTTTCCCCACGCTGGAACTGGTCGGGCTCTGCAATCGAAGCCCGTTTCCCCGGCCCCTACATCGGTATAGGGCTTATAGACGGGAAAGCGGATTATGATATAGAAATAGACGGAACCCTTGATACGGTTCTTCGTACTGTTGAGAATGTCGAAAAATATATAATCGGAAATAGTTTCTCGGATGATATGCATACAATAAAAATCGTACAGCGAAGCGAGAACCATACTTCCGCCGCGTCGTTCAAAGGCTTCTATCTTACAGACGGGAAAACGCTTGGCGAGGCTCCTCCAAAACCTTCTCTTAAAATAGAATTTATAGGCAACTCCGATCTCGTAGCTTACGGTGTGGAGAGTAAATCCAAGAAATGCAGTGACAGTAAGGTTAGGGAATATACAAATACAAATAAGTCGTTCGGCGCCCTTATTGCCAGACATTTCAATGCACAGAGTGTAATTTTAGGCTGGTCTGGTAAGGGGCTTGTGCGAAATTATGATTCGCCAGCCAAAAGATCTACAACGAATTTTCCTGCCTATTATGACAGAACTTTAGGCATGATCGAAGGGAAGTGGGATTTTACAAAATGGATTCCGGATCTTGTCGTGATAATACTAGGCTGGAATGATTATTCTTCGGGTTCTAGCGATAAAAACATTTATCCCGACGACACCATGTTTATAGGCGATTACCATAAGTTTATCGGAGTGATCCGGGGAAATTACCCCGACGCCGCTATTCTATGCGTTACAACCCATCATGCCAACCTTGTAGAATATGTAAAAAGAGTGGTGGAAGAAGAAACGACGGTTCTCGGAAGACAAAAGATCTATTTTGCAGAGTATCCTCCGGAAGATAGATTCGAGCTTACCGGATGCAACGGCCATCCGTCTCCTAAAGATCACGAAATGATTGCAAAAACTCTTATCGACACAATAAGCAAAAGGATGGGATGGAACACTTCAATAAACAACAACATACAAACTACATCAATTCCTTATTCTGTAAACCTGGCATCTGGTTTTAAAGCATACATAAGAAACGGCCGGATTTTTGTTGAAGCACCGGATGCGGGAACACAGTCGGATATAATTATATGCAACGCCCAGGGAAAGGTTGTACATAGGGAAAACCTCTCATATAGAAAACAATTTTATGTTTCTGCGTCTTTTATTCGGCCTGGCGTATATATTATCGGCGATAAAACGATCAGATGGAAGCAGATGCCGGTTATGTTTACGAAAAACTAAAACTATCAAACATGGAAGAGTAATGAAAAGGTTCCGGAATTCTTAGTAAGAAGCGTCTATCCCGTTGAACTTCCCATCCTGATCAACAGACCAGACGTCAAAAAACATCGGAAATTGTGAGCATATTTCTCTACACATTATTTCCTTTTATTGACAAGCACCGATAATGTTGCAAATTGTATTTTAAATTCAGAACGGTATTAAATCAATGTATTCGCAATTTGATTTTGTTATATATTTTAATTAACGTATAAAACCTATCCCTCTCATCTACCACCGTAATGGAAATCAGGCAAAGTTTTATTTTCTATCTGTAATGAGGTTGTTGTTGATATTGTTAAAGATTGATATATAAGAAATATGAAAGTAAAGGGACGGTAGATTTATGATTGAATTTTCCGCGAATGCAAAAAATATGCGTTCATCTGAAATAAGGCGGCTTATGAAGCTGGCGTCTGATCCGTCTATTATCAACTTTGCCGGAGGAATGCCTTCTAATGAGCTTTTCCCGATAGATGTGCTGGATGAACTTTATAACAGCCTGTCACGCGGCGCCAAACAGATAGCTCTACAGTACGGTCCTACTGCCGGGTACCCTCCGCTTCTGGAATCGCTCAGAGAGTATTTACGTTCTCGAGGCCTTCCTCTCGATAATCAGGGACTTATTATTACTACCGGGGCGCAACAGGCAATAAACCTGCTCACAAAGGTACTTATCGATCCCGGTGATCTTATTATTACAGAGTATCCTAGCTTTATCGGTGCTATAGCAGCTTTTAAATCCTACGGTGCAAACCTTGCTTCGGTTCCTCTTGATGATGAAGGAATGGACATCGAAAAACTTGAAAAAATCATCGAAAGCCGGGCATTGCAGATAAAAATGGTTTACATAAGCCCATTCTTTCACAATCCTGCCGGAATAATATATAGTGAAAAGAGGAAAAAAGAGTTGCTCGAGCTTCTGATCAAGCGTTCATTCTGCGTTCTTGAAGACGATCCGTACTGTGAACTCTATTTCGAGGAAGCGGACAAACCGCTTACTGTCCCGTTTAAGACACTTGCGGGAGATTCGTCAGAGTTATTCTGCTATGTCGGCTCTTTTGCAAAGATATTCGGCCCGGGGCTGCGTCTCGGCTGGCTGCTGGCGCCTAAGCCAATAATTGAAAAATGTGAGCTTGCCAAACAGTCGATGGACGGCTGCAGCCCCACATTTACGCAGGTGCTTGCGCATGAATATCTTTCCGGAGGAAAACTCGCTCCATATGTGGCGACACTGCGGCCGATCTATGCCCGTCGGGCAAAACTTATGTTGGATGCACTGGCCGCTTCGATGCCGTCGGGTGTATCATGGACGCGTCCGCGGGGCGGTTTCTATATATGGGTGACGATGCCTCCTTCAATCGATGCAACCGAAGTGCTCAACCGCTCGCTTGCTTCTGGCGCAGCTTTCGTAATAGGAAGCGCCTTCGACCCTCACGGCGTCAAAAACAATACATTTCGACTTGCCTTCTCATTTGCACCGGAAGAAAAAATTGCACAGGGTATCAGTATAATTTCCGAAGCTATACGAAGTCTTCTCTGAACCAGAAGCCATTCAACGAAAATCGCTGATGTAAGTCTGCATGTGCAAATTTACTGTTATTGTATATCTTTTCAGTCAACCCATACTTCTTATCCATAAATCATATCATATCAATAATAAACAAAACGCAGAGAACGATGAGAATCGAAGAGAAAAAATCACCGCAGAGAAATAAATCCGCTTACCATCCGGCAAGATCAATATTCTTTGATTAGTTAACCACGAAGGACACGAAGGGCACGAAGAAATTATATACCTTTTCAATCATATCATTTTACAAAATACACATATTAACCATAAATCAAGAAACAAGATAAAAACCACGGAGAACACGGAGAGCACGGAGTGAATTCGTTTGAGTCAATAGATACTGTCTCCACGAACCTATATCTTTAACGGCAAAGACTACGAAGGTTTTACGAAATATTAAAAAACATATTTGAAACAAAAAATATATAATTCCTTTGTTTTTCCCTGTGTTAACTTCGTGGTTAAAATATCAGAAAAGAATCTTTTTTTTTGATAGTATGGGTTTACTGAATAGATATTATTTTTCTCTGTGCTCTCCGTGTTCTCCGTGGTGAAATAAAATATAATAAAATATAAATATTGACAAATAATATCCAATTATACTTGTATCTTCGTGTCTTTCGTGGTTATAATATTCCTCTCTTAACTTCCGCGATAACCTCTGTGGTAAAAGAAAAAGATATAAACTGATCCGAATGCCTGGAGGTGTTTTTCCAACCTTACCCCTTGCCCCTCTCCCACGGGGAAAGGGGAATTTGACTATTACTCTATGGCTTCACTGAACGAACACGGTACTTTTCTGCAACGAAAAATCCTAATGCATAAAATTCAGTGTCTGGCGGGCAAAAATATAGAATGGCCACTCTTTAGGTTATTCTTTGCATATACGCAGACGCCGCTTACGCTTCTTATATCACCGAGCCGCTTATCCCTAAAAAGAAGTCTGCCGGAAAGGTCGAATATCCTCATATCAATCTCATGGGCGGATGCCGATTTTACGATAGTGGGATTTATATTTTTTACGTCTGAAACCCGACAAATTGCGTTTGTGTCTTCTGCAACGATGAAATCGTCGAACACGACGTCTAGATTGTCAAGACAGAACAAGCCTGCTCCCGTGATGCTGAAATTCACCCCTGTAAACCTCGAGAGCGTGTCTCCGTTTACTACAAACAAATACTGCGGAACGTCTTCCCGTTTTATAACCTCAATGGTGTCTTTATAATAAGTTGTATCGCCTGTGGAAGAAACGTACGGAGCTCCTTTGATACTGCTGGACATATTTAAGGTAATTGTCTGCCCCGTAGAAAATACACCGAAATTCCTTCCGCCGTTTATACCGAAACCTGCAAGCGGAATCGTCGCTCCTTCCTCAGCCTTTCCGCAAATAAAAAGGCCGTAAAGCCCTTGAGTCTTGCCTCCATGCTGCGAAACAACCGCTTTCATTACAAATTGTTTTAAAGGAAGATCAATTAACATATATATATTTTCTTTGTCGGCGGTTGTGATCCGCAATGCGTTTTTGTCGATATATGCTTTTGCCCCTGCGTCGCCAAACCAGCTCCACTCTGCTTTAAGCCCCGCATCAAAGTCATCAGCAAAACAGGTAGGCGGTACACCCTCTTCGAATGAATCGATCATTACAATATCATCGAATGTGGCGGTTGTTTTCGCAGAAACCAGCAGTGCAATATCACCTGAAGAAAAAGTATTGTCATTGAATTTTCCGACAAAGCGACCGTTGCAAAAAATGTTGAACAAATCACCCTTTTTGCTTACTTTAAGCTCATTGGCGCCTGTTGTAAAATACGGGTTGCGGGAGTTGAATAACACCTTACCTTCCCCGGAGGCAGTAATCTTTGTCACACTCAGATTTTTATCTCCGCTTATTGCTATATAATATCCGTGCCCATAACCGCTTACCGTGAGACAACAAACCAATCCGGCAGACATTGTGTTATCTGCAAGGGTCACTTTGCCGCTTAGAGTAAAAGTTGACTTCCATTCCCCCTGCGGTAACTGATGGGCAACAATACCTGCATATACACCGCTTTTATTTTCAACCGTACAGCTTCCTTTGGTAAAGGTCAACCTGACGCTGTCACTCACTGAAATCCAGTTAAGACTGGAAGCCGCTTCGTCGGAAAAATCATCGGAAAATGCAGCAGACACCTTATTCGCAGTAATGAGATATACTATCAACAGTCCTAAAAAAATATTTCTATGCATTTTCAACCTCCCGATCTTAAAGGTATACTCTCCACTCCCGTTTATATATAAATTATGCATTAATTTATTAATGAAGTACAGCTTAAAATATCTTCGTATTAAGAAAGCAGTTAAAGACTTCAAAGGATATTCCTTTGTAAATAATAAAACAAAAAAGAATTATTCATTGTCTATAAAATAATTTCTTTACCCTAATGGTTTATGGATGTTTTTATAGAAAAAATTTTTAAAACCTTCGATTATTATTTCACTGTAACAACTGGGAGCAAGATTCTGCTACTCTGAGATCTATAAACAATAACGCCAGAGACGGAATTAGGAATATGTGTTATTACAAAAGCATCGGATATTTTTTCGTAATTAATTTTTCTAATAACCCTTCCTCCTACGTCGTATAAACAAACTGTACAGAAGGAACTGTTTCTCAGGTTGGTGACAGAATACCAGTTTGACTTATGTAAAAGGATCTCATTACAAGAAGGGTGGCTTCCCTGATGTTTGAATATACATCCTGCGGAACCGTTGAATTCGTAAGCGCCTATGTCTATTCCAGTCCCCAGAGGCCTTTTATTACCGTCTCTGTCGAAAAGCGGCGCGTTTTCGGATGTTCCTGCGTCTATCGCACTGCAGCCTTCTTTAAGATGCAGGTTATACGATGCATAATCTACGAAGAAATCATTGTAATTGGTTATTATAATATTATGATCTTCAGTTACGCCTTCCTTTGTGCTGTTTATTTTTGTTGTAAGGTTATTACGTATTATGCATCCGCTGCATTTCCGTCCGTCTTTGTGCTCTGAAAATCTTATCCACGGCGGACCGGGTGTTTCAGTATTTAGGTCTACAACCGTTTGTGCGAAGAAAAGTTAATGAGTGTTTTGCGTACATAAGAGGGCGCAAATGAAGGGCTGATGGTCAGACCGATGACACGCCATTTACATCCGGAACGCAGTTCAAGAGCGGCTATTTTAGGTTTATGGCCTGAGTACGGCATTATCGTTATATAATCTTCATATAATACTCGCTTGCCAGAATATCGCCGTGATAACCGTCTTTGAGTATAAGAGTATCGCCCGGCTTTACAGGCGCATCTGGATTTCTAGCAATAAGTGGAGCAAGAGTATCGGCGGGTTTTGTCTGGTACTTTCTTGTGGAAATCTTATTTCCGTCGAATACCTCCTTAAGAGAACTCCAGTGGCCGTCCTCGGTGCCGGGATTGGTGATACTGCCTTTCTCGGGATCTATGTAAAACCGTGAGCTATGAGAAAGGGAGAAGAGAAATAGTATTAAAATTTTAGTTTTTTTGGATGATGGCAATTTTTTATAATCCTGAATTATTACTTCAATTACTATTACTATTTATCACTATATAATCATAACAATTATAATATGATTTCATAAAAATAAAAGCTACTCTTCGTATAGAGGGCGATTCCGATCTACATCTGTTTCCGGAGAGTAAAACTTATACGGCAGGCTATGATTTTATAATAGAAAAAAAGAATTCCGATCGCCCCGCACTCAGGCAAGGCTGGATCGGAATTTTTGGAGTTATACGTTTGTTATATAAAATAATATTTTA
>FWPV01007606.1_pt1 | contig 19540 bp, 18 predicted proteins | sample 2228371 | NCBI WGS metagenome assembly FWPV01 (sample SAMEA103939776, study PRJEB20133) | metagenome
CAAAAGGCTTCCGGTTGTTCAACACTTTGGCGGTATTTCGCCTGATACTCTTCAAATGATTGTATACGCAAATCGCTAATCTGACTCTCCTTTAGGCTTTGACCAAAAGTATCAAATTATGCTGGGGGTGACAAGTATTATCCTCCCAGTTTTGCTTCTTTATGGCTTATCGGCTCTGCTGAATGAAGGGCTTGGAATAGCGGTACCGACCATCAATTTCCACTTGAAGCAGCAGCATTTGGCTTTGGGCTCCCGGATGGAGGAAAATCTCATAATCGCTGAGTTTACTTTCTGAATAGAATTCGTCCAGTATTCGCCCGTCCAAGGTGCTGATGGTATAGCGAAGGTGGTGCACCGGTTCTTGGTTGAGGTGGATGCGCATGCGGTGTTTGGCCGGGTTAGGGCTTAGCTGAACATCAATAGGATTTGGTTTGCCAATTTTCTGAACAGTTGTGGTTTGATTGGGTTGCAGGTAGACTTCTTTAATGCGTCTGTCAGCGCTTGTATGGGCAATGGTGTTGTTGCTAAACGGGTTGAGCGAGCTAGAGCGAATGCCACCCACAATGAAACCTATCAAAACGCTATCTCCGCTCAAGGAATCTAACAGAACCAGCTCATCGTGCACTTTAGCCAGGTTGTGAGCCGGGATAAACTCTGCACTGGCGCCGGAGAAATCAGGCATGGTGGTGGTGAAAACCAATTCCTCCAAGCTGTCTTGGGCGGTCAATTTGAGCAGGCTGATGGTCTTGACAAAAGGCACCTGATCGTCTTTTGTCAGCTGAGTGCCATTGTAGTAGTATTGACTGAGCCCACCGAAAAACAGCATGTAGTTTTCGTCACGCGCTGCATCGTACACCGTGGCGCTCGCACTGTGGTAATGGCTGAGGTATTGGCTAAACTGAGTCCGTGGGCTATAGCTCATGGAATCAATAAAAACCGGGTAAAGAAAGGGCAAGTCTTGTTGGGCCTGAAACACCCCACTTGAAATCATCAATCCCATGGACTGCATGTCCTTGGCATAGGTCATCAGGTTATAGTCTCTACGGTGTAAGTGGGTTGGGTCGCTGATGCTACGTTTGTCGCTTACCTGCAGCCCGCCCTGAACATGCACCTTAAACACCCGGATAGCATCGGTATAGGTTTGTGTATAGGTGGGGTTCCCCATGGGGTTATAGCGCCCGTCAAATTGATGTCCGCCCACCAGATAGAAATCCTCGCCAATATGCGCAAGGTGTCCGCCGGTAACTGCAAAGTAGCTGTCTTGAATTTGCTGGAATGCCGGACTGATATCGCCGTTGTTTTGCATGGAGTCGATGAGTCGGCCCAGCTCAATGGTGCAAAGGAAAGGGAAGGTCTTGTGGTCTAGGCTGCTGGCCGAATAGGCGTAGCCGCCTACAATGTATAAGGTATCACCACGCTGGTGAAAGTTCATGTTGGTGCTTTGCAGCTGTTCTTGCAGGTTAAGGCTTAGGCTGCCCAAGCCGGTTTCCAAGACTTGATCGTTTTGTGTATTCCAGAGTCTGATTTTCAGGTTATTGCCGGAGGTCTGAAATGCCGCGAAAGGCTGGCGGGCATGGATGCCATCAGTTCGGCCTCCCAACGTGAGCACGAAATCGCCGTGTAGGCCATAGGCAAAGGAATGCAGTCCGCTGAGGCCATTCACATTACGGTCGTGCAAGCTTAGGTTAAAGGGTACTTGAGACTGGGCAAAAGACAGCAGGCCGGAAGCCAAGGCTATCGCTAAAAAGACAGGTCGAAACATACTGCAATTTCAACTCTGTATCACATATCTAATGTGATGAAAATCACATGGATGATACCTTTTCAGAAAGGGCGGTGCTTAGCTGTACTTGGCTGCTCGATTGAGGCTTAACGTAAATGTAGAACCCTGTCCTTCTTTACTCTTCACCACCAAACTTCCGCCCATCGCTTCCGCTTGATTTTTAGAGATGAACAAGCCCACGCCTTTGGCATCTTCGTTCTGGTGGAATGTTTTGTAAAGGCCAAAAAGTTTATCGCCATTGCGCTCGAGGTCAATGCCAATGCCATTGTCGGTAATATCAATGTGAACGGCCTCGTGGTCTTGTCTACACGATACCTGCACCACCAAAGGCCTGTCGGGAGATCGGTATTTTAGTGTGTTAGACAGCAGGTTGTAGAGAATGCTATCCACGTAGGCAGCTACGCCAATGACTTTTGAATTAATTTGGAAATCGAGTTCAATTTTTCCATCGATTAGAGAAAGTTCCCGTTCCAATGCTTTGAGATTTTTTTGAACAAACGACTTAATATCGAGCGCTTCCAGGTGTTCATTGGTTTGCAGCTGCATGGCCGTTATTTCATTCAAATAGTGAATGGTCTCAGCCAGATTATTGGAAGCTTGAATCATGTGCTGGTATGACTGCAGTTTGGCCGCCTCGGGTATGTCTAAGGCAAGCATCTCTAGCATCAGGGCTGTATTGGTAGCGTGGGATCTTAAGTTATGTGATACGATATGAGCAAAGTTGAGTAGCCTCTCATTTTGATCTTTTACACGCTCAACAAGCTTCTTGCTTGCGTCAATATTGGTTATTTGAGAAATAAAGTGAAGCGGTTCCCCTTCTTCCGTTCGAACCAAAGAAACGGCCAGCAGAGCCCAAACACTTTGTCCGGATTTGGTCAGGTAACGTTTCTCCATCTGGTAGTATTCTCTTTTCCCATCGAGGCATTCTTGGAGAAGCTCTAAATCGAGGTTTAGGTCGTCTGCATGCGTGATATCTTGGAAGGAAAGTTTCTTCAACTCCTCTTCATCGTATTCCAGAAAACGGCAAACAGCGCCATTTACCCGAAGCCACTGCCCTTCTAAACTTACTAGCGCCATCCCAATAGACGAATGCTCAAACGTTTTTCGAAAGAGGGTTTCACTTTTACTCAGTTCATGCTCAATAAGCATCGACTTATTGATGTTTTGAAACAGCCCATAGATCCCTACGGTCGTTCCATCCACCAAATCCGGTATTCCGACCGCCCTAACCCAAATAAGATCCCCCTGAAGGGTTAGGATTTGTAGGACTTCATCGTAGTATTCGTTTTCATTGATAGCCTTTTCGACGAGTTCAATAATGCGGTCGCGGTGTTTTCCTTCAGGAAAGAAATTGATGGCCTTGTCCAGTTCAGGAATATAGTCGACCGGCACCCCATGAATCCTTTTGGTTTCATTGCTCCAATGAACCTTTTGATTCACTAAGTCTACTTCCCAATAACCTATACCGGCTATATTGTTACTGCGTTCTAAAAATTCTTTGGTTCGCTCGTGTTCTAACTCCTTCGCTTTTCGAGCTGCAATGTCTTTGTGAATGCCAATGAGCTTGTTTACTGTTTTACTTTCGCCATCTACGACACCTCTGCCCCGAATGAGTACCCAGCGGTATGCTCCATTGGCGTCTTTTATTCTGTGTTCTGATTCAAACGACTTACTCGAATCCTGTATCGACTCCTCTAAACTATTTTTCAAGTGAACCATGTCATCCGGATGCACCATAGACTGCCATGTGGAGGACAAATCAGGCATACTGCCTTCGGGGTAGTTCATCATGCTATACCACGCTTCGTCCAGCTTAACCTGATTCGTGACTAAATCCCATTCCCAAATGCCAATATTTCCGGAATCAAGAGCCAACTTGAGCGTCTTAAATGCCATTAGATCGGGCTTAAAAAGGGCGATAAGCGAGTTGTTGTTGCGTTTGTAAAACTCTACCTCCGTATCTGGGAAATCGGGGTGCGCCATTTGGATACGCACAGCAGCGTGGTTTTCGTTGCTTTCTATTATTGATTGGATAGGCTCAACATAGGTTGATAATACTTCTAGGGCTGTGGACGCTTGTCCCTCTCGCGCTGCTAGTTCCGGAAGATAAATGGAAAGGTTTGCGCTGGCGCTATACTTGCCTGAGGCCATGTCAAGAATCAAAAAGGCCATAGCCGATTTATAAGGGATTTGACTGGATTTCGGATTCGTTTCCCAGATTTCTTCAAGAAGCTGGAAATAAGACTCTTTTGTGTTCAACATGGTTTAATCTACCTGTTAAAAATAGAGCCTTTTTCTCATTGCAAAAAGATATTAATTGAGCGAAAGGTGATTGGGGCCTGCACGCTGTTTAACCCTCAGACGGCAGAAGGGGGGCGCTAAAAACCAACCCGAAGGGGTATAAAAGACAATCGGGGTTAAATGGATGATCACCAATTAACCCCGATTAAACGTAGTTTTATTTCGCTTAGTTCGCTTTAACCGTTTGCAATTTGCGGTCGTAAGCCCCGGTTCCGAGGTCGTTTAGCAAACTGAAGTGGCTACGTAAAGCGCCCAAGAATGTTTTGTGTTCTAAATATGGAATGCCGTAGGCTTCCGCAGTAGATTTTACAATTTTCGATATCTCTTTGTAATGGATATGGCAGATGTTCGGAAACAAGTGATGTTCAACCTGGAAGTTTAAGCCTCCAACATACCAGCTCAACAGGCGGCTGCCACGAGCGAAATTAGCGGTAGTCTTGAGTTGGTGAATAGCCCAGTTGTTTTCTACGTTGCCGTTTTCATCCGGAATCATAAACTCTGTTTCTTCGATAACGTGAGCAGATTGGAAGATTAGCGCTAAAATAAGACCGCTAACAAAATGCATCATCAAGAAACCAATCAAGGTTTGCCACCAAGCGATATCCGATAAGAGAATAGGGAGAATCAGGGTCAACACCACGTAGGCCATTTTAAATGCAATCATCTGCGTTAAGCCTGACCAGAAGCTGATCCCTTGACGTTGTAGTAGGTTTCTTTTGGAATAATCTACCACTTGCTTAAAGTCTTTCCAGATTACCCAGTATAGGGTCATAGTTCCATACAAGAGTGGTGCATAAATCGCTTGAAAGCGGTAGATGAATTTGCGGTCTTGTCCCGGACGAAAACGCATCACTTGCTGCTCAATGTCTTCATCGTAACCTTCCACATTGGTGAAGGAATGGTGCAATACATTGTGCTGAATTTTCCAGTTGATATGGTAAGCACCCACAAAGTTGGAAAGGAAGCCGAGGGTTTTGTTGACGTTCTGGTTTTTGGAGTAAGAACCGTGGTTTGCATCATGCATGATAGACAAGCCGATGCCTGACATACCGAAGGCCATCATTAACCATAAGCCCATAATGGCCCATACGTTAGAGAAGACTCCGGTTAAAATAAGTGCAAAAGGCACGAAGTAAAGAAGGATCATGAAAATGGTTTTGAAAACCATTTTAGCATTCGCGTGCTGAGAGATGTTATTTTCTTTGAAATAATCGCTAACGTTTTTGCGAAGGGCTTTGATAAATTCTGGCTGTTGCTGGTTGTTGAATTTAACAGTTGGTATATTCATTCGTATTCTAAATTGGCCAAAGATAAGCTTATTCCTTGGCTAACATCCTAAAATCTCTTGAATATTCCAAATCCTGCGGAATAAGCTTGTTGAATGGCGGATTTAGGTGTTTGATTTTCTGTGTTTTTCAACAAAGAGAATGCGAAAATTGCCTCCGAAGTTGGCAGGCTCATCGCTCAATACATCCCATTTTAGTCCATCGCTCAAGTGGTAAAAATTTCGGGTGATGTCGCTAAATAATAAGCGGGTTACAAGGTTTAACAGCTTACGGGGCCATCCTGTTTTAGGTTTCGATACAAATTTGTCGAATACAGCAATTTTTCCTCCCGGCTTGAGTACGCTGTCCACTTCCTTCAAACAGGCCTTGTGATCAGGGATAACAGCTACTATCAGGTGCAGAATTACGGCATCGAAAGCCTCATCAGGGAGTTCCATCGCTTGGCCGTTCATTACCCGCGTGCTAAGCTCCATGTTGACCGCCAATTTTTGACGAGCACATTTTTCAAGCATGGCAGGAGTGAGGTCTGTGGCGAGCACAACAAGGCCTTCGGGCAAATGGGGTAAATCCAGTCCTGTGCCCGCTCCTACAATCAACACCTTATCGCCCTGCTTTAGTTGAAGCTTGGCAATCGACTTTTGTCGAGATGAAGGATAGATGCCGGCTATGCGGTCGTAGATAGACGCATAGAGGGTGTGTTCCAGCGCAAACTGTCCATGGCAGGTACTAAAAGCGATTAGGGGTTTGAGTTGGTAATGCTGCGGTTCTCAAATACGACATGCCAGTAAACGGAAAAGAGCTCCTGCGGCGATTGTATTTTCAGGTTGATGATCTGGCCGCTTTTCAGGTTATGCTCCGGGTCCTTTCCAATACTCTGGTAGGATTGCAATTTTTCAGGTGAATAAAGCTTTAGTATATCCTGGTCTTTTATAGGCCTCAGATGCTTGTAGTAGGCTTCTTTTGGCCAACGTAAAATCCACAGAACTTGTCCGTTCTCCAGCTGGCGGTTCTGCCAGTTTAGCGATGGATTTTCAAGGTCGTTTAGCTTCACGCGAATGGAATCCGGGTCGGCATTGCCTGAAAACGCCACCAGAACAAATACGTCGGCATACGGGTCTTTGTGGGCTCCCAAAGTAGATGTCCCGCTGTTTCGGGTGAGTTCGCCACGGTAATCGTGTGACTGCAATTGTTCGATTTTTCCTTGCAGCCAAATCTTCTGATCCGATTCTTCCATGTTATTGGCGGAATGGTCATCCATGAGGTAATAGAAATAGATGCCCGGTTTTATCAGCTCTGCCTCCGGTGCAGTTGGCAGGCTGTCTGCAGAGACCAGGCTGTCTGCCACACTGCTTTCCTTTTCATCCGAACGAATAAAAGGGTTGCAGGCGAGAAGCAAGGGTAAAAAGAGAAGGAGTTTATACATTGTAGAATACTAGGAGTGCAAAATAGATGCTTGCCAATTGCCTAAGTTTATTTCTGGACTGACAGACAAATTTAGCAGGTAGATGCGAGTTGCACATCAGCATGTAAGTACTTCATTCGTTCAAAAATGCGCATTAGCGCTGGAGGCAAGCTTACTTCTCTTCGTGGTATTCTTCTTCGGTATTGATTTCCCAGAGATTGCTCTTGTCTGTGCGGCCGCTCAGAATATTGTCTACAGCTCCCATGGCTGTTAGCATACTGTGGTCTTGATTATTGTATTTGTGCATGCCGTTTCGGCCCACCGGGAAGAGGTTGGTGAAGCCGTTAAGGTAATCACGGAGCACATGGAATCGGTTGTAGGTGCCAAAGTAGGCCGGATAGGTTTTCGGTACGCGCAATACACAGGCATCCAAAACATCGCTCGAATGGATTATACCTACTTCATCCAGTTCGCGTTTTCCTAAGGCGATTAAGTTCTCATCGCTCTCCGACCAAATCGGGTCCGTGTCTTTGCAGAAGTATTCCAGCCCCAGCCAAACGGTGCCCGGTTCTTTCACTAAATACGGACTCCAGTTATTGAAGATTTGCAATCGGCCAATGATCACACCCGGCTCCTGCATGTAAATCCAATTATCTTGTATCAGCTTGGGCGCTTGTGGATGGTCTTCCTTGATACGAAGGTCTTTCAAGAGCAATCCTACCGTAAAGAAATCCCGGTATTCTAAGCCTTCAGCTACTTCAGTTACCTCGGCAGGCTTCTCAGCTTCCAGTACGGCAACCAATTCCTTCACCGGCATGGTGCTGAAGAAGTAGTCGCCCTCTAGTACCAAGGTTTCACCGGCTTTGTTTACAGCCTGCACCTTGGTGATTTGTCCGCCCGAACTCCAAATGCGGTTCACGGTATAACCCATGTGCAGCTCAGCGCCTTTCTGTAAAACCTCATCGCGCACGGTTTCCCAGAGTTGTCCCGGACCTAATTTTGGGTACAAGAATCGTTCAATGAGCGAGGTCTCTTTTCCTTTTTGAGCGATGTCGCCTTTCTTTTCAAACAGGCTGGTCACGAAGTTCCAAAGGGCACTCCGGAGGTTGAGTCCTTTGATGCGCTGGCGACCCCAATCGGAGCTGATATCACTGCAGGCTCTGCCCCAAACCTTTTCCGTGTATTCTTTGAAGAAGGTGAGGTAGAGTTCTTTACCGAAACGGTTGATGAAGAAGTGCTCCAGGTTCTCTTCCTTCCGAATAGGGAAGAGGGTATAGCGAAAATAGCTCAAGCCGATTTTCGCCATCTTCCACAATCCGAGCTTTTTGATGGTGTCGGTATTCAGCTTGACTGGGTAATCGAAAAATTGCTTGTCGTAGTAGATGCGCGACTTCCTATTCCTTACCAACATCACCCTATCCGGGTCGGTGGCAGCAAAAGGATTATCGATGTGTTTGTGTTTGCCATGGTAGGTAATGTCGATGCTTTCGCCTTTTTCTGCGGCGATAGGCAAAATCTTCATCCACCAGTCCATCACCCGATCTGATTTGGAGAAAAAACGATGACCGCCGATATCGATACGGTTGCCTTTGTAGTTCACCGTTCGGGCAATTCCGCCCACGTATTCCGGGTCGGCTTCAATCAAGATGGGTTGGATGTCGCTTCGGTTCACCAACTCATAGGCGGCAGTCAGACCGGCCGGTCCGGCCCCGATGATGATGGCTTTCTTTTTTTGCGACATGGCCGCGAAGGTACAAAAAGGATGGGCTTGGCGCGATGAAAAATCGGAGGTTTAGCGGTTCAGCCACTGTCTAAGCTCAGGCGCTCTGTCTCGGCTCACCATCACCTCGTCATCCGGCGCCTTGGGTTCCAGGAACAATTTCATCTTTCCGTTGAAGGAAGGCCGGAGCTCTTTCACCGCTTTGGCCGAGACCAAGTAGGAACGGTTCGCTCTAAAGAAGTCTTTTGGGTTGAGTTGCTGCTCTAAAGCATCCAAGGTATCGTCTACTATGAACTGTTCTTTGCTATTGGAGAAGAGTACCACATGTTTCGCTTGGGCGTGAAAAAAGGCAATATCGTCTGCCTGAATGGGAATCAGGCTTTCTCCTTTTTTCAGCAGAAAGCGGTTTTTAAAAGGTTTGGGTGTTAGGCTGTCTAGCAGCTTGTCCAATTGACTTGAACTGGGGGTTTGCTGCTGTTTGAATTTAGCGATGGCCTGCTCCAGTTCGGTCTGCACAATGGGTTTGAGCAGGTAGTCGATGCTGTTTTCTTTGAAGGCCTTTAGGGCATATTCATCGTAGGCTGTGGTGAAGATGATAGAAGAAGAAATGCTTCGCTTTTGTAAAATTTCAAAGCTGATGCCATCGCTCAATTGCACATCCAAAAGCAGAAGATCGGGGGCTGCGTTGGTGTCAAACCAGTTTAAGGCCGATTCTACACTGTCTAAAACGCCCAGTATTTCCAGCTTCGGGTCGATGGCTTGGAGCATTTTCTCCAGGCGTCTGGCCGCAGGGGCTTCGTCTTCTATGATTAAACAATTCATGACTTGATCAAGGGAATTTTAACGGTGAATTGATTGGATTCTATCGCGGTTGTTATTGGCTCTTGGTGCAGCAAGGCTAGGCGCTCGCTGAGGTTTTGCAATCCAACGCCTGTGGAGGTTTCGGTTTGTCGTTTGGGCTGGTAGCTATTGCTCACAATCAAGTCATCGCCTTCCTGCCGGATGCTGAAGTGAAGGGGTTTGTCGCTAGAGATGATGTTGTGCTTCACCGCATTCTCTGCCAGAAGTTGAAGGCTGAGTGGCAAAACCTGTTGCGAATAACTCGATTCCGGGATGTTAATGTCCCAAGTAAGCTTATCGCTAAAGCGAATTTTTTGCAGGAAGAGGTAGTCGGCGATATTGCTCAGTTCCGTCTCCAAGTCTACCGTTTCTTGGTCGCGGTATTGGAGTATATAGCGATACAGTTTGCTGAGTTTTTCTACAAAGGTGACGGCCTGATCCGGGTTTTCCGGAATGATAGCTGCCAAGGTATTGAGGCTATTGAAAAGGAAATGCGGATTAACTTGGTTTTTGAGTGTTTCAAATTGGGCTTGCAGGGTCTTTTGTTTCAGGTATTCGGCCTCCAGCTGCGCCGACTTCCAGAGCTCGAAAAAATTCTGCGCCTCGTAAATGGTGGAGATCAGGAAGCATACAATGAGGGAAATGCGCAGCGTGCTGAAGTAAAATGTGCTGGTGAGTCGCAGGCTTGGATTCAGCCATTGGGTTACCAAGAGGTCGAGTAAAAAATTGGTGATAAAAACATACACCAGGATGCTCAAGGCTTGGTAGGCGATGCGTTTTCCGGTTTCTTGGTAGCTGTTGAATTTCTTCGAAAAGCGCGATATAATTTGCCAACTTCCCTCCCAAATGACCAAGGTAAAGGCCAGGTTGGCTACGAGGGTTCGCCAATCAAAACGAATCCCTTCCATCAAGATGGCCAAGACCAGCGCGATTACCGGAATACCCATCCATCGGTACCAATTTTTAGTAGGTTTACTTGTCGACATGCCGAATTAGCGGTGTGAAATTTACCGATTTACTCAGAGAAGTATCCCTGTATTCTTTGTGAATCGGTTCAGGTAATGTCGATTTCTGAACATGCTCTTCCACTTCTTCCGCCCAGAGCGGCGCACTCAGCAAGATGGCGAAAGCCGGCGCAATCAACCTAATTTGTTTAAGCATAACGCAAGATGTTTTGGTCTTTTCGGTTTAGAAAGTAGGTTAGGATGAAACGTATGTATTGAATTATGAATGGTGAGTTGAGAATTATGAATTGAAAATGGTATACTCCTGCAGGTTCTGTTTTCACGCGTCCCGATATGAAGTGATCGGGAGGAAATCCCATGCTGTGGATTGAAAACACCCGAAACTCGCCAACTCGAAACCCGCAACTACCCCGCGCCCTATGCCCTTTGCTCCACGCCCCTTGCTCTTCGCCCCACGCCCTATGCCCTTTCCTTCCTAATCGCCTCCCACATCATGTCCTTGCAGGTTTCAAGCGATTGGGCGTCCATGGTTCCCGGGTGTTCGATGTTGAGTTTGATGAATTCATGCACAGAACCTAGGATGAGTGCTTTCAGTACTTCGAGGTTAAGGTTACGGATGGCCCCTTTTTCTTGGGCCTGTTGTAAGAAGTTGTCAAACGATTTCAAATGCAGTTTCGCCTCGTTTTTGTTCTCATCGCTCAAAAAACCGCTGTGTTGGTATTGGTCGATAAAGAGCATGTGATCCGGATGCACAAAGCAGTAGTTGAAATAAGTCGACCAGATTTTCAAAAATTGCGCACGGAAAGGTTCTTTGCTCGTCTCTACTTGCAAAGTTGAATAGAGTTGAGAAGCAGTATCCAGAAAAAGCGCATTAACTAACTCCTCCTTATTTCTAAAGTACGTATAAAGCGATCCGGTTGCGACGCCGGCTGCTTTGGCTACATCCGCCATTTTAAATCCGTTGAAGCCTCGTCTAATCACGAGTTGCAGCGCGGCTTGGTAGATATTATCCACCTTCGATTGGTCCTTGGGTCTCGGCATCTCACTACGAATATAAGTGAATAAGTATTCAGGAATGAGTCCCGAAAGTAGGGATTTCGCTTCGCTGCATCAAACCTTCGGGTGAGGAAAGGCAGAGGGACGGAGAGGGGAACACAAGGGTATGCTATTGATTGGAATGCTGTAGGGGCGTCACATGTGTCGCCCCTGCAGATATTCGCGTCAATGTAGTGGCAGTCCCACAGTCTTACCCCTTCTCCTGGCAAAGCTCAATTAACACGCCATTCGTTCCCTTCGGATGGAGGAAGGCGATGAGTTTATTGTCGGCGCCGTCTTTGGGTGTTTCGTGAATCATTTGGAAGCCTTCGCTTTTCAATCGCTCGATTTCAGCATAGATATCTTCTACATCAAAAGCGATGTGGTGTATGCCTTCGCCGCGTTTCTCTATGAACTTGGCAATGGCGCTATCCGGGTTGGTGGCTTGGAGGAGTTCAATCTTATTGGGACCGTTGGCGAAGAAGCTGGTAATCACGCCTTCGCTTTCAACTGCTTCTGATTTATAGGGTCCGGCACCCATCAAGGCGGTGAATAGCTTGTTCGATGCGTCGATGTCTTTTACGGCAATACCCAAATGTTCAATTTTTCTCATCCTTGCAAAAATCTATTTTTTTGGAAGATTGTTTTACCTTTGTACTTAGAATTAGTCTAAATAAGAATTATGTTGAAACTACCTATATACCTCGATAATAACGCGACAACCCCAATGGATCCAAGGGTCTTGGAAGCCATGTTGCCTTATTTTAATGAGCGTTTTGGGAATGCGGCGAGTCGCAGTCACAGCTTCGGCTGGACGGCTGAAGAAGCGGTAGACTATGCGCGGGAGCAGATTGCTCAGCTCATCGGCGCAAATCCAAAAGAAATCATCTTTACCAGTGGAGCCACCGAAGCTGATAACTTGGCTATCAAAGGTGTTTTTGAAATGTATGCTGAAAAAGGTAAACACATCATCACCCTGGTAACAGAGCATAAAGCGGTACTGGATACCTGCAAACACATTGAAAAATTGGGAGCTGAAGTCACATACCTGGGGGTAAAAGAAGACGGCCTGGTGGATCTGGACGAGTTGGAAAAAGCCATTCGCCCAGATACCATTCTGGTAAGCGTGATGTACGGCAACAATGAAGTTGGCGTTATTCAGCCCATCCGAGAAATCTCAGCCATCGCTCACAAACACGGTGCCTTATTCATGACCGATGCTACCCAGGCGGTAGGAAAGATTCCGGTCGATGTAAACGCAGACGGGATCGACTTGATGGCTTTCTCTGCGCACAAAATGTACGGTCCGAAAGGCGTGGGTGCCTTGTATGTACGTAGAAAGAATCCAAGAGTGAAAGTAACGGCCCAGATGGATGGCGGTGGGCATGAGCGCGGCATGCGTTCAGGTACTTTAAACGTACCGGGCATTGTGGGTTTGGGTAAAGCGTGCGAAATCTGCCGATTGGAAATGGCAGAAGAATCTGCTCGCATTCAGAAGCTGAGAGATAAATTGGAGGCAGAATTGCTTACAATAGAGGAGAGCTACCTGAACGGAAACAAAGAACACCGTTTGCCGCACGTGGCGAACATCTCTTTTAAATACGTTGAAGGTGAAGGTTTGATGATGGGAGTGAAAGACTTGGCGGTATCTTCCGGGTCTGCTTGTACTTCCGCTTCCTTAGAGCCTAGCTATGTATTGAAAAGCTTAGGTTTGGATGATGAGCTCGCTCACTCTTCTTTGCGTTTCGGCTTGAGCCGCTTCACTACAGAAGAAGAAATCGACTACGCTATCGACCACGTGAAAGTAGCCGTAGACAAATTGAGAGAAATGAGCCCATTGTGGGAGATGTTCAAAGAGGGCATCGATTTGAAATCGATTGAATGGCAAGACCACTAGTCGATAGTTAATTAGAACAGAGAAATTAGCGTCGGAAGGCGCAACATAAAATTTAAATAACATGGCTTACTCAGAGAAAGTAATTGATCATTATACCAACCCGAGAAACATCGGTACGCTAGACAAAGCAAAGAACACCGTAGGCACAGGCCTGGTGGGTGCTCCGGAGTGTGGCGACGTGATGCGTCTGCAAATTGAAGTAGGTGAGGATGGCGTTATCCAAGATGCGAAGTTCAAAACCTTCGGATGTGGATCAGCTATCGCTTCTTCTTCTTTAGCTACCGAGTGGTTGAAAGGAAAAAGCATCGATGATGCAATGAAAATTGACAACATGGACATCGTTGAAGAGTTGGCATTGCCACCGGTAAAAATCCATTGCTCTGTTTTGGCAGAGGATGCGATAAAAGCCGCTATCAACGACTACCGCACTAAAAATGGCCTTCCAGCATTGGAAGAAATAAAATAATAACCCTTTCTGCTCGCATTGAATCTTTGGAATAAAAGCTCCAAAAACCAAATACCAAGTTCCAATTGAAGGTTCTTCCGTTGGAGATTTGGAATTTGGCTCTTGGAATTTGATTATTCTAAACTCAATAGCAGCTTAATAAATAATAGCATTAAAGTATACGCTTATGATTACCGCAACACCAAAAGCAGCACAACGCGTCGCTGAACTTCGTCAAGAAGCAGAACTGGACAACCAGTACTTCATCCGCGTGGCCGTGGAAGGCGGAGGTTGCTCCGGTTTATCGTATAAACTGGATTTCGACAACGAAGAGCGTCAAGGCGATCAAACCTTTGAAAGCAATGGCGTGAAAATCGTGGTAGACATGAAGAGCTTTCTTTACCTCTGTGGTACCGAGCTGGATTTTACAGACGGACTAAACGGTAAAGGATTTAACTTCATCAACCCGAACGCAACCCGCACATGCGGCTGTGGCGAAAGCTTCGCAGTGTAAGATTCTTAGAATTTTCTGATACAGACCACCCTTGGAAGCGGGGGTGGTTTTTTTTGTGTCGTCACTAATCTGAGCTCATTGGAAATGGGCGTTTCTTAACTCTCTGAACATAACCTTTAAAACTTCCACGTTCTCGAGGGGCTGCGCTTTGCCGAGAATTGGGGTCATTTAGGTGCGTATGAACCGAATTCTTGTCCTTGTTTGCTTCTTATTGCCGCTGGGCGCACTCTCTCAATCTCGCTTATTTGGTTTGAAAGGTAGTGTAGTTTGTCCGGGAGATAGTATTAAGGCCTATTCTTTAAACGGGGGCGCATTGAATTGGATGGGTGATACATCCAATGCCAGTACCGAGTATTGGTTTAAGCCGGATTCGAGCGGGTATCTTAAAGCACAGTCTGAAGTGCCGCGTGGCTTAGGTGCTGAGCTAAATCCGAATGCCGGATTTCAGTTGGGAGAAATGGGCTTTAGAAGCACGTATCACAATCCTAATAGTTCTGATACGGTACTGATGTTTCCACCCAATTATCTTCCTAAGATTACCAATCAGGGAGATACGGTAATAACTCCCGACTTTTTTGCACTTGTAACCGATGAGCATCATTACGGTGAAATTATCTGGGAATCGGATTTTCAAGTGAATAGAAATCAAGTTTACCATTTTAGCTTTTTCGTGCAGCACCTGTATTCCTATCTTCATATCCAAAGTGTGAATCGTTCATTAGAAGTGTATGTTAATGGTGATTTACTTCATGTTTCTGGTGAAATTGGTAGACTTTGGCGCCATGTAGAGTTTGATTGGCATAGCCGGCAATGTGCCTCCGTTACTGTAAGTATTCGGCGTCCAAACAGCTTTTGTCCTCCAACGAATTTTTGGCAGGTATACCCATGTTCACTCAGGTATGTAGTAGATGATGTCTCTTTCAAAATGAGACAAGACTCTACCTGGCCGGATGGCATGCGTTACGATAGCGCTTGGGTAAGGGTTAAAGACAATCTTAGAGAAGAGGTATTTACCCCAGATAGTGTTTTATGCGCAGACAATCCCTATGTGTTAAATCCGGGAGCGCTGGACGGTATGCAATGGTTAGATTCGTTTGCCACTCCTGTCAGATCGGTTACGGCTGCTGGCTGGTATGCACTGCGTTATAGAGCTCAAAGTGCTTGTACCCAGGAAGATTCCATATTTGTTCAACCGCGAATGAATTTGAATCCATCACCAAATAAATTGGGCGATATTCTGCAGGCAATGCAGGGTATGAATTCATATGCTTGGTGGTGGAATGATACAGTGTCATTGACACCTGATTCAAGTTGGATTCATTGTCAGAATCCGGGCTGGTATAAAGTGAAGATGAGCGATGCTTTTGCGTGTGAGTATGTGCAAAAAATTTATGTTCAAAGATTGGGACTCGCGAAGCTTGAAACAATTCAAGTATATCCCAATCCTGCAACGGATTACCTGCATATTCAAGGCTTAAATGCTTCAGAAATTGAGGTCGTTGATGTTTACGGACGCCTATTTCCTGCCACTTTAAGAATTCAGTACTCAGGTGATGTAACGCTAGACCTAAGTCAATTTCAGTCGGGTGTATATTTTCTTAGGGTCAGAACTGATGCAGGTGTTCGTTTAGTTTCCTTTATTAAGTCCTAAGAGGTCGCTTCTCGCTTGGATTTTTATTGTCTGAACCACTTATACAAGAGTGGTTTTTTTATGCTCTCTAGCGAAGCAATTTCCAGTTTCAAAAACAAGTCTGTCCCATTTTCTTTCAAAATAGCCAATTCTTCTCCCACAATTTCCCACCCTGAAAAGACGTTGATATTTCGGTGTTTTTGCTGTTCAATTGGGGTTGTGGAAAACTAAAGTGACTATATGGTGTCGCAAAGTGGGCAAATGTGTCACAAAATACCCTAATTTTACACTTTGAAAGGGTATACCATGTCCCATTTTATCGGAGAATACGAGTGTAAAATTGACGCGAAAGGCCGGATCAGCCTGCCGTCCAGCCTTCGGAGACAGATTCCGGACGAGGCTGGCGATCGCCTCGTGGTGAACCGTGGCTTCGATAAATGTTTGGTTTTGTATACCCGCCAAGAGTGGCAAGTGGAGACGCAGAAACTGAGTCACCTCAATGCCTTCAACAAACGGGATCGGATGTTTATACGCCTCTTCAACAATGGGGCAACCGAAATCCAGGTCGACGGTGCTTCGCGGATCAATATCCCGAAGAAGTTGCTGGAATATGCGGGTATAGGCGCTGATGCTGTGCTCTTTGCGTACGGAAATAGAATCGAGATTTGGTCGCGTGAAGAATACGACGACCAGCTGAAGATCGATCCGGACGATTTCGCTTCATTGGCAGAAGAAGTTATGTCGGGCACTAATCGGGAGGACAATGGGTAACTATCACATCCCGGTGATGCTCACAGAATGCTTAGAAGCACTTAACATATCATCCAATGGACTTTTTGTCGACGTAACCTTCGGGGGCGGCGGGCATTCGCGTGCCCTCCTGTCTCAACTCGGAGCGGAAGGTCGGCTCATCGCTTTCGACCAGGATGATGATGCTTTGGCCAATGTTCCGGACGACCCTCGTTTTCAGCTGGCGCACCACAACTTCCGCTTTCTCAAACGCTTTTTGCGCTACTACGATGCTTTGCCTGTAGATGGGCTGCTTGCCGACTTAGGCATATCCTCCCATCAGATTGATGAGGCAGAACGTGGCTTCGCGCACCGCTTTGATGCCGACCTCGATATGCGGATGAACCGCGACTCTGACCTGAGTGCCTACGAATGGGTAAATGAAACGGAAGTGCCGGCCATGATGCGGGTATTTCGCGAATACGGCGAACTCAACAATGCTCCGGCCCTCGCTAAAGCATTGGAATCAGAACGAGCCAAAGCCTCCATCCGCACCACGGGCGATTTGAAGCAAGCCTTGCAGCGCTTCGCTCCACGCGGTAAAGAGAATCAGTTCTATTCTCAAGTGTTTCAAGCGATTCGCATTGAAGTGAATGGGGAGCTTGACGCACTGAAAGAAATGTTGACCCAGTGTATTGACGTGATCCGTCCGGGCGGACGTCTGGTGGTGATGTCGTACCACAGCTTGGAAGACAGGCTGGTGAAGAATTTTATACAAACCGGCGATTTCTCCGGCAAAGCGAACAAAGACCTCTACGGGAACTGGATTCGCCCTTTTGCTCCGGTGGGAAAAGCCATAAAAGCAAGCGAAGAAGAGATTGCCGTCAACTCCAGGGCGCGCAGTGCCAGACTTCGCATAGCAGAAAGAATATGAATCAGCTGAGGACAGAGAAGACACAGCAAGAAGAAGAAAAGAAAGCCGAGGAGACCCCCAAAAAGGGCCTCCTGATTCGCTTTACCGAGATGGCCGGGTTGGGCGACAAAGCAGAAGTCGCGCAGTTCATGCCTTTCGTCTTCTTTCTCACCTTCCTCACCTTGGTCTACATCTACAATTCACACCAAGCCATCAAGGTGGTGAGGCATATAGATGAATTGAACAAAGAGATAAAAGAATACCGAGCAGAATACATCAGTGTGAAGTCGGATTTCATGTACAAGAGTAAGCAGTCGCAGGTAGCCAAACGCTTGGAAGGAACGGGTTTGAAGGAACTCACCCAACCGCCGGTTAAACTCACCTACGACCCGGATAAAGATTTGAAATGAATGTAAAACGCGACATACTCTGGAGGGTCTACCTGGCCTTCTTCGCGGTGGCACTTTTTGGTGTCATGGTGATCGTGTATGCTTTTCGCATTCAGTTTGTGGAGGGTGATCACTGGCGCAAAATGGCCGAAGAGCTCACCACCGATTACCAGACTATTGAGGCCGTTCGGGGTAATATCTATGCTGCCGACGGTAGCTTGCTCGCTACCTCTGTGCCTATCTACGAGTTGCGCATGGACTTCATGGCAGGCGGATTAACCGATGAGGTATTCAATAGCGAAGTGGATTCACTCGCTTATGAATTCGCTCAGATGTTCCAGGATAAATCAAAATCCGATTACCTCCGTGAGTTTAAAGAAGCACGCCGAAAGGGCAGTCGCTACCACCTCTTAAAACGCAAGCTGAACTTCCAGCAGGTAAAGGAGATGCGCACTTGGCCAATCCTGCGCCGCGGACAGCACAAAGGCGGTTTAATCATCCTAGAAAAAGACCGCAGACAGAAGCCTTTCCAGATGCTGGCCTTCCGTACCATTGGGTACAGTCAAGAAGGGGTAGCGCCGGTGGGCTTGGAAGGAGCCTACAATACAGAGCTGGCCGGGGTATCCGGCAAACGACTCATGCAAAAAGTGGCCGGTGGCGTTTGGATTCCAGTGAATGCCGATAACGAAATTGAGCCTGAAAACGGCAAAGACGTATATACTACCATTGATGTGAACCTGCAAGACGTGGCCGAAAACGCCTTGTATGAGACCTTAGTGAAGCACGATGCCTTAAACGGGTGCGCCATCCTGATGGAGGTAGAAACCGGTCACATCAAGGCCATCGCTAACCTAGCCCGCAAGAGCGAAGGGGTTTACGATGAGGACTACAACTTCGCTGTGGGTGAAAGCGCCGAGCCGGGTTCAACCATCAAGTTGGCATCGCTAATTGCCTTATTGGAAGAGGGCGTTTCGCTAGAGGATTCAGTGGATGTTGAATTTGGACAGACGCAGTTTTTTGACCGTACCATGAAAGATTCGGAGCCGGGTCATTACCAAAGATTGACCCTCGCTCAAGCCTTTGAGAAATCCAGTAACGTGGGCATCTCCAAATTGGTTTATAAGCATTTCAAGGAGCAGCCTCAGAAGTTTATCGACTACTTCTCGCAAATGGGACTCGATAAGCCTTTGAACCTGCAGATTACAGGCGAAGGCAAACCCCGCATCAAAAACCCAAAAGACAACGACTGGTATGGTACCACTTTACCGTGGATGTCCATCGGATATGAGACACAGTTTACGCCGCTCAAGATCTTAACGCTCTACAATGCCATCGCCAATAACGGTCGCATGGTAAAGCCAATTTTAGTGACCGAAGTAAGGCAAACCGGTAAGCTGGTGCGTAAATACGAAACCGAGGATATCGTGCAGAGCGTTTGCAGCAAAGAGACCTTGAAGAAGGTAAGATTGGCGCTGGAAGGGGTGGTAGAGAACGGAACAGCGCGCAACCTGAAAAACGACAATTACCGCATCGCAGGAAAAACAGGTACCACGCAGATGGCCCGCGGTGGCAAGTATACGAAGTCATTTTACAAGAGCTCTTTCGCTGGCTATTTCCCGGCCGATAACCCAAAGTATACCTGCATCGTCTCCATCAATGGGGCGAGCAAAGGAATCTACTACGGCTCTGCG
>FWPV01007608.1_pt1 | contig 19535 bp, 13 predicted proteins | sample 2228371 | NCBI WGS metagenome assembly FWPV01 (sample SAMEA103939776, study PRJEB20133) | metagenome
CCGGCCCACCCCCCACCACCGCCACCCGTGCGCCCTGGCGGGGGAGCGATGCCGGTACCGGCAACACCCCCAGGGCCCGGGCGCGGGCCACGATGGTGGCCTGCACGGCCGGAATCTCGATGGGGCGGTCGAGGCCGGCCCGTGCACAGGCCGCCATGCAGTGGCTGTCGGGACAGACGCTGCCGCACACCCCACCGAGAGGGTTGGCGGCCATGATCATGAGGGCGGCGCGACGGAAGTCGGACGGTCTCCCCCCACGGACCGCCATGATGAAGTCGGCCGGCGAGCAGTCGGCCGGGCAGGCCTCCCGGCACGGCTGTTCCTCGCAGGACAGGCAGCGCGCCACCTCCGCCGCCAAGGCTGCGTCAGAAAGGCACGGTGTGGATCCCTGCATGGGTCCCCCTGGGCAAGCCTAGCACTGTTCCGCGCCGGCCCACGGGGGCAGCGTCGCGAGCCGCAGCAGGTCCTCACGGGGCAGCGACCACGCGGTTGCGCCCGCGCCGCTTGGCCTCGTACAGGGCCGCATCGGCGGCGGCGAGCCAGCGCTCCACCGAGGGCAGGCGAGCCACGTCCAGGAGCGCCACCCCCACGCTCACCGTCAGGCGCAGCGCCTGGCCCTCGAAGTCGACGGGGCGATTGGAGACGGCAGCACGAATCGCCTCGGCGCGGCGCACCGCTTCCTCGCGACCGACGGCCCGAAGGAGTACGCCAAACTCCTCGCCACCCAGCCGACCCACCGCGTCGGCGGCGCGCACCTCGCCGCGCAGGCGCGCCACCACCTGCCGCAGCACCTCGTCGCCGGCCGCATGCCCGTAGCGGTCGTTGATCTCCTTGAAACGGTCGGCATCGACGATCAGGAGGGCCGACGGCGGTGCCGTGGGGGCCGCGGCATACACGCTCTCCAGGGTGGCCACAAACGCCCGCCGGGACGCCGCGCCGGTCAGAGCATCGGTGCTCGAGAGGACGGCCAGCTCGCGCTCCCGCCGCCGACCGGCCCGCAGCAACAACACGAGCAGGACGCAGATGATGGCGAGACTGCCACCCGAGATGGCCACGGCGGTGAGCCGGAACCGCTGCCGGGCCACCCGTGCGTCGAGGCGCGCCACCTCTGCCTCCGCCACCGCCGCTCGGTAGCGCGTTTCGGCCTCCGCCGCCGCCCTGGCCCGCTCCGCCTCCGCCAGGCGGGCCTGGGCCTCGAGGGCGCTGGTCGCAGCCTGCCACACCAGGTCCGAGTCGCCCGCCGCCTTGCCGACCCGCATCTGCACCTCGTACAGGGAGGGCAGCGCCACGTCGTAGCCAATGCGGATGGCGTCCTCGATGGCGCGGGCGATGGTCGCCCTGGCCTCCTCGTGCCGGCCGAGCAGCGCCAGGGCATGGGCGATGTTGGCGCGCGACGCCACGGCGTGCTGTTGCTTGCCGCTCGCCTCCTCGCGGCGGAGGGCAGCGGTGGAGAGGGGGAGGGCCAGGGCCGGCTGCCCCGCCGCCAGGTAGAACCCGGCCAGGTTGTCGTCCATCATGAACACCAAGGAGGGCATGCCGGCCCTGGCAAAGAGCTCCCGCGCCCGCGTTCCCAGCCGGATGGCCTCCTGGGGGTTGCCCTTCTGGCTGGCAACGAGGGCCAGGTAGTTGTCCATCCGGGCGAGCTGGAAGGGATCGCCGAGCCCTTCCCAGAGCCGCCGCCCCTCCCGGCAGTAGCGTTCCGCCAGGTCGACCCGGAGGATGCTCACGGCAATGTGGCACAGCTCGCTCTCGGCCAGGGCGGCCCACCGTGGTTCCCCGGTGCCACGGAGCGTGGTGGCCGCCGCCGTGGCGAGTTCCAGGGCGTCGGCGGCGCGCCCCGCATCGGCGAGGATGCCGGCCCGCACCAGGCGGGCGTAGGCCCCGGCAACCGCATCGCCGGCTGTGGCCAACCGCTCCAGGCGGGCGGCCGCCTCCGCCACGGCGGCCGGGTCGGCCAGCAGGGTGGCCGCGCGCGCCATGCGCAGCAACACCTCGCGCTGCCAGTCGGGGTGGTGGGAGGCCCACTCGCTGGCCAGGAACTCCTCGCCCTTGGTCAGGCACGCTCGCGGGTCCTCCACCGACAGGACGCGGAAGGCGTCCAGGGTCATGGGCTCTTGCCCACGACCGACCGCCGCGCCGAGCACCGCTGCGGCCAGCCCGGCCAGCAGCCGCACGCGCCCCCGACCCCGAGCCACGACCTTCATTTGTTTCATCATACCCAAGGCTGCCCTGGTGCCGCGGTCGGGCTGCTCGCGTCCTCGCAGAGGAGAAGACCGTGGGCCGGCTAGCCAGGCAGGAGCGAGGAGCGTAGGCTTGCCGCGGGAGGACGTGACGTGGCCGCGGATCGACGCGCAGCACAGCGACAGCGGGCAGTGGCCAGGTGCCGGGAACGGGGCATCCGGATCCCCACCCTCGCCGAGCAGCGGGATCCGTCCCGCATCCCGGCGGCGGCGGCCGGCGCCCTGGCCGGCCTGGACATGCACGCAGTGCACCCCGCCAACCTCTTCCGCATCACCTGGCACAACGCCCCGGACACCGGCGCCTTCGGCCCGGTCAACACCCTCGAGATCCCACCCATGCTTTCCGGCGTCGAGGCCCGCATCGTCGGGCTCGTGGGCAAGCACTTCCCCACCGGCGCCCACAAGGTGGGCGCCGCCTTCGGCTGCCTCGTCCCCCGGCTGGTGGCCGGCGAATTCGACCCGACGGTCCACAAGGCTGTCTGGCCTTCCACCGGCAACTACTGTCGCGGCGGGGTCTTCGACTCGGCGCTCTTGGGCTGCCCGGCCGTGGCCATCCTGCCGGAGGAGATGAGTCGCGAGCGCTTCCTGTGGCTCGAGTCCATGGGCGCCGAGATCATCCGCACCCCGGGATGCGAGTCCAACGTCAAGGAGATCTTCGACGCCTGCGCCGAGCTCCGTCGCACCCGGCCAGAAGCCGTGATCCTCAACCAGTTCGAGGAGTTCGGCAACTACCTCTGGCACGTGGGGGTCACCGGCCCAGCGGCCGAGGAGGCGTTCCTCTCCCTTGCCGGCCCCTGCGACCGCCTTGCCGGCTGGGTGAGCGCCACGGGCTCGGCCGGCACCCTCGGCGCCGGCGACTACCTCAAGGAGCGCTTCCCCGGCTGCATGATCACTGCCGCCGAGGCCCTCCAGTGTCCCACGCTGCTCGCCTGCGGGTTCGGCGGGCACCGCATCGAAGGGATCGGCGACAAGCACGTGCCGTGGATCCATAACGTCCGCAACACCGACCTCGTCACCGCCATCGACGACGAGGCCACCGTGCGGCTCTTGCGTCTGTGCTGCGAAGGCGCCGGGCAGGAGGTTCTGGCGCGACGCGGGATCGCCGAAGAGTTGGTGCGGCAACTGCCGCTTCTTGGGATCTCCTCCATCTGCAACCTCCTGGCCGCCATCAAGACCGCGCGCTACTTCGAACTCGACGCGCACGACGTGCTCGTGACCTGCTTCACCGACTCCTCCGAGCTGTACCGCACGCGCCTCGCCGAACTGACCGCCGAACGCGGTCCCTACACCGAAACGCAGGCGATGGTGGACCTCGAACGCTACCTCCTGGGCGCGAGCACCGACCACCTGCGGGAGCTCACCTACGAGGGGCGCAAGGCCATCCACAACCTCAAGTACTTCACCTGGGTGGAGCAGCAAGGCAAGCGCGTGGAGGACCTCAACGCGCTGTGGAGCCCGGCCTTCTGGCGCGACCTCCGCGACGAGTTGCCGGCCTGGGACGAGGCGATCACCGCGTTCAACGAGGAGACAGGGGTCACGGTCCCGGGGAGCACGCCATGACCAGGGGGGAAGCGGCACTGGCAGCAGCGAGGCGGGACGAAGATGCCGTCGTCCGCTTCCTGCGGGAGATGATCGCCATCCCGGCCGAAAGTGGCCAGGAGCGGGAACGATGCGCCCGGGTCCGGGCCGAGTACGAGAGGCTCGGCTTTGCCGATGTGCGCTTCGATGGCCTCGGCTCGGTGGTGGCGCGGGTCGGCTCGGGGCCGTTCACCATCCTGATGGACGGCCACATCGACTGCGTCGGGGTGGGCGACCCCGCCTCCTGGCCCTTCGACCCCTTCGCAGGCAAGCTCGAGAACGGCAAGGTGTATGGCCGGGGCGCGGTGGACGAGCTGCCGGCCATTGCCGCCATGGCCTACGGCGCCCGCATCGCCGCCGAGCGGGGCTGGCTCGACGGCGTGACGCTGGTGCTCGTGGCCTCGGTCCTCGAGGAAGCCTGCGACGGCCTCCCCCTCATGCACCTCATCACCCAGGAAGGGGTGCGCCCTGACGCGGTGGTGCTGGGCGAACCGACGGACATGCAGGTGTTTCGCGGCCACCGCGGCCGCATGAGCGTCGAGATCGCCACCCGCGGGGTGTCGGCCCACGGCGCCCACTGCGATCGGGGCGTCAACGCCGTCTACAAGCTGGCCCGCATCATCGGCGACATCGAAGCGCTCCACGCTCGCCTGCCCACCGATGCCTTCCTCGGCAAGGGCTCGGTGACGGTGTCGTGGGTGGCGTGCACGTCGGCCTCCTTGAACGCCGTTCCCGATTCGGCGCGCCTGGTCCTCGACCGCCGCCTCACGGCGGGCGAGACCCCCGAAGGGGCCCTCGCCGAACTGGCCGCCCTCCCCCACTTGGGCGATGCCGAGCTTCGGGTACTCTCCTGGCACGGCACCACGTGGACGGGGAGAGCCGTGGAGCAGGCGCAGATCTTCCCCACCTGGGTGCTGGCCGAGGATCACCCCCTCGTGCGGGGCGTGGTCGGGGCGGTGGAGGAGGTGCTCGGGGCTCCCCCGCCCATCTCCCGCTGGACCTTCTCGACCAACGGCGTGGCCACCATGGGACGGCTGGGGATCCCGACGGTGGGTTTTGCCCCAGGCAAGGAGGAGCTCTCGCACTCCCCCGAGGAGTGGGTGAGGGTGGCAGATCTCGTGAAGGCCACCGCTGTATATGCGAGGATTGCCGAGGCCGTGCGAGGCGCCATGGGCGACACAGCCCGGTGAACGGGGACGTGCGCGATACGCCCATCGCAACGAGCAGGCACCGTGAGGAGATGGCCATGCAGACCTGTTTGAAAGGCAAGCACTTCATCACCACGCAGGAGTGGACCACAGACGAGCTCGAGACCATCTTTGCCCTCGCCCAGGAGTTGAAACTCGCCCGGGCCACCGGCAAGCCGACACCGCTCTTGGCAGGGAAGACCCTCTACATGATCTTCTTCGACTCCTCGACCAGAACCCGCAACTCCTTCGAGACCGGCATGACCCAGCTCGGCGGCCACGCCATCTACCTCTCCCCGGACAAGATGCAGATCTCGCACGGGGAAAACGCCAAGGACACGGCGTCGGTGCTCTCTCGCTTCGGCGACGGCATTGCCATCCGCCACTGCGCCTACGGCGAGGGCAACGCCTACCTGCGCGAGGTGGCCAGGTGGTCGCGGGTGCCGGTGATCAACATGCAGTGCGACGTGTACCACCCCTGCCAGATCCTCGCCGACTACTTCACCATCCGCGAGAAGTTCGGCGCCAACACCCGCGGGCTGAAGCTGGGCATGGCCTGGACCTCGGCGCCCAACTACATCCGCCCCATCTCGGTGCCCCAGAGCGTCATCCTCATGATGCCGCGCTTCGGCATCGACGTGACGCTGGCCTACCCGCCGGAGTTCCGGCTCATGCCGGAGATCGAGGCCCAGGCCCGCGCCAACGCCGAAGCTGCCGGGGCCACCTTCGAGATCGTCCATGACTTTGCCGAAGCGTTCCGGAACGCGGACGTGGTCATCCCCAAGTCGTGGGGACCGCTCCTCACCACCCAGGACAGGGCCGAGGGGCTGTCCCTCATCGACAAGTACCCTTCCTGGCGATGCGACGCGGCGCACATGGCCCTCGGCAAGCGACACCTCATCTACATGCACCCACTACCGGCCGACCGGGGCCGCGAGGTCACCGACGAGGTGATCGACGGACCCCAGTCGGTGGTGTACGACCAGGCGGAAAACCGGCTCCACGTGCAGAAGGCCCTCATGGCCCTGACCATGTAGGAGGGGCGTGGCGAGCGGGCCCCTGTCCGCCGTCGCCGTTTCCCTGTACCCTGGTCACGCCATGGCGGCGTTTTCCTTCGTCTGTAGCGAGTGCGACGCCCGTTTCCCGGAACACGAGGTCCGTTACGTGTGTCCCCGCTGCGCCCGCGAGCAAACACCGGGGGGGCCGACGCGGGGCGTCCTCAGGATCGAGCTCGCCTCCCTTCCCTCCCGGCTGTGCGCGGCCGATCTGGTCGACCCCGAAGCCCTTGTGGGGTGGTTACCCGTCGATGAGCCGACTCACTTCCCCCCCTTGCCGGTGGGGGGCACGCCGCTCGTGCCGGTCCCGCGGCTGGCCCGGCTCCTCGGGCTTGGCCACCTGTGGCTCAAGGACGACACCCGCAACCCCTCCGGCTCCACCAAGGACCGCGCCTCGCTGCTGGTGGTGGCCAAGGCGCGCCAGTACGGCTACACCACCGTCGCCTGCGCCTCCACCGGCAACGCCGCCGCGGCGCTCGCCTGCCTCGCCGCCGCCGCGGGCCTTGAGGCCGTCGTCTTCGTGCCAGCGGCGGCCCCCCGGGCGAAGCTGGTCCAGATGGCCGCCTACGGCGCCCGCCTGATCCGCGTCAACGGCAGCTACGACCAGGCCTTCGAGGTGTGTCTCGATGCCTGCGAGCGCTTCGGCTGGTACAACCGCAACACCGCCTTCAACCCCTTCACCATCGAGGGGAAGAAGACCGCCGCCCTGGAAATCGCCGCCAGCCTGGCCCCGGCGGCTCCGGACGTGGTGGTGGTTCCCGTCGGCGACGGTGTCATCGTCGCTGGCGTCGCCAAGGGCTTCCGCGACCTGGTGCGCGCCGGCCTCCTCGAGCGCCCGCCGCGCCTGCTCGCCGTCCAGCCGCAAGGCTCGAGCGCCATTGCCCGCGCCCTGCGAACCGGCGCCGTGTCCGTCGAACCCCACCTTGGCGCCGAGAGCGTCGCCGACTCGCTGGTCGTGGCCACACCGCGCAACGGTGCCATGGCCCTCGCCGAGGTGCGCGGCAGTGGCGGCGGCGCCGTGGTCGTCACCGACCAGGCCATCGGTGCCGCCATGGGCCGGCTGGCGGCCACCACCGGCGTGTTCGCCGAGCCGGCCGGGGCGGCGACCCTCGCCGGCCTCGAAGCGGCCCTTGCCGAAGGGCTCGTCCGCCGCGAGGAGCGCATCGTGCTGCTGATCACCGGTACCGGGCTCAAGGACGTTCCCGCGGCTGCCCGCGCCATCACCCTTCCCGCCCCGGTGTCCCCCCGCCTGGAAGCTCTCTAAGGCGCGGGCCGCGCGCCGCCCGGCCCAGGGTCACGAGCCGCAGCGGTCGTGCCAGAAACCCGGCACGTCGCCCATGGCCACGCGCTGCTGGTCCCCTCGCCGCAAGTCGCGCAGCGACACCACGCCGGCCGCCAGCTCCTCCTCCCCGAGGATGGCGACGCCGCGGAAACCGTCCCGGTCCGCCCGCCGCAGGGCGGCCTTCAACGAGCGCCCAGCAAGCTCCAGCTCCAGCGCCACCCCGGCGCGCACCCAGGCGCGGGCCAGGGCAAGGGCAGTGCGGTGGGCGCCCTCGCCGAGGGGCACCAGGTAGAGGCGGGGCCGCGCCAGCACTCGCGCCCGGAAGGCGGCCGGCAGCACCTCGATGAGGCGGTCCTCGCCAATGGCAAAGCCGGTGCCCGGGACGGCGGGGCCGCCCAGGTCGGCGATCAGACGGTCGTAGCGCCCGCCGCCGCAGATCACCGCCGTGCTGCCGAGGGCCGGCGAGACCACTTCGAAGACCGTGCGGAGGTAGTAATCGAGCCCGCGTACCAGGCGCGGGTTGCGCACGAACGGGATCTCTAGGGCTTCGAGGTGCGCCTCCACCTCGGCCACGTGACGCCGGGACGCCGGCGAGGCGATGGTGTCCACGGCCGGCACCTCGGCGGCCAGGTGCTGGCAGGAGTCGACCTTGCAGTCGAGGACGCGGAGCGGGTTCTCGTCGAGGCGCCGCTGGCAGTCGCTGCACAGGGCGCGGCGGTGGGGGGCGAGGGTCGACCGGATGGCGTCGAGGTAGCGGGGACGGTCCTCCGGGTCGCCCAGGTTGTTGAGGTGGACCACGAGATCGGCGAAGCCCAGGCGGGAGAGGAACTCGTACAGGGCGAGGAGCAGCTCGGCGTCGGCCAGGGCACCCTCGGCGCCGAGGATCTCGAGGCCGATCTGGGCGAACTGCCGGTAGCGGCCGCGCTGCATCCGTTCGTAGCGGAACATGGGCCCGATGTAGTAGAGGCGCAAGGGGTGGGAACGGTCCTGCAACCGGTTCTCGATCCAGGCCCGGGCCACCCCGGCGGTCCCCTCCGGCCGCAAGGTGAGGGACCGCCCCTTGCGATCGGCAAAGGTGTACATCTCCTTGTGGACGATGTCGGTGGTCTCCCCCACCGAGCGGACGAACAGCTCGGTGGCTTCGAACATGGGCGTACGGATCTCCTCCGCCCCGAAGGCGGTGAAGACCTCGTGGGCGAGCGCCTCGACGGCCTGCCACAACCGTCCCTCGGGAGGTAGGACGTCGCGGGTACCGCGGGGTCGCTGGATCATGGCTGCATCCTCCTGAGGCCTGTACGGTACCGCTCCTTGAGCTCGAGGTAGACCGCCACCCCCCGCCGGACGGCCGCCACCGCCGCCTCGTCCAGCTCGCCGCGCGGCTTGGCCGGGACGCCGGCCACCAGGGTGCGGGGCGGCACCACGGCGCCCGGCGGGACCAGCGCCCCCGCCGCCACCACCGCCTCGCGACCCACCACGGCGCCGTTGAGCACCGTGGCGTTCATGCCCACCAGGGCTCCGTCCTCCACCCGGCAGCCGTGGAGCACCGCCCCGTGGCCCACCGTCACATCGGCGCCGACGATGGTGGGGAACTCGCCCTCGTCCACGTGGATCACCACGCCATCCTGGAGGTTGGTGCGCGGGCCGATGCGGATGGCGTTGAGATCCGCCCGCAACACCGCAGCGAACCAGACGCTGACGTCGTCGGCGAGTTCCACGTCGCCGATGAGGATGGCGTTGGGAGCGATGAACACCCGCTCCCCGCAGCGCCTGCAACCCTCGACAATGGCTCCCTCGTCCATGCGCTCCCTCCCTGCGCAAGGGCGTCACGCTAGCACAGGCACGGCAGGCCGGCCAAGCCGTTGGCCGTGGTCGCGACCACTTACGCGACGCTGCCTCCCGGCAGAGGCTCGTAAGTTGGTGTGCACGCGCACCCTGTGGAATGGGCCGTCGACGTCCCCCGCCGGAAGTGACGACACGGGAACCCGAATCTGTAAAGCTCGTTCTTGCAATACCTTAGACGAACGCACACGGACCAGTGCAGGTCGTATAAGCCGTTGCAGGAGGTTGGGTTGGCGCGGATTCAACAGATTTTTTCACAGGCTTTTCCACAGTTTCTGTGGAAATTTCATGCGCTCTTCACACCCCACGCCGGGGGCAGGGGAAACGCACCCCGCCGCACGAGGACGGGCGGCGTCCGGGACCAGTCGACGATGGTGGTGGGCCGCCCCCCTGCCGTGGGGCCACCGTCGAGGAGCAACGCCAGCGCGTCGCCCAGTTCGGCCTCCACCTGGTCGGGGAGGGAGAGGGGGGGAGCGCCGCTGCGGTTGGCCGAGGTGGTGGTCAGCGGCCCGACCTCGGTGAGGAGGGCGCGGAGGAGGGGGTGGGCCGGCACCCGGACGGCAAGGGTGGCGGCCGGCCACGCCACGGCGCCCCGCAGCGGCAGGATCACCGTCAACGGTGCCGGCCAGGTGGCGGCCAGGCGGCGGCGGAGGTCCGGGGGCAGGGCCACCAGCGTCTCGAGCTGTTCGAGGGTCCCGCCCATGACGGGCAGGGCCTTGTCGGGGGGCCGCCCCTTGACGGCGAAGAGGCGGGCCACTGCCGTGGCATCCCCGGGCGGCACGGCGAGGCCGTAAAAGGTCTCGGTCGGCACGGCCACCAGGCCGTGCGCTGCCTGCACCTCGAGGACCGCCGTCACGGCCGCAGCGAGGTCCTCCCCCCGGCGGAAGGCCAGGCGCCTGCTCACGACCGGCGCAACAGCTCGCGGGCGTGCTGGCGCGCCGAGGGCGTGGCGGCACTTCCCCCCAGCATCCGTACCAGCTCGTCCACCCGTGCCTCGCCGTCCAGCCGTTCGACCCGGGTCACGCTCCGGCCTTTGACCACCACCTTGCGCACCGCCAGGTGCGCCGCCGCCCGCGAGGCCACCTGCGGCAGGTGGGTGACCACCAGCACCTGGTCGCGGCTCCCGAGTTCGGCCAGGAGCTGGCCGAGCTCGTCCGCCACCCGGCCGCCGATGCCGGCATCCACCTCGTCGAACAGCAGCGTGAGGGGCTGGCGATGGACGCTCAGCCCGCGCAGCACGGTCCGCAAGGCCAGGTGGATGCGGGAGAGCTCGCCCCCCGAGGCAACACGGGCCAGAGGACGGAGCTCCTCGCCGGGGTTGGTGGCCACCACGAGCTCGCCCACATCGATGCCGTCGCGGCCGGCAGCCACCGTCTGCCCGCCCACCTCGAGGGGTCCATCCGGGGCCAGCCGCAGGCCGAGCCGGAACTGGAGGGTCACCCGCGGCATGGCGAGGCGGCCCAGCACCTCGGCCGCCTCGGCGCACAGGCGCGAGGCTGCCGTCCGACGGCGGGCGGAGAGTTCCTGCGCCACCTCGAGGAACTCGGCAGCCCGGGCGGCCTCTTCGGTCTGGAGGTGGGCGATGTCGTCCTCGGCCCCGTCGAGGGCCGCCCGCTCCTGCCGCAACGCCTCCAGGTGCGCGAGGGCGGTGGCGATGCTCCCGCCGTACTTGCGGGCCAACCGCTCGAGCAGCGCCAGTCGCGCCTCGACAGCTTCCAAACGGCCAGGATCGGCGGGAGAACGGTCCGCAAGTCTACCGAGTTCCCGCTCCGCCTCCTCCACCAGCCACTGGGCCTGCTCCAGCCCCTGGGCGGCGTCGCCGAGGGCGAGCCCTAGCCCCGCCAGTTCGCGCACGGCCCGCGCCGCCCGCGCGAGGGCCACCGAACCGCGATCCCCGGCCAGCGCGTTGCGCGCCGCTGCAATCAGCTCGGCGATGCGCTCGGCGTGCTGGAGCCAGGTGCGCTCCTCGCGCAAGACCGCGTCCTCCCCCTCGTGGAGGGCCGCTTCCTCGAGCTCGCGCATCTGAAAGGCGATGACGTCGAGGCGGTCGCGCCGGCCGGCCAGGGCGGCACGCCGGGCGGCAAGCTGCGCGCGCGCCTGCTGCCAGGCGTCGTAACGGGCGGTCACCTCCTCGGCCAGGGGTACCAACCCTCCCGCCACGTCCACCAGGTGCAGGTGGGTGGCCGGATCGGACAGCCCGCGCTGCTCGTGCTGGCCGTGGATGGCGAGGAGGAACGGGGCGAGCCGCTGGAGGGCGGCCGCGGTCACCGGCACGTCGTCGAGCCACGCCCGCGAGCGGCCCGCGGCCGTCACCTCGCGGCGGATCAACAGTTCCCCGCCATCGCCGACCCCCAGCTGGGCCAAAAGCGTTGCCGCCGCCTCGCCCGCCGGGCGGGTGAACCACCCCTGGACGACGAGGCGATCGCTGCCGCTGCGCACCTGATCGGCATCGGCCCGCTCGCCAGCGAGAAGCTGCAACGACTGGACGAGCAGAGACTTCCCCGCCCCCGTCTCGCCCGTGAGGACGGTGAAGCCCTCGCCGAACTCCACGCGCAAGGTGTCGATGATGCCGAGGTTGCGGACCTCGAGCTCGCGCAGCATCTCGCCCGATGCTAGCTTTCCGCTCGTTCGCGGTCAATTAGCGACCCCGCCACAGCCGTGGAGAGCCGGTCAGGGTGGAGGCGGCGGCGAATGGCCTCTGCCACCTCGCGCCTGGTGGTGGCCAGGATGATCTCGGGGAACGCGTCGAGTTCGGCCAGGGGGCGCTCATGGCGGAGCAGCCGGACCAGCTCCCTGGCCAGCGCCGACGGGTTCGCCAGCGCCACCGTGTACGCCCCGGCCCACGCCTGTCGCTCGTCCTCGAGCTCTCCGTCGCTCGGACCATCGACGAGGAAGCGCGAGATCTCCTCTCGTACCGCCACCAGGGCCCGGTCGAGATTGGCCGCCCCGACGGAAAAGGAGACCGCCCACGGCCCGTCCACCAAGGCCGCGCCGAAGAAGCGAGAGACGATGCCGTAGGTCAGGCCCTCCTGGTCGCGCAACCGCCTGCCGAGGCGAGAGGAGAGGGTGGACTGGCCGAGGACCGAGTTGCCGAGGAGCGCCGCCACGAAGTCGGCGTCGGCGCGCCGCAGGTTGCCGGGGTGGCCGACGATCACGTCCAGGTTGGGCTTGTCCTCCATGGGCTCGGCGATCTCCGAAGGCTCGCACGCCTCGGGCCGGACCCGCGGCACCGGCGGACACTGCCCGACGCCACCCTCCCAGCCGGCCAGCAAGCCGGCCAGCCGGTCGATCACCGCCCCGCTGGCGAAGTCGCCCACCAGCGCCAGGACCAGGGACGCCGGTCCCACCGCCGCGCCGTGGAGGGTTTCCAGATCGCCCACCGTGACCGCCGCCAGGGCCTGCTGGCGCACCGGGAACGGGCGCCGGTAGCTGGGGTGACCCGGCGGATAGGTGCTCCGCGAAAACGCGTCGAAGGCCCGCAAGAACGTGTCCTCGCGCGCGAGGGCCAGCTCGCCGAGGCGAAGCTGGCGCAGTCGCTCCAGCTCCTCGGCGGGAAAGGTGGGTTCGCGGAGCATCTCCACCAGGGTTTCGAGCAGGAGGGGGAGGTGGTCGGCAAGGCACCGCCCGCTGATGAGCACCTCCATGGGGTTGAAGGCGTCGGCGGAAAGGTCCAGTTCGATGCCGCGGTCCTCCAGAAGCCGCGCCAGGGCCAACCGGTCGTGCCGGCGAGTGCCCCGTTCCAGCATGTCAGGCAAGAGGGAGGCCGCCGACCACTGGGCCATGGGAAACAGCCCCGGTCCGGCGAGCAAGGAACCCTGGAGGTGCACCGTGGGGTTGTAGTGCCGCTCTATGAGGGCGATCCGGGCGCCCCCGGCCAGCACCACCTCCCGCACCCGGGCGGCCATGTCCGACCTGAGGTGGCAGCACAGCGGCCTGGGGTGGGTCGGGGAGCTCGCGGCTGGTCGCTGGCGGTGGTGGTCGCGAGGCACGAACCAGCCGACGGTCCGTTGCGCTTCCACGAGGTACGTGGCGGCCACCCGTCGCACCTCCTCCGCCCGGACGCCCTGGATGCGCTCCAGGTACGAGAGGTAGAACCGCCAGTCGGCGCAGGAGACGGCCTCGGCGAGGGCCGCCGCCACCTGGGCGGGCGAGTCGCGATGGTAGGCCACCTGCGCCTCCACCTGGGCGATGGCCCGCTCCAGCTCCTCCGCACGCACACCGTCCGTGGCGATACGCTCGAGTTCTTCGAGGATGGCCTGCTCCACCGCGTCGTGACGGGCGTCGCCGTTGAGGGTCGCCAGGATCTGGAAGAGGCCGGGGTCGCGAAGCTGCCAGGCGATGGCCTGGACGTCCACGCACGTGCCCGGCTCCACCAGCCGCTGGTACAGGCGGGAGGTGACACCGGCGCTGACGATGTCGGCCAGCACCGAGAGGGCGTGGGTGTCCGGGTGGGCAGCCTCGGGGACCCGCCAGGAAACCACCACCCAGCCGAGTTCGGCCCGGCGCCGCACCACGAACCGCCGCTCCCCCTGCTGGGGCGGCTCGACGACCAGCATGGGCGGGATCGGCCGCGGCGCCGGTGCAAGTGCCCCGAAGTGTCTGGCCACGGCGTCGAGTGCGTGCTCCCGGTCGAAGTTGCCGACCAGGATCAAGGTGGCGTTGTCGGGGTGGTAGTAGGTCTCGTAGAAGGCCCGCAGGCGTTCGATGGAGGCGTTCTCGATGTCGCTGCGCCAGCCGATGGTGGGGTGATGGTAGGGGTGCTCGCGAAACGCCGTGGCAAAGGACTCCTTCAACAGCACGTCGAAGGGGTCGTTTTCCCCTCGCTCGAACTCGTTGTGGACCACCGTCATCTCGGCCTGGAGATCGTCCTCGCGCAGCAGCGCGTTCCGCATGCGGTCGGCCTCGATTTCGAGGGCCAGCTCCAGATGCTCGGCGGGCAGCGTCTCGTAGTAGTTGGTGCGGTCGAACCAGGTGGTGGCGTTGTAGGCTGCCCCCAGCCGCTCGAGGACCCTGGCCACCGAGCGGCCCGTCGCCGGGTCGAAGCGGCGCGAACCCTTGAACAGCAAGTGTTCCAGCAGGTGCGTGGCGCCCGTGTAGCCGGTCGCCTCGTTGCGGGAGCCGACGTGGTAGACGATGCAGACGGCCACCACGGGCGCGTGGAGCTGCGGCACGAGAAGCACGCGAAGCCCGTTGCCTGCGAGCGTCAGTTCCTCGATCCCACCTTCCCGAGCGACCACCTCGAAGCGCGCATCCGTCCGCACCTCTACCGCCCTCCTCTCTCCTGGCCCTCCTGCTTCGAGCTGCTGCCCCGCCGGGCACGAGGGGCTTGGCTATCATAGCGTCATGATCGATCTCCGCTCCGACACGGTGACCCGTCCAACCCCTGCCATGCGCCAAGCCATGGCCAAGGCCGAGGTGGGCGACGACGTCTACGGCGAGGACCCCACCGTTCGCAAACTCGAGGAGCTCGCCGCCGCAACCCTCGAGCGCCAGGCCGCCCTGTTCGTCCCGACCGGCACCATGGGCAACCAGATCGCCGTCCACCTGCATACCCATCCGGGCAGCGAGGTGCTCGTCGAGGCGCGCGGCCACATCTACAACTTCGAGATGGGGGCCATGGCGGCGCTCTCCGGCGCGCTCCCACGGCCCATCCCGACGGCGGCCGGGCTGCTCGAGCCCGAGCAGGTGGAGGCGGCCATCAACCCCAGGGTCAGCTACCGCACGCCGACGAGACTGCTGTGCCTGGAGAACACCCACAACCTGTGGTCCGGCCTGCCCATGGACGCCGCCCGGACCCGCGCCCTCGCCCGGGTTGCCCACCAGCACGGCCTGGCGGTTCATCTGGACGGCGCGCGCATCTTCAACGCCGCCACCGCCCTCGCCACCACCGCGGCCGAACTCGCTCGCGACTGCGACAGTGTCATGTTCTGCCTGTCCAAGGGGCTCGCGGCCCCGGTGGGGTCCATGCTCGTGGGGGACGCCGACTTCATTGCCGAGGCGCGGCGCGTCCGCAAGGTCTTCGGCGGCGGCATGCGGCAGGTGGGGGTGCTGGCCGCTGCCGGGCTCGTGGCCCTCACCGACATGGTGGGGCGTCTCGCCGAAGATCACGCCCGTGCTCGCCGCCTCGCCGAGGCCCTAGCCGAACAGCAGGCCGTGGACCTCGATCCCGAGCGCATCTTCACCAATATCGTGGTGTTCCGATTGCGCCCCGACCGCCTCCCCGGCGGCACCCTGCCACCGTCGCAGCGGTTCGTGGCGGGGATGCGGGAGCGGGGGGTGCTGTGCGGCGCCTTCGGGTCCTACGAGGTCCGCATGGTCACCCACTACGAGATCGACGATCCGGCCATCGACGCGGCCATTCGGGCAGCGAGGGAGTGTCTGGCCGCCTGAGCACCCTCCTGTCGGGTCACCAGCTCACGCCGCCCGTTCGCCGGGAGCCGGCCGATCGGAGGCTGCCCGCACCATGGCGAGCACGGTGAGCCCCACCCCGACGAGGAAGATCACCAGGAAGGTGAGCAGGACCCCCCACTGGGGGCTCACGACGAGGTGTTCGTCGGCCCGCGCCTCGGCCAGGTAGAGGTCGCGGAGCTGGTGGCGGGTGACCACCATGGCCACCATGGCGGCGACCACCAGTTCCGCCGCCCGTCGCACCCGCGTCCCTTGAGCCACGGGGTCGGTGATCCCGGCCAGCACCATGAGCAGCACCACGCCGGCGACGATGCCGACGGTGAGGGGCACCATGGTGACCGCGCCCGAGCGCATGAACGCCTTCAGCACGTCCTCGGGGAGGGCGAAGAGGAGCCAGAAGCCATCCACCAGCTGGAGGAGGGTCGAGACCAGGGCGGCCCGGACGCCGAAGGTGGCCACCTCGCGGCTGGTTTGAGGATCACCGCCGCCGAGCCGCCGTACCGCCACCCACGCCAGCATCGCCCCTGCCAGGGCAACCCCAGCGAGGAGAAAGTGGAGGAAGCGGGGCAGCAGGGTGGGGTCGGTGAGGGCCGCAAAGGTGCGGTCGGCCACCGCCTCCCACCGGTCGGGCTGCAGGTGGAGGAGGTTGACCACCACCTGCACCAGGGCGATACCGAGGAAGCACACCGCTTCGGCCGCCAGGATGACGCCGGCGGATCGGCCGGCGCGGAGTCGGTACTTGGCCAGGTAGTTCAAGTAGTAGCCGAGGAGCAGCAGGCCGAGGGCCGCGAACCACCACCAGGCCACCAGGATGGTGGCGCTGTAGAAGAAGCGGCCCAGGAGCACCTGCACGAAGAGGAGCGGGGCGATGCCGAAGGTGATGGCGAAGGAAATGGCCCATGAGTTGATCTCGACCAGGACGAGGGCAGCTGCCTTGCCCGCGGGCTTGCCACCGGCGAGGGCAGCCAGCAGGCTGCCGCCCAGGGCGCTGTTGACGAAGAGCAGGTGGACGAAGAAGGTCACCAGCCAGAGGAGGTGAAACAGCCAAGGGGGCCCCGGCAGCGGTGCCGGATCGACAGCGGGAACGAGGTTACTTGCCATGGGACACCTCCGCCACTGGCGAGGGTTTCAAGGTCACAAGGTACGCCACGAGGGCCTGCAGCTCCTCCTCGGTACCTACGAAGGGCGGCATGAACGGGTAGTTGAGCCCCGCCGTCGCGACCGGCTGCCCGCGCGGGCCGGCGGCCAGCTCCTCGCCCTCCTCCCGCATGATGGTGAGGATGGTCGAAAGCGTTTCCTTGTCCGCTGGCGCCACCAGCCGGCGGATGGAGAGGTAGCCGTCGAGGGTATGGCAGGAGGCGCACTGGGCGCGAAATACCGCGCGGCCCTTTCCTTCCGGCGTGCCGTCGTCCTGCCGGGCGGCCCACCCTGCCTTGGCGAGGACGCCGTGCTCGTTGAGGGTCGAGATCTCGTCGACGAGGATGCCGTTGGAGAACATGACGTCGCGGATCACGAACGGCTTGCGCACGCCTTCGCGCAGCCGCTCGTACCCGCCAAAGAAGGTGAAGGCCAGCACCATGGCCACGGCGGCCACTGCCGAGCGGTACAGGCGCGGGGCCACGAGCGCCGCCAGGGCGAAGAGGAGGTAGGCCGCCAAGGCCCAGAGCAGCAGGTGGCGGGTGGAAGCCAGGGTCGCGAGCGTGGGCGTGGCGCCCAGGAAGCTCGCGCGCACCACCTCGGGGAGCACCACCTCCCACCATCGGTAGCCGGCGTAGGCGATGCCGATCCCGAGCACCTGAAACACCGCCAGCAGACGCACCATGCGCCCGCGGGCCGCAGCATCGGGCTCGCGCAGCGCCGCAAAGGTCATGTAGGCCCCGGCCAGCAACAAGGCGATACCGGTGCGCAGCACGAGCCCCGGCAGGTACGAGGGGTTGAGGAAGCCGTCCCAGAACGAGCGGGTTTCGAGCCAGCGTCCGGGGGTGAGCATGAACGCCAGGATCCCCTGGATGATCACCAGCGACATGTAGGCAGCCACGGCGTACAGCCAGATGAGCAGCAGGTGGGTACGGGGCCGCACCTTCTCCCAGGTGGCGTAGTACGCCAGGGCGGTGGCCACCTCGAGGATGAAGAACACCCACTCGCTCGCCCATGCCCACACGAAGGTGCGGATCAGGGCCGAGGTCGCTGCCGGATGCACCAGGCCGATGGTCACCCAGATGCCCACGCCGCTCACGGCCCCGAACACCGTCGAGATCAGGATGAGCATCAGCGAGGTGCGGCGCGCGAGGCCCCGCAACGCCGCATCGCCGCGCCGCACCGCCAGGGTCTCGACGATGGCGATGGCGATGCCGCCTCCCACGGCAAAGTGCGACACCAGCACGTGGGCAATGGCCACGATACCAATGAGAACGCCACCCCCCACGGCAAGGTCCCAGATGGGATAGTCCATAACCCCCTCCTGGTACCTTTGTACCACACCGTGACGCTCCCGCGCCCCCAAGAAAAGGGGCCGCCGGTCGGCGGCCCCTCGGTACGGTGACGAGGCGACTAGTGGGCGCCAGCTCCCCCGGCGGGCAGGTCGAGGGAGAGGCCGGGCGGCACTGCGGGATGCTGGGTACCGACCAGCTCGGGGACGGTCACGGCAAGGAGGTTCTGCCAGGCCGCCATGCTCATCTGGGTGGTGCCGGCCAGGACACTGGTTGCCGACGCCGCCCCCATGAGGTAGCCGCGCAGGTTCACCTCGGGCACGGACGTCCCGAAGGCCGCGTTGATGACCTTGATCATCTCGTTGGCCAGCACCGCGTTGCCCAGGTTCTGCAGGTGAACACCATCGTAGGAGAAAAGGCCGCCGGTGAGGAACGATGCGGTTAGCTTCACGCCGCCCACCACGTAGCCCTCAGCCAGGATCGAGGCGAAGAGGCTGTTGACGTCGAAGACCTTGGCGCCGAACTGCGAGGCCACCGAAGCGATGATGCTGTTGAGCTCGGCGTGGCGGGCCCTGATGGCCGCCACTTCCGCCGCCCGCAGGATGACGCCCGGCGTCAACGTGCCGGTGGCCGGGTCGAAGGAGCCCTCGGGGAGGGGAAGGCCGGTGCCGCCAGCCGCGGTGGGCACCCCGATCCCCTGGGCGATGAGCGACGAGGCGGCGAGGGTCAGGTAGTCGTTCTCGGTGAGGAGCCCCTGCTCGCCGATGAGCGGGATCCGCCCGCCGGTGGCTGGGTTGATGAGGTAGGGCTTGATGGTGGTCAGGAAGGGGATGGCGGTGACGGCCGGGATGTTGGCGACCAGGATCTTGGCGGTGGGGCGGTTCTGCTTGAGGGCGCCGAGGAGGGTGGTGAACTGGGTCTGGAAGGTGGCGGCGGGCGTCAAGGTCACGCCGTCGAGGGCGACGCCGGTGGTGACGGCCCCGAGGACGTCGTTGTTGCCGATCCACACCGTGTAGAAGGTACCAGCAGCACCGATGGCCTGCTGGATGGCCGTCGTGGTGTTGTCGCGCAGGATGAGGTCGTACATCACCGTGGCCGAGGTGGACTGGCCGCTCGCCAGGCGCTGGATGTTACCGGTCTTGGTGAGGAGGTCGTTGACCCGGGCACCGGGAATCCCGAGGTTGTGGTACGGACCCTGGAGGGTGGCGTTGGTGGGCGCACCGGTGGACGACGACTTGGGCACGATCACCGGGGAGACGCCCTGGGAGGTGAGGCGCAGCGCCTGGAGGATCATCACCGAGGGGATCCCCGGGTCGCTCACCGTGGGCTGCTGGAAGCTGGTCATGCCGAACTGACGGGCCAGGATGGCGGGGAACGAATCCCGCTGGTAGTTGACCATGAGCCCGCCAGAGGCGAAACCGGCGGTGAGGCTGTCGCCCACCGCCACGTACTTGCTGAAGTCCGCCTGCGCCAGCGCCGTGCCGGACGCGGCGAGGGCGATGACGAGGACAAACACG
>FWPV01005206.1_pt1 | contig 19534 bp, 11 predicted proteins | sample 2228371 | NCBI WGS metagenome assembly FWPV01 (sample SAMEA103939776, study PRJEB20133) | metagenome
GCCGCCGCCAATTGATAGGGAATGTCGTTGCTTTCCGCGGCCTGAATCAGGCGTTCGACCACCTTGGGGTTCATGTTGGGACCGCGATAGATGACCGGCCCCTTACCGATGGCGATGTCGCCTTCTTCCTTTTTCTCCAAAGTCGGGCAATCGGTGGCGAAGGTCACATCCACGGCGATGCCCACGTGGGGATCGATGCCGAAGGCGCTGGTCCGAGCGCCGCGGAGGCCCAATTCCTCTTGGACCGTGGAGACGGAGTAAGCCGCCGCGCGAAGCTTCTCGGTCCGGACCCGTCGCAAGGCTTCGATCACCGTCCACGCGCCGGCCTTGTCGTCCAGTCCGGAGGAGATGATCCGCCGGTTGAGCAGCGTGCGGTAGGCCAATTCGATCGTGCGGTAGGCCAATTCGATGGTAACGCTATCGCCGATGCGGACGTTTTCGGCGGCTTCCGCCTTGTTGGCCGCCCCGATGTCGATCCAGAGGTCCTTGAGTTTGGGCACGGCCTTGCGTTCTTCCTCGGTCAACAGATGGATGGGCTTGCGGCCGATGACACCCGCCACGGGTCCCGAAGTCGCCCAAATCACGGCGCGCTGGCCGACGAGGTTGATGGGGTCCCAGCCTCCGATGGACTGGAAGAAGATGAAGCCGTTATCGTCGATGTATTGAACGATCAGGCCGATTTGGTCGCAGTGGCCGGCCAGCAGCACGCGGAAGGGGGACGCGGCGTTGCGCACGGCGATGACGTTGCCGTGGACGTCGGTGCGGACTTGCTCGGCGAAGGACCGCGCGTGGGCGCGGACGACGTCTTGGCCCGGCGTTTCGTAGCCCGAGGGACTAGGGGTTTCCAGAAGCTTGGTCAGAAAATCGAACGCGACCGATTCCATGAGCGACTCTCCGTGTATCGAGACATTTCCGTCGAAGATGACCGGTGCCCGGCCTGGGGAGCCGGAAGGCCCGACCGGCCGCTGTGCAGCCTCGGTCGATTCCTAACGATCCGAAACTCTCCCATCATACCGTCTTGACGCTCGTCAAGCCACTGGCATAGGATGGAGTCTTTGCCGCGTTTTGCCGGGGGCGAACTGCGCTTTGGCAGCGCGTTCGCCCGCCGCAACGTCACGATTTTCATCTCCCCGCTGGTCAATCAGGGGGCACTTCGGCCTCGCCCGGGCCGCCTCCTGCGAGGCATGCCATGCAGTCCATCAAGGTCGGGATTCTCGGTTTCGGTACGATCGGTTCGGGCACGGCGCGGTTGTTGTTGGAACAGCGCGAGCGGATCCGTCGTCGAGCCGGTTGCTCCCTGGAATTGGCACGGATCGTCGATAAGGACCTCTCCCGGCCGCGGAACGTGGACGTTCCCCGCGACTTGCTTTCGGACGACGTGGACGGCTTGATCCGCGATCCCGACATCCGGATCGTGGTCGAGTTGATCGGCGGCGTGGAACCGGCGCGGACGTTGGTGGCCGCCATGCTCGAAAACGGCAAAGACGTCGTGACGGCCAACAAGGCGCTGTTGGCGGAGCACGGGCCGGAATTGTTCGAACTGGCGCGACGGCACGGCCGCTCGATCGCCTTCGAGGCGGCGGTGGCGGGCGGCATCCCCATCATCGCGGCGATCTCCCAATGCCTGACCGCCAACGAAATCACCAGCATTCACGCCATTCTCAACGGCACCAGCAACTTCATCCTGACGGAGATGGAGGAAAAGGGCCAGGAATACTCGGCCGCGCTGGCCGAAGCCCAACGGCTCGGATACGCGGAGGCCAACCCGGCCATGGACGTGAACGGCAGCGACGCCGCGCAGAAGCTGGCGATCCTGGCCCGGCTGGCCTTCGCCTCGCAGGTCTCGTGGCGTGACATTCCGCGCGTCGGTATTGAGACCGTCCAGGCGGCGGACATGCGCTATGCCCGCGAGTTGGGCTACAGCATCAAGCTGCTGGCCGTCGCCGAACGAACGGACCAGGGTCTCCAATTGCACGTTTCGCCGACCTTGGTTCGCCGCGGCACGCCCTTGGCTGAAGTCCGCGGGGCTTTCAACGCCGTCCGTGTGGTGGGCGACGCGGTGGGGCGGGTATTTTTCCATGGGCTAGGAGCCGGACAGATGCCGACCGCTTCCGCCGTGACCGCCGACATCATCGACACGGCGGTGGGGCGTGCCGCCATCACCTTCCGCAACCTGCGGCTCTGGGAAAAGGACGGCGACGCCCCCGTCCTGCAAGACGCCCAAAGCATCGCCAGCCGTTTCTACCTTCGCTTCCATGTGCAAGATCGTCCCGGTGTGCTGGCCGAAATCGCCGGCATTTTGGGCAAGAACCAAATCTCCATCGCTTCGGTCATTCAGCATGAGGCGGAGGAGGAAGACGGCGGACCGGTACCCCTGGTCATCATGACCCACGAGGCCCGCGAGGGCGCCATGCGACAGGCCATGGACGCGATCGACCGCTTGGAGGCGGTGCGGCCGGGGAGTGTGCGCATGCGGGTGCGAGGCTGACGGCGAAGCGGTGTGGCGTCCCCTTGCGGAACAGACAAGGACCCGATTCGATGAAGTTCGTCATCGTCATTCCGGACGGCTGTGCCGACGAGCCGCAGGCCGAGCTGGGCGGGAAGACGCCCTTGCAAGCCGCTCGAACGCCTTACATGGACGCGGTAGCCGCAGCGGGTATTTGCGGGCTGGCCAATCACGTCCCCACGGCCTTGCCGCCCGGTTCCGACACCGCCAACCTCAGCCTGTTGGGCTACGACCCGATCCGCTACTACACGGGGCGAGCGCCGTTGGAAGCGGCCGCGCAGGGAATCGCCCTGGGACCGCAGGATTGGGCCATCCGCTGCAATTTGGTGACGATCCGCGACCGAATCATGGCGGACTTCACGGCCGGCCACATCACCAGTGAAGAGGCTCGGCAACTGATCGCCGCGATCCAAGCCGAATTGGGATCGGAACGGTTGCGTTTTTACGCCGGCGTCAGCTATCGCAATTTGGTGATCTATCGCGGGGAGGGCGAACCGGCCCCCTTCAGCTCGCATACCGAAACGACGCCCCCGCACGACCTCATGGATCGATCCGTGTTGGACGACTTTCCCCGGGGGCCCGGCAGCGAACTCCTGACGGAGTGGATGAACGCAGCCGCGGCGATCTTGGCGAGCCATCCGGTCAACCGGGCGCGGGAAACGGCGGGCAAGTTGCCGGCCACGAACATTTGGCTCTGGGGGCTGGGCGGCGCACCGCAATTGCCGTCCTTCGCCCAATGTTACGGCGTACGGGGGGCCATGATCACGGCCGTCGATCTCCTCCGCGGACTGGCCTGCCTGTTCGGGTGGGATCGCATCGAAGTCCCGGGAGCCACGGGCTATTTGGATACCGACTACGCGGCGAAGGGACGCTACGCCGTCGAGGCCTTACGCCGGTACGACCTGGTCTGCGTCCACGTGGAGGCCACCGACGAAGCCTCGCATCAGGGGCAGGTACGGGAGAAAGTCCAGGCCTTGGAGCAAATCGACCGCCATATCGTGGGACCGCTCTGGGATGCCGTTCGCGAGCTGGGGGAATTCCGTATCATGGTCTCGCCCGATCATCCCACGCCGCTGCGAACGAAGACCCACAGCCACGGCCTCGTGCCTTTCGCCTTGGCGGGGACCGGTCTGGCGCCGAGAGGGGTTCCCAGCTATGACGAGGTCGCCGCGGCCGCCGGGCCGGTTTTCGATCCCGGCTGGCGATTGATGGGCTACTTCCTGGGCAAGCAATCCTTGGAGGACACCGCGGCGAGTTGACGTCCGAACCCTCGATCACGAAGACGCCGTTGGAAGAAGGTCGCTTTCACGTCGGGTGACCGTACCGCCGCGCGGAACTGCCGATGCGTCGCGGCCTTCAAGGCGGGCCGAGAAACGGACTTCGAACCCACCGTCCGTTCTGCGGGCGAGGAAAAGAACACGAAATCTCCGGCAAACAAGGCAGTCAAGGGCTTCACGATGGGAATCTTGGTACAAAAATTCGGCGGCACGAGCGTAGCCGACGCGGAAAAGATCATGGCTGCGGCCCGGCGGGCGATTCTCGCCCAGCGGCAAGGTCGGCAGGTGGTGATGGTGGTCAGCGCGATGGGCCACACCACGGATCATCTCGTGGACTTGGCGCGGCAGATCACCAGCGATCCGCCCGCCCGCGAAATGGATATGCTCCTCTCCACCGGCGAGCAGGTCAGCGTGGCCCTGATGGCCATGGCGATTCACGCCATGGGGCACAAGGCGATCAGCTTCACGGGCGGCCAGTTGGGAATCCACACGGACGCCACCCACACCAAGGCCCGGATCCGTTCGATCTCGACGGACCGCATTCGGCAGGCCCTGGACGACGGCTGCATCGTAATCGCCGCCGGCTTTCAGGGCATCAGCGACGCGGCGGACATCACCACGTTGGGGCGGGGAGGGAGCGACACCACGGCGGTGGCCTTGGCGGCGGCGCTCCGCGCAGAGCAGTGTGAAATCTACACCGACGTGGACGGCGTGTATACGACCGATCCGCGGTTGGTCCCCGAGGCCCGCCGCATGAGCCGCATCAGCTATGACGAGATGCTGGAGTTGGCGACGGCGGGGGCGGGCGTGATGCACAACCGCTCGATCGAGTTCGCCAAGCGATTCTCCGTCCCCGTTCATGTCCGCAGCAGTTTCAGCGACAGCGAGGGCACGGTGATCTCTTGGTTGCCGGAGAGCCGGGCCGTGCCCGTTTGCGGAGCAGCTTTGATCCAGAAGGAAGCCCGGCTCACCGTCCTCGGCGTCCCCGACCGCCCCGGGGCCGCCGCCGCCATCTTTACCCGCCTGGCCGCGCGGAATATCCCCATGGATATGATCGTGCAGAACGTGGCCACGCGCGGCCGCGCCGACATCTCGTTCACCGTATTCCAGGAAGAGCTCCCCGCCGCCCTCCGCATTGTCGAAGACGTCGGCAAGCAGCTCGGCGTCGAAGGCGTGAGCTACGACGAAAACGTCGCGAAGACCTCGGTGGTCGGATTGGGAATGGCGCGCCAGGCGGGAGTCGCCGAGCGGCTGTTCTTCTCCCTCGCGGAAAAGAATATCAACATCCTCATGATTACCACCAGCGAGATCAAGATTTCCGTGCTGGTGGATCGCGGGCACGGCGTGGAATCGCTCAGGACCGCGCATGCAGCCTTCGGGCTGGATCAGACCCCGCCTCCCGTCGAGGAGGAATCGGCCCCGGCCCTCAACGGCAAGAACGATCGCGAGCGGATCATCGGGCGACTGCACGGAATGGAGGATCTGGTGATCGAATCGATCACCTTGGACGAGACGCAAGGCCGCGTCACCATCGCGGATATTCCGGATCGGCCGGGTTTGGCCGCTCGGTTGTTCCAACAGGTCTCCCAGGCGGGGGTCAATGTGGACATGATCGTGCAGAGCGTGGGCCGCGACGGCAAGGCGGCCATGAGCTTCACGATGCCTGAAGCCTGTTACGAAGCCGCCTTGGAGACCGCCCGGCGATTCAGCCGCGAAATCGGCGCCGGTGCGCCGACGGGCGAACCTCGCGTCGCCAAGCTCTCGGTTTCCGGTACCGGTTTGAAAAGCCATGTCAGCGTGGCGTCGCGCACCTTCCGCGCCCTGGCCGACGCCGACGTCAATGCCGAAATGATCAGCACCAGCGAAGTCCGGCTCAACGTGGTGGTGCAGGGAAACGAGGGACGACGCGCCGCGGAGGCTCTGAACAAGGAATTCGCGGAGGAACTGATCTGACCGCCGGCAAGTTCTCGCTGCATCGGGCCGCGTCATACTCGGGTGGTTCGCCGCCGGGACGAAAAATCGGGAAGGGATCATCGGGCCGAGGCAAAACGGTGAGTATTTCGCACCTGCTGCGGGGAAGGGCTTTTGGGCGGGTCCGTAACTCACGGCCATTTCCGGCAACCCAAGGATGTGGGAGCGATGCAAACGGTTTGCGGTGAGCAAGGGCGTCTTGCATGGGGGGCGATTGGAAGACATACTAATTTAGGTGTCGGGCAGGGTGGTCGGTAGGGATTACGCTTGCGAGCATGATCGCAAGTGGTGTCCAGGCCGCCGGCCGTGTTGCCTTGCCGGAGTGGCGGAATGGCAGACGCGCTGGACTCAAAATCCAGTCCCCTTCGGGGGGTGTGGGTTCAACTCCCACCTCCGGTATTTTTCCCGCCTGGGAACGGCTCGCTTATCTTCGGAAATCCCCCAATTCCCAGAGGTCGTCACATGCTTTCGGCGGGAAGGCGTGTCTTCTCGGGGTAGTCCGCAAGCTCGAATTACCGCCGAGGACGGCGTTGTCGCGTCCGGCAAAACGGGCACGCATTCTCGGTCGCGGTTACTGGTCTGCACCGGGAACCGATGCGGGTCGCATGGCAATGAATCCCCGATGGTCGGATGGGATGTTCCGTCCGGGTAGCCCGTTTCATGGGGGAGTGGCCACGTCTTGCTCCCAGCGGCGGAGCAAGGCTTGGAGCCGGGCGGCTTCGTCCGATCGTTCCGCCAGCAGATTGCGCGATTCTTGCGGATCGTTCGCCAAGTCGAAGAGGTACTCGACGCGTTGGGCGTCCTCTTCGCGCTCGATGTACTTGAATGCTCCGTCGCGAACCGCCCGCCACGTCAGCGTTCCCCGCCGCTGACGCCAGAATAGGGTGCGAGGCCGGACGGGAGCCTTGTCCTCTATCAGACGCAGGATATCGATGCCGTCCAGTTCCTCGAGCTTCGACGGAGGAACTCCCGCCGCGCGGAGGACGGAGCGGGTCAAGTCCATCGTCAAGGCGGGCTGATCGGTGGCGGAGTTAGGAGGTAGGACTCCCGGCCACCGCACCACACAGGGAACGCGGATGCCGCCTTCGAACAGTCCGCCCTTGGTGCCGGAGTAGGGAGCGTTGCGCCCCAGTTTTGTGGCACCGTTGTCGCTACAGAAGATGACCAGCGTGTGTTGCTCCAATCGTTCTTGACGCAGGACGTCGAGCAGCTCTTCGATGCCGCGATCCATGCTTTCCACCATCGCGGCGTAAGTCGGGCGATCGCCCTGGTTCCACATCTCTTCGGTGCAGCGGGCGGGCGGTTTGGGGCCGGGCGATTGAATCGGCGTATGCGGGGCAGTAAAAGCCACATACAAGAAAAAGGGGCGACCCGGCGGCCGGTCGCGAACCCAAGTCTTGGCTGTCTCCGTGATCAGGTCGGTAAGGTAACCCTCCCGTGAGATCGGACGGTCGTCCTCGTAAAGCATCGCGGTGCCGTCCGGTTCGCAGTGGTAGAAATAGTCCACGGCTCCGCCCAGCGGCCCGAAATAGCGATCGAATCCGTGCCTGCGGGGCGAGAACCGGGCATCATAGCCCAGGTGCCATTTGCCGCAGGCAAAGGTGGCATAGCCCGCCTCGCTCAATCCCGCCGCCAAAGTGTTTCGCTCGGGCGGCAAGCCCAGTCTCCCGACGGCCGCCAAACGCTCCGCGTCGTCATAGCGGCCCACGTTTCCCAGGCCGATGGCACACTCCATGCCGGGCGATCGCTGCTGATAGCGACCGGTCATGAGCGCGGTCCGCGTCGGCGTACACTCCGGGCCGTTGGAGTAGAACGTCGTGAAACGCACGCCCTCACGCGCCAAGCGATCTATGGCCGGCGTGCGGATATCGGGGCATCCATAACAACCGACGTCGCCGTAACCCAAGTCGTCGGCCAGAATGAAAACGATATTCGGGGGACGCCGTTCGGCGTCGGAGGACGCGGCGTCGGCGCCGGGCGCGACGATACCAACCAAGGCGATCAGGGCGAAGGTGCAGCGCGTTTTCACAGGCGATCTCCCAGGGTTTCGATTCGGGTTTCCGCGAACGGCTTCGCCTCCGGCACGAGCCGAGCCCGTCGTCACATCGATTGGAATGATCGGCCTATCGTCTTGCAAACCGCAGGCTTGTTCAACCGGCGCGCCGGTCCACGGTTCAGGCTGCCCTTCCGAGCGGCCGGCGTCACGGTTGCTCGGAGCCGCCCACGATCGCGATGTAATCGAATCGGCAAGTGCCGGTGAGGTTTTCGCCCGTCGCCAGATCGAGGCGGAGTTGCTTGAGCATCCCCTTCCAGCCCGGTACGGAAGCCATATCGACCACGTATTCGCGCGGTGCTTCGTCGTTCGGAACCACGTCGAAATCGCGGCTCTTGGCGTCATCCCACGTCCGGTCGCCGTCCGTCGTGAATCGGAACCGCATCGTCGTCGCCGGGGTATGGTTCATGAAGCGGATGCGAATCAGCTTGTGATGATCGACGTTCACGCCGAGGTTGTCGGGAGAGAGCAAGTGGGCGTCGTTGCTGTCCTCGACGGCCAGGATGTAATACCCGCCTGAGACGTATCGGACCGGCAAGGATCGGGTCGTCCATTGCGGATGCGGCTCGTCGCGCTCGCGCGTGCCGGGGTGGACCTCGGTCCACCCTTCCTTGTCCAGAAAGCCGTCGAAATCCCAGGCCTTGGCCGCGGTTTGTCCGTCGGGCAAGACGTGTACGGCAACGAGATCGCTCACCCAAAGTTCGCCGTCGTCGCCGATCAAACGCAAGAGATAGTCGCCGGGGACGGAGAACGTCGCCGGCGTCGAGGCGGCGGTCGCGTCGTGGAATGAGACCTCGCCCGGCCCTTCCAATACCTCCCAGCGTACGGTCAACGGCTTGCCCTCGGGCCGGCCGTCGTCGCTTACCTCGCCTCGCAGCGTGGCGACGGAGGAGCCGGTATAGACGGGGGGGCCGGCCTCCACGACGGGCGGATTGTTATGCGGCATGGCCCGATCCAGGGCTTCCCGGTCCGCGTATTGCGTATTATTGCGGAGCGTCCACTGCGTCAGCGTGGGAGCTTCGTTGACGAAGAATTGCACTCCCGGCAGAAGCACGTAACCGTTTTCCGCGATCACGCCCGTGCTGCAACAGACGGCGGGGTCTTGCGGCTGGGCCTTGCCCCAGATGTAGATCTCGCCCGGCCCCAATTTCATGGCCCAATTGTTCCGGATGAATCGCGAACGGCGGATCTCCACATTCTTGGGTTGCGGCGACCGCAGGCCCAGGACCTCGACGGCCGCCCCGGCGTTGTTCTCGAAGGTGCAACCGTCGATCAAACAACCGTCGCCGTGGGCCTCGAAGTCGATACCGCCCTCATCATGGCAGCCGGAGTCGGGGACGTTGCGGAACGTGCAGTTGCGGATCGTGAGGTTCCGCGGATCGACGAGCATGATGCCCATGGTCCCCGCCGAGGCGTGCCCGCCCGAGGCATCGAACACGCTGTTTTGCATCACCGCATCGTGCACTTGCACCAGCGCGGGATGCGGCGACGTGTTGTGAACGTAGCAGTGGTGGCAGTAGACGCGGTCCACCGTGAGGCCTCGGCCCTTCAAGAAGAATCCCCAGGAGGTCTGGAAGATGTCGCAGTCGCGAACCGTCAAGTCGCTCGCGGCGGCGCCCACCACGGCGATACCGGCGGAGGCGTTGAGGGCATCGCCTTGCGGTCCCGGACGATCGCGCCATTCCGGGATGCCGCTGCTGTTGGGCCGATAGAGCCCCTCGATGTGATGCGCGATGCAGTCCTCGATGATCAGCCCCTTGCGGCCCGGCGTGGTGTACGTCACTACCAGCCCTTTGGCGGCGTAGCATAGCGTCAGGCCGCGGATGCGAAGATAGTCCGGGTCCGTCACCCAAGCGCAGCGGTCGTCGATGTGCCAGTTACGGCGGAGGATGGGACGTGGTCCGGCGCCGTAGGTGCCGATTTCGGCCCAGCGGTCGGGCGTTCCCCGCGCCGAGATGCGCAGCTCTTGGTTGATCACGCTCCCGCGTTTGATGAGTAAGCGCTCGCCCGGCCCCAGCGTTTTGCCGTTGATCGGCGTGAAGTCCCGCCAAGCATCTTCGGGCGATGTGCCGGATCGGGCATTGTCGCCCGCCGTGCCGTCGATGTAATAGGTGACCGCCTCGGTTCGCGGTGCCGGCGTCGCCTCCTGAACGGAGGCGTTCGCCCAACCGTTTCCCGCAAGCAGCGTCAACGCCGCAAGCCAGGTTTGCCCATGCCGCATGCCCATGACCTATCACCTCCCATGTTCGTGACACGTGTTGCGTTGGGGCTATTGTAGCACCTCGGCGGCCGCGTGCGAGCGTACGCAGCGGGTCATTCGCGGCGAAGGGCGCCGATCAGGGGCAGCGCGTTCAGTTGTCGGCCCGCCAATGCGGCCGCACAAAGGCCGATCGTCAGCGAGATCGGCACGATCGACAACAGGGTGGTGACCGGCGGGATCGCCCTGCCGAGAAGCCATTGAGGCAGTACGGCGGCGGCAGCCGACGCCGTTCCAATCGCCAAACCACCGCCCAGCAAGACGAGGGTTTCCAGCACGATGAGGTTGCGAATCCGGCCGTTGCGAAAGCCGACTGCCCGCAGCAGGGCCAGCTCCGACTGCCGTTCGGCCACGCCGCGAATCTGGGCCGCGGCCAACCCGAACGTCCCCAGCAGCAATCCCAGCGCACCCAAGGACTGGAAGGTGGAGAGGTACGTGTTTTGGACGGCCAGCAAGGCGGCCAGGCGTTCGCTCGTCAGCGTCATGGTCATGCCGTAGTCCAGGCACTGCCGCTCCAAGAGGCGTTGCACGCGGCGGGCCTCCTCCCGCCAATCGCCGACGGTCTTCCCCCCGTCGCCGGCGACGCCGCTTGGCGGAGACGGGCGCGGTTCGACCAGAAAAAAGCGATAGCCCGCGGTGTCGGGAAACAGCTTTACGAACTGCTCTTCGGCGATCAAGACGTTTCCTTGAAAGATGCTGTTGTTCAACGTGGCGACGATCTTCAGTCGCACGGGCCGGCCTCGCCCGTCGAGGATGTCGAACTCCGCCCCCACGCCGGACAGGTGCAGCGAATACTTGACCGTGGCATCGTCGAGGATGGCCGCAATGGGGGCCGTCGGCGAACCGGCGGGGCTGTCGGGCGGCGCCAGCAGCTCCCAAGGGTTCGCTCCCGAGCCTGCCGCCGATGCCGGAGCCGCGGTGTCGGCGAAGGCGAACCCATCTCGCTGCCGGAAGGCCGGCGGCACGCCCACGACGCGGGGCTGATGCGGGCGATAGAGATTCAGGCAATCGGCGTTTTCTCCGCTTTGAAGTCGCAGCGGAAAGATCTGCACCGAATCCAGCAGCCGCGCGTCCTCCGGGGAAAAGCCGAGCGCTTGCCGGCCGGTGGGCGTGTTGAAATCGGCGAAGATGGGCTGATCCGTCTCGCCCATCAAGTGGAATCCGCCGTTGCCGCCGTCCAAGCTCGGAATGGACTGCGAGGGATCCAGGCGAAAGGCCGCCACGGAGAAAATGAGGAAGCAAGCGGCCGCCGTCATGCCCAGGCTCAAGGTGCTGCGGGTGGGATTCCGCGCGGCGTTGCGGAGGGCCAGCCCTACCAGGGACCTGACCGCGTGGGTTTGTCCGGCCGACCGACGGAGCCGCGCGAGCACGGCGAGCAAGGCCCCGCACAGGCTTAGCAACCCGACCAGAAAGAAAGCCACGGCCTGCTGCGTCTCGTCGCCCCGCCCGCCTTGAACCGCTAAACCCAGGGCCGCAAGGAAGCAGATCGCGGAGACCCAGCCGATGTGTTTGCGCATTCCTCCCCGACCGCTCGCGGCGGAGATCGCCCCGTCTGCGCTGCCCGCCAAAAGATTCCGCGTCGGCAGCCGGACCCATCGCACCACGGCCCACGCGGCAACGATCGCGGCGATGAGGACCCCGGCGCATCCGCCGATGAGCAGGGAAACCGCGGCCGCGTGGAAACGCAAGAACGGAACGACCACAGCGGGCAACCAAATCGTGTTGAGTCCGGCGATGAAGGCCGCGGCGTAGCCCAACCCCATGGGGACGCCGAGGATGCCGCCCAACACGCTGACGACGCACGCTTGGCCGAGCAGGAATTGCAGCAGGCGACGGGACGGCCAACCCACGGCCGAGAGCACGCCCAGTTGCCGCGTTTGCTTTTCGATTCCCAGCCGAAACAGGAGTGAGGCGAGTAGCAATCCCGCCGTCATCACGAACATATTGAAGCCCAAGAACAGCGTGCTGAACGACGTGGTCCCCTCGGAGGCGGCTAGTCCCCGGCGTTTGACCGGCAAGAGCGTGATCCCGGCTTCCCGGGGAGAAAAGCGGAGCCGCGCGCGAAGCTCGTCGGGCGAAACGTTCGGCGGAGGGAGGACGCGGAGCGAGGTGGCGTCGCCCCACCGATTGGCCCAAAACCGCGCGGCGATCCGCGGCGAGAAATATGCCTTGGGCGTGCCGCGATGCTGCTCCCAATATTCCTCGTCGGCGGGAGTAACCTTGCGGGCGTCGAAGGGAAAGGGCGGGTCCCAATCGGCGATGGAGCGGCGGTCGGTCAATCCCTCGACCTCCGGCATCAACGCGGGGTCGTCCGCCGCTTCGGACAGGGCGACGATACCGCTGACGCGGAACTCCTGCGCATGGCGCCCGACCTCGCCGCCCGTCTGCTCCGGCTCGAACCAGGTGACCTCCACGGTATCGCCGACGGATACTTGCAACTGTTCGGCCGCCCAGGTGTTGAGAACGACTTCGTCCTCCCGCGGCGTGGGGACAGGCCTGCCGTGGGCGTCCAGGAAAGGCCCGAGCGGCGGAACCGATGCCAACTCCAAGGCCGCCGCCGTGGCATAATGGATCGTCCGTGATCCGGCGCGGACGCTTTCCAGCAAATAGAAAAAGACGGGATCGACGGCGGCACTGCCTAACCGCGATACGACCAGGCGGCGGAGCGACGGTGCCAACAGCATCCTTCGGCTTGTGAGGTGGAGGTAGCCCCGCGCCGTCTCTTCCAATCGCAGGTCCAAGTCTTCGGCCGACAAGATCGCGCTCTCGCCGAGCCGCCGTTCGGCCGCGGCCTCGGCGGGGCGATCCGGTTGCTTGCCGGTAATCAGCCACACGTTGGCCGCGCCGGGCTTGCCGAGCCGTTCCGCCAGCCATGGCAAGTCCACGAAGGCGTTGCGCGGGACCTGTTGGGAAGGCTCCAAGGCGAATCGCCCCGCGCCCTCGTCCGCGATGACATCCTTGACGATGACTACTGTGGATTCGATGGTGTCGGCCTTGCGGCCGAAGACGCTCTCTCCGGGAACGGCCTCCGGTCGCGGCAGGCGGAGGATGAGGCGGTCGCCCGGCTCGGCCCGAAGGAGTTCCGCCGTCCGGCGGTTGAGCACGATTTCCCGCGGTCCCGGCAACCGAGGCGGGGCACGGTCGAAGGCTGACCAGAAGCGGACGTCGCAACCCAGGACTTGAACGTGCCCGGCCGCGGCGCCGTCGGGCGATTGATGCTGCAAGGCGGCGTACAAACGGATCACCGGAACGACGGCGTCGAATGCCGCAGTGAATTCGGGAGAGGCCGAGCATCGCTCCGCAGAGGCGTTCGTGAGCCAATATGGGCTGGCCAGGACCTGATCGACGCGTCCCAGGCGATCCAGCGTCAATTGCCGCAAGCTGAATCGCATGGAGTCGCCCACCACCAAGGCGCCGGTGAGCACGGCGGCGGTCACGGCCGCCCCGAGGGCCGCCGTCAGGTGCAGACTCCGGAAGTAACGGACGGTTTTCCACAGGAATTGCATGAAGTTCATGGCCGATGCGAAGCCCTCCCGTTCAAACCGTCGTCGGATGGAGCCGGCCGCCTTCCAGCCGAAATACCCGTTCCGCGGCGGCGGCCAGACGCTCGTTGTGCGTCACGAGGATCAGCATCGTGCCGAATTCCTCCGTGGTCCGGAACAGCAGCTCGCGAACGTGTTCGGCCGTGGCGGCGTCGAGGTTCCCCGTCGGTTCGTCGGCCAGGATCAGCACGGGGCGGCGGATCAGCGCGCGGGCGATGGCCGTTCGCTGCCGCTCTCCGCCGGAAAGCTCGGCGGGCAGGTGCCCCGTCCGATGCGCCAGCCCCACGCGGTCCAAAAACTCCGTGGCCCGCCGCACGTCTTCGTCGCTCACGCGGGCCTCGGCGAGTACCGGAATCAGCACGTTTTCCAAGACCGTACACTGCGGCAACAAATGATGATCCTGGAAGACGAAGCCGATGTGGCGTCCGCGAAAGCGGGCCAGCGCGTCGGGCGGCAGACGCGTCGGATCTTCGCCGTTCAACAAGACCCGGCCGGTGCTTGGCATGTCCATGCCGCCGATGATGTTCAGCAGCGTGCTCTTGCCCGATCCGCTGGGGCCGATCACCGCCACACGCTCCCCCGACTGAACCCGCAAATCGACGCCTTGCAGCACGGTCAGGGGTTCGGCTCGGGTGGGATAGTTCTTGGTGACGCTTTCGAGTATCAGTTCGGCCATGATGAGTCGCCTATCGCTGGATGGTCGGTCCACCGGCCCGCGGATTGCCCTCCCGGTGCATGCCCGAAGGCCGATCCGCACGTCGTCTTCCGTCAATCTACCGGGCATGCGACGTTTCCACCACCGGTTTCCCCCGGCGGACGGCGGACGTAACAGAAAACCAAGTGCGCAACACGCAAGCGACGGATTCCGGCGTCGGTTCGAGGTGAAAAGTGTGCCCGGCGCGGTTGCATCCCGGGACGGTATGGGTCACCATGAAAACCGAATCGACTTCAGGGAACGATTGGGGGAAGGAAAGAAATCATGCTGACCGTGGTGTGTCCCTCCTGCCAGGCCAATCTGCGTGTTCGCCCCGAGTTTGCCGGGAGGGCGGGCAAGTGTCCCAAGTGCGGCGCCATCGTCCACGTGCCGGCCCTCGAACCGCAGGCCGAGGCCGAACGCCGCGTCGAAACCGGCCGAGCCGACGGCGAAGGCGACGCGGGCAGCGAGTTTCCCGACATCGAGCCGACGGACCGCCTGGTCCGCGACTACCATTATTTGGTCGTGGACCGCAAGGGCTTGGTAGCCACCTGGGAGAACAACGGACAAGGCTGGATGATCCGCTCGGGGACGACGTTTGTACGGGCCGTCCGCAACGCCGACAAACTCCCCGGCCAAGGCGATTTCAAGCTGGTCGAGCTTCAACTCAGGCGGACGGAGGAGGGTTCCCATCGGCTGAAGGGCCTGGCCGTCTATCAACTGGCCCCTCGTTACGCTCTGACCCGGATCGAACGGGGGGAGGACGCAATTCTTCAAGCCGTGCGTGGACCGGCACCCCTCAGCAAGGAACAGAAGGCCGCCGTTTTCGCCTACATCCGAGAGAAATTCATGCGGCCGATTTGGGAGGACCATGCGGCCCTCGTCGATTACCTGACGAATCTCGACTACCATTCGCCCGGCATTTCGTTGCACACGCACCCCTTCGTGACGTGAATCGGCGGAACATCCGCGGACGCGGCAAAGCCTTCCCCTGCCGCCGGCGGGCGGACGCGACGAACGCCGACTTCGTGAACGAGGAGATCGGCGGGATCGCCCTGATCGCCCTCCGCCGCAGGGTTTCCGGGTCCAAACTGCCGAGCCGTGCCGTCACGTCGCGACCGGGTAGCCTAAGTCTCCTGCCCCTCCGCGACACGCTGCTTGAGCTGCGAGAAGAGGCGGCGGAATTTCGGAGTGCGAACCTCCCGGCCCGTCGCTTGGCGGCTGTTTTCCACGTCGGGGTCGTTTCTCGCCGTCCCCGGCTGGGGATCGAAGATCAGCACTTCCGCCGCGCCCGTGTCCTGCGGCATGGAATCGCGAGGTCGGTGCTCGTCGAGAGTTGTCGCCGGAACGGCCGGCAAGGTCGCGCCGTCTTCGGAAGCGATCACAATCTCCAAGGAGCCGCGGTTCGCCGGATTCTCCCCCGTCGGCTCATCGGGGAAGGCCCGGGCCGACAACCGGTCGCCCTGGGCTTGCGGGGCCGTCTCGCGGACGGTGCCGCCGGTCACCGGGATGACTTGCTGGAATTCCTCCTCGAAGGGATTGCCCCAGTCCTCGAAGATCAGCTCCACCTCGGTCTTGGTTGCGGGAGGACGGAACTCCTGCTGCAACTGCCGCAAGGCGTTCTCAGCTTGTTGGATGTGCTCCAACGGGCGGATTTCCATCGGCTCGGGGATGGCTTCGTCGCAGCGGGCTTCGCCGGATGGTACGGGAAAGGCCCCGCTCGGCCGGTTGACCATGGGGCCGGGGCCGTGGAATCGTCGGTCGCCGTCGCTGCTCGCGGCCGCTTCGTCGCACGCGGCCGCTTCCTCCGCGGCAGGCGAGTCCTCTCCGAAGGGGCGGTCGTCGTCGGGCATTCCCTTCCAGTCCGCCGCGGCGGTCGGCAAGTCCTGGGCCAAGTCTTCGGAGGGCGAGTCGGTGGTAGGATTCTCCTCCCATGTGCCGAACTCCACGACCTGCGAGGGACCGCTCCTCGGTCCGGGGACCGGCGCCCAGGGCATGGGAAGCTGCTGCAAATCGGACCACGCCTCTTGCACCAGCTCCGGCGAGATCTGCTCGACTTCGTCGGCGAAAGCCAGCAGCAAGGCATGGTCGCAAATCTGATTGATCAGGCGCGGCACGCCCCCCGTCGCGTGGTACACCGCCGCCAAGGTTTCTTCCGAGAGCATCGCGTCGGCATTCCCGCCGCACAGCCGAATCTGCTCGCGGACGTAAGTGAAGCTCTCGGCCCGGCTCAAGGCGTCCAGATAGCATCGCGCGGCGATCCGTTGGCTGAGAGGCTGGAGCTTCGCGGCGGCCAGCTTTTCTTCTAACAAGGTTCCCCCGGATAGGAGCAGCCGGAGCGGCGGTTCCTCGCCCTTTCCCAGGTTGAGCAACAGACGCAGTTCATCCAAGATGCGCAGGGAGAGCGTGTCGGCTTCGTCGATGATCAGGGCCAGCGGCTTTTCTCGATCTTCGCTCAAGAGGTAGTCCATTAGGGCCAGCCGTAATTCTCCGTCATCCATACCCTGATAAGGCCGGCGCAATTCGAATAGGACGGCTTGAAAAAGAGCTTTGCGCGATGCGACGCGTCCCACGGCGGGCATCACCACCTCGCAGCGGGCGCTCACGTCCGCTCCCACCGCTCGGCACAGCAGCGTCTTGCCCGTGCCGGTCGGACCGACGATCAGGCCGACGCCTTCGCCCCGGGCCAGGCACCGCACCAATTTCGCGCGGTGTTCCTCCATCGTCTGCAACGAGACGTAGTGCCGAAGGGACGGCGCTGCCGGAAACGGCCGACGACGAAAATGGAAGAATTGCTCGTACATGCTCGATGATGACGGTTAACGGGTTCGAACGGGCCTTGGGGTACGTTTGCGGCGCTGGGACAACGGTTCGTCATCGGGGCTGAAACTTGGGGCGGGGCGGCGGTTCCGCTCCATCCGCCCGCCAATATCGTCGAGGAGACGGTTCGGCGTGGGGCTTTTGCCCCGTGTCGCGGAGGCCGCTCCAAATCCAACCCGCGGCAATGGCCGAGAGCACGCTCAAGGCCGCCGCCAGCGTGCCCCGCAATCCCCAATCCGACCGCGATCGAGCGATCGACGCAGACGCCGGAGGATTCGAGCGGCCGGAAGGGCGCGTCGCCACAACCGCCCGCTCCGCGGAATCGCACCAGGATTGCCGCAAGGCTGCGGCGGACGCTTGTTCCTGCCGTAACGCCGATACCAGCTCTTGCCGAGCCGGGCCGGCTTGTTCCAGCAATTGCGAGAGCGTCGCTTCGCCCGCGGCCAGGTCACGCATCGCCTCGCGAAATGCTTCGGTTTCCCCGCCTTCGACCGGCAACTCATTCGGGAGTGGTCGAGAATCGCCCTTTCCCACCGGGGGGCGCGAGTCGGCGGTCACCAAGCGCTCCTGATGCGGCGGCAGCGGTGCCGCGACGCTCCGGCTCGATTCCTGCCCGCTTCCGTCCGGTGCGAATTCCCCCTGGTTGCCGAGCCATTGCTCCAGTTGGCGGATTTCGTTCCTCAGCTCGACCATGACGCCGTCCAGTCGAGCGACCTCCGGGTGCGCGGGGGTGTGCGTGGCCAAGAGCCGGGCGCGCTCCGCTTCCAAGCGCGCCAAATCGCCCTTCAAAAATGCCCACCGCCGCCTCTCCGCCTCGGAATGCGGCGGCCGAATCGTCTCGGCGGTGTCCGTTGCGCCGGACGCCGCTGCCGCGCTCGATCGCCGCGCAAGGAGCGAGGAACCGCATCGACGGGCGTCCCGGAGCACGGCGACGTGCTGCCGCAAGAACCATTGCGTTTGATCGGCGATGGCGGCGTATTCGGCGAGGGCGGCTTGCACACGTTGCCGCGCGGCAAGCCAGGCCTCCCAATGATCCTGCGATAAGGTTGCGGATTGGGGGGGCTGAGCCATCAAGTCGTCCGAGGCCGGATCGGGGGCGGACGAAAAGGCGGCGAGGCCGGGCGTCTGCGCGATCGGCCGCGACAGCCAGATCACGGCCGCAAACGTAGCCGACAGCGCCGCTCCGCGGACGAGCCATCCCAGGGGATCGCCGCCGATGCGTGCCTTCGTGGACGGTCGGGATATCGCCTCTCCTGGACTTGCCATCTTGCTCAAAGGTCCTCGGTCGTCGAAGCTTACGCGGCGGACGCCCGGGACGATGCCCCAGGGTTTGCACGTATAATGCAAGGGGAACGCCCTGACGGCGCCGTGCCGCCCCTCACCCGGCATCGACTTTTCCAGGAATGAGCTTTAGGCCGTTCCGTGCGGTCGTTTTGCTTTTACCAATTACCGGGGTTTTACCTGGCGTGAAAGAAGCGCGCGACGGACGCTTGGATGCCGCCGAGAGGCGACGGCGACGGTCCGCGTCGTTCCAAAGAAGGGAGTGATGCGGATGGGCAGGCCGTGCACCCTCAGGGACTCCGTGTTCCGGCAACCATCCTGCGTCGTGGCGGTTCGGGCTGTTCGAGAGACGACCCATGTTTCGTGTCAAGATTTGCGGAATAAAAGACTTGGAGGGGGCCGAGATGTGCGTCGCGGCGGGTGCGGACGCCATCGGCCTGAACTTCTACCCGCAAAGCCGGAGATTCGTGGCGGCCGACACGGCTCGGCGGATTTCCCGGGCGGTCTCCGGGCAAGTGCTTCGGGTGGGGGTCTTCGTTTCCAGCGCTGTCGAAGAAGTGCGGGAATTGGCCGCCTTTGTGGGGCTGGATGCCGTGCAGCTTCACGGCGACGAGCCGCCGCAAGACGTTGCCGCTCTGCGCCCCCTGCGAGTCGTCAAGGCCTTTCGCGTTCGAAATAGTTGTCAAAGCGTGGAGGACTATCTCGCGCGGTGCCGAGAGTGGCCGGCTCTGCCCGCCATGAGCCTTCTGGATGCTTGGAGTCCCGACGCCCCGGGCGGGACGGGCAAAACGTTCGATTGGTCGGCAGCCGCGGAATTCCTGCGGCACGAGCTGGGTATTCCCGTTGCGTTGGCCGGCGGATTGCGGCCGGAAAACGTTGCCCAGGCCATCCGCACGGTTCGGCCGTGGGGGGTAGATACGGCGGGCGGCGTAGAATCCTCGCCCGGCGAAAAGTCTCCTCAGCTCATCACCGCGTTCGTCCAGACGGCACGAACGACCTTTCGCGAGTGCGGCATGCTCTGATGCCGATGACCGGCGCCGGCCGCGAAATACCGGATGATAAACCGGCTTCGGCGGTAGATCCGGAAAAGCCGCTTCCTGGCGTAAACTGCCCGTACACCTTCCATACCGATG
>FWPV01007609.1_pt1 | contig 19533 bp, 19 predicted proteins | sample 2228371 | NCBI WGS metagenome assembly FWPV01 (sample SAMEA103939776, study PRJEB20133) | metagenome
AAATAATACAAAATTTTAAGCTATTTTACTATACATACGTTAACCTTTCCGAATTACAGATTATTAAAGAAAATCATTGTAAGTTCAGTTTTTTTATTAATTAGTATATGAAAGTCGTTCTTTTTATTAAAAGATAGGTTATTTAGTGTCTGGAAAATATTTGGAGATTCTTATGGATCGTCAGACAAAAATCGTATGCACTATCGGTCCAGCGACTGAATCGCCGGAGATGATCAGAAAGCTCATTTCTTCGGGTATGAATGTCGCACGGTTGAATTTTTCACACGGCACTTATGAGCAAAAGTCGCGTATAATAGAAGCTGTTAGAAATATATCTAAAGAGTTATGTGTTCCTGTTGCCATACTTCAGGACCTTTCCGGTCCAAAAATACGCACCGGTGAACTAGCTTCTGGTAATTCAGTAATTTTAGCTGATGGGTCAGAATTTACTTTAACAGGCGAAAATAAGCCCGGTGATGAACATGGTGTATGCATAACATATTATAAAATCCTTTCAGAAAAATTAAAGCCAAATGATCAAATATATCTTGCTGATGGAAGCATACATCTATTAGTTACATCAATTGATAAGAATGGTATTAAATGTCAAGTAATTTCAGGTGGTGAATTAAGGTCTAAGCAGGGCATAAATATTCCTAATGTATCATTAAATATTCCAGCGGTAACAGAAAAAGACTTTTTAGATTTAAATTTTGGAATAGAACATGAGGTAGATTTCATAGCCCTGTCTTTTGTTCAACATGCTTGGGACCTGATACCTGTTAGAAATATATTACAAAACAAAGGTTTAGATATTCCTATCATAGCAAAGATAGAAAAACATGAAGCTTTGGACAATATCGACGAGATAATAGAAATAGCTGATGGAATAATGATAGCACGCGGTGATCTTGGCATTGAAATATCATTAGAACAAGTTCCTATTGTTCAAAAGATGATTATCGATAAAGCTGGCAAAAAGGGCAAACCTGTTATAACAGCAACCCAAATGTTAGAATCAATGATTGAGAATGCAAGACCGACACGTGCAGAAGTTACAGACGTGGCTAATGCTATATTTGATGGAACAGATGCAGTGATGCTATCAGGTGAAACAGCAATTGGTAAATATCCCATACAGGCGGTAGAAATGATGAACAAAATAGCACTCAGCACTGAGGCTGTTTTGCCTTATGAAGATTTTTTAAGGCAAAGAAGTTCTGATGTTAATCATAGTATACCTGATGCTATCAGTCATGCTGCATGCTATACTGCTTTGGATATTAACGCCAGAGCCATAATTTGTTGCACACAATCAGGATATACTGCCCGTATGGTAACAAAATACAGACCCAAGCCCATGATAATTGCTGTTACACCTTTAGAAAAAACATATAGAAGATTGGCATTATCATGGGGAGTCCTACCGTTAATGGTTGAAGAGACAGAAAATACTGACCAAATGATTGAAAAGGCTCTAAAAGTTGCAAAGAAGGCAGGTGTTGTTGCTGGAGATAATGTTGTTATAACTGCTGGAGCACCTATTGGTGTTTCAGGAAGAACTAATATGATCAAGGCGGATATAATTCCGGAAGATTAATTGGGCATTATTGAAAGGAGATAAAAATGGCTGGTGGTTACATGGGGAATGGATCAGCAAAGATACTTTTCGTTGATCTTTCAAATGGGAGCATGAAGGAGGAGTTTTTTGGAGAAGAAATTCTTCGCAAGTTTATCGGCGGATACGGGCTTGCTGCAAAAATAATGTATGATAGGCAATCACCGGGTGTGGAACCGCTTGGTCCGAAAAATATGCTGGGATTCCTTACAGGTCCATTAACAGGGACTCCTGCAATTATCGGATCGAGATATGTCGTCGTTGGTAAATCTCCGCTGACAGGCACCTGGGGTGATGCTAATTCAGGCGGTGACTTTGGTCCTAACTTGAAATTTGCGGGTTATGATGGTGTTTTCTTTTCAGGTGTATCTATGAAGCCTGTTTATCTATATATTGAAAATGGGAAACCTGAACTCAAAGATGCAGACTGGTTATGGGGAAAAGATACGAATGAAACCGAAGATATGCTGAAAGAGAGACATGGGAATAAAACAAATGTAGCTTGTATAGGTCCTTCGGGAGAGAGCCTGTCGTTGATCTCCTGTGTAATCAACGATAAAGGCAGAGCAGCAGGTAGATCTGGTCTCGGAGCTGTTATGGGTTCTAAAAAGCTAAAGGCTATCGCGGTTGTTGGAGATATGGAAGTGCCTCTGGCAGATAAAGCGAAAGCACAAGAATTAAGACGAAGCTATTTACCTCGTGTTAATGTCGGTTTTGCTGATATTTTGAAGAAATATGGCACTGCTGGAATAACTGCAGGTTCCTCAGAAAGTGGTGATACACCAGCTAAAAACTGGGGCGATGCAGGTTCAGAGGTATTTCCAAATGCTTCTGCTATAAGTGATGACGCTGTTATTGCTTATCAGGAAAAGAAATATGCATGCTGGCATTGCCCAATAGCATGTGGTGGTCATGTAAAGGTTGTATCGGGACCTTTCGCATCAGTAGGACATAAACCTGAATATGAAACGCTGGGAAGCTTTGGGACAATGTGTCTTAATGATAATGTTGAATCTATAATAAAACTTAATGAAATCTGTAACCGAATGGGACTTGATACCATTTCTGCTGGGTGCACTATAGCCTTTGCGATAGAATGCTTTGAGAACGGATTAATTACAAAGGATGATACTGATGGTATAGAACTTAAATGGGGCAACGCAGAAGCTATAGTAAAAATGACTGAGAAATTGGCAAAGCGCGAAGGCTTTGGAGCTGTTTTAGCTGATGGAATGAAGATCGCTTCTGATAAAATCGGTAAAGGTTCAGAACAATATGCTGTTCATTTCGGTGGACAGGAAGTTCCTATGCATGATCCGAAATTCACTCCAGGCTTGACAACTACCTATATCCTTGATGCAACACCAGCCCGTCATACTCAAGGTGGAGAGTTGATAGCTCCTCCTGAAGGAATAGACCTTCCAAAATTTGATAGAACCGTTTACACAGGCAGAGCTGAGTTTCAAAGAACTCTTGTCAATTTGATGCATATAGTAAATGCTGCTGGGCTTTGTATGTTTGGGTATATATCAATGGATGTGAATGCAATTCCTGATTTTATGACTGCGGTAACTGGCTGGAATTTCACTCTGGATGATTGCCAGATAACAGGAGAAAGGATAGGCACTTTGCGTCATGCCTTCAACCTGCGTGAGGGATATAATCCATTGAATCTAAAGGTCCCTGGCAGGATGATCGGCAGACCACCACTTTCAAGAGGTCCTCTGAAGGATATATCTATTGATATGGAAACAATGATCAAAGAATATCTGGAAGCTTTAGATTGGGATCCGGTTACATTAATACCAAGCAAGAAAAGATTAATAGAGCTAGGCTTGGATGAAGTAGCCAGGGATATTTATAAATAATTAAATAATCTGTTCGAAATGATGTTTAGTTCACAGTAGGCTATTTTTGAGTAAAACAAGCTGTCTAGCTTGTTATTATAAAGATCACAAGCAAGACTGCTTGTGTTACCTAAATACAAGATGATTTAATTTTATATGCGGAGCATATACATAAGAAAACAAGCTATCTGGCTTGTTTAATTCCTAAATAAATGAAATCATACAGCGTGGGATGTAAGATGGCTATATTTGAGTATCTGCCAGAACAGATTCAAAAGGCAGTGCTTGGGCACATATCAAAAGAAGAACAAATAAGAATGTGTTTCATAGCCAATTCATCTTTGATTTCCGATAGGGATTATGTTGTAATTACAGATAAACGTGTTATGGTCATGGATGAAAGGAATTTAGGCTATCTAGGAAAATCTTATGTTAATATTAAAGAAGATGTGCAAATAGATCAGATCACATCAATTGAGGTCAGTAGCACATTCAAAAATAAACTTTTTCGTCAATTAAATATGAGTTTGCACATTGACAGGTATACATATCTGATAAAAAATGGTGACGTAAAGGAAATAAAAGAAGCAGTTAATCTAATAAAAGGGCTTTCTGGAATAAGATGAGTTACTTTTCTCCTCTTTGAAATAAAAGTTTTTTGTATAAAATGTTGATTTAGGATGCTCTTTATGGTATATTGTATTTAGGTTATATTAGTGAACTTATATTTTATTTACTAAAATAGTGAGGAGAAATTAAATGATTGAGGTAGAAGTTGCTATGGTAAGGTTCGATCAGGAAAAGATTCCTATCGTCATCCTGCGCGAAAAGGAAGGCAGGTCAAAGCGGTTTCTGCCAATATGGATAGGGATATTTGAAGCTGTGGCTATCATTATGGAATTGGAAAAACAGCCAGTGGAAAGACCAATGACTCATGATCTCCTAAAATCAATAATAGATAACCTTGGCGCAAGTGTTATATCCATACTTGTATCAGAATTAAAGAATGATACATTTTTTGCAGAGATCAATCTCCGCCTTAATGATGGGAAAGTTGTTAAAGTAGATTCCCGACCTAGTGATGCGATGGCATTGGCTCTCAGAGCAAATGCACCTATCTATGTATCTGAAGAAGTAATGTCGAAATCCGGTATAAGCCCAGATATTATGGAAGCAGATGAAAAAGATGAATTAAAGGCATTTCTAGATAGTCTGAAGCCTGAAGATTTTGAAAGCAAGGTATAGATAAAAGACAGTTATAAGTATTTTCCAGTTAAATTGAAGCAAAGAAGTGAACTTTCAGTTAAATGTGAAAATACTGAATATACTGCCTGACCCCGCTGCATAATAGGAGGTAATGATAATGGGGGTCTTTGAAAGATTAAGCAGAATAATAAGATCGAATATCAATGATCTTCTTGATAAAGCTGAGGATCCGGAAAAGTTATTGAACCAGCTTATTACAGATATGCAGCAGGATCTCAGAGAAGCAAAACTACAGGTTGCAGCTGCTATTCGGGAGCAAAAGAAACTTGATATTAAATATCAGGAAAATCTTGGACTGGGAGAAGTCTGGGAAAAGCGAGCTATATCAGCAATAAAAGAAGGAAATGATTCTCTGGCAAAAGAAGCACTAAAAAGAAAGAGAAACTTCGAGCAGATTGCAAAAGAATATAAAATACAATTAGACGATCAGATAAAAAGTGTTCAATTCTTGAAAAGTGGTTTAGCAGAGCTTGAAGCTAAGCTTACCGATGCCAAACGTAAAAAAGATTTGCTAATAGCTCGCCAAAAAAGGGCGCAGGCACAGAGATCGATAAATGAGACGATGAGCGGTATATCCAGAAGTAGTGCCTTTGCTGTTCTGGATAGAATGGAAAGCAAAATAAAAGATGCAGAAGCTCACGCAGATGCAATTGTGGAACTGGAATCTGATAAGCTTGAGAAAAAATTCGCAGAATTAGAAAGCTCAGACATAAACGAAGAACTTGCCAGACTTAAAGCTAAATTGGCTGAAAAAAAAGATGAATAGAGAGGGTTTATTCTTATGCTTAGAAGTCTTTTCATACTAATACTCATTGCTGTCATTGCTGCTATCGGAGCCTCTGCTGCATTGAAGCTCATATCATGGTTCATAGGTGCAATTATTAATATTGCAATCGTAGTAGCAGCTATCATGGGAATTGTATTCCTGATCAAGAAATTAAACGCAAGATAATGGAACCGTTGGACAAATACATAAAGATTCTTTATATTAGCTCCAGCGGTTCCATGGGAGGAGCAGAAACAAGCTTATATAATTTAGTTAAAAAGCTTAATAAAGATAGATATATACCTTTCGTAATATGTCCTAATTCTGGCACTCTTGTTGAAAATTTACAAAACCAACTCATAACAACAGAAATAATCCACCTTCCATCATGGCGAAAGCTGAAATCGGTCTTATCACGCTCATTTTCATTGAAGAAGCTAATCAAATATGCAAAAACACACCATATAGATATTATCCATTCAAATACAATCTGGATCAATCACTATGCACAAAAAGCCGGTGAAGAACTTAATATACCAGTTATTAGCCATCTAAGAGATATTATAAAAAAAGAACAGGTAAGAAAATATAAATTGCATAAGGTAGATATGATAATTCCTATCTCTGACGCTGTGCGAATACCTCTTGATGAATTTGGTATTGAAAATAAAAAGATAAAAAGGATTTATAACGGAGTTGATCTATCACTATTTTCAAACTGTAGGGATGTTCTGAAAAAAGAATATAGTATAAATGGCTATTTAGTTGGTATTGTAGGGCAATTAACACCACGATCTCAATGGAAAGGTCAAAAGGAGTTCATCCTGGCTGCCTCTGAAGTTTGCAAAAAAATGGATAATGTATATTTTGCGATTGTGGGTGGTGATGATTCTCCCGCGTCTGATCCACGGCATGGGTCATACATCAATGAGCTTAAAATGCTTGCTAAGGATTTAGGTATAGAGGACCGTGTCATATTTACTGGCTTTCGAAAGGATATACCTGATATTATGGCTTCTTTCGATGTGCTGGTATCTGCTTCTTATGCAGAACCGTTTGGTAGGGTGATTATAGAAGCCATGTCAGCTGGTAAACCAGTTATTGGAACAAACGCTGGTGGAGCACCTGAGATTATTCAAGATGGAATTACTGGTATAATTGTTCCACCAAAAGATCATACATCGATCTCATCCGCTCTAATTTATATTTTACAAAATGATGATATAAGAAAAAACATGGGTGAAGCTGGAAGAAAGAGGGTCAATGAATATTTTAGCATTGATAAGAACGTCGAAGAGATACAAAATGTATATGAAAATATATTATGTAGGTTGGGTTGAAAACCCAACCCACTTATACCGTTTTAAGAAATTATTTATACAATCATGCAACCCCTTTGAAAAAGGGGAAAATCAGGGAAGTCTCCCTTTTCCAAAGGGAGATTTAGAGGGATTTTATAGTAAATGATAATTATATGAATAATTATTTTTCAAAATGGTATTACTTTATTCAAGCCTTTTATGAAATCTAGCTATACTTAGCGAAAGCAAAGCTGCTCCCATAATTACCATCGCTAAAGCTTGCTTCCATAATATAGACAAACCAATTCCTTTTAACACTATACCTCTGATTATTACAAGAAAATATCTCAAAGGGATAAGATAGGTAAGGTATTGTATCACTTTTGGCATATTGTTAATAGGAAATATAAAGCCAGAAAGAACTATCCATGGTATCATAATGAATAGTGTTGTCATCATTGCCTGTTGTTGTGTTCGCGATACAGTTGATATAAGTATGCCTGTTCCCAGAGTATTGCTTAAAAATATCAAGGCAAGAAAAAACAATAAAGCTATACTTCCACGAACAGGAACTTTAAACCATAAGGTTCCTACCAGCAAAACTATCACTACATCTATAAAACCTATTAATACAAAAGGCAGAACTTTTCCCAATATCAATTGATATGATTTTATTGGAGAAACTATTAACTGCTCAAGCGTGCCTTTCTCTCTTTCCCTGACAATAGCTGCAGAAGTTAGCATGGTAGTTAAAATAGCCAGGATCGTGCATATTACGCCAGGCACTATAAATTTAATATTATCCAGATCGGGATTGTACCATGCTCTTAATTGCAGACCTATTTCTGGCAATGCTCTTTGAAACCTTTCTAACCTTTGTATTGCAATTTTATTATTCTTCCTCTGAACTATATCGCTTATATAACCAAGTATGATACTAGCAGAACTTGAATTTGATCCATCAACTATGAATTGAATATCCGCCTTTTCATTGCGTTTTAGCCTTCTTTCAAAATCTTTTGGAATATTGATAACCAGTTTAGCTCTACCGCTATCAAGTAACTCATCAATTTCAGATATGGACAATATATAATATTTTATACGGAAATACCCACAATTGCTAAAACTCTGAATAAATTCCCTGCTTGATTGAGTTTTATCCTGATCGAAAATCGCAGTTGATATATTTTTTATGTTAGTGCCTGCAGCATATCCAAACAGGGTCAATTGTATAATAGGAGCAAAGAAAAGCATGGGTATATAAGCTTTATCACGAAAAACTTGCAGATATTCTTTTTTAATAATATGAAGAATAATTCTCATTTGATATTACGATTTCTTTTTCAGGAGTTGTGAGATAAATATATCCTCAAGGTTCGATGAAACTTCCTGCACTTCTTTTACATCTATGCCTGCAGATTGGAGCGTTGATATAATCTCCTGGATATTTGCCTGTCTCAAAAGTAAGCGTATCTTATCACTAAATATTTGTGTGCTTACAACATTCATATTTGATTTTAGATAATAGCTAGCTAAATTTGTCTGTTCACATTTTATCTCTATTACTTTTTCACTTATCTGCTGTTTTAATTCAGAGGGAGTATTAACCATAAGAACGTTTCCTTCATGAATCATGGCAATTCTAGTGCATCTTTCGGCTTCATCCATATATGGAGTCGATATAACAAGTGTCCTATCTTCAGAAAGCAACTTATGCAAGATTTTCCAGAAATCCCTTCGTGAGACAGGGTCAACTCCAGTTGTAGGTTCATCCAGTAATAGGATTGGAGGATTATGGATTATTGAGCATATAAGGGCTAGTTTTTGTTTCATTCCACCGGATAACTGTCGTGCTAATCGATCAGTAAATTGAGTCAATCGGCTTATATGAAGTAGTTCCTCTGTCCTTTTTTGCCTTGTATATCTATCAACTCCGTGTAGGTCTGAAAAGAAATTAATATTCTGGATAACACTCAGATTTTCATACAAACTAAATCGTTGAGGCATGTAACCTATATATTCTCTAGCTTTATCAGGATGTTTTGCCAGGTCGATTTCATTAATTTTTATACTCCCCGAATCAGGTTTCAATGCTCCACATAATAACCTGAGAGTTGTTGTTTTCCCTGCTCCATCGGGACCAAGCAAGGCAAATATTTCTCCCTCATTGATCTGAAGATTAAGATCATTTACCGCAACCAGGTTACCAAATCTCTTCTTTATTCCATTTGTAACTATTATTGCATTTATATTTATCACTAAACATCACCTGTAGAGGATGTAAATTTACTGAGTCTATTTTCTCATAATTGTATATTTTTTTCAATAAAATAAAAAATCCGTTTTTGTATAGGCTCGATGCTATTTTTGAGTAAAACATGCTGTCTAGCTTGTTCTCTATATCCAATACAGGATGATTAAATTTTATATGCTTCGCATATACATAAGAAACAGGCTGTTAGCCTGTTATTGATCCCTTCGAAAAAGAAGAAACCGTGAAAGTCTTCCTTTTCTAAAGGGAGATTTAGAAGGATTTTATAATAAATGATAATTGTAATGAATAATTAATTTTTTAAAGCGGTATTAATTTAGTAATTTACCATGCTTTAGACATGAGTTTGGACAAATCATAATGGCAAGCAAGCCCGTTTGCCCTACCAGGTTAAGAGCAGGTAGTATAGCAGGCTGGTATGACAGGCATCCATGCCTGTCCTTTAGCCCTGTCTGCCTCTTTAATTAGAATTCCTATGCAAACCTATTTATATCCGAAATCATATCTAATCATCAATAATTTACTATTGATTATATTTTGATAAAGTTATAATATTTTCATAGGGAATAAAAATATGGTTATAATCTTAAAATGGGGAGAAAAAATGTTAAAAGTAGGATTTATAGGAGCAGGAGGGCGTGGACAGAGCGCACACTATCCATGCGTAGCAAGGCTAAAGGATGTTAGCATTTTAGCAGTATCAGAACTTGATGAAGCCAGGATGAACACTGTTGTTGAAAAATACAAAATTCCTATGGCTTTCAAAGATTACCATGAAATGCTTGAATCAGTAGACCTCGATATAGTATATTGCATAATGCATGAAAGATGGGTGACTCCAATCGCCATTGATTGCATGAATGCTGGCAAACATATAGCCATCGAAAAGCCGCCTGGAATGAATAGCAAAGAAACCAAACAGATGTTAGATACTGCTATAGCTAATAACGTTTACTGCATGGTAACATACCAGCGTAGATATTCAGCGGTAACTCAGGAAGCATTGCGCCGTGTAAAAGCACGTGGACCAGCTACACTTGCGATCGGAGAATTTCATAAGCCTGGTAATCCAGATAAGGATGACATGGACTCATTATGGAATGATGTTTGTCATGTTGCAGACCTTGTCCGCTATATGATAGGTAGCGAAGTAGTGGAAGTAACCGCATATCAGGATGCGCAAGAAAATGGAGCAAAAAATATATTTAATGGATTGATCAGATTCGCCAACCATGCCATTGGTATAGTTTCTGGTAACAGATGTTCAGGAGGAAGAGTATTGAGGTCTGAGCTTCATGGACGTGGTGTAGGATGCTATATGATGCACATGCCAAAGCAGATCGAGATATGCGAGGATGGTAAGCCTCCTGTTATAATACCAGGCTGGGAGCTTACTGGAACAGACCCTGATGATGAAGCCACTTATGAAGGTGTCCTGGCAATGCATCAGCATTTTGTGGATTGTGTCAGAAATGGAAAGTTACCTTGCAGTGATATTCGAGATGTAATTCACACCTCGTATCTTGTCGATCAACTAATGGGTCTAAAGTCATAGTTTACATTAAGCAGTTCATTTATTTAATGACTAAGAAGGTGATTATCTATGGAACTGCAACTGAGTGAAAAAGAGAAAGAAATATTATTGAACGCTCTGAAGTGCTACCTTTCAAACCTGAGAGAAGAGATCGTAAAGACGGAAAGCTACAAATGGAAACCTCCTCTTCATGAAGAAGAGGACATAATAAAAAACCTTATAGATAAAATATCAGGATGATCTCAGAAAAAATTTGACTTTATACAGGTAACAATTAAAGAAAAATTTCAGGAATAAAAGCAAAAAAGGTTGGTGTTGAATAATGTAATTGCGAAAAATAATTTAATATTGCAAAACTTTTGTTATTTAACCAGCGGAGGAATATATGAAATCTGCAATCGTCATTGGTGCTGGGATAGGTGGAATTGCTGTATCTGCACGTCTTGCGAAACTCGGATGTAAGGTAACACTATTGGAAAAAAACTCTACGCCTGGTGGAAGATTCAATATTCTTGAATCCGATGGCTTTCGTTTCGATACAGGACCAACTCTGTTTTTAATGCCTGAAATTTTCTCTGAAACATACTCAGCACTTGGCGAAAAAATGGAAGACCATCTGAACCTGATTAAACTCGATCCAACTTACAGGGTTCATCTTAATGACGAGACTATTATAGATCTTACCACCGACCTGAATGACATGAGGAAACAACTAGATGAAATAGAACCAGAATCATTCGCAAAATACCTGAAATTTTTAAGCGAAGGATATTATCATTACCATCTTGCCTTGAAGCATTTCGTTGGGCGCAATTTTATTTCTCCGCTGGAATTTTTTAGTCCCTTAAATATACCATTACTTTTTAGCCTGAAAGCATTAAAAAAACATTATGACAATGTATCAAAATACTTTAAAGATATGCGCCTTCGTGCTACATTTTCCTTCCAGAACATGTATCTTGGTCTCAGCCCCTATGATGCACCAGCAACGTATTCACTATTGCAATATACAGAATTAGCAGAAAGTGTCTGGTTCCCATTAGGCGGTATGTATAAGACGATAGAATCATTAACTAAGATTGCAGAAGGTCTCGGTGTAAATATTCATTATAATGCTCCTGTTTCAAGCATTGATGTTGATGGTTCGATGGTCACAGGAGTTACATTGGAAAATAAGGAAAAGCTAAAAGCAGATATTGTAATTGCAAATGCTGACCTTCCTTATGTTTATTCGAAATTACTACCTGATGACGGCACAGCAGATAAACTGGCAAAGAAAAAGTATACATCTTCAGCTATAATGTTTTATTGGGGAATAAAAGGTGAGCGTTCACCACTATTGTTACATCATAATGTCTTTCTATCTGATCATCGTTACAAAGAATCATTTGAACGAATTTTCAGGGATCATGACCTTCCCGATGAACCATCATTTTATGTTTGTGCACCGACACGAACAGACCCAAATTTTGCACCAGATGACCATGATAGTTTACTGATCCTTGTTCCAGTGGGACATATAGATGATAAACATCCTCAAGACTGGCTTCAAATCAAAAACCGCGCAAGAGATTTTATACTAAAACGACTTTCTAATATTGGTTTATCGGACTTATCGGAAAAAATAGTTTTGGAAAGGACTTATGGTCCAAATGATTACTTAGAATCGCTAAATTTGATGAAAGGTTCAGCATTCGGTTTGAGCCATAACTTTACACAGGTAGGTTACTTAAGACCACATAACCGACACCGTAGGTATCATAATTTGTATTTTGTTGGTGCAAGCACACATCCCGGGACCGGTCTTCCCATAGTCCTCATATCTGCAAGGCTAGTTGTTGAACGTATCTTAAAGGAACAAAACCTTAATTTTGAGCGTGCTAACATTTCTCCAAAAACTATATTATCAAAGGCATAGTCTATGATATATTCATGGGAACAGAAGCTGGTTCAAAAAGCGTTCTCTGCTATGGAAAGCTATATTGCGACTGAACCTGTTCAGATAGATAAACACATTCTGGAGCAAGCATATATTTATTGTGAATCAATTGCTAAAAAACATAGCAAAACGTTTTATCTGGCATCCAGCTTGCTTCCATTCGAAAAAAGGCGCTCCGCAAGGGCTTTGTATGCTTTCTGCAGAACCAGCGATGATATAGTAGATCGCTTTAATGGCGACCACAAATCAGCTTTAGAGGAGTGGAAAAGAAGGTCGTTTTCAAATGATTTTTCACAAGACGATCCAATAACTATTGCCTGGGCAGATACAAAATTTAAATTCAGAATTCCATCAGGTTATGCTGAACAGCTTATTGATGGCGTCGAAATGGATCTAAAAATAAAAAGATATAACACTTTTGAAGAATTAACAGAGTATTGTTATGGTGTAGCCTCAACTGTAGGGTTAATGGTGATGCACATAATTGGTTTTTCAGAGAAAATTGCTATTAATTATGCCATTAAGCTTGGTGTTGCTCTCCAATTGACAAATATTCTTAGAGATGTGCGAGAAGATCATAATGCAGGGCGTATATATCTTCCACTTTCTGAACTTTCAGATTTCGGACTGGAAGAAAAAAATATTGCAGAATCTTTAATTGATGACCGCTGGAGAGCATTTATGCGTTTCCAAATAGAACGCAACCGCATCTTATACAGAGAATCTCTGCCCGGAATTATGATGCTCAATCCAGATGGAAGGTTTGCCATTGCCGCTTCTGCAGAACTATATAGGGCTATCCTTGAAGATATAGAAGCTCATGACTATGATGTTTTCAGCAGAAGAGCTTTTGTAAGTAATTGGAACAAAATTAGAAGATTACCGGGCATCTGGTGGAGAACAAAAACTCGTGCATATTATAAGGTCAGGAATTGATAATGTCAGTATTGGATTTTCAAATAAAATTAACTAAACGATTATTCTTATGGGGTTCAATAAGCATTATTGCTGGTGCCATTTTATTTTTATTAGAAAGCGGATTCTGGAAAGGTTTTGGTATTCAATGCTTTGCATGGGGATTTATAGACCTTCTTATCGCTGTATTTGGAATGATAAACACTTTTCGTAAACGTAAAGCCGGATATACTGAAGAAAAATTGCTTGAAGAATCTAAGAAAATTCGTGGTATCTTACTAATAAATGTTGCTTTAGATGTCTTATATGTTTCAGTAGGAGTGATATTAGCTATAATAATCAAATCCGAAGATAGTGCATGGCGTGGGCATGGCGAAGGTGTAATACTACAAGGTGGTTTTCTTTTTCTTTTTGATCTAATACATGCGCAAAAAGTTCCCTTTGGTAGTGTAATAGACTTATCCTATGCGTTTGAGGCACCTGAAAATCAACCATTTCTTTTTGAAGGTGGCAAGCCTGCAATTTTGTTAATTCATGGATTCCCGGGAACACCTGCAGAAATGAGACCTTTGGGTAAATTGCTGAATGATTCTGGATGGACAGCCAAAGGAATTTTACTTCCAGGTTTCGGAAATCAAATCAATACTCTAATTGATAAGAAGTTTGAAGAATGGGTTAATGCAATAAATTTCTCATTAAATGATCTGAAACGCAACCATTCACCTGTTATTTTACTGGGATATTCTTTTGGAGGAGCATTATCTATAATTGTATCTACGAGTAATCCTCCTGATGGCTTGATATTAATTGCTCCGTTCTGGTGGAAAATACCATTGAGCCAGAATATATTCGGATTTATTCTAAAACCTTTTCTGCCAGATTCTTTCAAGCCTTTTAAGAAAGCAGATTTTTCCAATCAAAAGATGCGTGAAAACGCTAAAATCTTCTTCCCGAATTTAGACCTTGATGATAAAAAAATTCAGGAAAAATTAAGGCAAATGACTGTTCCTGTCTCAATTTTTAATCAGTTAAAGCGGATGAGCAAATGTTCTTATTCAAAGGCTAAGTTTATTAACGTTCCGACATTAGTTTTGCAGGGCAAAAAAGACAAAGTTGCTTTGCCAGAAAATACTTACAAAATTGTTAATCGTTTCCCTGATAGGGAAAAATTAAAATATCTGGAAATTGATGCAGAACATGATCTGATTAATCCATCAAGTCCTTCATGGACTGAAATTCAAAATACTATTATAAGTTTTATTGAGTCTATGGTTTAATAAGTAGGGTAAAAGATACCCCTAGGCGTCAAGCTATGAGATTTTGATCCAAGCATAAACTTTAGTTGCTTAACCATATTTTTAGTGAAAAAACACAGAGACACGGAGGCACGGAGAAAAATTAAACAAAAAGAACACGAATAAAAAATCACGAATTAGATGAATAAAACGAATAGCACGAAAATTTTTAATTCGTATTCGTGCTATTCGTGACATTCGTGATTAAATATCTCCGTGTCTCTGTGCCTCCGTGTTTTAACTTTATAATGATAGTTCATAATATTTATGTTCTGTGTGAGTTGTTGTTTAGAGTTCGTGGACGTAAAATTTATGCTTGGAACAAAAATTAATAAGTAAGTTAACCCCGTCAGGGGTGATATGTTTGTAGAAATTTAGTCATATCAACAACCTAGCGGAGTTAGGAGCTGAATGTTGATAGATTTTCACATATCGCTCCTATCTCCGCTTAACTTGACGCTTATAGGGAAATAATCACCTTACCTTTAGCTATCTATGGCTAACAAACAAGACAGTTTGCTTTACTAAGGGGTTTATGCGACTTAATTCATTCTTCAAAAATCCAATTCAACAGATAATTAAATACGAGTCAAAAAATCCTCCTTCGGAAAGGATTTTTCCACTCCCTATTTTGCTTATAACAATCTGGCTTGCAGTAATGATCTCTATGCCTTTTATTGAAAGGCATATTGGCAGAAGGGCATTTATATATTCGATTAATTTGAGCGTTTTGATTCAATCATTTATAGTAGTGATTTTCCTGATAAGGTCCTTAGGTATATTTAAAGTAGCGGTCATTTCAACCCAAATACTTTTCCTGACATGGCTTATAGAGGCTATCGGTGTTTATACGGGATTCCCTTTTGGAAGTTATCAATATACAAATAGACTTCAGCCACAGATATTAAATGTTCCGCTTTTAATACCATTCGCATGGCTCATGATGTTACCACCATCATGGGCAATAGCTTATCGAATAACGAATGGTAATTATGGCATTAAATTCATCCTTATTAGTGGAATGGCATTTACAGTATGGGATCTTTTTCTTGATCCACAGATGATCCGTTGGGGATTATGGAAATGGAATACTCATGGTCTATATTTCGGTGTCCCGTTAAGTAATTTCTTAGGTTGGTTTGTATCTGCTGTGCTAATTACAATTATAATCCGTCCGCAAAAAATCCCTATAAGACCATTGTTCCTTATATATTCACTAACCTGGCTTATGGAAACATTTGGTTTACTTAAATTCTGGAGATTAACTATTCCAGCTTTCATGGGGTTTATTGGTATGGGTATTTTTGCTGTATCGGCTTATATTTCACATTCAAAGGATCAATAATAACATTTTTATTTTCCTTTATTAGTCCTGTTCTCTGTGCTATCAGCAAAAAATGTTTATGTATACATTGCTTTGGTTCTTAGTAGGTTTTTTCCTTGGATCGATACCATTTTCCGTATATCTGGGAAAGCTAATAATACATAGGGATATTAGAAAATACGGAGATGGCAATCCGGGTGCGATTAATGCCTGGAAAGCAGGTGGCTATAAGATCGGTATTATTGCTTTATGGTTAGATTTCCTGAAGGGTGCTACCCCTGTGGGCATTGCCTATTTCATTTTTAAAAGCAAAGACATACAATTAGTTTTAGTTTCGTTGGCTCCAGTATTGGGTCATGCATTTTCTCCTTTCCTGAAGTTCCATGGTGGAAAGTCTGTTGCTGTTACTTTTGGTATATGGACTGGTCTAACCTTATGGGCTGGTCCCACCATATTAGGCATAGCTCTTGGAACATTTTATTTGCTAAAAATTGCTGATGCATGGTCAGTTATTTTTAGTATGATTGTTCTTGCAATTTATATCCTGATAAGACAAAACGATGTTTTCATTATTGCTATATGGATATTTAATTTGTTAATATTAATCTACAAGCATCGTAATGAATTAAGAGGAAAAATAAGAAAAAGCTATGGAACTAATATGGATAAACCATCAGATTAATATATTGATCTTCCTATCTGTAATATTATTTATTACGATAAGCAACTATATTATCTTGAAAAATATGAATAACTTTAAAAATCCATCCCGGTTTCCTGGCGTATCGATCCTTGTTCCAGCACGTAATGAAGAAAAGAATATCGCTGTCTGTGTAAAATCATTGCTAAATCAAAATTATCCAAATTTTCAGGTTCATGTGCTGGATGACAATTCTACCGATAATACCTGGAAGATACTCACCGAATTGTCGGAAAATAACCAGCGATTAACCATCCATAAAGGCAAACCATTGCCAGATGGTTGGCTAGGTAAACATTGGGCATGCCATCAATTAGCAGAAAAAACCGAAAGCGAAATATTGCTTTTTACTGATGCTGACACACATCATCATCCTGATACACTCCGCAATGGTATATCAGCATTAGAAGAATTAAACGCAGATATGCTTACAGCTTTCCCTTATGAAAATGTCATCACCTGGGGTGAACGCTTGATGGTGCCTTTATTCCCATGGTTTATAATTGCTTTCCTTCCTCTCATAGTTGCTTATCATACACAGAATCCTGCTTTTTCTGCTGCTATTGGTCAGTTTATGTTGTTTAGGCGAAAAGCTTATGAGGCTATCGGTGGCTATAACGCTATAAGGCAAGAGGTGGTAGATGATGTAGCTTTTGCGCGCAGGGTTAAAGCAAATGGTCTGCGATGGCGTATGGTAAATGGTATCGATCGAATTTCTTGCAGGATGTATGATGGATTCAAATCTGCTTACAAAGGTTTTACCAAAAACCTTTTTGCTGGATTTGGATACAGCATACTCAAGTATAGTTTTGTCTGGCTATGCATAGGTATTGCATTCCTTGAGCCTATTGTTGTTGTTTTTATAAATATATATCGCAGTTCCAATGTTAGTATGATTTCATTAACTCTGTCTTCTATCAGTATAGTTTTTTCACTTCTTATATGGTTCTTTTCAAATCTGAAATTCCATTTCCCATTGTATTTAACTTTTCTGTATCCAATCAATATAATACTAGCACTTGCTATTGCTTTTGGTTCTATGTTAATAACTTTATCAGGAAAAGCAGGTTGGAAAGGAAGGAAGTTTATTAAACCTAAGATACGTTGGTGGTAATACCATTTTAAACCTAAGTTTCGCCCAATGAAACCATAATTCCATAAGGTTTCAAAAGTGTTCTAAACGCAATAACGAAGCGTTTTATCAATGGGTATAAAGGATTAAAAATTACCTTGCACACCCTTTGTCCTTTTAATATAACTGAACCACTAATAGAAAGAAGCTGATGAACAAATCGCTTCATTCCTCGCTCTTTCACAGTTTTGATAATAAGTGCCTTCTCACAAACCAGCTCTTCTTTTTGCTGTTCGGATAATTCAGGCGATAAATCCTCCGAATTTGCTTGCACTGATTCTGTCAACCAATCCTGTATCCAAAGTATCAGGTTATGTGCTAACTGATTCAACAACATAAGCATCTGTTGTGCAAAAAATGAATGTTTACGTCTCTTTGTGCTGGATAATCCTGCACTGTCCTGACAAAAACTGCTTTCCGGTTTACCTCCTCGTGCATCATAATCTGATACGATACTCAATATGTCAGTCTCTAAGTCTGTTGTTACAATAATGCTGTAACTGTAACCTTTCTTGGTCTTCTTCCTTATGGCTATCTGTCTAGTCCTTCTACCGTAGCGATGTGGTTGGTCTAACAATCCAGCCTGACGTGGATTATTCTCTGAATCATTTGGGATGTCTAACCATTGAGTGACTGACTTTGACAGTTTCCTTGCTCTTTTGGAACAACGCATCCTGGCAAGCAAATGGTAACCTAGCCAAAGAGCATAGTTTATGTTCTTATCTGTCCCAAAACCACTATCAAGCCTTAGGCGTATTGAGTTTCGCTCTTCTTTGCTTTGTATAGATAACATAGTTTCCATCTTTGTTATCATTTCTTTGAAAATATCATGCCTCCAGGATACAGTGTTCCCAGGATAAAGTGATTCGGCTACTATCTCTTGTGTCTCGCTAACTAATACTCTGGCAAGCTGACGACCATAAGCGTTCTTTTCTCCAGAGAAATAACCCTTTGTGGATTGCTCTGCATTTTTAGAAGCAGTCTGACCAGATAGGTCAATGTCTATTGTTATTGTCTTATTCTCCTGGACAGCTTTTTGTATCAGTGACATTGATAGATTGTTTTGTTTGAATATTTCATCTAATGCAGATTCCATCTGTTTGATATTCTCCTCAGTGACAGCATTAAGCGTTTCTTGTATGACAGATTGGTCAGCGCATTTCTTGTAACCGAAAGCCTCCAGTAATGCTCTATCAACACGGAGTTTATAGTTGATGTCATAAACAGATTGTATTCCAGACATGATGCCAAGAGTTAGGAACACCAGTTTGTCAGTAGGACTATATAAAATCTTCTTTTGTTTGATATTCACTTTGTTATGAATAGGCTGTAACACATTCTTGTCTTTAATCACATCCGCTAAAGCACATAAACTTGCATTGTTACTGGTTATCTTTATTTTTTTGCTTACTTTGCTGTTGATTTTTTTATGTTTTTTTGATAATCTCTTTTTTGCCATTGTTGATCTCCTTTTAAGGCTAAAGGTTAAAGGTTTATATTACCCTTTATGATACCTTAAAATGGTCTCAATGGCTTGTGTTTTTCTCGTTTTAACCAATATGAAATCACCAAATATGAATCATTATTGGACGAAATCTAGGTTTAAATTTGTTGCTTAGAGTTT
>FWPV01007612.1_pt1 | contig 19523 bp, 15 predicted proteins | sample 2228371 | NCBI WGS metagenome assembly FWPV01 (sample SAMEA103939776, study PRJEB20133) | metagenome
CACGAATTACACAAATAAGACAAATATTATATTGGGTTTGTAGTAGCCCGATTTATCGGGCGTTAATTATTAACGCTCAATAAATTGAGCGGATACAAACAAGTAATCTCGCTTTTCATATAATTCATGATAATAAACACGAATTAGACGAATTTAAACGAATAGCACGAATGATTTTTAACTTATATTCGTGATATTCGTCCTATTTGTGTCATTCGTGATTAAATATCTCTGTGTCTCTGTGCCTCCGTGTTTTTACCTTTATTATGTTCTATATGAGTTGTTGTTTAGAGTTCGTGGACTTAAAATTTACGCTTGTTTATCTCTTTTTAATATCTCTTTCCTGATATAATCATTTTGTCTGAGTAACTAAACTTTATGCTTGGAAATATCTTCTTGACTTTGCTAGGAACATGATTATAATAATACCATAGATAAGTTATTTGCAACTTTTATAAGAAAATGCTAGTGTCTAAATTGGAGTCATTTATTTATTAATAGGTTCTAGAAATGATGAAAAAGGCAATCATAAGGAGGATGAAACTATGGCTAGAAAATTCTTTATTTTCGTTTTGATGCTCTTTGCCATTTCAGTATTAGCTATGAACTTAGCAAAAGCAGCTGATTTTGTTACTGATGGATTGCTTAGTTTCTGGACTCTGGATAAATCTACTATAACAGGTGACACCGTTAAGGACGTTTTTGGAAAAACTGATGGTAAAATAATGGGTGCACCTAAATTGGTAGATGGTAAAATCAAAGAATGCTTAAGATTCAGTGGTTCAACGGATAGAGTTGAGGTTTCTAAAGCTCTTATGGTAGGGCTGGAGGCATTTACTATTGAATGCTGGTTCAACTATGAAAATTCCGCAAATTGGAGATGGATGTTTGGCGGTGGACCAGAATGGAATTACGGTCTTGGTTGTTGCATATATTCAGGGAGCAACATTGTCAGATACCATCTTAAGACTGACAAAGGTTCATTCTATACTGGTAACGGCGCAACAAAGCTAAATACTGGAGAATGGTATCATATAGCATATACCTATGATGGCAAATCAGCAAGGAGTTATGTAAATGGGCAGTTAGATTTTGAACAAGCAATCACCGGTGTTGTTGTAATAGATCCAACCACCCTGGCAATTGGGGCAGGTTATTGGAACAACAATGAATATTTCGTCGGTATGATTGATGAAGTTCGTGTTTACAAGCGCGCTTTGAGTATAGATGAAGCAAATAAAAACTATAATGCTAAATCAAATAGCTTAGCGGTTAAATCAAAAGGTAAGCTTGCATCAACCTGGGGGGATATCAAGCTTTAGAACAAATATCAGACTTTTTTATTTTAGGGAGATATTTCATGAATGCACGTGAACGTTGGGTTCGTTGTATGCACTTTCAACCTGTAGACCATGTTCCGGATGAAGAATTTGGATACTGGAGCGAGAACCTTGCAGTATGGAAACAGCAAGGACTACCGGATGATGTTACTAATCTCGATGCATATTTTCAATTTGCACCGCGAAGTGGCATACCAGTCCATACAGGTTTGATACCCGGATTTGAATCAGAAGTAATTGAAGAAACTGATAGGTATATTATAATAAGGAATGGTGAAGGAGCCTTACAGCAAGTCTTTAAGGATGGCACATCAACGATCCCGCATTATATCGAGTTCGGTCTAAAGGGGCGAAAAGAATGGGAAGAACTTTATAAGCCAAGATTGAATATATCAGACCCCAATCGTTATCCAGAAAACCGTAGCGATTGGGAACAGATTAAGGCAAGATTCAATGATCCGAATTGGGATATACCTGTAGGCATTGGCATAGGGAGCTTATTTGGTGTTCTCCGTAATTGGGCTGGTTTTGAAGGTATTTCATTGCTCTGCTATGATGATCCAGAGCTTGTTGAAGAGATGATAACGCATCTGGCTGATCTTACATGCGCTGTTATAAAACGCTCTGCTGAAGAAATCAAGATCGATTATGCCGCTGGATGGGAAGATATGGCTTTTAACAACGGTCCGATTATATCACCAAAAATGATCAGAAAATGGATGACGCCAAATTATAAGCGTATTACAGATATTTTAAAACCAAGTGGTTGTGATATTATCTATACAGATTGTGACGGCAATATAAATGATATGATTGATCCATGGCTTGAAGGCGGAGTTAATGGTATATTTCCAGTTGATGTAGCTCCTGGTTCTGACCCGGTTGCAATTCGTAAGAAATATGGTCATAGAGTTGTAATTTTAGGTGGTGTAAATAAACATGCTCTGATAGCTGGTAAAGAAGCTATAATAAAGGAACTTAAGAGGATAAAACCTTATGTGCTTGAAGGTGGATGGATTCCACATGTCGATCATAGATGCCCACCTGATGTTACATTTGAAAACTATGTGTATTATCTTCATGTGAAGCGTGAAACGTTTGGCATACCGCATCCGGAAGAATTTGAGTCCAGACCCGAGATAAAAAAGATAAAATCCAGGTGGAAAGGTCTACCACTATCTGTCTAGTATCTTTACTATAACTATAACTATGTATTTTTGTGTTTCAAAGACACAATATTATTACTGATTAGTTTTGTATCCGCTTTCTTCATTGAGCTTAATTATGAAATATTAATAGCTCAAATGCGTGATGAATTGGGCGGATACAAACAACTCTTTTTTCCTTTCTCTAACTTCTAACCACATCGTGTAACATTATAAATCTTTTAAATAATAGGCATCAATTTTTTACTGGTATATCAGCTAAAATTATGTTATTCTCTTTGCTATAGGAGTGGATCACTGTGAATATAGAACAGTTAAAATTTCTATCTTCTTTTATATTATTTCTATTTTCTTTTATTTATGAGAAAGCTAATGAGGAAGGGGGTTAATGGCTTTGTTTTCAATATTTAAGAATGCAAAGTCAAATTCATAATGAAGCTTGTCACTTTTCAAATTAGAGGAGAAGAAAGGTTAGGAGCCTGCGTTGATCAGAATATTTTTGATCTGAATTCTTGTTATGCACTTTATATAATGGGTGCAAAAAACCATATAACACAAGAAGACCTCAATAAAATGAAGGAAAAAGTTAAAGATGAGATGCCAGCAGATATGATCAGTTTTCTGCAATTGGGTGATCAGGCAGTCTCTCGTGCTGAAAAGGTATTAAAGCGTATGGCAGATTTGGGGGGATCTAATATTCCTGAGGGAGCTGTTTTTAAAATGGATGAAGTCCAAATCTGTGCTCCCATACCAAAACCTGGAAAGATACTATGCCTGGCAGGTAACTATGCGGAGCATATAAGGGAAGGTGGAAGACTAGTTGCAGAAAAGGAAAAAATGGCTCCAAGAGTTTTTATGAAGCCGTATACTGCTGTAATAGGATATGGTCAGCCGATCTTAATACCCAAAAAGGGGAATAAAATTGATTGGGAGGCAGAACTTGCTGTAATAATAGGCAAAAAAGGAAAATACATAGCAAAAGATTTTGCTTATAATTATATAGCAGGATATACTGTTATAAATGATGTATCTGAAAGAGAATTGATTATTGATGCAGATCGTGAACCAAGCGAATGGAATCACTTTTTTGATTGGCTTAATGGTAAATGGATGGATACTTTCGCACCCATGGGACCCTATCTTGTAACGAAAGATGAAATAAATGAACCTCATAATCTTGGTATACGTCTGCAAGTAAATGGAGAAATAAAACAGAATTCAAATACAGGCAATATGATATTCAATATACCTGAGCTTATCGAATTTATTTCAAGGCTCATGACTCTTGAACCTGGTGATATTATTGCCACAGGAACACCAGAAGGAACAGGATCAGCATCAGGCACATTCCTGAAGAAAGGCGATGTCGTTGAAGTTGAAATAGATAAAATAGGATTGCTGATGAATCCTGTTGATTTAGAATGATAATAGGAGAAAGGCTTTCAGTTGTCCGCTTATCATTGTGTAATAAATATAATAAAAAAAGAATGGGAGGTAACATTTAAAAGTGTAAATGGTGCACTTTTAGTAACGTTACTTCCATTAATAATCATCGCTCAGGTCTTGCTCTGGATATATATAATCTCCAGATTTATTAATCAAGAAGCTCTTATGAACCCTATTTTACAAAGAGCTATGCAAAGATATGAAAGTTATTTATCTCTGGATAAATCTTTTTCACTTACTGAGAGATTTCAAGTTTTATTGGTGAATCAATTCCCCTTTTATCTTTTATTGATTCCCATAATGATAGCCATAAATATTGCAACTTTTAGTATTGTTGAAGAAAAGCAGACAAAAACTCTTGAGCCTTTGCTTGCAACTCCTGTTAAAACATGGGAATTGCTCATGGGCAAGGCATTGTCAGGGGCAATACCTGCAATAATCATGTCATGGTTAAGCGGGTTAATATTTTTTATTAGTGCTACTTTCATAATACCATTGGAAGTAATTAAAGTATCTATTAATGCGGCGTGGTTTATCCAGAGATATGTTTTGGTCCCGGGTGTTAGTCTAATGAGTTTTTTACTTGGTGTGATTTCATCGTCAAAAGCAAGTGATCCTAAAAGCGCACAGAACATATCAATAATAATCATAATCCCTGTTTTAGCCATTATAGCAATTCAAATAACAGGAATTTTAATCTTCTCTGCGGGAATATTATTACTGCTATCAGCAATTGTTTATATTCTGGATTTACTTATATTACGTATAGCAGTTAAACTGTTTAACAGAGAATCAATTTTAGTCAGATGGAAATGAAATTTTTGGTTCATAATTCTAAGAAAGGAGCAGAAATGTTTAATATAGATTTAGATAGATATAGGATAATAGATATATCTTATGAAGTTGTCCCTCCAGGAAGTGAAGATAGACCATTTGTTATAGAGCGTGGTTATCTTGCTGATATGGCATATAAGTATGATGTTACAAAGACACACAGCCATGTAGGAACACATGTTGAAACCCCAGCACATTTTTTTGATGGTGGAAAAGATGTAACCGAATTGCCATTAACTACTTATTTTGGGAGAGCAATACTTTTAGAAGTTAATAATGTCAAAGAAACAACTGCTATTACACCATCTTATCTGGAAAAGGATATTGGCGGAATTATTAAAGATGGAGACATAGTAATTTGCAGAAATAATGATAAGGAAAGCATAGAAAAACCTTATCTTACTCCTGAATCTGCTCAATGGTTTAGAGATAAAAAAATAAAAATGTTAGGAATTGATAATAATGTTGGTCTATCAAAGGATATTCCAACTGGAAGACAATTACATGATATACTGATGAGTGCCGATATACCTATTATTGAATGGCTTGATAACCTTGATCAGATTAAAAAGAAAGAATTCTTTCTAATGGCTCTACCATTTAAGGTAAAAGTTATGGATAGCTCCTGGGCGAGAGTTATTGTAATTGAAGATAAAGACTAATCTATCTTTATAGAAGTTGTTTCTGTTTTCAAGTAATCAAGCATTTTTGTATTGAACTAGCAGTAAGGTGGGCAATGTCTCATAAGCGTCAAGCTAAAAGATTTTGACAATTAACCGTTAACAAAAAATAATAAGTCCGCTTGATAGACATAGCTCTTAACCCCGTCAGGGGTGACATGTTTGTAGAAATTTGGTCATATCAATAATCTAAGCGGAATAGGAGCGAAATGTCAATCTTACATATAGGGATTTGTCATAACTTTTTCATATGTTGCTCCTACGGAGCTCAGGATTTTCACATATTATTTTTCTACAAATATATCGCTCCTATCTCCGCTTAACTTGACGCCTATGGGGCAATGCCCATCCTTATCTACTGCAACAAAAATCCAATGATAATGCGGATCCAATAGTTCCCCCTTTTCAAAGGGGGAAAGGGGGATTCAATCTCATCAAATCTTAGTTTTCCATATAATCTTGATAAAAAACCTCCTCTTGTGAACTTAATAAAGGAGGGGAAAGTTTTTTATATTGCTTGGAGGTAAATGGACAATGTTTGGGAAGGAAAAAGATCCTGTTTGTGGCATGAAAGTTAAGAAATCCAAAGCTATTGCTAAGTCAGAATATAAAGGCAAAACATATTATTTTTGTGCATTATCATGTAAAGAAAAGTTTGATAAGGATCCTGAAAAATACTTAGGAAAATCTGCGAATAAGAGTCATGAAATGTAAAGACCTTCATCCATGGAACCTATCTTATGAAGAGGCCATAAAGGTTCAGCATGATTTAAGTTCAAAGGTAATATTGGAACCTTTCAGATCAGAAATAAAACTAATAGCTGGTGCTGACGTATCATATTCAAAAGGTAGTGATATTTTCTTTGCTGGAGTTGTGATAATGGAAACTCCTGGTATGAAAATATTGGAATATGCAACAGCTGAGGATAAAGTTGATTTTCCTTATATACCGGGGTTTTTAAGCTTTCGCGAGTCACCTGTCCTTATAAAAGCATTTGAGAAGATACAAAATATTCCGGATGTGGTTATCTTTGATGGTCAGGGGATCGCACATCCCAGGCATCTGGGGATAGCTTCACATCTTGGGCTTATAATAGATTTACCTTCGATAGGGTGTGCCAAGAATATACTGGTTGGTAAATACGAAGATGTCGGCATCGAAGCTGGAAATTATTCACCCATAATATTCAAAGGTGATTTAGTAGGTGTTACCTTAAGAACCAGGAGAAATGTTTTGCCTGTCTTTGTTTCACCCGGTCATAAGATGGATGTTCTTTCTGCTATGGAAATAGTTATGAACGCCTGCCGTGGATATAGACTGCCAGAACCTATCAGGCAAGCACATATCCTCGTTAATAAGGTTAGAGCCTCTTATAGAAACTAAATGAAGACCTACCAGATACTATAGGCTGGCATGTTAAATATAAGTCCGATAATATTCCATGTGCATCCGATTATATAATCTCCAAGCACAAGCCCAAAGAAAAATGGACGTGCCTTCCTGTAAGTAGAAAGACCACCGTATTTAAGTATGATCCATTTTATAGCCCAACTAATCAACATAGCATTCCATATATAAAACATTCCGCTCCATTCACCACCTGAAAGCACATATCCTCCTGGATGAAACTGCCACCACATGAATCTACGATGCATCGCCGTCAAAAATAGCACAAATAAAGAGTTTCCGATCATAACTATGACTGCTATTATGTCAGTGTTTGTCGGATGGCTGAGCCATGATTGAAGTGGATTAAAACTTTCCCAGCCAAAACCTGCGATCCATCCATGGCATTCAGCCGATGCACCATATTTATATGCGATTGTTAAATATATCCAGAATGACGCTATTGCACCAACACCTATAGAACCTGCCATTGACCATATAAGCTTTCTATTAAGCATATTCTCCTGTTGTGCAATTTTAAGTGATTCTAATTGGTTGGGCATAGGATGCGCGCGATGGCACCTTGTGAAAGGATAAAGAAATGCCATGATGGTCAGATTTGCACCTCCAATCCTGCGGCTTCCAAGAACAACTGTCATAAATTGACGAGGATTCACAAAGACAACTTCATGATATGGCGCACCTAAAGCTGCACGAACCCTTGTTATTCCCAGACCCATAGCAATATATACCGCAAAAAATAACGCTATTGCCCAAAGTGACATGCCTGCAAAATAGCAAAATAATGTAATAAATGATAATCCTGCAACCAGAAGAAAAAAAGCAGACCTATAACTTATCGGTTCTTCTAAACCCTCATTGCCTTTAGCTGAAATAATGCTTCTAACAACTTTCATTATATGTTTTCTAGTAGTCCAGATTGCTAGTAATCCTAATGTTATCCATGCACTTACAGAACGTTCATTTAGATAGAGATTATACCAACCCAATGAACTTGCGATCACCTTTTCAGCCTTGCTCAATATATAGAAGAACCAGCATGAAAAGGATAAATCTAATGGAATAAAGAAGGTTAGCCCGATAATAAATGGATGGAAATCAATTAATGTCCATCCAATTGCATTCCAGGGTTTGGATGTGAAGTAATGCCCTACTTCATGAAACTTTACAGGTATACCAGGAACTATTGGATACAAAAGATTTAAGCCATTGATTAAGGTGATCATTCCAGATAAGCTAAATCCAAGCCATAAGAGTTTGTTTTTGAAAAACTTACCCGGGTTTATTGTCATTTCAATTGGCAATTGTGTAAGAGGATATGCTAGCCTTTCTTCTTCCATCCAGTGCTTACGGATAACTACATTTATGCATAATAATGTTGAAAATAATACGAATATAAATGCGCTCCATGCTAACATTGGCTTAAGCCAGGCTTTAATATACTTTGCAGTATAGAACGTTGAACTACCTTCGAAATAATCTCTTAGTAAAGACTTATCGCTAACTGTAAACCAGCTGGGGATGTATCTCCAGAAAAGTGATTGCCATTCATTCTCAGCAGTAGCAAACCAAAATGGATGTGCAAGCGCTCCGATAAGATACATCATCATCGTGTGTCCTGATATTGTAGAAACCATGCACATCATTATATACATTATCGATAATTCTTGCGAGCTAAGGGTTTTTTCAGGGAAAAAAAGCTTGAGCAGGAAATTCAACTGAATAAGTATGAACAAACAAAATATAGTATTAAAAAACAAGGATACTGCTGTAAATACGGAATACCAGAGCTCACTAGATATAGCGATCCAGTATGCGTTGATAACCACTAGAATAAGACCAATTATAATGGCTCTGTTGGTTATATTTACATCTCTTCTTTTTAGAGCTTTACTATTCATAAGATTTCTTGAAAACGCTATTTTATAATTTTTGAGTAGACATTATGCTACTTGCGTTTAATGTGGGCTCGATGCTATTTTTGAGTAAAACATGCTGTCTAGCTTGTTATTATAAAGATCACAAGCAAGACTGCTTGTGTTACCTAAATACAAGATATTTTAATTTTATATGCTCCGCATATACATAAGAAACAAGCTGTCCAGCTTGTTATTATAAAGATCACAAGCAAGACAGCTTGTGTTACCTAATACCATTTCTCTGAATTGATTGTGCGTTTATAGTAAAAAGTAGGAAGGGTAAATGGTTTTACTCTTTCATTGCATTAATTAATAAGCTTTTATTTGTGGCAAACAACAAGGCTATAAAATAAAAAAATCATTTACCCATCCTACTACTAATTTGCCAAATTACAAATAATGGTATTGAAAATTTTACCAAAAGTATTTATATTATGAAAGTATAATTTCAGTAGGGTGGGCAATGCCCCATAAGCGTCAAGCTAAGAGATTTTGACAATTAACCATAAAAAAATTAATAAAGGAGTTAACCCCGTCAGGGGTGATATGTTTGTAGAAATTTGGTCATATCAATGATATAAGCGGAGTAGGAGCGAAATATTAATAAGCCAATGGAACGATAAAAGATTTTCACATGCCGATCCTAACTCCGCTTGGTATTGTTCTTTCATATTTTCTACAAACATATCACTCCTATCGGAGCTTAAATTGACACCTATGGGCAATGCCCACTTTACTATTAGCTTAATGCACCTATGGAGTTACAGGCATCAACCTAAGGAAAGTAAGCTTAATTTTTAATGCCAAATATAAGTCTTGTAAAGACATTAATAAAAAAAATTTATAAGAGGTAATTTTAGATGAATGAGACAAAAATTTATAGTTTTAATATGATATCTTTCCGTCTGGATATAAATTCTGAAGGTCATATTTGCAGTATTTACGACCTTGAACAGGGTAAAGAATACTATACAACCGGTCATTCTGCTCCTTTGTTACGCATTGTAGTTGATGGAAATATCGAAATTCCTATAACGATGAATTATGATAGTAATAGTAATATAGAATTAATATATAATTCAGGTATAAAAGCATATATTAAATTAATCACAAAGCCGTCTTATATAACATTTGAACTTATTAAAATAAATGGTGCAGAAGCAGAATTAGTTATCTGGGGTCCATATCCGACAACTATTAAGCAGATAATAGGTGAAACTGTTGGAGTTGTAAGGGATAATAATTTTGCTTTAGGGATTCAGGCATTAAATATTCAAACCATCGGAGGATTTCCTAAAGAATATCACGAAATGGGGGCAGGTGGAGAAAATAATACTGCAATAGAGACCGAATCTGGAAGTTCTTTACAAGCTTTTACAAGGAATAGAGATGGGGGTATTTTAGGTTCAAAGATAGCTCTTTTGGGATGTCAAGCAGACAAAGCTTTAGAAACCATTGAGCAAATCGAGATTAACGAAGGTCTACCACATCCGATACTTGATGGTGAATGGGGGAAAATTTCAAAAACTGCGAAACTATCATATCTCATTACAAACTTTGGAGAAAATAATATAGATTCTGTTCTGGATTATGCGAAAAAGGCAGGTTTTAAGTATATCTACCACGAAGGTCCTTTCCGGACCTGGGGACATTTTGAATTATCAAATGAAAGCTTTCCTGAAGGTGTAAAAAGTCTTAAAAGGTGTGTGGAAAAAGCAAAAGAGCATGGTATTCGTGTTGGAATACATACTCTCAGCAATTTTATCACTACAAATGATCCTTATGTTACACCTGTTCCTGATCCAAGACTAATGAGGATAGGCTCTAGCTATATAACTTCACCTATCGACGAATCCTCCACAGAAATTTTTGTCGCAGATCCAACTCCATTTAAAGAACAACAATGGCTTTCTACTGCTGTGATTGATGAAGAATTAATTCAATATCGTAGCGTATCTGAAAGTGAGCCATGGAAACTGATCGGATGCAAACGTGGCGCTTTTGGAACAAAACCTGCGTCACATCCAGTGAACTCAGACATTGGTAAACTCATAGACCATCCTTATAATGTCTTTTTTCCTGACCTCCAAATGCAGGATGAAATGGCAGATAGGCTCATAGAGCTTTTTAACGAAACCGGATTGCAACAAATATCTTTTGATGGTTTAGAAGGATGTGATAGAACAGGTCATGGTATATATGCACATAATCGGTTTGTAAAACGGTGTTTCGATGGTTGGAATATGGAAGTAATAAATGATGCCAGTATGCTGTTACACTATCTATGGCATATTCATACGCGTATGAATTGGGGAGAGCCATGGGGTAAAGCAATGCGTGAAGGAATGCCTGAATATCGCTTTAAGAATCAAGATTATTTCAGCCGTAATTTATTTCCCAGAATGCTTGGTTGGTTTCAACTTAGATTAGCAGGAAATGATCTCTCCGCAACTTCGCTTGATGATATAGAATGGATGCTTGCAAAATGTGCCGGGTATGATGCAGGATTTGCTCTTTACGCAAGCCTGACCGCTTTGAAGAAAAATGGTCAGACAGATGAAATATTAAATGCCATTAAAGAATGGGAAAACGCAAGGCTTTCATCTGCTTTTTCAGATGAACAGCGTAAAATTTTAAGGGATTCAGAATATGAATTTCATCTCGAGAAAATAAAGGACGGATGCTGGCAAATTTATCCAGTATTATATTCGCCTGTATACTCATTAAATCTTGAGGAACGCCAACCAGGTCAGCCGATAGTATCAGAGTTAGAATTTAACAATAAGTTTGCAGAACAGCCATTACGCTTCACATTACGAACATTAAAAGGCTCAGAGGAGGATACTATCATCAATCCGTCATTCGAGATCGGTTTTCACAAGGTTACATTTCCGATTCGTCTAATTTCTAATCAATATTTGATATGCAATGGAGGAAAACAAGCACAGATATGTGATACAAATTGGAACCAAATCCAGATTGTAGAAGCTGATTCGGAAATGCCTATAATATCAGGAGGAAAACAGAATATTAAATTCTATTGTGATTCAGCATCGAAATTATCATTGGAATTGAAATTCAAAGCTATAGGAAGTTTACAATCTGTAGGTAAAATAAAGTAATTTATCTGAGGGTTATGTGAGGAGATTACTAACGAACAGGAATTTATAAAGGATATTAGAAGGGATAGGGATATGAAAGTTGTTTACCAGAATGTTGAAGATTCTAGCGATCTGGTTCATGTATATAATGACCAGCTTAAAGATACACCTTACTTTTTCCCTGTAACGCCTGAAGAGTTTAATGAGGGTATTCTTAACCGCATAAACCAGGATGGAGAAACAAACCTGGAATCAGAAAAGATAATAGTTGGAAAACAAAATGATAAAATTCTTGGCTTCGCACATGTTTCAATCGGTAAGGCATATCAATTTGGCAAAGAAAAGGAAGGCGGATTCATCCATTTCCTGACATATCAACCAGGTTATCGGTCAATCGGACAGGCAATTATTACTGAATGTGAGAAATATCTATGCAATTTTTCTATATCGCAGATATGGGCTTTCTTACATGCGAGCAATTATAGATTCTATCATCTGGGATTCGGTCATATTTCTGATAAGATAGCACATGTCTATGGTTTATTTGGTATGAATGGATATAAAATAGACATTGGTGAGGTTTTTATGAGCTATCCCCAATATGAAATCTCTGAACCCATTTTACCAGATGGTAAAATAAAGATCATTGTGACAAAAAAAGAAAGCCGTGGCTTATTGCCTGATCTTCATGTTCAGGCTATATATGATGATAATGAGATAGGCGAATGTATTTCAGTCTCTTTTGGAGAGTTCTATAATGCTGAGTCTGCACAAGATTCTTTCTTTACTAAGTGGCTTGGTGTTGAAAATGAATACCAGGGAAAAGGTTTAGGACGATACTTACTACAAAGAACACTTTATGAAATGCACAAAGCTGGATATAAAAATGCTGTTATAAGCACCAACATAATAAATTATCGCGCACAATTATTTTATTCAAACTTCGGTTACAAAGTGACTGATACGGCGTATGCCCTTGTTAAAAAATTCTGATTATTAAGCTAAATAATACCGTTTTAAAAAATTGTTTATATAATTTACTAACCCCCTCGAAAAAGGGAAATCAGGAAAGTCTCCCTTTTCCAAAGGGAGATTTAGAGGGATTTTATAATATATAGATGATAATTATATGGTATAAGGAGTAGAAAAATGATTGAGATTATTGGTCATCGTGGAGCGCGTGGTTTGGAACCAGAAAATACTATGCGTTCCTTTCAAAAAGCAATAGAATTGGGAGTTGATTATATAGAATGCGATGTCCATCTAACAAAAGACGGGCATATTGTGCTTATCCATGACCATACATTAGATAGAACGACAAATGCTACTGGAAATGTTGGTGATTATACCTTTGAAGAGATAAGAAAGTTAGATGCGGGTAAAGGAGAAAAGATACCAACTCTCCAAGAGCTGATTGATCTGGCACGCGGAAAAGTGAAACTCCACATTGAATTGAAAGATGAAAAAGCTACTGAACAGACAGTTAACCTTATTGAGAAAAATGGTATAGTCGATCAAATGTTCCTTACCTCTGGTAATACTGATACATTAAAAAGAGTTAGAGAGCTAAATCCAAAAATTTCTCTTGAGCATATCTTTGGACAGCCACCTGAAGATGCTATAGAACGTGCAAAAAGCGTTTCCGCAAAGAGAGTTAGCTGTCACATAAACTATCTAACAGCAGACTTCGTCCAGAAAGCTCATAAAAACGGATTACAGGTAATCGCCTGGCCCCCTAATACTTTAGAAGAAGCAAAGAAAGCTCTGGAATGCGGTGTCGACCTAATTTGTACCGATAGACCTGATATTGTAAATAAATTAGCATTAAATGCTATTTAAAATTAAATTTATAGTGTGCTAATCCATGCATAAAGCTTTCGTCCAAAAAGTCCGGCAACAAATTCAACAGAATATAGTAAAGATAAAACACAGAGACACGGAGGCACAGAGAGAAAACTAATCGCGAATAACAAGACTAAAATAATCACGAATTAGACGAATAAAGTATCACGAAGGACACGAACAATCCGAATTTTTTGTCGATTTTGCGATATGCAACTTTTTCGTGGTGCAACGCAGGTTGTGCATTAGTGGTGGGTTAATTTGCGCAAATCGATAAAAAATTCGGGGAATTCGTCTTATTCGTGATATTAGTGATTCAATTCGTGACATTCGTGATTAAAAATATAATTAAATATCTCCGTGTCTCTGTGCCTCTGTGTTTTTTTCTAAAAACCTGGTTGTATGTTTACAAATGCATATTTCGTTTTATTCGTGTTCTTCGTGATCTGTTATTTTAAGCCATAAAGATTAATAGCATTATTTCTTAGCATCTTATGTATTAAGTCAAATGCAACTCGCTTGCTGAGAAAATCTCTTTCGACTTTTAATGCAAGAACATCTGCAATACATGATCGCGCCATAACAAGGTGTGCATATATAAATTCTGGGAATCCAACATCGGAGCCAAAACCCAGTATTCGCTCTCCAGGGACTAAGTCTATCCATTCGTTAAGGATCTGTCTGCTTCCCTCCATAGTTATTACATACATCCAGCACATATTAAGCCAGACATTTGGCCAATGCTTGGCTAACATGCCGATCTCACGACTATAAGGATAGCCAGCATGAAAAAGGTCAAACCGCGTTGATCTGTTTTCACTGATAAGTGGGATCAGATGTAAAGGATTAGAATCTGGTATATTGCCATAAGTTCCTTGAACGCCTGTATGTATTTGAAAGACTAAGTTCATCTCACCAGCCAATCTTGCAAGGAAGAAGATTATATGATCTTGCAATTGCTTTACTTCTCCTGGTGATAAGGTTCCACCACCTAAAGCTTTGGCAAATATGTTTCCTGCTACATTTTCAGGGACATTTTCAGAAGCAAGAGTTCTTCCATAAGCATGTGCAAGCTTGATTCCAACAGAACCACGATTCTTGTATTCTTCAACTAAATCTGCCAAACCTTGTTTAATAGATTCAAGGCTGGAAAAAGTCCTGTTAAGATGTTTTTCCAGAAATTGCCTTGTTCCTTTATCGTGTAACTGAAGAGCAGATTCCATTCTTAGCACCGCTGTAAAATATTCTGGTTCCCAATCTTCAAACCATGGTATATTTCGCACCTGAGTTGTAAGTTTACATATATCTTTTGTGACATGATCATACCAATTCGGATCTGCTGTTTTTTGTTTAATAGTTTCATTTAGCTTTTCCCAGTTGTCATCAGTAACATCTTCATCTTCTAAATTGAAAAGTTCACGATACATAACAATGTTATGTCGCCAATAGGAAACGTTATGTGTGCGCTCAATAACAGATTTAAAGATATTCCACTTTTCTAATTCGGATTTAGCAGATGCATAAAGCTGACCAGAGCCTTTGCCCGTTGCTGAGAAAATTTCACGTTCATAGTAACTCATAAAGTTGAATAGATCAAATTGACCTGATTTATAATAATCACGCTTCAAAACCGTATGAGAATGACAATCAATGGTTCTTATTTCCTGCATAGCAGATAAAAGTTCTTCCCTGAAGGCTTTGTTCATGAATTGACTCCTAATATTGATTTTTATGTGATGAGGACTTATGACATTTAATAAAATAATTATTCATTATAATTATCATCTATTATAAAATCCCTCTAAATCTCCCTTTGGGAAAGGGAGACTTAAATGATTTCGCCTTTTTCAAAGGGGTTAGGGAATTGTATAAACGTTTTTTAAAACGGTATTATCTATCTGCTGAGTTAACGACATCAAGCAGAGCTGACATATAACCAATTGCAAAGGCACGACCAATATAAGACCATCCACTATCATTTGTCATGTGTGGGACATGATCTGGTATCAATACTCCACGAAAACCAACTTCTTTATATGTTTTCATAGCTTTATACATATCGGTATCGCCTTCATTAATAAATGATTCTTTAAATTTGGGGACTTTTCCGATTACATTTCTAAAGTGCACGTAAAATATCTTACCGCGCGAACCAAAATAGCGAATTACTTCATAGACATTCTCTCCCATTTCTGCCCAGCAACCTTGACAGAATTCAAGACCATGAGATGGACTATCAATGATCTCAATAGCCCTTTTGAATCCTTCAAAGTTTCTGAATATTCTAGCAATACCTCCAAGAGATTCAACAGGAGGATCATCAGGATGAACACCAAGTTTGATACCTGATTCTTCTGCAACAGGAATAATATTTTTTATAAAATAAGTGTAATTATCCCACATTTCTTCGTCAGTATATATACGCCCGTGTGTTAAATCCTTTTTCGCAAGGTCCAGGTCGAATGCTGTAGCAAGCGCTCCACCTCTGACAGGCTCATTGGATGTTCTCCAGACGGAATTCGGCATCCAATGATAACCGAAGATAGGAATGCCAGCTTTTCCCATATTGCGTATTGTATTTTGCATACAATTGAGTTGTTCTTCTTTACCCGGAAGTCCGAGCATTATCTTGTCATAAAAGCGCGTAGGGACATTTTCTATAGCTGCAATACGAAGATCAGCCCTTTCTACATGTTTTCTAAGAGCAAGTATATCCTCATATTCCCATTGCTTTTCACCCGGCAATTGCGGAGTATGAATTACAACGTCTTTGACTCCTAATTGCTTTATGTAACTAGCGCGTTCTTCTGTTAAATCATTAAACTGTCCTAACCCAAGTCTCATTTGTAGTTCTTCCATAGATTCCTCCATTTCTTTGCTCTGCAGTTCAGTATCAATAACTGCTGTATTTTAACATATATAAGTTTATATAATCAACAGTAAATAGAATTATGAAGAGTTGAATAAAGATTATAATTAATTTTAAAAAAATTTTACAATCTATTTAAAATCCTTTTACATTTTTGATATAATAGTGAAACAAAAGCATAATATAATAATTGTGCTCTTGATAAACACTTTAAAATTTCAAAATGGAGGATAAATAAATGAAAAACTTTTTGGGCACAACATTGATACTATGCTTTATGTTACCAGTTTTTTCTTTTGCATTTGAGCTTGGAAGTGGAGCCAATATATATTTCACAAATAATTATTTTTGGCGTATAACTCCTCTTGAAGTAAAGGATCCACACATTCAGTATGATTTTAGTAAGTCTATATCATTTAATGATCTGGAGTTAAGCATCACTCCGTGGATATCTTATAATCTTAGTACAACAGAAGTTGATGAAGTTGATTATACTTTAGATATAGCTTACACAATAAATGATTCTATTTCAACTAATGCTGGAGTAATCTATTATGATGTTACTGGAGTTCCAGAAACTATGGAGATGTATGCTGGAATGGAATACGGTTTAGATATCTCCAATTTTTTGAGCTTCTCTCCAGGGTTAACGTTCTTTTATGATATTAAGGAGGTTAAAGCTGGATATTTGGAACCATATTTATCATTAGGAACGCCAAAATTTCCTTATGTTACAACTCAAACTACATTAGGCATTGATCTGGGACAGTTTGAACTCGAGGATAAAAGTGGCGAGATAGCTAAAACAAAGTTGACTACTTTGCAAATTGGTATATCTGCTGAATATGAAATATATAAGGACATATCTCTATCTCCTGGTTTTACCTATGTTATAGGTCTTCATGATGCAATTGAAAATACAAGCTACTTTGGATTTAAGATTAGTTTTGGTTTTTAAAATTTTCTAAACTTATTAATAACTAACTGATTGGATTTTGGCATTATGAATACTTATGAGAAAAATATATCGGATATTTACTCAGAATTGCTTCCGAACTCTGGCAAACTTTATCAGAGAGCAAAAAGTGTGTTTCCAAGTGGAGCGACACATGATTCACGATTTTTGAGCCCTTTTCCTATATACGTAGATAGGGCAAAGGGATCGAAAAAATGGGATGTTGATGGTAAAGAATACATAGATTATTGGGTTGGTCATGGCGCATTGTTGTTAGGGCATAACCATCCTGTGGTTATGGAATCTGTTATGTCTCAGTTGGCAAAGGGAACACATTACGGAGCTTGCAGTGAATTGGAAATTGAGTGGGGCGAATTGGTACAAAAACTAGTTCCATCAGCGGAAAAGGTCAAATTTGTTAGCTCTGGCACCGAAGCAACACTTATGGCGATAAGGTTAGCCAGGGCGTTTACAGGAAAGAATAAAATAATAAAGTTTGAAGGGCATTTTCATGGCTGGCATGATAGTGTGATACCAGGTGTAAAACCCCCATTTGATATACCAGCATCTCCCGGAATTCCCAAGGCAGTTCTTGATAATACTCTGCTTTGCCCACCAAATAATATAGATCGTTTAGAGGAAATATTGAGAAATGATGATGATATTGCAGGAGTTATTATCGAACCGACAGGTGGTTCATTTGTCGTTGTTCCGACTCGTGATGGATTTTTAAAAGAGCTTAGACAATTAACGCATAAGTATGGCGTTCTATTAATATTTGATGAAGTCGTCACTGGATTTAGATGTTCTCCGGGTGGTGCGCAGGAATATTATAATGTTTTGCCAGATTTGACGACACTTGCAAAGATCCTGGCTGGTGGTTTACCTGGAGGTGCAGTTGCAGGACGCGAAGATATTATGGAGTATCTTGGATTCAAGGATGATAACAAGTGGAATAGATACAAGAAGATATATCATCCTGGAACGTTCAATGCAAATCCTTTATCAGCTAGTGCAGGCATTGCAACATTAAAAATTATATCTTCCGGCGAAGATATTAATAAAGCAAATCATATTGCTAAGTATTTGAGAGACGAATTAAATAAGGTAATTGATAAGCACAGTATAAATTGGTGTGTTTATGGTCAATTCTCAGGATTTAAGATAATGTTTGATTATGATGGAACAAGAACACCAGGCTTCGAAAATGAAATGTGGAAATATGATCATGCAAAGCTTAAAGGTGGAGATGCAAATTTAGAGCAAAACCTCAGACTTAGCCTATTAATGCATGGAATTGATATGATGCCTTCATTTTCCATAACCTCATCGGCACATTCAGAGGAAGATGTAATAAAGACCGCCAATGCATTTGATACATCTATAAGTCTAATGAAAAAACATAAGATCATAAAATAGGCAGAATGCTATTTGGCGTAGGGTGGACTAAGTAATAGTAAGGTGGGTATTGCCCCTTATGCGTCAAGTTAAGCTCGGTTAGGAGCGGTATGTGAAAATCTTTTACCGTTCTATTGGTTTATTAACATTTCGCTCCTATTCCGCTTAGATTATTGATATGACTAAATTTCTACAAACATGTCACCCCTAACGGGGTTAAGAGCTATGTCTATCAAGCGGACTTATTAATTTTTGTTAATTGTCAAAATCTTTTAGCTTGACACCTATAGGATATTGCCCTACCTACTTTATCTACATTATCCTTCCCTACTTTAATCCCTTCATATGCGAAGTTTTTTTACTAAGATTATGGAAAAACTAAGATTTAGTATCTTTTAATCTTATAGGCATTGTATAATAGAGACATTGTTGTTCGTAAACTTATAGCCCTTTCCCCGTAAATATTCAATTTTAACAGTGTCTCTATGTTTGATTTTATTTAGTAGGCAGATAATCCAGGCTTGTTAAATAACAATCCAAATGTCACTGAATTTTATTCTATCTG
>FWPV01007613.1_pt1 | contig 19520 bp, 16 predicted proteins | sample 2228371 | NCBI WGS metagenome assembly FWPV01 (sample SAMEA103939776, study PRJEB20133) | metagenome
TCTATCCTTTCCATGTAACCCAACCTCCGGTAGAATTTGGGTTATATGTTTCATGACTCAATGCGCGGCGTGGTTTTTCGAGGCTATCTGTGGTAGTGTATGTACAATATGTCCACCGGGAGAACACAATAATGGGGAGCCCGGACATATGAAGCGTCCTGCTGTTCCGTCGTTTGCCGATACGGTGAGATTTCACGGCCATTCATGTCCCGGGCTCGCTACTGGATACCGTATTTCCGTTGCGGCGTTAGAGCACTTAGAGATTGCCAGACCAGAAGATGACGAGCTCGTATGTGTTGTTGAACATGACTCCTGCGGGGTCGATGCAGTTCAACTGGTGGCAGGGTGCACCCTAGGCAAAGGAAATCTTGTCTATCGAGACTTCGGGAAGCAGGTTTATACGTTTTATCATCGCCGCACGGCTCGGGCCCTTCGTTTTTCTGCAAAAACACTCAATCCTGTCCAGTCAGAGGCATACGACATTTCTGCGATCAGGAATCGTATGCTCGAAGGAGATGCTACTGAGGAGGACAAGCGGGTGTGGGCCCAACACCGTGGGAGGAAGATACGGCTTATTCTTACCTCTGCCGAGGAGGACGTATTCGAGATTACATCGGTACCGTATGTCCCCGTGAAACGAGCTCGCATAATGGAATCTGTTGTGTGCAACCAGTGCGGGGAAAAGGTGATGGTGACAAGGATAGTCCACAAGGATGGTCAGGTCTTGTGTATTCCCTGCGCAGAGACGAGCAAAGACGGAGTGTCCTAGCTATTCAGTCGACTGGATGTAGGCTTGTACAGAGACAAGAATGGTTTGCTGCTACGAGGATAGAAACATGCTTGTCTGCGTAAGCCGTATATGCCTGTTCCCAATGTTGTGAGGGAGACCATCCGTGTCCTCAAAGGTGTACATCCTAGGTGCTGGTCTATCAGGTATGGTCGCAGCTATTACACTGGCACGACGAGGCCGGCAGGTGACGGTTATTGAGGCCGGAAAGACGATCGGAGGAACAGGGGGACTTCATCCTTCGGTTCATACAACACCCATCGATCCTGCCTGGATGAGCAAGGAAGTGGGAATAGACCTGACTGGAGTGTTCCACCGCCCCCGTACGTTCCTGCTTGGGATCAGCGAAAGCACCTTCCGTCTTTCAGTGGGTCCACTCTACAATGTGGAGAGGGGGACCAGGCCTTCCTCGATAGATACCCTGTTATACCAGTATGCTACCGACGCTGGCGTCGTATTCGAATTCGGTGTCAGGCTTAAGGATCTGCGAGAGATACCTAAAGGGTCGATCATCGCCACAGGACTTTATCCAGAGATGTTCGATTATTTTGAAATTCCGTTTGAGATTCCTCGAGGATTTGCAGCGACAAGGAAGACAAACGAGGAACCGTGGTGCGCAGGGGTCCTTGCGTCCTATACTGACGATTATTTTTATGCGAGCTGTGCGAACGGCCTGTTGTATGCACTGCTTTTCGGTAGGAGCAAAGTTACTGACAGCAGCCTTGAGGCATGCAGACAGGATATTTCCAATCGGTTCGGCCTCGAACTTGACAGGTGGGAGTACTTCAGCCTGAGGGTCCCTACCGGGAGCGCACGAAACCCACGGTTATTCCAGGACGAGTTTATCCTTACAGGTAGTGTATCAGGCGCTATGGATCCCAACGGTCTTTTTGGTATTCATGGCGCTATCCTTTCTGGTAAGGTCGCGGCAGAAGCAGTCGAGGATCGTGAAGCAGGACTGAAGGCGTTCAAGCGGCTCACCAAGTACTACTCGCTTTCATATTGGCTGAAGGAATTCCTTAGATTACTGCCGAGGAGCTTACGAAACAGTATCTTCCTGTTAACGGTCACTCGACCGAGGGTCATGTTTCCCTTGGTGTGTGTCACCTCCCTTGGTGTGCCTGGGTACAGACAAGGATTCTGGTACTACGATCTCATGAGGTCGGGCACTGTACGATTGCACGGAAGGCCTTTTGTCACATCACCTGATACGTCCTAGGTCCTCAATGGCTCTACAGGTGAGGTGGTTTGCCACGGTATCTATGTGTCTGTTTCGGACCAGCAACCCGTTGAGGTCGTCAGAGATTGCAACAACAGAGGAGGAACCAGGGATGAAGATTACACTCAGTGTGCTCAAGGCGGACATTGGAAGTGTTGGAGGTCACATCTGCCCCAGTCGCGCGCTCGTGGAGCGAGTCAGAGAATTTGTGGAGAAGAACTCCAAAGGAGTGCTGATCGACTTCTATGTGAGCCACACTGGTGACGATGTCGCGATACTATGCACCCACACATTGGGGGTGGGTAATGCCAAGGTCCATAAACTTGGCTGGGATGCGTTTGTCGCTGGAACTGAAGTTGCGAAGAAACAGGGACTTTATGGTGCCGGACAGGATTTGCTCAAAGAGTCGTTTTCAGGCAATGTCAAAGGAATGGGTCCTGCAGTTGCAGAGATGGAGTTTGAGGAGCGTCCAAACGAGCCGTTCTTGTTTTTTGCTGCGGACAAGACCGATCCCGGTGCGTACAGTTTGCCTCTGTATCTGGCATTTGCAGACCCTATGTATTGTGCTGGACTCATTCTGTCGCCAAAGATGGCCGCAGGATTCAAGTTCACGATTATGGATGTGGCCTACACCGAGGCTGATCGCGTGATCGAGCTCAATGCGCCCGAGGAGCTCTATGATATTGCAGCACTCCTGAGAGATCCTGAGCGATTTGTCGTGGAATCGATCCATTCCAGGGCTGATGGAGAGATCGCAGTTGCAGTGAGCACTACTCGGCTCCATAACATTGCGGGCAAGTACGTGGGCAAGGATGATCCGGTGATGCTCGTTCGTGTACAAGGGAATTTCCCTGCAACAGGGGAGGTGCTTGCTCCGTTTTCCCTCGGTCCGCTGGTGGCCGGTTTTATGCGAGGAAGCCACAATGGACCATTTATGCCGGTAAAACGTAACTCAACGATTTCCTATTTTGACGGGCCACCGGTCGTATGTTGTACAGCGTTTTGCGTTCATGAAGGCAAACTGACCGAGCCTGTCGATGCATTTGATCATCCGTTCTGGGATTATGTACGTAACGACGTGTCACGAAGAGCACTCGATATCAGAAGACAGGGCTTTTTTGGTGCTGCAATGTTGCCATATAGCGAACTTGAATACGGCGGAATCGTAGAGAAGATGAAAAAGCTCGACAATCGATTCGTACTAAGGAAATGAGCAGTCCTGTATCGTTGCGCTTTCTCGCAGGCAGGCAATTCAGATTGGGGAGGAACATCCCCAGGTAACGTGAAACAGACGTTTTTTGCCTCATGAAGAGGCCAGCACTGGGTACGAAAGGCCTCCATATGGAAAGACCCACACAGAGGCACCGATGGGGGCCTTTCGTGCAACGTTGTTGATCATCTCCGATACCGTGCTGTACTGTACAAACAGGCCCACTTTTGTGCCAATATCCGGTGGCAGTCTCTCGGAAAACACATGAAGAGGATTTCGTCTCATCACTTGAAGTGAAAAGTGGGCAAGGAATTTTTCCTCGACACCAGCTCTCCTTTTCACTCGTTCTACAAAGCCCATGATGTGCTTGGGACCGAGAATCCGAAGGAGCGCTCTCAGTACTGAATGAGGGAGTGACTTCGGAGGTATGTCCACATCGCCAACACCGCGCTCGCACCAGAGGAATCCCATGATGTGGCCGCCTGGCTTTACGCTGAACATCGTATTTCCTATACACTTCATGCTTTGGCGAAAATCAGCGTCCATGGGAGCAGAGCCGACCATGAGAATATCTGAAGGGGCAGAAATAGGAATCCCATGAATCTTTTCAGAAAGCTCAACCCCGTGACGGTGGGCTGCAATAGGATCGCCACAAAAGACATCGCAGATGAGGCTATGGTGATTCAGGACGGCGTTGACGATAAAGATGTCCTTGTTGAGCATACGTGAGGCCTCTTCAAGATCCAGCCTCATGGGGCTTTCCTCAGGCCTGACCCCCACGAGGTTGAAACGATCGTGGCTCACACCTTGGAGGTGATTTTTCGCGATAGTGTCGATTGCAGCGCATCCAGGAAGGATCGCCTTAAGCCCTCCGCTGAATCCTACCAATACATGGGGTTCGATCCCGCCAAGGCATATGATGAGATCTGCATCGAGCAGTCGTCGGTTGAGTTTGACAGGGGTTCCACGAGAAGTGACTCCAAGAAATGCAAGCCCCCGCTCGTCTCGTGGATCGTGATTGTACCAGTCAAGTTCCTTGACGTGGTCCCATCCTATCTTCGCAGCGATTTCGACTTGTGTCATTGGCCTGTGCACACCTAGTGCCGTCAGAACCGATATGTTCGACCGTTGGGCCCCGGCTGCGATGAGCTCTTCTACGACGGGTTTAAAAAGCAAATGGAGTGGGGTAGGTCTGCTTATGTCATCAATGACAATGACTACCTTTTGTGACGAACGGTCTCGATGCCGCAGCGGGGGTGCAGCTATCGGGTTCCTGAGTCTTTCCCTTACGACCTCACTTGGCGACGCAAGGGGTGGAACGTCCTTTGGTACCATACTTCCCAAAAGGTGCCAATGGTCAGGGATCAGAACCTCAAGTGTCCCATTGCCCCATGGGAACGGGATTGTTTGCGCCATATCATCTGCTTGTATGAATGACCGCTACCTGACTAGCATAGTCCATGAATGCGTCACCCTGCTCCGCATGGTGTTCAGGTGGAAGTGAGATGGACGCGACGTTTCCTCACCGTTCTTTACAGCAGGGGCCGTATCTCTTCTGCGGTCTTTTTCATGTCGAAGAGAATCATCCCAGGTTTTCCCTCTTTTGAGGCGAGGGCGCACAGGTTTGTTCCATTGCCCATATTGAGCATTACAATAAAGCCATTGTCTGCCTGGATGAACAGCTGTACGCTCTTTCCTTTGCCAAGCTCTGCAGTACAGCGTTCGGCAAGCCCGAGAAAAGATGCTGAAAGGCCTGCAACTCGTTCTTCGCCCACTGCGTCAGGGAGTACTGATGCCATGATGAACCCCTCGCTGCTCACAAGGGCAACACCCTCTATTGTCGAAGAACGATGTTTCAATGCTTCCAGGCTCTGCTGTATTTTTTCTGCATTCATGTGTTCATTACCTCCTTGGTCAGCTGGTCCTGAGATCGCCAGAATGCTCCAGAGAGCGGTCAATCGCGATTGATCCCCCATGCCTAGAATGTACTATAGCGATCTTATTGTCAAATTATCGTTCTACCTAATAGGTGACAGTCCCTGTGAGACCGCCTACGTGCAGCCCGATTGCAGCAAAGGCCCCAGGATGCTGCCGCACTCGGTGTATAGGAAGGTGGGTTGAGGTATTCGAACAAGGCCGGTAGCCGTTTGGTTAGGTCACAGGACACGGTTTGCTAGGTATCCCCCCTCCCGATATAGGGATGCACCCTGATGCTTCAGGGCTGTGGCGATGGCGACATGTGGCCGGTAGAAAAGAGCTCATCGGATGGCGAGCGGTTTCATAATGATGATAACGATACCAGCGCTTCGTTATTCCACAGCGCTACTGAGGAAGGTATTTGGCCGGATCCCGGCAAAACGAAACGCCTTTGCACCTCGATTCTCTCGTGTCCCAGGAAAACTTCAACGAGGGCGGAAATAGTTCCAGTTGTATATCCTACTGGTACGTAGCCGAGAGGTTCTGTGGGATGGATTGCAATCTTACCAATCATCCAAAAGCCACCTTCTTGCTCTGCAGGCAGCAGGCGTAATGGAGTCGAGCTGTCATGGAGCACCTGAAAGGTAGTGGTATCCACAGCATAGAGATTGGCGTTGCTTGAATCGCCAGCGCCCATCAGTGCCATGCCACCTCCTACAGCGATCGTTACAGGGCTCCCTCCTACAGGGATTGATCGTGTGACACTCCAGGAGGCAGTAGGATCGATCACGTCTATGAAGCCAAATTGATCACCATAGTTACCTGTACAGAGTACCCACACCCTCCCTTGGGCATCGACATCAAGGTCCTGGGGATTTACCTGACTAGTAGCAATGGGTGTGTCATTTCCATTAGAGGAGTCGTTATCTATATCAACCAACGTATCGGTTTCTGTATCGATAACGGATACTGTTCCCGGCAGGTAGGAGAAAGTGTCAAGGTCGAATCCACAGTTGGCCGTATAGGCGTACCTTCCTGAATGCACGATCCCCATAGGTCCTGCTGGTACGCGAGTGTCTCCATGGTCGAAGGTTGGCAGATCAATGGCTTTAATGATTGCAGCAGGGCCTTCGGCTGTTGGGTCGATCACCGTGACATTGTTCCCATAGAGGCACGTCACGTAGGCCTTGGTATCGCTGATCAACGATATGTCTATGGGGTTGGTACCATCGGGAAATGGTATTGTCGTGATCAGTGTTGCACGTTCTAGGTCGATCACCTGGACACTTGCATTGGTGCTTTGGGGGAAGCTCCCTGAGTTTACGATGTAAGCCTTGCCAGCCCGCACTCTTATTCGATTGGCGGTCGGACCTATCTTGATATTGCTTAGGAATGAGGTCCCCGAACCGTCCTCAAGATCGATGACACCCACTATGTCAGTGGTCCCATTGGTATCAGTCGGCCCATGCTCGTTATGTTCATTTTCTCCACAGCCAAAGATCACCATTGGCAAGCTGCATAACAAACAAACTGTGAGAAGCGTCACTATTCTATGCATGAACGATCTTCCTTCTTCCTATACCATCTTGTGCAGTCGCACGTTTGCTACAGCCTGTCCTCGGGGACGTTGGTGCGTGTGCGGGCTTCGTCTCTATGGTGCGAACAGCGGAACCGCACTGTGATATGGCCCCCACAAGGCCCCCGCATTTCCATTTTGAGCCTACTGTGGGTGGTGATCAGGATGTCAACGTGGAAGGAAAGTACGTCCCACGGACGGCTGAAAGCGAGATCGTCGGCCTTTCCAGCCATTCTACAGAGTACAGCACTCTTATCGTCACTGAAGCTGTGGTGAATCTTGTGTAATACCTACCTACATGCGTTGAAATCCGCCATGGTGGCTGCGTTTGCCTGACATGTGGCCTTGGCCTTAGTGGTTCGAGCCTTAATACAGTTGTCCGCGCAGGTCCTTATGGCTGCCTCTTGTTCGAGCCTTTTCTGCTCCTCGGCCTTTGCCTGTTTTTCTTGAGCAGCTCTGACAGCATCTATTTTTTGTTGAGTGAGTGTATCGATGAGCGGCTGAAATTCTTTGGCCTTTTCATCCTTTTTGACTATGTACTCCTGTGTCAGGGACGTCTGTTCTTGTTCGTCTTTTGCCTGTGCAAGCTTTGTCTGAAGTTCCTGATCTAGTGTTTGCAGTGCCTGGTTCTTTTGGTTTTCCAAGTCGTCTATCTTCTGTTGGAACTCTGCCTCTACAGAGGCAACGGACTCCACTTCGGCAACTTCTCCGGGCGCCTGTGTTTCCTCTAGTGCCGCCTTTTTCTTGCAAGCAGCAGTACATTCTTCTAAGGTTGCTTTTGGTGCACAGGCCACTAACGAAACGATGCTCAAGGCTGCTATGATGAATACTACCCCCTTCCTGCTCATACGTTCCTCCTTCTTTTGGTGGGTCAGATCCGAGAAAAGGTATTACCCCTCTCTGCAGGGAAACATGTCGGCTTACCTGGTTGTAATCTTTTGGAAACTACCACCTACCCCTCGTGGCACTCAGGCGGCAGTCTGGGTTTGATCATACCAAGACGCGCTGTGTTGTCAAGGACTATTTGTCCAGTAAGAGAGGGAATCTGTTTTCGACGGGTCTGCACGTTGGTACGGGTCTTGTACCCATGCCAGAGCAGCTAACGTTGACCTGCCGCATCTCGGTCTCCTATACTTAGATTGCCGCAGCGACAGGGTGGACGATGAGCCTTACCGTGGTACGAAAATGCCTCGAGTCAAAAGGGAATCTAGTCGGCTCTGTTTCAGACCTCGACAGCAGGGTTGTAACGGAGCTAGAACGCCTCATCGGTTTCAGCATCTATCCTCGGTCATTCTACTGCAGCGATGGGTCCCTGTATTGCCTTGCACGCAATGGTCACGCAACCAAGTGGCTCATCGTTCTTTCACGAGAACCCAGACCTGCATTTCACGGCTCGATCGAGACCAGAAAGATTGATGGAACGACAGTGTGTCTCCAGCGATGTCCTGCTGATGAGCAGAACGCCTTTGCCCTGAAAAGGATGCTTGCCTTTGCCGCCCCCACCCTTGTTGGTCTGAAAAAAAGTTTTGGGTTTGGAGACCGTTTGGGTATTGCCACTCCTGGACATGTGCGGGCCATAAGAGGCCATGCTATGACTCCCATCTTTGCACAGCAATCGATTCGCGAAATGCAAAGGACAGGTCGCAGTCCGGGGGCAGTGATAGCAGATGCGGTCTGGGGCGTACTTCAAGAAGGGTGGACCGAGACGTTCGGCGCTGATGCAGATCATCTCAAACATGTTGAGGACATCGACGTATGCAGTGACGCTGGATTTACCTTGTACACTATCGATCCATCTGACTATATTGACGAACATGGTGCTGCACAGACACAGAGCGACCTTGAGGCAGCAATAAGGGCGCTCCCTTGGGAGATACTCGAAATCGATCCGGCAGCACTTGAGCGGCGTTACATCGGCACCCGTCTTCCTGTCGGGCAACTGCTCGTTGAAATCGACAGGCAAAGTCTTATGAGGATCCTCGTTACGTATGGGAGAGCAGTTGCCTATAGTGTACAAGCTTATCGCCGTCTTCGGGACAGGATAGGAGAGGAATCATTTGAACTCGAGATATCGCTCGACGAAACAGAGACGCCAACGACGCTGATGGCACATTTTTTTGTAGCCAGTGAACTCTTCCGGCTGGGTGTCCGATGGGTGAGTCTTGCACCACGGTTTCCAGGCCGATTCGAAAAGGGGATCGATTATGTAGGAGATCTTTCGGTCTTTGAGAAAGCCTTTGCTGCCCATGTCGCTCTTGCCCGTGTGCTCGGTCCCTACAAGATCAGCGTTCACTCTGGCTCTGACAAATTCACCTTATACCCCATTATCGCCCGCCATGGAGGGGATCTTGTCCATGTAAAGACTGCTGGTACCTCATATGTCGAGGCCTTGAGGGTCATTGCAACGTATGATCCCCTTCTGTTTCGAGAGATCATCTCGTTTGCTCGTACCCGATATGCCACTGACAGAGCAACTTACTACGTATCTGCCGATCCGAGCAGTTTGAGCGACCTGACGCATATGAAAGATGAAGCACTTCCTGGACTACTTGATCTTCCAGAGGTCAGGCAGGTACTTCATGTCACCTACGGCTCAATACTTACTGCGTCTGCTGAAGACGGCAGCTCGGTCTTCAAGGATCGTATATTGGAGATCTTACGTGCTCACGAAGAGGAGTATTATGCATTGCTTCACAATCACCTTACGTTGCACATAGCACCGTTCGATTCCCCGAGCCAATAGTTTTTTGTTCAGAAAGGAGGAGCCAGATGAAAGGACTTGTGTTGGATGCATCTTGGGAACCTAGAAAAGACTATCCCCTTTCTACCTGGGAAAAGAAGACGCGGAAGGCGATCACAGGAAGCAGCGTATGGCGTAATCCCACTTTGACTATTGTCAAACGAGCAGTTCCTACGCTCAAGCCCGGGCAAGTTCTCATCGAGGTCAGGGCGTGCGGTGTGTGTGGCTCTGACATGCACTTCTATGAGACCGACAACGATGGATATATTCTGTACCCAGGTCTTACTCGTTTTCCTGTGATCCTCGGTCACGAACTTTCAGGAAGGATAGTCCAGGTAGCCGATGGTGTAAGCGGTTTGAAAAAAGGTGACCCTGTCACGGTAGAGGAAATGATCTGGTGCGGCTTTTGTGTCCCCTGCCGCAATGGATTTCCCAACCACTGTACAAACCTCGAAGAAATTGGATTTACGATCGACGGCGGGTTTGCTGACTACATTGCCATAGATGCCAAATACTGCTGGAGGGTAGACGGGATCCTTGAGCGGTTTGGCGAGGAGAAAGGATATGAGGTGGCAGCCCTTACCGAACCGACGTGTGTGGCCTACAATGGCATCTTCGTGCGTGCGGGAGGCTTCAGGCCAGGAGCACGGGTGAGCGTGTTTGGGGCAGGACCTATTGGCCTCGCATCTATTGGGCTTGCTCACGCCTCTGGTGCGAGTACGATCGTTGCATTTGAGGTCTCGAGCAGGAATCTCGCACTTGCCAAGAAGGTAGGAGCTGACCATGTGTTCGATCCTCGCAAGGTATCTCCCCATGAGGTATTAAAAGAGCTGAGTTCAGGCGATGGCTTTGATGTCCACGTAGAGGCAGCAGGAGCTCCTCATCTGACGATTCCTGAGATGGAAAAGGCGCTCGCCATAAACGGCTCGATTGTTCAGATTGGCCGGGCAGCCCAGAGAGTACCAATGTATCTGGAGACCTTTCAGGTACGTCGGAGTCAGCTCTATGGCGCTCAGGGTCATTCAGGACATGGTACCTTTCCGAATGTGATCCGTTTAGTTGCCTCGGGGAGGCTCGATCTGTCGCCGATCATTACGGCCAGGTACGACCTCGACCATGCTGTGGATGCAATCGCTCAATCCACATCTCGGAACGATGGCAAGATCCTTGTCCGGCCTCGCTAAGGATCCTAGAGCTACAAGGGGCATGGCCCTCTGCATACTCAGTGGGATTAACCAGGTGTAGCCTCCCTAGGCTGTTGGATTGCTGGATGCAGGGTTTTTGAAGAACGCTATGCCCCGAGGGCGATACCTCACGGGTTGTGGGTGTGCATGGGAAGGAGATTCCGTCATGAAGCAGAAGATTGGTGTTGCACTTATTGGTGCAGGGCGTATTGGGAGGATCCATGCCAACAATCTCTCCTACCGAATTCCTCAGGCAACACTCGTTGCTATTGCCGATCCTTTGGTGGAGGCAGCAGGCCGCCTTGCCTCGGAGTGTCGGGTGCCGCATGTCTTTGACGACCCTGAGCTACCGATGAGGATGGATGGAGTTGATGCCGTCCTTATTTGTTCGAGCACTGATACGCACGCATCCCTCATACAGACCGCTGCTAAGTACGGAAAACACGTTTTTTGCGAAAAGCCTCTTTCTCTTGACCTTCAGAGCATCGACAGTATCCTCCAGTGTGTGAACAAAGCAGGTGTAAAGCTTCAGGTTGGATTTAACCGGCGATTTGACCCGAGTTTTCGGCGGGCCAGGGAGCTCGTGGCACAGGGTTCTATAGGAGTCCCGCAGATCCTTCGTATCACAAGTAGGGACCCACGGCCACCTCCCATCGACTACATCAAGGTATCAGGCGGCATATTTCTCGACATGACGATTCACGATTTCGACATGGCACGATTCCTCTTAGGAAGCGAGGTCGACCAAGTCTTTGTCTTTGCAGGTGTACTCATAGACCCAGACATTGGCAAGGCAGGCGACTTTGATACAGCTGTTACGGCACTTCGGTTTTCAAACGGTGCGCTAGGGGTCATCGATAACAGTCGTGCGTCTGCATATGGGTATGACCAGAGGATAGAGGTGTTCGGTTCACACGGTGCTGTTATAGTTGGTAACCGGAGCCCGGACAATACAATCGTGAGCGATGCAGGAGGGATCCACGCACCAAAGCCGTACTACTTTTTCTTAGAACGCTATGCAGAAAGCTATTATGAGGAGATAAAGGCCTTCATCCACTGTATCTGTGAGAATACCGAACCCTCTGTAACAGGTAGGGATGGAAAGATCCCGGTAGTAATGGGACTGGCTGCCCTCACGTCTGCCAAGGAGGCAAGGCCAGTCTCCTTGACAGAGATCGACCCTTCCTGGCAGATGAGCAAAGACGCCTAAACAACGAGTTTTTCGAGGGATCATGATGAAGCTTTCGATCGTATGCTCGCTTCAGGGTAGGGGGTGCGAAGCAGCACCACTCAGGGCAGACCTGGAGCAGGACTTGGCGCGTATAGCAGCGCTGGGGTATGATGGAGTGGAGCTCGCCATTCGCGATCCTACCCTGGTGGATCCAGATGTCATCTCGGCAATGATTAAGCGAGCAAGACTCTGTGTGCCTGCGATCGGTACAGGCCAGGCATGGAGCGAAGAACGGCTATCATTGATACATCCGAGAACCAACATACGGCGTGCAGCAATAGAAAGAGTAAAAGCTCACTTCCCACTGGCCGCTCGTACCGGTGCAGTTGTTGTCATAGGGCTCATTTGTGGCATTGCTACGCCACGGCAGAAACGCTCAGAGGCCATGAAGCTCCTCGTTGACAGCCTTGCTGAATGCGTGCAAGCCGCTTCCGAGTACGGTGTGCGGCTTGTCTTGGAACCGCTCAATCGTTACGAGACAAGCCTTGTCACAACAGTTGATCAGGCCCTTGAACTCCTTGATAGGCTAGCCACGGACTGTATTGGTCTTCTGTTGGATACCTTTCACATGAATATTGAGGAGCCCTCCATCGAAGAGAGCATCCGAAGGGCAGCACATAGACTCCTTCATGTCCATGTAGCAGATTCCAACCGTGGGCCGCCCGGTAGCGGACACCTTGATTTCTCATCGATTGTAAAGACGCTCAAAGAGATAGGCTACCAGGGCTACCTGAGCGGAGAGTTTCTCGCACTCCCTGATGGGGCTGCAGCAGCTGAAGCATCGATTCGCTTTCTTCGGTCTGTAGTGGGTACAGGGTATGGACAAGATATCGTACCACACGCTTTTTGACGTGAGCGGTAAGATCGTTGCTGCTACAGGTGGCGGCGGAATTTTGGTCAGCCAGATGTGTCGTGGGCTTGCGGCGTTGGGTGCGCGCGTCGCTATCCTGGATATACAAGAAGAAGCGGCCCGGCGAGTGGCAGATGAAATCGAGTCGTCTGGCTACGAGGCGATGGCCGTCAAGGTTGACGTGCTCGACCGGGACAGTATGGCGCGCGCCTGTGATGCCATTCGAGCACGGTTCGGTTTTATCGACGTCCTCATCAATGGTGCAGGAGGAAACAGGAAAGAAGCTACGACCTCCGAGATGCAGAGTTTCTTCGACCTGCCTGAAGAGATGGTAAAATGGGTATTCGAGCTGAATTTTATGGGGGTTTTGATCCCTTCCCAGGTGGTTGGCAGACAGATGGCCGAGCAAGGTCAGGGTGTAGTATTGAATATCTCTTCGATGAACGCGGTGAGGCCGCTTACGAGGATCCCTGCATATTCAGCTGCCAAGGCCGCAGTGAGTAACTTTACCCAATGGCTGGCCGTGCACATGGCCAAAGAATATTCGGATCGGATACGGGTCAACGCACTGGCCCCTGGATTCTTCGAGACCGAGCAGAATAGGTACCTTCTCATTGACAGTGCTACTGGCACGCTTACTCAACGAGGCAAGAGGATCCTCGAACATACCCCTTTAGGACGCTTTGGACAGCCGGCTGATTTGCTCGGTGCGGTGGTGTGGCTTGTTTCTGATGCATCTTCGTTTGTTACTGGGACAGTGATCCCAGTTGACGGCGGGTTTTCGGCATTTAGTGGCGTCTAGGGAATAATGGGGTGGTAGGAGGGGCGTGTGAAACTGTACAGCTTGGCCGGGTCAGCTGAACATCCCCTCACCGAACAACAGATCACATCCCTCACCACTACAGCCCTAGCCGAGGCAGACCTCGATGCGAAGCGTATACTGGTACTACTACCGGACGATACACGGACCGCGCCAGTAGCGATGTTTTTCCGACTACTGTGCGGATGCCTGCGTTACCGGGTTGCCAAGCTGGATTTCCTGATAGCCTTGGGCACACACCAGCCGATGAGTCAAGAAGCACTAATGCGTCATCTCGGTATCACGCATGAAGAATTACGTAGCAGGTACAATGGCATAGAGATATCCAATCACGAGTGGTTTCTCGAGGGTGCATTGGAGTCCATAGGGGTCATCCCTTCAGATGAAGTAGAATCAATGAGCAAGGGGCTTCTCTCAGAAGAGGTGGAGGTTTCTATCAACAAGAAGGCATGTGACTACGACTATCTCATCATCTGTGGCCCTGTATTCCCTCATGAGGTGGTAGGATTCTCTGGCGGCACCAAATACCTGTTCCCAGGCATCTCGGGTGGAAGGATCATCGATGTCACGCATTGGCTCGGTGCATTGATTACGTGTGGTGAAATCATAGGCACCAAGCATACACCGGTACGAGCAATGATTGACCGGGCGAGCAGCATGCTCAACGTGCCAATCATGGCCATCTGTTTGGTTGTTGATGGCGAGCGGCTTGCAGGGTTATTCATTGGCCATCCTCAGGAGGCCTGGTCGCAGGCAGCAGATCTTTCCTCGAAGCTCCATATCGTGTATGTGCCGCATCCGTACTCGACAGTGCTTTCAGTTATACCACCCATGTACAAGGATCTTTGGACTGGCGCAAAAGGAATGTACAAGCTCGAACCAGTGGTTGCAGATGGTGGAGAACTCATCATCTTTGCACCACACATCAAGGAGATATCGTACACCCATGGGGTTGTCATTGACCGCATTGGCTACCACATTCGTGACTATTTTCTCGCACAGTGGGAGCGCTTCAGGGAGGAGCCCTGGGGAGTACTTGCCCATTCGACCCATCTGCGCGGCGCAGGAACCTTCGTTGATGGGAAGGAACAGGCTCGCATCAAGGTGACACTCGCAACGGGTATACCTCGAGAGCGCTGCAGACACGTCAATCTCGGATACAGAGATCCTGCCACGATTGATGTACACGAATGGTACAGTCGCCGCGACGAGGATGTGCTTGTGGTGCCCCGGGCCGGCGAACTACTGTATCGGCTTGAGAAACAAAGGCTCCAGAGATGAGTTCAGAAGTAGCCCTCGGGGCTGCTCACGCGCCGTTTGTCGTAAGCCTGGATATTGGGAGTTCTTCGGTACGAGCACTGGTATGTGATCGTCTGGGACAGTCGCTCATCGGCTTCCATGCTCGTCGGCCGCACACGATACGTACTACCACTGAAGGAAGTGCTGAACTCGATGCAGACAACGTGTTCGATTTGGTATGTCAATGCCTTGATGACATGTATGCCTTGATTGAGGCACATAGACTACCTCTAGCTGGTGTCACCTGTTGTACGCTTGTCGCTACTGTGCTGGGTGTTGACAAGTCCTACCAGCCATGTACCCCTGTGTATACCTATGCAGACAGGCGCGCAGGTCCGGATGCTGCGTGGTTACGAGAGACATGTGATCAAGAAAGTGTCCATCAACGAACAGGATGTCCTTTCCATTCGTCCTACCTTCCAGCACGGTTGTGCTGGCTCAAGAGAACCAATCCCACACGTTTTAACCAGGTAGCGCACTGGCTCTCTCTGGGTGAGTATGTGGAATGGCGTCTTTTTGGGGTGACCACAGTGAGCTACTCGGTAGCATCCTGGAGTGGCCTTTTTGACCGACATGCGTGTGAGTGGGACGCACCATTGTTGGCGTTGATCGGTGTTGATCCTTCCAAGCTTTCCCCCATCAATCATACCGCAGAGCCGTATCAAGGGATGACAGCATACTTTGCCGCACGGTGGCCCCTGCTTAATGAGGTACCATGGTTTCCTGCTGTGGCAGATGGAGCAGCAATGAATGTGGGAACAGGATGTGTGTCGCGGGCCGAGCTGGCACTCACCATAGGAACGTCCAGTGCAGTCAGGGTCCTTGTTGAGGATCCTGTGCCTCATATCCCAAAAGGGCTGTGGTGCTATCGGATAGACAGACAACGCTCGTTGGTTGGAGGTGCATTGAGTGAAGGTGGTAATGTCCTTGACTGGATCCTGCAGACCATTAAGGTCGAGGGCTATCGTACTATCGAAGATGCCCTTGCAGCAGTCAAGCCAGACGGGCATGGCCTTACGGTACTGCCGTTCTTGAGTGGCGAGCGCAGTCCAGGGTGGGCAGACGATGCCCGGGCGTGTCTGTATGGACTCACCATCGCTACGACACCCAAGGACATAGTACGCGCCTTTTTGGAGGCGATTGCGTATCGGATCGCAATTGTCGTCAAGATACTCGAAGGTGTACTTCATTCTGAGTTTCGGGTTATCGCAAGTGGTGGAGCACTGACAAGGTCGCCTGAGTGGCTCAGCATGATGGCCCATGTGCTCAACCGGCCAGTCACAGTGTCTGAAGTCTCTGAGCCCTCTGCTCGGGGAGCTGCGCTTCTGGCGCTAGAACACCAGGGCCTGTTGACTCACGTCAGAGAAGTTCCTGCATGGTGGGGAAAGACTTTTTTCCCTGACCAAACGTTACACAACACGTATTGTGAAGCACAACATCGCCACGAAGAAATGTACAAGCGACTTATTGAAACCTAATGTGTACTACGGGGATGCTCTTGGGCAGAGCTGCGAAATGAGTTGCTCGTATGTTTTTTGTCATAGGAGGGAACATCCATGAAATGTAGATTAAGATTACATCAGACGGTGTGGTGTGTGGCAACTGTGGCGGTTGTCTCATCTGTTATGGGCTGCATTCCTCCACCTTCGCCTATCGAGCCAAAGGTATTGGCATTCTATTACCCCTGGTACGGCACTCCATGGGTCAGTGGCCAGTGGGTCCACTGGAACGAAGGGGGTCATAATCCTGATGTCTTCATAGGAGACAGGAGGGACATAGGGGCAACTGATTATCCGGCAAGGGATGTGTATGACTCGCATGATCAAACACTCATTGTGTCCCATCTCGAGGAGGCTGATGATGCAGGTATTGATGTCCTGATCGGAAGCTGGTGGGGAATTGGCAGCTTTACAGACGTCGCCCTGAAGGAGGTAATGGACGTGATAGAGAGTGAAGGTGCGCTTACCCGTCTCTGCATATATTACGAGACCGTCCCCGGCTTGAGTAGAGATGCTGCCGTGGCTGACCTCACCTACATCTTGACAGAATATGGACCTCGAGAGGCGTACTTCAAAGTGGAGGGCACACCAGTAATCTTTGTGTACGGACGCGCGATAGGCCAGTTGAGCGCCTCGGATTGGCAGTGGGTACTAGCACAGGTCAGACAACGTCATGAGGCCCTTTTTTGGGCGGATGCTTTCATACTGCTTCCCAGTGTACCGGCTGGATTTGACGGAGTTCATTTTTACAACCCGGTTGTGTTTATTGCCCTTGGTGCAGACATGACTGTCCTCTATAAGAACTTTGTTTCCATGGCTTCCTCATGGGGACTGTACTCTGCGATCACTGTCATTCCCGGCTACGATGACTCCCATATTGGGCGGCCCTTCCCCATCGTGGTCGGTAGAAATGGCGGAACCCGTTATGCCGACCTCTGGGAGGCAGCCATTGCTGCTCGTCCGGATTATGTGCTGATTACCTCATACAACGAATGGCATGAGGGTTCTGAGATAGAGCCAAGCCTTGAATATGGTGATACGTATATCACCTCTAGTCGGACCTATGCTGATCTCTTCAAAGAGACTGCTGCTGAGATAAAAACCCTCGGTTGTGAAAAGGAGAGATAGAGAAGGAAGAGACCATCAAGGCCGTATCCAGACTTCTGATTCAGGTGTGGCAAGCAGGGTCTATCCTGTATGGCGAACCGATGAAGCTGTCCTTGCTTTTCTTTTCTCATCCATCCAGTGCGCAAGGAGTGGCCAAACCTCCTTAGCTGCTTCCTTGCTCACGATCATCCCGATGTGATCGTAATCCAGGGTGAATCCCTGATCGCGACCGAGAAGCACGAACTGCTTGTCCGTGCTGCCGAATGCCTCCATGAGCTCCTTACAGCCCGCTGGTGGATCGTTACGGTCTGCAGCTGCAGCTACAGCCAGCACCGGGATGTGTACCTTTTTGAGACCATCCTCATAAGAGAAGCCACGAGAATCCTGCCAGGTTCCGCCACGCTTTTTCCAACGGATGAACTCTAGCATTTCACTGGCAGGTTCGCCTTCTGGCCCCAGACCTAGAAGCCGCGCTGGTACCCGACCAAGGACTTTGAGCAGGGCTTCGCAAAGAAAGGCTAGTACTGGTACTTTGAGAAATTCCTCCCCGTATGCGAGCTGAGCACCGAAGAGAGCGACCCCAATGAAGCGCTCAGGCTCGTTGGGCCAGTTCCAGGAAAGATATGAGGCCACTATGATGCCACCTGCGGAATGGCCGGCTAAAAACATCGGTCTGCCGGTCGTGTTCCACACATAGCTGACTGCAGCTGGCAGATCTCGTTGAATGTGGTCTTCGGCAGTAATGGCAGAAAAATCAGGTCCTTCCCGTGAGAGGCCGTGTCCTCGAAGATCAACGATCCAGACATCGTATCCCCTGGATGCAAGATAGGGAGCCAGCCCGATGCCTTTATTGGATATCCAAAAATGTCGGTTACTGAAACTGCCGTGGACTAAAAGAATCGGCGTTGCATGAAGAGATGGGCTGATGATCGTTTGCGTCTGGGTGTGGTGTTTGTCTTGTCCTGGGGGTTGGATGCGGGTCAGTGCTATTCTCCACAAAGGGTCTGCCTTGAGCGGGTGTACTTCAACCTGCACAGATCCCAGCGACTGGTTGTGTACTGAAAAAGGCAGGGATTGGTATTGAGCGTGCAGCACGGTGCGATCCTCCAAGATGACGTCGTGAACTGGAACTTATATAGGAGGTATGCTTCATATCGAATCGAATAGATGACTTCTGTTTTTTTGTTGCTATGGTTCCCCTTCTTTATCGCTTCTAGCTGGTCCAAAAAGCACATACCATGGGCGAGAACAATGACCCAAGGGAATGACAGGCGATCTCACACATCCAAACACGTTCAGCTGTTCTAAATGGCCTGTGCCCCACAAACCAAGGTAAGCGTACCCTGGTCCAAAAATGCATTCAAGGCCCTTATCTACTAAAGGAGCACGTGGTGCTATCATTGCATCCACACCAGAGCATTATACGAGGAACAGGCGATTAGAAGTGTCCAGCCCGGATCTTGAGCGCCGAAAGTCCGATCTCACATGTGACGGGGGTGGGGGCTGCGATGTATTTCATTAGTAGAGCACGGTAATCTGTGGATATTCGTGGGTACTACGGCCGAATGCTAAGAATGCAATGGGAGGCACGCATGGGTCGTACGGGTAACGATCCCCGCAATAGGCGTTTCGTAACGATATTAGTCATATGTCTGGCTGCAACAGGCTTCTGCGTCGGACACTGGAAGACTCTCTGGTGCGGTTTTTTGAGCGACGACTTTGTTCTTCTTTCAAAGACGTTTTCACCCTCGGGATACCATATTTTCAGAACGATTATTCTTGAAAAGGATGAACCAGTGTACTATCGGCCGCTTTTTTCGTTGGCATACATGCTCGACAGTGTAATGTGGGGGCCAAATCCTATGGGGTTCCACATCTCGAATTGTCTGCTTCACGCTGCAAACGCTTTCCTAGCGTATGTGCTTGCCCTTGCCCTGCTAGGAACACATAGCGGCGCCCTGCTCACGGCAGCCTTCTTCATGATTTTTCCCTTGCAGCCGGAAGCGGTCACATGGATCGCGGGGCGAGGAGATCTTCTCGCAACCTTCTTCTCTCTTTGCTCAATGGTTTTCTATATCAGA
>FWPV01007623.1_pt1 | contig 19511 bp, 19 predicted proteins | sample 2228371 | NCBI WGS metagenome assembly FWPV01 (sample SAMEA103939776, study PRJEB20133) | metagenome
AGGGTGGTGCCGGCGCGTTTGAGTTCCCGGAGGATATCATAGACCAGGCTCACCATCCGGGGGGCCAGCCCCATGGAGGGCTCGTCCAGCATGAGCAGCTTGGGCCTGGCCATCAAAGCCCGGCCGATGGCCAGGATCTGCTGCTCGCCGCCGGAGAGGGTGCCTGCCGGCTGGCTGGCCCGCTCCCGCAGGAGGGGAAAGCGCGCCTGGAGGTCCTCCAGGTCCCGGCGCACCTGTTTCTTGTCCTGGCGATGAAAGGCGCCCAGCTCCAAATTGGCGGCGACGCTCAGGCTGGCAAAGACCCGGCGCCCTTCCGGCACCAGGGCCAGCCCCAGGCCCACGATACGTTCCGCAGGCAGTCGGGTCAAGTCCTGCCCGGCAAACTCCACTACTCCCCGGCGTACCGGCAGCAGTCCCGAGACCGCCTTCAGGGTGGTGGTCTTGCCGGCGCCGTTGCCGCCGATCAGGGTCACCACTTCACCCTGGCGCACGTGCAGCGACACGCCCTTGAGCACCGGCAGCCGCCCATACCCGGCCTGGACGCTTTTTAAGGTCAGCATGGCGAGTTTCGAGTTTTCGGTTTCGAGTTTTGAGAAGAAGCTTTTCAGGCTGGCAGTTCTATCATCCTTTTCAAAACCGCATAGCTAACATCCTTGTCATGCTGAGCGAAGCGAAGAATCTTGTATTTTTAGATAGTTGAGACCCTTCGCTGCGCTCAGTGTGACAGGGAAAATGGGTTTTGAAAAAGGATCTGATAACTCAAAACTCGAAACTCGAAACCAACTTCACTCCTTCTTCTGCAAAAACTTCAGGCTCAGTTTGCCGCCGCCCAGAAGCCCCTGAGGGCGGAAGATGAGGAGAATCACCAACATGGCGCCGTAGGCCAGATCCTGATAGTCCTTGAACTGGCGGAAGAGCTCCGGCAGCACGGTGAGGAGCACGGCCCCCACCACGGAGCCGGCCAAAGAGCCCATACCCCCCAAGATCACCATGGAGAGCACCAGAATGGAGGTGTGCAGGCCGAAGGATTCCGGATTGATAAACGTGATGTAGTGGGCGTACAGGGAGCCGGCCAAGCCGGCCAGGGCCGCGGCCAGAGTAAATACCGCAATCTTGTAGGCCGGAGTATTAATCCCCATAACCTGGGCGGCAGTTTCGTGGTCCCGGATGGCGCGCAGGGCCCGGCCGTGGTAGGAACGCACCAGACTCAGGGCCAAGGTGAGCACCAGGAGGGTAATGACAGCCACCAGGCCCAGATAGCGCGCCTGGGGCCGGAAGTTCAATCCCAGGATCTGCGGGGCCGGAATGCCCACCAAGCCGTCCGGCCCCCCGGTAATCTCCAAGTTGAGCAGGATAATGTCCACAATCACCCCGAAGCCCAGAGTGACGATGGCCAGATAGTCCTCCTTGAGGCGCAGGGTAGGGAGGCCCAGACCCAGGCCCAGGGCCCCCGCACTCAGCCCGGCCAGCAGAAAACCCACCGGAAAGGGGACGGACAGGTGCAGGGACAGGAGGGCCGAGACATAGGCGCCCACCCCGTAAAACGCCGCGTGGCCCAAGGATACCTGACCGGCGTAGCCGATGATGAGATTGAGGCTGACGGCCAGGATGATGTATATGCCGGCCAGGATGGCCAGGTGCAGGACGTAGGCGGCCACCCGGCGTCACCCCCGCCCCTTGAGAATCCCCTGGGGCCGCAGGAGGAGCACCAGGATGAGGATGACGAAAGCCACCGCATCCTTGTAACCGGAAGAGAGGTAGCCGGCGCCCAGGCTTTCGGCCACTCCCAGGAGCAGCCCCCCCAGGATGGCCCCGGGGATGTTGCCCACGCCCCCCAGGATGGCGGCGCTGAAGGCCTTCAGGCCGGGCAGCAGTCCCATGCGCGGGTAGGTGGCGTTGTAATAAATGGCCATGAGGATGCCGGCCGCGCCGCTTAAGGCGGAGCCGATGAAAAAGGTGAGGGCCACCATGCGGTCCACGTTTATGCCCATGAGGCGGGCGGTGTCCCGGTCCAGGGCGCAGGCCATGATGGCCTTGCCGTAGCGGGTGAACTTGACGAAAACCACCAAGAGCGTCATGAAGGCCAGGGCCGCGAAGATGATGGCGCCCTGCAGGGTGGAAACGGGCAGGCCCGCCACTTCCACGCTGCGGAACTCGAACTGCACCGGAAAGGGCCGATCGCTGGGGCCGAAGATGAGCAGGGCCAGGCTTTGCAGGAAGATGGAGGCCCCGATGGCGCTCAACAGCGGCACCAGGGGGTGGGAGCCCCGGAGGGGCCGGAAGGCCACCCGCTCCAGGACCACCCCTAAGAGCGCCGCGGCCAGCATCCCGGCCAGAAAGGCCCAGAGGAAGCCCACCTTGCCGGAGGCCAGCAAGAGCACCGCCACGAAGGCGCCGCACATGTAGAGCTCCCCCTGGGCGAAGTTGATGAGGCCCAGGATGCCGTAAATCATGGTGTAGCCCAGGGCGATGAGGGCATAGGCCGCGCCGGTGGTCAGGCCGTTGAGCAGCTGCTGCAGAAACATAAGGAATCTGGGCGCCTCGAAAATTTTTCGCGCCTCACCTTATCATCTTTGGGCCTTGTTCCACAAGGGCCTATGGGGCAGGGGGCGCGGTCGGCTTCAGCCGGGGAAAACTCCGGGGAAAAGCGCTGAAAGAAAAAGGCGGCCCGGAGGCCGCCCTTGGCAGTCAGATGCAGCGGGGCTTAGAAATGATAGGCCACGCCGATGTTGCCGCTGAACATATGGTAATTGGGGTTCATCTTGAAGGTGTGAGTCCCGGTATGATAAATATCGCCGAATCCTGCGGCATTGGCCAGATCGGAGGCCGGATTCCGCACGAAGCTCCGCATGGTGTAAGTGTAGCTCGGCTTCACCCAGCGATACTTGAAGAACACGTCAATGGAGACGTTTTTCAAAGCATAATAACGGAAGCCCGAATCCACCATCAGCCCCACGTCCACCGAAGACTTGGTCTGACTCACCAACTGCAAAAAGTGGGGGCCGTTGACATAATTGGGATAGTCGGGATAGATAAATGGGGCCAGGCCTTCCAAGCCGAAATCATCCCGACCGAACTGGATGACTCCGTTCGTGAAGAACCGGCCGTTGAAATTGGGCGACTGGCTGCTGACGAACAGGGCCGGGCCCACCGCCACGTAGGGCTGCAGGCGGCCGAAGGGCACCTCGGAATCCGGGAAGAAGCCCAGACGGCCGGCGAACATGAAGCCCAGGGTGAACATGCGGCCCTTGCTGGAAAAGGCGTTCTGGAAGGTGCCGGAGATGCCTTCAAAACCGGCAGCTTCGCTGACGGCTGTAGCGGCGCCGCCGTTAACGACGTCGGGAGTGCCCGTCAGGTCGGCGAAGGTGGCCATGTTGAAGGTGCCGCTGACATTCTGCTTGCGGTAATTGAGATTGTGGTAAGAGGCATCCAGGTAGAACCCGAGATACTTCATCCAGTCGGGCCAGGCATAGCCGCCGGTGATGCCGGTGCGGTCAAACCAGATGCCCAGCTTCACCCCGCCGGTAAAGAAAGGGTTGTCCGCCCGGCCGGGGATATTCCCGTTAAAAGCCCAGAAAGATTGAGCCCGGGCCTCCAGGCCGGTATAAGGCGTCCCATTGATGACGGCGTTGAAGCCCCCCGGACCGACAACGGCATCAGAGCTGAGTAACGGCCCGGAGCCGGTGCCGGAGAAGCCCAGGGAATCGTTGGCCACCCCGACGCCGCCCAGGTAGCCCTCAATGTACATTTCCGCTTTGGCCGCGCCCGGCATCAGCACCAGGGCCGCCAACAGCACTCCCACCAGAACAAGGCTCTTTTTCATGTAAAGTATCCCCCTTAATCGTAAAGTTTCGGGTAACATCCCCCTGTCCAAAACCTCGTACCATTCCTCCTTTGCTGAATTTTCCGTCCCTGCGGACCGGCGATTTCAATCCGCTGCCATTTTAGACGCGAAAAAGTTTCCTTGTCAAGCGTAATTATTCCACATCAGGAAAAAACTTTCCTTCCCACCAAACGGCCACCACCTCCCCGGAATGGGCTCGCCGGCCCCGGCAGCCCGGGGGCTCACCCCTTCGCTGCCTGGATATATTGTCGCCACAGGCCGTCTGCTTTGACCGGGACAGCCTGCCGGGAAACCATGGTCTTCCTGCACCATAGGTCTCTTCTACAAGGGGTGTGGCCGGCTCCTGCCCCCCAAGCCAAGAAATTCCCCCGGCGCGGCAAGTTGCCCCCCTTGGATAATCTTCGGAAATGAAGGAAATTTCTTCAATCAATTTTTCGCCGAAATCGGCAGCCGGGGCAGGCCCCCTCAGCCCAGGAGGCGCAGGTGGATGTCCACCGCCGGGGCGCTGTGGGTCAGGGCCCCCATGGAGATGAACTGGACCCCGGTGGCCGCAACTTTCGGCAGGCGCGCCGCAGTCATGCCGCCGGAGGCCTCCAGCAGCGCCCGGCCAGCAGTGAGGTGTACCGCTTCGGCCAGGGTGGCGTCGTCCAGGTTGTCCAGCATGACGATATCGGCGCCGGCCGCCAGCGCCTCCTCCAGCTCCGCCAGGCTGCCCACCTCCACCTCCACCCGCAGGAGTTGGTGCACTCCCCGCCGGGCCCGGCGCACCGCCTCGCCCACCGAACCCACCGCGGTGAGGTGATTGTTCTTGATGAGCACCCCGTCGTAGAGGCCGAAGCGGTGGTTTGCGGCTCCCCCCAGCCGCACCGCGTATTTTTCCAGGAGGCGCCAGCCCGGGGTGGTCTTGCGGGTGTCCACCAGCACCGCAGCGCTCCCGGCCACCAGCCCGGCCAGCCGTCGGGTGTGGGTGGCGATGCCCGAGAGGCGCATGAGAAAGTTCAGGGCGGTGCGCTCTCCGGTGAGGATGGCGGCCACCGGGCCCTGAAGCTCGGCCAGCACCGTGCCGGCGGCCACCTCCTCCCCTTCGCCGGCCCGGGGTTTAAAATGCAACTCCGGGCACAGGCGGGCATAGACCCGGGCCGCCACCGGCACCCCGGCCACCACCAGGGCCTGCTTGGCCCGGATCTGGGCCGCACCTTGAAGATCGGGCGGGATGAGGGCCTGGGTGGTGACGTCGCCGGGGCCGATGTCCTCTTCCAGGGCCAGGTCAATGAGCCGGTCCACCAGGGGGGAAACGGGCAGGGATGGGGGGCAGGAAATCGGGGCGCCGCGCATCATCCTCCCCTCCGGACTGAAGCTCAATCGCCGTCCTCAGTCCAGTTTAGGGTGCAGGGAAATTCCGGGGAACCGCTGCCCGGGGCACCGGCTTGCGCCTCCTGGAAACAGGCGTCGCATCCTGGGCGCTCCGGGTCCCAGTATGGGCAGCGCTCGTACAGGCAGAACCCCTGGGGCGACAGGGGGCAGGTGCTGAGGGTTTCTTCAGCCATGATGCACCGGAGCGGGCAGGGGGGGCCAGTTGGTGGCGGAGAGCCGGGAAAGCAAGCCTCCGCCGGCCCGCTACCCCTGCCTGCGCAGCTCTTGCAGGCGCTGGTGGTGGCTCTTGAGTTTGGCCAGCTTCTCGCTGACCGCGGTCAGGCGCTCCCGGTCCCGTTGCACGACTTCAGCCGGCGCCTTGGCCAGGAAATCCTCATTGGCCAGTTTCTTCTGCACCTGGGCCAGTTCTTTCCCCAGCTTCTCCATCTCCTTGGCCAGGCGTCGCTCCTCTTCGGCGAAGTCGATGAGGCCGGCCAGAGGCAGGACCAAATCGACGCTCCCCCGGGCGGCGGTCACCAGCACCGCTTTGGCGGCCGCGGCCGGCGGGGCCTCCGCCGGGTTGAGGGTCAATGTTCTCAGGCGGGCCAGTTGCATCAGGGAGCCGCGGTGGCGCTCCAGGATTTCCAGGGCCTGGGTGTCCTCCCCATAGACCAACAGGTCCACCGCGATGGCCGGAGACACGTTCATTTCCGCCCGGAGGTTGCGGACCGCCACAATGGCCTCCTGCACCAGCCGGATTTCGGCCTCGGCCCCCGGGTTGTGCAGGGTGGGGTCGGGAACCGGGAACGGAGCCACCATGATACTGCCCTGGGCCCCGGGGAGCTTGTGCCAAACCTCCTCGGTGACAAAGGGCATAAAGGGGTGAAGAAGCCGCAGGAGGGCGCTCAGGACCTCCACCAGGACCGCCTGGGCCCGCTGTTTGACCCCGGGGGCGGCATCCGCCGCCAGGTCAGGCTTGATGAATTCCAGATACCAGTCGCAGAACTCGTGCCAGATGAACTGATAGAGCACATGGGCCGCCTGGTCGAACTCGTAGGCGTCCAGGTTTGCCGCCACCTGGCGGTTCACCTCCTGCAGGCGGCTCAAAATCCAGGCTTCCACCGGCGTCCGGGGCGCCTCCCCCCCACCGGTTCCAGGAACGAAGCCCTCCAGATTCATGAGGGTAAAGCGGCTGGCGTTCCACACCTTGTTGACAAAGTTGCGGTAGCCCACGATGCGCTCCTCGGAGAGGCGGATGTCCCGGCCCATGGCCGCAAAGGCCGCCAGGGAGAAGCGGAAGGCGTCGGTGCCGTAGCTGTCCATGAGGTCCAAAGGGTCCACGATGTTCCCTTTGGATTTGCTCATCTTCTGGCCCTCCGCGTCCCGGACCAGGGCGTGGATGTAAACCTCCCGGAAGGGCACCTCCTGCATGACGTGCAAGCCCATCATCATCATCCGGGCCACCCAAAAAAAGAGGATGTCAAACGCGGTCACCAGGACGCTGGTGGGATAGAAGAGCCTGAGCTCCGGGGTCTCATCCGGCCAGCCCAGGGTGGAGAAGGGCCACAGGGCCGAGGAAAACCAGGTATCCAGCACGTCGGTTTCCTGGGAGAGGTCGGAGCCGCCGCATCGGGGGCAGGCCGTCGGGTCCTCCCGGGAGACGATGACCTCTCCGCAGGTGCAGGTCCAGGCCGGAATGCGGTGGCCCCACCAGATCTGGCGGGAAATGCACCAGTCCCGGATGTTGTTCATCCAGTCAAAGAAGCTGTTCTCCCAGGTGGCCGGGATGAGCTTGATGCGGCCTTCCCGCACTGCGGCCACCGCCGGTTCGGCCAGGGTCTTGACCGCCACGAACCACTGCTTGGAGATCAGCGGCTCCACCACGGTGCGGCAGCGGTAGCAGTGGCCCACCGGCACGTGGTAGCGCTCCTTCTTCTCCAGGAGGCCGTCGGCCTTCAGCTCCTTGACGATCTTCTCCCGGCAGCCGAAGCGGTCCTGCCCGCGGTATTTCCCCGCTTCGTCGGTCATCAGACCCCGCTCGTCGATGACTTTGATGGCTGGCAGACCGTGGCGTCGGGCCACTTCGAAATCATTCAGGTCGTGGGCCGGGGTGATCTTCAGGGCCCCCGTCCCGAACTCCATGGAAACATACGGGTCAGTGATCACCGGGATGTGGCGGCCCAGCACCGGCAGGCGCACCATGGCCCCGTGAAAGGCCTGGTAGCGCTTGTCCTCGGGGTGCACCGCCACCGCCGTGTCTCCCAGGAGGGTCTCCGGGCGGGTGGTGGCCACGGTGAGGTGGCCCTCCCGGCCCACCAGGGGGTACTTAATGTAATACAGGTAGCCTTCGTGGGGGTCGTGCTCCACCTCCAGGTCGGCCAGCGCGGTGAGGCAGCGCGGGCACCAGTTGATGATGTAGTCCCCTTGGTAGATGAGCCCCTCTTCATACAGGCGCACGAAGACCTCCCGCACCGCCCGGGAGAGCCCCTCGTCCATGGTGAACCGCTCCCGGCTCCAGTCGCAGGAACACCCCAGACGCTTGAGCTGGTTGATGATGGCGCCGCCGGACTGCTCCTTCCATTGCCACACCCGGGCGATGAAGGCCTCCCGCCCCAGGGCGTGGCGGTCCAAGCCTTCCTTGGCCAACATCCGCTCCACCACGTTCTGGGTGGCGATGCCGGCGTGGTCGGTGCCCGGCATCCATAAAACATCAAAGCCCGCCATGCGTTTGTAGCGGATGAGAATGTCCTGCAGGGTGTTGTTCAGGGCATGGCCCATGTGCAGGGAGCCGGTGACATTGGGGGGCGGAATGACGATACAGTAAGGGGGTTTGCCTCCGTCGGCCCGGGCCCGGAAAAATCCGCTGGCCTCCCAGAAGCCATACCATTTCTTTTCTATCTGTTTGGGGTCATAGACCTTGTCCAGGATTTCAGCCATGGCCGTCCCACAAGCGAAAGCAGCTTAGTAGCAAAGGCGGGGAATCCGACGCCCGCCTTCTCCTCAGGCTTCCATCTCATTTTCGTGGAAATGAGCGGTTGCGTGCGATGAAACGAAAAAAGCACCCAAGGTGCCGGATTGTGTGTCTGGTGCCAAAGCAAGAGAATTATATCACAAAAATCAGGGGACAAATCATTCTTCTTCCCGCAGCCGTTTTTTCCAAGCCTTGATCTCCTGGGCCACCAGGCGCTCGGCCACCTGGGGCACCAGTTCCCGGGCCAGGCGTTCCACGATTTCGGCGGCCGTCTGCCGCACCAGTTCTGCCATGGCAGCTTCGTCCGTTGCGAGCTCGGACACCTGATGCGCCCTCGGTTCTTCCACCGCCGGGCCGGGAGCCTCCGGGGCGCCGAATTCCGCAGGCAGTTCCTTGAGGGAGGCCAACAAATCGGCCAGGGAATCATCCGCTTCCCCGGCGGCAGGGGCCGCTGCCGGGGCAGGACTCGGGTCGGCGGCCAGCCGTTTGAAAAACTCCTGATCCCCGTCCGGCAACTCCAGCACCACTTCGGTGGGCGGCTCCTCCAGCACCCGGGTGAGCAGGATGACGTCCTCATCCGCCGCCGGCGCGCCAGCCTGCGGGTTTTCCCCTGACTTCATGGCTGCATGCTCCTCTCGGTGAAATGGGCCTAGCAGGTAAGCCCCTGGAAACCCCCGATTCCCCCTCTCCCGTATAAGTCGGCTTCCCGGCCCGTTTCTTGAGGGGAAAATGCCTGCAGCGGCGTTCCCTCAGCTTCCGGAGAGCTCCTGGGCCCGCCAGGTGGCGGCCTGCACTGCGTCCATCACCACCCCCCGGAAGCCCCCCTGCTCCAAGGCATGGAGGCCGGCGATGGTGGTGCCGCCGGGGGAGGCCACCTGGTCCTTGAGCAGGGCCGGGTGGAGTCCCTGGGCCAGGGCCAGCCGGGCGGCGCCCAACACGGTTTGGGCCGCCAGCTCCAGGGCCAACTGCCGGGGCAGACCCATCTTGACGCCGCCGTCGGCCAGGGCCTCGATGAACAGAGCCGCATACGCCGGGCCGCTGCCGCTGAGGCCGGTGACTGCGTCCAACAGACGCTCTTCCACCACCACCGCTTTCCCCAGGGCGCCGAAGAGCTCCACCGCCAGGGCCAGGTCCTCCGGAGTGGCCCGGCTGCCGGCCGCCAGGGCGGTGGCCCCTTCCTGCACCAGCAAAGGCGTGTTGGGCATGGTGCGGATTACCCGGGACTGGGGGAGGGCTTCTTCCAGCCGGGCCAGGGGGAGGCCGGCTACCATGGAGATGAGCAGGTGCCCGGGGCCCGCAGCCGGGCCGATTTGCGCCAACACCGCGCCCGCCGCTTGGGGCTTCACCGCCAGCACCACCACCGGAGCTTGCATCACCTCCAGGTTGTCCCGGACTGCCGCCACTTTCCAGGCCTTCAACTGCCGCTGGCGGGCGGGGTCAGGGTCGTACGCCCGCAGCGACTCCCGGGAAACCCGCCGGGCCTTCACCAAGCCCCGGATGAGGGCGCTGCCCATGTTGCCGGCCCCGATCACCCCAAGCAGCACTTGCCCCTTCACTGCCCTGCCCTCTGCCATTGACATGGCCTCCATTTCCGGTGATATTTGCCGTAAGGCCTATTTTGGCACAGTTAGCTTCCAGGGGGCAGGGAAAAATGATGCCGCCACCCCGCTGCAACCCGGCTCACCGTTTTCGCCGTCGGCTGCTGCCGGCCATAGGCGCCGCGCTCCTTGGCCTGGTCGCCCTGGCTTGGCTGGCTGCGGGGCCCCAGGCCGCCGAAGTGCTGCCGGCCCGAAACTTCAACGCCCACAACCTGGCCCGGGTGCAGGCCCTGGAGAAGAACCCCCTGACCTTTGCGGTCTTCGGAGACAGCCGCAACCACTCCGGAGTCTTCCCGGCGCTGCTGAAGGAGGTTGGCGGGGACTCGGAGATGGACTTTGCCATCCATCTGGGGGACTTGGTGCGGGACGGCAAACTGGAAGAATATACCCCCTTTTTCCAGGAGATTCAGCTCCTGGGGCCGCTGCCCCTGCTCACCGTGGTGGGCAACCACGAACTGAACGGCGACGGCCCCCGCCTCTTTAGGGAGATCTTCGGCCCGGTGAATTTCTCCTTTCGGGTGGGAGAGAACGCCTTCCTGGTCTTCAACAACAACGCCAGGGAGGGCAATGGCGAGGCGGAAGAGGCGTGGCTGCGGCAGGAATTGGCGAGATTCCGGGACGCCCGACGCCGCCTGGTCTTCCTGCATGTCCCCCTCTTCGACCCCCGGCCCGACCGGCGCAAACCCCATGCCATGCCTGAAGCCCCGGCTCGCCGGCTGCTCTCCCTGTTCCAGGAATACCAGGTCAGCCATGTGTTCGCCGGCCACATCCACGGCTTCTATGCCGGCGAATGGGACCGCATCCCCTACACCATCAGCGGCGGAGCCGGGGTCAAACTGGCCGGCAGCGATCCCCGGCACTACTTTCACCACTACCTGAAGGTCAGGTTGACCTCGGAGGGGATGCAGGTGGAAGTCAAGCCCGTCCGCTCCCCGGCCACCTGAGACCTCCCATGAGCCCAGAAAGCCTTCGCCCCCTGTTGGCCATCACCATGGGTGATCCGGTGGGGGTGGGACCGGAGGTCACGGTCCTGGCCCTCAAAGAGGCAGCCCTCTATCGGCGTTGCCGACCCCTGGTGCTGGGGGACCTCACCGCCCTGGTCCGGGCCCGGGACGCCCTAGCCCCGGAACTGCACCTCCACCTGGTGGAAAACCTGGCGGACGGCAACTTCCAGCCCGGCGCCATCGACCTGTTGGCCCTGTCCAGCCTGGATCCGCAAGAGTGCCAGTACGGCCTCCCCACCCCGGCGGCGGCCGCGGCCATGGTTTCCTATATCCTCACCGCCATCCGCCTGTGCCAGGAGGGCCAGGCCCACGCCATGGTCACCGGCCCCATCAGCAAAACGGCCCTGCACCTGGCGGGCTATCCCTATCCCGGCCACACCGAGCTCCTGGCGGACCGGACCGGGGCCCGGGAAGTGGCCATGATGCTGGCCGGGGGGAACTTCCGGGTGGTGCTGGCCACCATCCACGTGGCCCTGGCCGACGTGCCGGAGCTCCTGACCCAGGAGGGCCTCTTCCGCCTCTTTGCCCTCACCTACACCGCGCTCCAGCGGGATTTCGGCCTGGATCATCCCAAGCTGGCCGTGGCGGCCCTGAACCCGCACGCCAGCGAGGGCGGCCTGTTCGGCTCCGAGGAAAAGGAGGTCATCATCCCCGCAGTGCTCCAGGCCCACGGCGCCGGCCTGCCGGTCACCGGCCCCTTTCCGGCGGACACCCTGTTCTGGCGCCACGCCCAGGGGGAGTTCGATGCCATCATCGCCATGTACCACGATCAGGGGCTTATCCCACTGAAACTCCTGCACTTTATGGATGCCGTGAACGTCACTCTGGGCCTGCCCATCATCCGCACCTCGGTGGACCACGGCACGGCCTATAACCTGGCGGGCACCGGCACCGCCGATCCCGGCAGCCTCAAGGCCGCCATCCTCATGGCCGCGGACATGGCCGCGCGCCGGTTTTCCAGGGGCTCCAGAGAAGCTGCCCCGCAGGAAACCTGAACGCCGGGGAAACCCCTGACCTTTACCTAAACGTCATCCCGGCGGCGAATCCTTGCCATTGAGGCCGCCAGCCTAATCGTCCCAGCCCCGGCCCCGGCCCCGGCCGCGGCTCCGCCCCCGGCCCCGGTCGCCGCCCCGGGTCTTGAGCTCCCGGGCCACGAAGACCCCGCCGGACCATTGCCCTTCCACTTTGACGAAAGAGCCGATGGCGGGCTGGCCGTCCCGAAAATCAAATTCAGTCCCCGGCCTTACCAGCACCGGCGTGCCGCTCACCACCCATTGCCCGAAATACCCGCCGCCGGGAGGCAGCGCCTCCACCGTGCCATAAAACTCCCGCTTGGGCGAGGCCCACAGTTCGCCTGCCAGCCCCAAAAGCCCCAAGGCTGACACCGCCTGAAGAAATGTCCGTCTGTTCATGCCGCCTCCCATCCGTCGCGTTTTCCGTGTGAGCCACCAAGCCTGCCCACTCCCTTTTTCTATAAGACGCCACCGGGATGTTGGCCACCCCCCGGACAAAAAGAGGCCGGGATCTCCCGGCCTGGCTGTTTTTCCCGGCCGCGCCCGGTGGCGTCCGCCGGGGTATTTCCGGCTTTCTTCGGTCTGCTCTTTTTGGGGCCCCAAGCCATGCACCCGGCCCCTTGCCCGCCGGCAGGGCGGCGCAATCAGCTTTGGGGCTTTTGGGGCCTGCCCAGGGTCTTCAGGCCCAAAACCAGCCAAAAGGCCCCCAGCAGTGAGTAAAAGGTGTAGGCCCGGCCCTCCGGCATGATTTCAAAATCCGCTCGGGTCAGCCCCGCGGCCAGGTCAAAGGAACTCAGAGCCACTTTGAGCTTCTTGTATTCCGCTTCGCTCAGAGGTTGTCCCGCCTGCCGGGAGGCGGGGGCCGCAAGCTCCCGCTCAGCCGGGGGCAGGCCCTTGGGGGCCAGGGTGTGGCCCACCAAAAACAGGCCGAAGATGAGGGACAGAAAGAACAGCACTGCTTTATACATGGGTCTTGTCCTCAAAGGCGCTTCCCTTGCCGCGCCGCAGTTTCTCTGGCCAAGGGCTGGGGATGCAGGGTTTCAGTTCAGGGATCGGGCTGGAGGGGGCGGAACTTGAGCGGAGGAGATGGCGTCTGGTTCCCTGGCCGGACCTCGCGGTGTTTTACCTGCTGATCGGGGAAGATGGCTGCGGGGTGGTGGCTCCTTTAGCCTCCCCGCCAACACCTCTTCCGGTATCGTTTCCGGGGGATGAGGGTGGGAGGGGGCCAGGCTCTCCGACCCCCGGCCTCCTCCCCCGACACTCGCCCCTATCGGCAATCCTTGCAGACCAGAAAGGTCTCCACCGGGTCACCGGTGATTTTGGCCCAGTGCTCCAGTTGGTACCGGGGCTCGATGTAGCGGCCGCAGACGTTGCAGGCCGCCAGCTCGAAGTCCCGGCCCCAGATGGTGCGCACCCCGTCCTTTTCGGTGTAGGGGATGACGCCCGTGGGGCAGATGAAGGCGCAGGAGCCGCAGCCGATGCAGGCCTCGGAGGCCACCTTGAACGGCGTGGCCACTTCCTTGTCCGGGGCGCGGCCCACCATGCTGATGGCGGAAACCCCCACGATTTCCCGGCAGGTGCGGACGCACAGGCCACAGAGGATGCAAAGCTCCTCCGGGTCCTCGGTGCGAAAGCGGGACTCGTACACCCCGTGGGCGGCGGCCAGGTCCCGGATGAGCGGCGCCTTGGGGGTGCGGGCCAGCAGGAGCTCCAGCACCAGCCGCCGGGCCTGCAGGACCCGCTCCGAGTGAGTCTGCACCTTCAGGCCGGCCTCCACCGGGTAGGTGCAGGAGTTCACCAGGCGGGTGCGGGGCGGCTCGCCGATCTCCACCACGCACAGGCGGCACTGGCCTTCGGAGGGCAGATCCGCATGGTAGCACAGGGTGGGAATTTCAAAGCCGTATTCCCGGGCGGTGCGCAAAAGCGTCCAGGAAGTGTCGGCCCGGACAAAGGTATCGTTGATATGGAAGCCCACTTCCTCGATGGTGGGCGGGCTTACCTGGTCGGCAAGTTTTCGGATGGCCATGATAAAATTACTCCCTCAGCACCGCGTCAAACTGGCAGGTCTCGTAGCACAGGCCGCACTTGATGCAGATTTCCTGGTCGATCTCCTGGGCCTCTTTCTTGAGGCCGGAAATGGCCCCCACCGGGCACTCCCGGACACAGGCCAGACAGCCGGTGCAGGTCTCGGGGTCGATGGTGTACTTGAGGAGAGGCCGGCAGACCAGCGCCGGGCACTTCTTGTCCCGGATGTGGGCCTCGTATTCGTGGCGAAAGTACTTGAGCGTGGAAAGCACCGGGTTGACCGCGCTCTGTCCCAAGCCGCAGATGGAGGCCGAGGCCATGGCGGCGCACAGGTCCTCCATCAGCGCAATGTGGCCCTCTTCGCCCCGGCCGTGGGTGATGTCCTCATAGAGGTGCTTCAGTTGCCTGAGACCCTCCCGGCAGGGAGTGCACTTGCCGCAGGACTCCTCGTAAAGAAAACCGATGAAATAGCGGGCCACGTCCACCATGCAGCTGGTTTCGTCCATGACGATCATGCCGCCGGAGCCCATGATGGAGCCCACGGACTGCAGGCTGTCGTAGTCCACCGGCAGGTCCAGGAACTGGGCCGGGATGCACCCGCCGGAGGGGCCGCCGGTCTGCACCGCCTTGAAGGCCTTGTCCCCGGGGATGCCGCCCCCCAGGTCGTACACGATCTGCCGCAGGGTGGTGCCCATGGGCACTTCCACCAGCCCGGAGTGGTGCACCGCCCCCACCAGGGAGAAGACCTTGGTGCCTTTGCTGTTTTCGGTGCCCAGCGAGGCGAACCATTCCGGGCCCATATTAATAATTTCCGGGACGTTGGCCCAGGTCTCCACGTTATTGATTACCGTGGGTTGGCCGAAGAGGCCGGCTTGGGCCGGGTACGGCGGCCGGGGCATGGGTTCGCCGATGTGGCCCTCGATACTGGCGATGAGGGCCGTTTCTTCACCGCAGACAAAGGCGCCGGAGCCCTGGCTGATGAGGATGTCGAAGTTAAAGCCGGAGCGCAGGATGTTTTTCCCCAGGAAGCCGTATTCCCGGGCCTGCTCAATGGCCAGTTTCAGGCGTTTCACCGCCAGGGGGTATTCGTGGCGCACGTAAATGTAGCCCCGCCGGGCGCCGATGGCGTAGGCCCCGATGATCATGCCCTCGATGATCGCGTGGGGGTCGCCCTCCATCACGGCCCGGTCCATGAAGGCCCCCGGGTCGCCTTCATCTCCGTTGCAAATGACGAACTTGGTGGGTGCTTCGGCCTCCTGGCAGACGCGCCACTTGCGGCCGGTGGGAAAGCCGCCGCCGCCCCGGCCCCGGAGGCCCGAGGCCACCACCGCGTCAATGACCTGGTCCGGGGTCATCTCGAAGAACACTTTGCGCAGGGATCGGTAGCCGCCCAGGGCCAGGTAGTCGTCCAGGGATTCCGGGTCGATGAGGTCCAGCTTGCGCAGCACGATGCTGTTCTGCCCCCGATAAAAGGAGATTTCCCCCTTGTGGCTGCACCGCGCGTGGGTGGCCGGTTCCTCGTGCACCAGCCGCTCCACCACCCCGCCGTTCACCAGGGTGGTGTCCACGATCTCCGGGACGTCGGCCACGCTCACTTTCTGGTAGGTGATCTCCTGGGGCCGGATGAGGACCCGCACCCCTTTGGCGCACAAGCCGTGGCAACCGGTGGTCTTCAGCGCCACTTGGGCGGCCAGGCCTTTCTCCTCCAGCTGGGCCTGAAAGGCCGCGGCCACCTCTTCGCTGCCCAGGGGAAGGCACCCCGGCCCGGCACAGACCAGCACCTGGGGTTGCTGGGGGTCCCGCTTGGCCTTCAACTGGCGCCGGTATTCACTGAGGTGATCAAGGGATTCGAACTTGGGCATAGCTTCTTCTCTTGAATTTTGCGTTTCGGGTTCTGGGGTCCGAGTGCGACGCCCTGCCGGTGCGGAAAGTCTCAGCCCCGGAAATTGCTGGCTCCCGGCGGCTTTTCCTTTCTCTCGAAACTCGAAATTCAGAACCAAAAACTGGTTATGATTGGTAGAGCTTCAAAATTTTGGGAACCTTGTCCACCGTCACCCGGGCATAGTACTTGTCATCCACCATCATCACCGGCGCCTGGGCGCAGGAGCCCAGGCAGCCCACGGTTTCCAGGGAGAACAGCCCGTCTTTGGAGGTGTAGCCCACCTCCACCCCCAGCCGGCTGGACACGGAGTCCACCAGGCGGGGGCCGCCCTTCAGGTGGCAGGTGGTCCCCAGGCAGACCTTGAGCTGGTGCTTGCCTTTGGGGGTTAGGCTGAACATCTTGTAAAAAGTGGCCACGCTGTAAATCTGGGTCAAAGGCACGTTCAGCCGCCGGGCCACTTCCTTCACTTCATCCTGGGGCAGGTAGCCGAATTCGTCCTGCATGTCCTGCAGCACCGGGATCAGGTCGTAGGGTTCCCCCTCGTAGCGGCTGAGAATGTTGTCAAGTCGGGCGAGGTCCATTATGCACCTTCCGTCTCTTCTTCCTCAGTAAGCACCGGGAATTCCGGGTAAGGCGCCTGGCATTTCTCCAGGAGCAGTTCATAGGCCGCAGTGGTCTGGCGCTGGATGAGGTCCAGCTCCGGCTTTCTCAGGTGCCGGAAGCGCACTTGGGGCTTCATGTAGTCGATCACCGGCCGGATCTTGGGCGGTTGCACCGTCAGATGGTAGCGGCCGTTCACCACTTCATAGAGCGGAAAGACCGCGGTCTCCACCGCCAACCTCCCCAGGCGCACGCTCAGGTCCGTGGCCGAGCGCCAGCCGGTGGGGCAGACGCTGAGCACGTGGATGTAAGCCGGGCCCGGAGTCTCCAGGGCCTTGCGCACCTTGAAGTAGAGGTCGAAGACATAGCTGGGGGAGGCGGTGGCCACATACGGGATGCCGTGCGCCACCGCAATGGCCACCATGTTCTTCTTCCAGGTGGCCTGGCCGATGCTTTGCTTGCCCGGCGGCGAGGTGGTGGTCATGGCCCCGAAAGGGGTGGAGCTGGAACGCTGGATGCCGGTGTTCATATAGGCCTCGTTGTCCCAGCAGACGTACGTGAAGTTGTGGCCCCGCTCCAAGGCGCCGGACAGGGCTTGAAGGCCGATGTCCGTGGTGCCGCCGTCGCCGCCCATGGCCACCACCTTGGGCCGCGGCCCTGTCAGCTTGCCCTTGCGTTCCAGGATTTTCAGCGCCACGTCGATTCCCGAGGCCACCGCGCTGGTGTTCTCGAAGGCCACGTGAATCCAAGGGTGCATCCAGGAGGTCTGGGGCATGCCGCTGCTGACGATCTCCATGCAGCCGGTGGCGTGGGCGATAATGGCGTCCTTGCCGATGGCCTTGCAGACCCAGCGCACCGCCAGCGCCTCGCCGCAGCCCTGGCAGGAACGGTGCCCCGCAGTGAAAAATTCTTCCCGGGGCATCAGGCGGGAGGCGTAGGTGTCGAATTTTTGACTTTGGGCGAATCCGAATTTTTCCATCACCCTCTTACTCCATAGAGGAAGAATTCCTGACTGGGGCCGGCGGCCATTTCTCTTTGGGCCTGGGCCACGATATCATGAAAGGCCGACGGCGGCACATCCCGGCCCCCCAACCCGATGATGTAATTGACCGTCGCAGGCCGGTTTTCCAGGGTATAGAGGCAGTTGCGCACTTCGGAGTGCACCGGCCCCCCGGGGCCGCCGGTGGACAGGGCCCGGTCGCACACGATGACCAGATCCACCCCCGCGGCTGCCTGCCGCAAGTCCTCGAAGGGGAAGGGCCGCCACAGCCTGAGCTTCAGGAGGCCCACCGGCAATCCCTGTTCCCGCATCTCCTCCACCGCGATCTCGGCCACTTCGGAGAGGCTCCCCATGGTGAGCAGCAGGATCCGGGCGTCCTCGGTGAGGTACTGCTCCACCGGCCGGTAGCGGCGGCCGGTGAGTTCGGCCCATTCGTCCCAAACCTTGAGGATGTGCTGTCGGGAATTGGTCAGGGCCACCTGGTGGGCGAACTTCACCTCGGTGTAGATCTCCGGCATGGCGAAGGCCCCCATGGTCACCGGCTTTTTGGGGTCCAGGCGGTGTTTGGGGTGATACGGCGGCAGGAAGTGGTCCACGTCTTCCTGGCTGAGGAACTCCTGGGCCTCCACCACGTGGGAGAGGATGAAGCCGTCCAGGTTGACGATGGTGGGCAACAGCACTTCTGGGTGCTCGGCGATCTTGAAGGCCATAATGGTGTGGTCGTACGCCTCCTGGCCGTTTTCCACGAAGACCTGGATCCAGCCGATGTCCCGGGCTCCCATGATGTCGGAGTGGTCATTCCAGATGCTCAAGGGTGCCGAAAGCGCCCGGTTGGCCACGGTCATGACAATGGGAAAGCGCATGGCGCTGACGATGTAGAGGATTTCGTTCATCAGGGCCAGACCCTGGGAGCTCGTGGCCGTATAGGTGCGGGCCCCGGTGGCGGACATGCCGATGCAGGCGGAAATGGCGGAGTGCTCGGACTCCACGTTGACAAACTCCGCCTCCAGCTCACCGTTGGCCACCATGGAGCTCAGGTGCTCCACGATGTGAGTCTGCGGGGTGATGGGATAGGCCGCGATGGCTTCGGCCCGGGCCATCTGCACCGCATGGGATACGGCAATGGAAACCTCCATGCCCACCCGATGGGATTTGGCAGGCTGCGCGCTCATCTCACTCCTCCTCCGGCACCATGCTGATGCAGCCGGTGACGCATTCCCGGGCGCAGATGCCGCACCCCTTGCAATAATTGGGGTCCATATCGAAATAGCCGCCGGGCTCCTCGATGATGGCCGGCTCGGGGCACACCGTCCAGCACACCCCGCAGCGGATGCAGCGGCTCTTGGTCCACACCGGGTGCATGGAGCGCCAGTCCCCCACCCGGTACTCCCGGGCGCTTCCGGGGATGGTGAGGACGCCGCCCACTTCCACCTCCCGCCAGGTGGTCTCTTCCAAGGGCTTGGTGTATTTGATCACGGTTGGGCCTCCTCCACTGCGGTCTTCTCAAAGGCCACTTTCAGGGCGTTGAAATTTTTCACCGCCAAGGGCCCGAAGCGCTCCTTCAGGGGCTCTTCCAGCGACTCCACCGCCACCACCCCGGTGGCCCGGATGAGGGCTCCCAGCATGGTGGTGTTGGTGATGGGCACCCCCAGGACCTCCCGGGCGATGGTGTTGGCGTCCACCAGGGCCAGCTTGTGGGTGAAGCCGAACTCCCGGCGCACCTCGGCATGGCTCTTGTTGGTGTTCAGGACGACGACGCCGTCGGGTTTCAGGTCGGCCGCGGGCTTCTGGATGCGGATGAGGCTGGGGTCCAGGATGAGGACCACGTCCGGATTGGCGATCTTGCAGCGCAGGCGGATGGGCCGGTCGTCAATGCGCAAAAACGCCAATACCGGCGCGCCCCGGCGCTCGGGCCCGAAGCTGGGAAAGCCCTGGGCGAACTTGCCTTCGTTGATGGCGGCCAGGGCCAGGAGCTCGACGGATGTCACGGCCCCCTGCCCCCCGCGTCCGTGAAAGCGGATTTCCAGCATAGCGAGGGTTCCTATTGAAAAGGTGATTGATGATGCATGACACAGCCCCACCGGTCAGACCGAGCAGGGCAAGGCGCGGCCGGATGACTCCCCGGTTCTTCCGGGCTTAGCCGGTTTTCCCGGCAAACGCTTGGGTGTGGTTCGGCAAGCTCCTGATTTTTTTACTCATTCTATTTTCTATATATAATATT
>FWPV01007624.1_pt1 | contig 19510 bp, 21 predicted proteins | sample 2228371 | NCBI WGS metagenome assembly FWPV01 (sample SAMEA103939776, study PRJEB20133) | metagenome
TAATAGCCATAGGCATAGGCGGTTTTATACATGGTTACGTGCCTCAGGATTTTTTTGGCAAATTATGCAGGCAAGGGAAATCCATTTGCTGTTCCTGTTGCAGTTGCACTGAGGGTCCCCCTTTTTCCAATGCAGCAGGTATTTTGCCTATCATATATGCATTAATGGAAAAGGGTCTGAGCATAGGCACCGTGCTTGCATTCATGATGGCTGTGACTGCATTGTCATTACCCGAGATGATTATTTTGAGAAAGGTATTGAAAATTCAACTTCTGGTAGTATTTGCGGGTATAATGACTGTAACTATAATAGCCGTAGGCTATCTGTTCAATGTAATTTTATAAAAAGCAGATATTATGAAGATTGATTGCTACATGTCGTTAAGATGTGGGTCTGAAGATGCCCTCAGGGATAATATCCAGAAGGCATTGGAGATAGAAGGGGTAGAGGCTGATCTGAATTTTTACCGTATTGGAGACGAAGATGCTAAGTCCCTTGGACTAAAAGGTTCTCCATCAATTCTAATAAATGGAAATGACATCCAACCAATAGATATTACTGGGTTTTCCTGAAGGTTATTCAGGGATGAGTCTGGAAGACTTACGAATGTTCCTTCTGTAGAAACATTAAGAATGGTTATCAAAGAAAATAAAATAAATAGAGTTTAAAAATGAAAATCATGGTATTGGGATATGGTTGTTCAAACTGCGAGAAGATGGTAGAGTTGGCCAAAAAGACGGTGAGTGAATTGGGTATTGATGCGAAGATCGAGAAAGTTACTGATATAAAGGAAATCATGAAATACACCATGTCAACTCCATGGCTTGTAGTCAATGGGAAGCTCAAGCATTCAGGGAAGCCTTTGCCGATCTCGACAAGGTCAAAGAATTGATAAAATCGGAGATATAGCATGCAAGAATTATTAAACATATTCAAAGCGCTTTCTGATGAAACAAGGCTCAGGATATTAAAGCTCCTTGAGCATGGCGAACTTTGCGTGTGCGATATTGTTTCTTCTCTAGATATGATTCAGCCAAAGGTATCATTTCATCTCGGCGTACTGAAAGATGCAGGATTAATTAATGACAGGAAGCAGGGTAAGTGGATTCATTATAAAATCAACGACTCCGATATGTTCAAAAGGTTTTTAATCCTTTCTGTGCTCGAAAAAGTTTCTGGAAGTGAAGTAACAGCAGATAAAAAGAGGCTAAAAACCGCTCTGCAAAAACAGGGTTAACCAAGTAGGCATCAGTTCATATACTAAGGCATTTTGCCACTTATCTGCTCGAAAATGGATATGAAATCGGGACTATTCAGTAATTGATTTTAAACAGTAAGCTATCAACTAAAATGATTTATACTCATGTGTTCCAAAAATTTATTAGGGGTGCGGAAGTGGTATAATTATAGATAGATTAAAAAATATCGGAGGAGGTTTTATGCCTGTCATAGAAGAAAGGGTGAGTAATTTGGAGAAGGTTCTTGAAGAGTTTATAAGGAATGTTGGCATTGAGTTTAACAAGCTTTATAATGCCCAGATGAGGGCTGAGATAGAGATGAAGGCATTCAGGGAGCAGTCAGAAAGGGACAGGATAGCATTGCACAATGAGATGAAGGCCTTTAAAGACGAGATGAAGGCTTTTAAGGATGAGATGAAGGAGTTTAAGGACGAGATGAAGGAGTTTAAGGACGAGATGAAGGAGTTTAAGGACGAGATGAAGGAGTTTAAGGACGAGATGAGGCTATTCAGGGAAGAGACTAAAGAAGAATTTAAAAGGAAGAATAAGGAATGGAGCAATCTTGCAAAGAAGATGGGGACCATAGTTGAAGACCTTATTGCACCTGCGTTAAGACCTGTCATTTACAAATACTTTGAATGCGATGTCAAGATGGAAGGTCAGAGAATGCGGAGGAGAAAACAGGGAGAAGATTACGAGGTAGATGCAATAACTGCCTGTGAGGATAAGGTCTTTATGGTTGAGGTAAAGTCAACTCCAAAGGTCAGTGATGTTGATGAAATATATTTGAAGTCAAAAAGGTTTTTTGAATTTTTCTCTGAATATGAAGGACGGAAACTAATAGTTATCTTTGGAAGCATAGCCTTTGATGAAAGTGTGATCCATTATGCAAGCTCAAGGGGTATCTATGTGATGGCATGGAGGGAATGGGAGTATATGGATATATTGAACTTTCAAGAGATTTCCTGCTAAACAATGTTTTCTTAAAGATATTAATTACCTTAATAAAAATCTAAATAAAAACCGGGAACAGATGGAGAAAATAAAATTATATGATTTATGGTATCGGCACTGACATTGTTGAGATAAATAGAATTAAGGATGCGGTTGAAAAGTGGGGGGAGCGATTTTTAAAAAAGATATTTACAGAAAGTGAAATCTCTTACTGTTATAAAAAGAAAGACCCTTTTCCTCATCTGGCAGCACGGTTTGCTGCAAAAGAGGCGGTAATCAAGGCATTATCGAATACGGGGCACAAGGCACAGAGCGCAGAACACGGACTAAAATTTACAAACTTGAAAAATATCGAAGTGCTCAATCAGCCCATAGGTAAGCCATTCATCAATCCGCTTGGAAGCCTAAAGGCATATTTTCAGGATAAGTTTATTATTCATCTTACGCTCACACATGAGCGATACTACGCTATTGCTACGGTCGTACTTGAAAGAAAAAATTCATAAAAGGTATAATTTCAAATTATTTTGTCAGTTATTCTAACTGTTCAAACAATTTAAACTTTCAATCTGTTCAAAGGGAGGATATTTCGTGAATATCATCGTCTGCATAAAGCAGGTTCCTGACACGGCAGAGGTCAGGATAAATCCTGAGACAAATACATTAATGAGGGAAGGTGTTCCGAGCATCATAAATCCATATGATCTGCATGCCATCGAAGCGGCGCTCCAGATAAAGGAGAAGACAGAAGCGAAGGTAACTGTAATAACAATGGGTCCACCGCAGGCAGAAGAAGCCCTGAGAGAGGCAATATCAATGGGTGCTGATGATGTAAGGCTTATCTCTGACAGGGCTTTTGCAGGCGCTGATACATGGGCAACTTCTTATGCCCTATATAAGGCAATCGAAAGACTTGGTTATGATATTGTAATCTGTGGAAAGCAGGCAATAGACGGAGACACCGCACAGGTTGGACCAGAAGTTGCAGAATTTTTGAATATTCCCCATATAGCTTATGTCAGGAAGATCGAGGAAATCAGTGATAAATATATCAGGGTTCAGAGACTCATGGATGACGGTTATGATGTTGTTGAGTCGTCACTTCCTGTCTTGCTGACAGTTGTAAAAGAGTTGAATACCCCAAGACTACCATCCCTGAAAGGAAAAATGGCAGCCAAAAAGGCTGTAATCACAAAGATGGATTTGAATTCGATCGGCGCCGAGCCTGATAATGTCGGACTGAAGGGATCACCTACACAGGTAAAAAACATCTTTGCACCACAGGCAAAGGCTGAAAGGAAAATACTTCAAGGATCCATAGAGGAGCAGGTGGATGAACTAATAAATGAACTCAGGAGTCTAAAATGCGTATAGTCGTCAATTTAGACAGATGCACAGGATGCGGGCAGTGTATTGAATCATGTCCTTTTACAGCAATTGTTATGCAGGAAGGCAAGGCTTTTATTAACGAATACTGCCAGTTTTGTAGGACATGTTTGAGTGTGTGCCCTGAGGGTGCGATAATCGAAATAATTGAAGAGGGAGACGTCAAAGAGACAGATATTTCGTCATATAAAGGCGTTTGGGTATTTGCAGAGCAGCGAGATGGCAAAGTTGCTCCTGTAGCATATGAACTTCTTGGAGTTGGAAGACGGCTTGCAGGTGAGCTTAATTCTGACCTTTCTGCTATATTATTTGGCTCTACCGAGAGTGAGGCAAATGAGCTAATAAGATGGGGAGCTGATAGGGTATATTATTGTAATGACCCTATTTTCGAAAGATTCAATGACGAGCCTTACTCTCAATTGCTCACAAGTCTTATAAATACGCATAAGCCAAATATAGTGCTTGCAGGCGCTACACCTATTGGAAGGTCTTTTATACCAAGGGTTGCTGCGAGGGTCAAGACTGGATTAACTGCAGACTGCACTTCTCTGGAGATTGACAGAGAAACAGGCAATCTTTTACAGATAAGGCCTGCATTTGGCGGAAACATAATGGCAACTATTGTTTGTCCAAACCACAGGCCACAGATGGCAACAGTAAGGCCTCGTGTCATGAAGCGTGGTGAATATAATACAGACAGAAAAGGCGAGATAATTCATGTGTCAGCAGCAGGTATTACAAGCAGGACAAAGGTCTTAGAAACCATCAGGGAGGTATCGGAGTGTGTTATCAATCTGCAGGAGGCAGAGGTTATTGTATCTGGAGGTAGAGGTCTTGGTAAGCCAGAGGGATTTAATATGCTAAAGGAGCTTGCTGAATTGCTTGGTGGAGCTATAGGTGCATCAAGGGCTGCTGTAGATGAGGGATGGATTCCTTATAGCCATCAGGTTGGGCAGACAGGAAAGACGGTCTGTCCAAAGATTTACATTGCGTGTGGTATATCAGGGGCAGTACAGCATCTTGTTGGTATGCAATCATCTGACATAATTATCGCCATAAACAAGAATCCCGAAGCACCCATATTCAATGTGGCAACCTACGGTATTGTTGGGGATGTTTACGAGGTTGTACCGCTTTTGATCAAGAAGCTCAAAGAGGTAAAGCAATAATGAAAATAGCCTTTGTCTTTCCAGGGCAGGGTTCCCAGACCATTGGAATGGGCAAAGACCTCTATGATAATTTTGATGAGGTAAAAAGGCTCTACGGCGATGCATCGGACATTCTTGATTATAATGTAGCTGATTTAAGTTTCAATGGTCCTGCAGAGGAATTGAATAAGACATTCAGGACACAGCCATGTCTGCTTGTGGCGAGCATTGCAGCATATAAGGCATTATCTATAAAGAATATCACTCCAACAGTTGTTGCAGGACATAGTCTCGGTGAGTATTCTGCCCTCGTTGCAGCAGGAAGTATATCTTTTAAAGATGCTGTAAGATTAACAGAAATGAGGGGCAGAATAATGCAGGATGCAGTGCCTGAGGGCAAGGGGCTTATGGCTGCCATACTCGGATTGGACAGAGTGGTTGTAGATGAAATCTGTAGTAATGTCAAATCTGGTTATGTATCGCCGGCTAATTATAACTGTCCTGGACAGATTGTTATTTCAGGTGAAAGCAGGGCAGTTGAAGAAGCCATGAACATAGCAAGGGAAAAGGGAGCCAGGAGGGTATTGCCGCTTGCAGTAAGCGTTCCTTCTCACTGTAAATTAATGGAGGATGCAGGCAGACGATTTGAAGAGGCATTAAAGGAGATTGAGATAAAGGATGCGCTGATATCATTTGTAAATAATGTGGAGGCAAGGTTTGTTTCAAATGCGGATGATATAAGGAAATCACTCGTAATGCAGATGAGCAAATCTGTTTTGTGGGAGGACTGCATAAAGACAATATCTTCATCAGGTATAGATACATTCATAGAGGTTGGTCCTGGAAAGGTTCTTTCGGGATTGATCAAAAGGATAGAGCCTTCAGCAAGGGTCTTTAATGTAGAAAATATGGAGACTCTAAATAAGACGTTGTCGGAGATTTCAGGAGAAAAGTAAAATGGAGATAGACATAAGGGGCTTGAAACATCCAGAACATATAAGGGAATTCAAAAGACACTTTGAGGGGTTATGTTCTGTTTATGAAGATGTGGTTGTATATCTTGATGACAATGCAGATGACTTAAAAAAATTTGAGATATTTATCCGTATGTGTAATGCCAGGTATAAGGTTCATAAGGAAAGTGGATATTTGAGGATAAATATATCAGAGCCATTTAATATATGTGGATAAATCGATATTAAAGGAGAATAAATCAGAATGAAGAAAAAGGTCTCTGTTATAGGTGCTGGAAATGTGGGTGCATCCCTTGCACAGATGATTGTTCAATCAGGAATTGCAGATGTTGTTCTCTTTGATATTGCAGATGGCATACCACAGGGAAAGGCTCTTGACCTCTCAGAGGCATGCCCATTGTGGGGCTCTTCGTCTTCAATAATAGGCACAAACGAATATTCCCATACAGAAAATTCAGATGTGATAGTCATTACAGCAGGGTTCCCGAGAAAGCCAGGAATGAGTAGAGATGACCTTTTGCATGCCAATGCAAAGGTTGTATCAGAGGTAACAGAAAATACAGCCAGGATTTCTCCCAATGCAGTGATAATTGTTGTTACGAATCCCATGGATGTTATGGCTTATGTTAGCATGAAGGTGTCAGGATTTGGTTCCCAAAGTGTGGTGGGAATGGGTGGAATACTCGATTCTGCAAGGTTTAGGACATTTGTAGCATGGGAATTGAATGTCTCTCCTCAAGATGTTGAGGCCCTCGTGCTTGGGGGGCATGGAGATCTGATGGTTCCAATGCCGAGATTTACGACAGTAAAAGGCGTACCCATAACAGAACTGCTCACCAAAGAAAGGATTGATGCACTTGTCCATAGGACAAGACATGGTGGTGCAGAGATAGTATCTCTATTAAAAACAGGAAGTGCATACTATGCTCCAGCTGCAGCAACTTTCGAAATGGTAAAGGCAATTATACTCGATGAAAGAAGGATGTTGCCCTGTTCTGCTTATCTTAATGGTGAGTACGGTAAGAATGGTATCTATACAGGTGTTCCGGTGATACTTCGAAACGGGGGTGTTGAAGAGGTAGTAGAGCTAAATTTAAACGAGCAGGAGATGTCAGATTTCGAAAAATCTGTTTCTGCGGTAAAATTACTGGTAGAAAAACTAAATTTATGATGGAGGTTTTGATGGAGAGGACATTGTCGATTATTAAGCCTGATGCAGTGAAGAAGAATGTAATCGGAGAGATAATCAGCAGGTTCGAAAAGAACGGCTTGAGGATTGCTGCAATGAAAAAGATATGGATGACAAAGGAGCAGGCAAAGGGATTTTATATTGTTCATAAGGACAGGCCATTTTATGACAGCCTGACCGATTTTATGTCTGAAGGTCCAATAGTTGTAATGGTTTTAGAGGGAGATAATGCTATTGCTAAAAACAGGGAAATTATGGGTGCTACAAATCCTGCTAATGCAGCACCGGGTACAATCAGAAAGGACTTTGCAGAGAATATAGAAAGAAATGCTGTTCATGGTTCAGATTCACCCGAAACCGCAAAATTTGAAATAAATTATTTCTTTTCTGAACTGGAAATTATTTAATGGCTTATAAGGATTTAAGAGATTTTATTTCGACCCTTGAGAAAAAAGGGCTTCTTCATAAAATAAAGGTCGAGGTTGACCCGATTCTGGAGATAGCAGAAATTACGGACAGGATGTGCAAGAGCCCTTATGGTGGAAAGGCACTTTTTTTTGAAAAGGTAAAGGGTTCACAGTATCCTGTCGTAACCAATATATTCGGCTCTTTCGAGAGGATGAGCCTTGCCCTTGAGGTCAATAGGCTTGATGATGTCGCCAGTCGCATTGAAGAGTTGTTGAAACAGTCGCCACCAAAGACACTGATGGAAAAGTTAGCCATGCTTCCAAGGCTTTTTGAATTTTCAAGGTGGTTGCCTAAAAGGGTTAAGGATGCCCCTTGTCAGGAAGTAATAGTAAAAGAGAATCCAGATTTATCCATACTCCCTATTATCAAATGCTGGCCAGGTGATGGACAGATAACAGAGGCAGTTAAGAAGCAGCACCCTCCCGAAAGCCTTCCGCCTCAGAATGAAGGTAGATTTATTACACTTCCCATGGTCTTTACAAAAGACCCTGAAACAGGCAGACAGAATTGTGGTATGTACAGGATACATATCTATGATAAGCGAACCACTGGTATGCACTGGCATATACATAAGGATGGTGCAAGACATTATGACAAATATCAAAGGCTCAATAAAAGGATGCCTGCTGCAATTGCGGTTGGTGGTGACCCTGCTATTATTTATTCGGCATCAGCACCTTTACCAGAGTCAATAGATGAAATGCTTTTTGCAGGGTTTTTAAGGAGGGAGCCTGTTGAGATGGTCAGATGCATTACCTCTGATATAGAGGTTCCTGCAAACAGCGAGCTTGTTATAGAGGGTTATCTTGAGCCAGGCGAAATGTTGATAGAAGGACCATTTGGAGACCATACCGGCTTTTACTCAGCAGCGGACTATTATCCAGTCTTTCATGTGACCTGCATTACTCACAGGAAGGATATGATATATCCAGCAACTATTGTTGGAAAGCCACCAATGGAAGACTGCTACATGGGAAAGGCAACAGAGCGGATTTTTCTGCCACTGATAAGGCTCGAATTCCCGGAAATCGTTGACATGAATCTGCCGATGGAGGGTGTGTTTCACAACTGTGCATTGATATCCATTAAGAAAAGCTATCCAGGACATGCAAAGAAGATTATTCATGGATTGTGGGGAAAAGGGCAGATGATGTTTGCAAAGCTATTAATAATTGTGGATGATGATGTTGATGTACAGAATACATCTTATACTGCATGGCGTGTTTTGAATAATGTTGACTGGAAAAGAGATATTGTTGTAGCAGAAGGTCCACTTGATGACCTTGATCATGCAGCAAATTTCCCTCGCTATGGTTCAAAGATGGGGATCGATGCCACGAGAAAGACGAGGGAAGAGGGTATGATGAGAGACTGGCCTGATGAAATATACATGTCTGAAGAGATTAAGAGGCTTGTTGATATGAGATGGAAGGAGTACGGATTTTAAAACACAGAAGGGTCTTCTGGTGGTAATTCGTTTTCATCAAATGGCATGATGCCAAGTTGAGTCAAAATGTTTTCTATCTCTTTTAGTAACTCAGTGTAATCAAAGTCTTTCATTTCATCATAGGTAGCTCGTTCAACTATCTCATTGACAAACTTGTCAAAATTGAATTTTCCATCAATTATACCTGACCTAACCAATATTTTATAAAGGTCACCTTCTTTCTTCAGATTGTCGTCATCGTTAATTATTAGTTTGGATCTTCTTTCTGGAGATGCAAAGTACCATTCGAGGGCTCCTACAATTGCATCATAAATAGTAACGATTCCTGCTGCAATTTTACCCTGTCTAAGCCGTCTCTTGCCGCTTCTAATGTGAAGCTTTGCCCTTAATAAAGGACCTTCCTCATCGTTCATCTGTCTTTCGATCATTAATCCTGCATGAGGCATAATAAATCTCCGTTTTATAAAAATATACCAAAAAATATTGAGCGATTTCATTATGATTTTTTAGAACATGGTGCATCAGGTGTTTAAAATTGTGTTAAAATAAAGCCTGATAAATAATTGTAATCAATGAAGATAACCTATAAAGACATACAATTTATGAAAAGGGCGATTACTTTAGCTGCAAGGGCTAAAGGGATGACAAGCCCGAATCCGATGGTTGGTGCTGTAGTAGTCAAAAATGGAAAGATCATCGCAGAAGACTATCACAAAAAGGCAGGCGAGCCTCATGCCGAAGCACTTGCGATACTGAAGGCAGCGGAGAGGGCGAAAGGCTCTACTCTTTATGTTACCCTTGAACCGTGCTGTCATCTGGACAAGCGAACACCACCGTGTACAAGGGCTATTATCAATTCAGGTATCAAAAGGGTATTTATTGCAATGGAAGACCCTAACCCGAAGGTTTCAGGAAAAGGAATAGAAGAGTTGAAGATGCATGGCATAGATGTGGCTTCCGGTATCCTTGAAGATAAGGCAAAGAGATTGAATGAGGCATATATAAAGTTTATTACAACCGGAATGCCTTTTGTTATCTTGAAAACAGCAATGACACTCGACGGCAAGATTGCGACTCCAGAAGGTCAATCAAAATGGATTACAGGAGAGTCCTCGCGCAAGATTGTCCATCGGATAAGAGGCAGTGTGGATGCGATTCTTACTGCCGTAGGTACAGTAAAGGCTGACAATCCTGAGCTTACAGTAAGAATGGGTCAAGGGATTAAAAATCCAAAGAGGATAGTTATCGATCCTGACCTTGAAATACCGATTAACTATAAGATACTCAATGTGCCGCCAGAGACGATAGTCGTAACTAAAAAACATCAAGTAGACAATAGCAAGAAACAAAAAAAACAGCTATTGATTGAAAAGGGAATAAGAATTATTGAGTTTGGAGGTGAGCGTGTTGATCTAAGATGGCTGATGCGGGTACTTGGGGAAATGGAGGTCTCATCTATATTGATAGAAGGTGGTTCATCTTTAAATGCATATGCCTTACAGGACAGGATAGTGGATAAGGTGATTTTTTTTGTTGCTCCCAAAATAATAGGAGGCAAGAAATCTCTGACGGCAATTGGAGGAGATATATTCCGCAGATTAGAAGATGCTTATGTGGTAAAAGATCTAAAAATAAGGAGAATAGGTTCTGATTTGATGATAGAGGGTTATGTTTTATATTAAGTCTTTTATTTTATGATACATTTAGTTTAATCTATATTCAAAAAAGGTTAAGTTTATGGAAGAGATTGGCATTGTAAGGGAAGTGGTGGGTAAGAAGGCTTTTGTGGTAGTTCAAAGAAGCTCAGGATGCGAATCTTGTCCTGGCGGGGCCCTTTGCAAAAGTATCGCAGAAGGAGCAGAGATAGAGGCAGTTAATGAGGCTGAAGCAAGGGTAGGCGATAAAGTAAAGGTTATATTCAAATCTTATGAATATCTTAAGGGTACTATCTTTGTTTATGGCATACCGACCTTGATGCTCGTTATAGGAGTAATCTTTGGAAAGGAATACCTCAGTAAGTTTTTTTCTGCATATGACCCCGACATTGTATCAGCAATTTGTGGATTTGGTCTTTTTGCTATCAGTCTTATTTTTTTAAAAATCGTGGCAAAAAGATATGAGGGCAAAAGGGAATATATGCCTGTGATAAGTGAAATAATAAATTAATGAACAGAGAGTTTTTATTAACTGCATTTAATGTATTTTGTGACAATTAATAAAATAGGGGGAGATTATGGCAAGATTGGATGTTGAAAAAATAAGAAATATTGCAGTGATAGCTCATAGTGGTGCGGGCAAGACATCACTGGTTGAGGCTATCCTTTTCAATGCTGGAGCGATTGACAGAATGGGCAATATAGAAGATGGAAACACAACTATGGATTATGAGCCTGAGGAGATCGCGAGAAAGATAAGTATCTCTTCTGCTATTGGTTTTTGCGACTGGAAGGGTTACAGATTAAACATTATAGATACACCAGGTTTTATTAATTTTATAGAAGATACAAGGGGATGCCTCAGGGTTTCTGATGGTGCAGTAGTTATTGTAAGTGCAATCTCGGGTGTGAAGGCAGAGACAGAAAAGGTCTGGAAGTATGCATGTGAGTTTGAGGTGCCAAGGATCGTCTTTATTAATAAGATGGATAAAGAAACCGCAAATTTTAACAGGGCTATTGGAGAAATAGAAAAATCGTTTGAATCAGAGGCTATACCCTTGAGTATACCAATTGGAGAAGGTGAAGGTTTTAAAGGTATTGTTGACCTTATATCTTTAAAGGCTTATATGCTTGATAATGGAAAGGTTGTTGAAAAAGAAGTCCCGGATGAGATAAAAGCCACTGTTGATGAGTATAGAAAAAAACTTGTCGAAAAGGTGGCTGAGTCTGATGATGCCTTATTAGAAAAGTATCTCGAAGGTGGGGAGCTAACAGTCGATGAGATAATGAAGGGAATAAAAGAAGGATCTCTCACAAGGAGGTTTATTCCTGTTTCATGCGGCTCAGCAACTATCAATACAGGCATATCGCAACTTATTGATGCATTGATTTTATGTCTGCCTTCGCCATCTGAAATGAGTAAGATTTCACCCATAAGGGGCATCAATCCGAAAGATGGGAAAGAAGTTCATAGAAAGCCTGCAGAAACAGAACCTCTCACATCATATGTATTTAAGACAATTGCAGACCCATATGCTGGAAAGCTTTCGATATTCAGGGTTTACTCCGGCGTTTTAAAGGCAGACTCTACTGTGTTAAATGCAAATACAGGAACAAAAGAGAGGATAGGCCAGGTTTATTATCTTTTGGGCAAAAAACATATCCCTGTCCAATCTGTTGGACCCGGTGAAATAGCTGCAGTGGTTAAACTCAAAGACACAAATGTAGGAGACACATTGTGCGAAGAGCATCATCCTGTTGTCCTTCAGAAGGTAAAATTTGCTGATCCATTAATATCTTATGCAATAGCTCCAAAAAGCAAGGGAGATGAAGAAAAGGTCAGTGTTGGACTTCACAGGATATTAGAGGAAGACCCAACAATACAGTTTACAAGGGATGAGGAGTCAAAGGAGATGATTCTTTCAGGTATGGGACAGGTTCACCTTGAAGTGACCCTTGAGAAACTGAAGAGGAAATTCGGGGTAGAGGTGGTAATGAAGACACCAAAGATTCCTTATAGAGAAACGATAAGGGCATCCGCAAAGGCGCAGGGTAAATACAAAAAGCAGTCTGGCGGCAGGGGTCAATATGGTGACTGCTGGATCGAAATAGAGCCTTTGCCGAGAGGCGGTGGATATGAGTTTATTGATAAGATTGTAGGTGGTGTTATACCTCAGCAGTACAGACCTGCTGTTGAAAAAGGGATTATAGAAACAATGAAAGAAGGTATCCTGGCAGGTTATCCTATAGTTGATATGAAGGTTACATTATATGATGGCTCTTACCATTCAGTTGATTCCTCTGAAATGGCATTCAAGATAGCAGGCTCTATGGCTTTGAAAAAGGCGTTTCAGGATGCAAAGCCTGTTTTGCTTGAACCTATTATGAAGGCAGAGGTTATTGTGCCTGACGAGACGCTTGGTGCAGTGATAGGTGATCTCAATTCAAGGCGTGGTAAGGTTCAGGGAGTAGAGCCACAGGCCGGTGGCAACCAGAAGATACTATGTCTTGTGCCAATGGCTGAAATGCTGACATATGCAAATCAACTCCAGAGCATGACCTCTGGGAGAGGGCTTTACTCAATGGAATTCTCTCACTACGAGGAGGTGCCCGGGCATATTTCACAGAAGATAATTGCTGAGAGGCAAAAACAGAAGGCGGAAGAACACTGATATGTAAGAAGATAATGCTGCAGATGGCATCAAGTGCGCAGAAAATATCTTAAATTTTATAAGAGGACTGCTCAGTGCATGGGGCATTTAAAAAGTGTCATATAACTTTAGAATTTAAGGGGTTTATAAAGTGTCAGGCATGAAAAAACCTTGGTCAGGAAGATTTAAGGAAAAAACGGCTGATATTGTTGAGCAATACACAGAGTCAATATCCTTCGACAAAAGGCTTTGGAAATACGATATCGAAGGAAGCATTGCGCATGCAAAGATGCTTGCAAGGCAGGGAATAATTCCAAAGAAGGATGCTGACAGGATAATAAAAGGTTTAAACGAAATATACAAAGACATAGAGAATGGCAGGTTTAAATTCAGGGAAGAACTTGAAGACATTCATATGAATATAGAGGCTGCCTTAATCGAAAAGATTGGCGATGTTGGAGGAAGACTTCATACAGCAAGGTCAAGGAATGATCAAATTGCCCTTGATATGAGACTTTACCTCAGGGTAGAGGTTAAAGAAATAATCTCCCTTTTAAAAAATCTCGAGTCTGTTGTTTTGGACATTGCTGAAAGAAGTCTTGGTATTATTATGCCTGGATATACTCATCTGCAGAGGGCACAACCAGTTCTTTTATCACATCACTTAATGGCTTATGCCCATATGTTTGAAAGAGACAGGATGCGATTTAATGATTGTCTGAAAAGGATTAATGTCCTTCCACTCGGCTCATGCGCCCTTGCAGGCACAAGCCTTCCAACAGATCGTCATTATGTTGCTGAGCTTTTAGGATTTGATTCTGTCTCTGAAAACAGCATGGATTCTGTGTCTGACAGGGATTTTGCTATTGAGTTTTTATCATGTTCTTCGATATTCATGATGCATATATCAAGAATGGCAGAGGAATTAATACTTTGGGCATCAGAGGAATTCTCTTTTATTGAACTGCCTGATGCCTTTACAACAGGCTCAAGCATTATGCCTCAGAAGAAGAATCCTGATGTTTCAGAATTGATGCGTGGAAAGACAGGAAGGGTTTATGGCAATCTTATATCTCTGCTTACAACAATGAAGGGACTTCCGCTCACATATAATAGAGATATGCAGGAGGATAAAGAGCCTGTTTTTGATACTGTTGATACTGTTAAGCTGACGATCAGTGCGATTATTCAGATGCTTCCAAAAATAAGATTTAATGAAAAGAGAATGAGGGAAACTGCTAATGCTTCATATTCGACAGCTACAGACATAGCAGAGTATCTTGTTAGAAAAGGCATTCCCTTTAGATTTGCGCACGAAATTACTGGCAATATCGTTAGATATTGTATAGATAAAAACAAGGGTCTCGAAGAACTATCTATTGACGAATACAAAAGTTTCTCTAATGTTATAGATAAAGAGATTTATGACATTATTAAAATACAACAGAGTGTTAATTCAAAGAAGTCCTTTGGTGGTACATCAATTGAATCAGTTAGAAAACAGATAGAAAATTTTAAAAGAATGATTAAGCCTTAAAATACAATCGTGCTTTGAAAAATAAGACTTAATCTGATAAAGCCTCTTTTACCGCCTTAGCAATTGTGAGTTTAGTAAATGGTTTCTGGACAAACGATGATGCGCCCTCACTCAGCAGTTTATCAATACCTGCAAATCCCTTTTCACTATAACCAGAACATATAATTACTTTAACATCCTCTTTGATGGTCTTTAATATTTGAAAGACCTCGCTACCGCTCATTTTTGGCATTATCATGTCTAATATGACGAGAGATATAATATCTTTGTTTTCTCTAAATACTCTTATTCCAGAGTTCCCATCCTCAGCAACCAGAACATTATAACCAAGTGGCTCGAGTAAGTCTCTACCTAACTCTCTTATGTCAGGTTCATCGTCAATTATCAGGATGGTTTCGGAGCCTCTCAGATCTGGATAGCTCTCGGTTTCTAATTTCTCGGTAATTTTGCTTATAGGAAGATATATATTAAATCTCGTGCCCTTGCCTGGCTCACTGTAGAGATTTATATATCCACCATGATTGTTTATTATTGAATGCACTATGTACAAGCCAAGACCAGTGCCTTTACTAATATCTTTTGTTGTGAAAAATGGATCAAATATTCTTTTCTGGACCTCTTTGTCAATTCCCACACCAGTATCCGATATGCTTAACTTCACAAAGCCGCCTTTTTCTGATGTCAATCCATTTGCAGCTCCATTTTCTTTGCCCACAAGAGATGTCTCAATGGTAAGCCTGCCTCCCTCTGGCATTGCATCTCGTGCATTGACTGCAAGATTAATAATCACCTGATGCATCTGTGATGGGTCAGCCATTATCAAAGGAATATCTCCTGAAAGATTCAGGAAAATCTCGATATTTTTAGGGATGCTTCTTTGAATGAGTTCAACAGAGTTGATTACTACTTCATTTATATTAATAGGTCTTGCTTCAAGTTTTTCTTTTCGAGATACTGTAAGAATTTTTTTGGCAAGATCTGCCCCTTTTAAGGCGGCATCGTTAATTATCTTTGATGGCTTGTAGAATGGGTCTCCTTCTTTTGTAAGAGAGAGCATTATTTCTGAATAACCGAGTATTGCTGTTAGTATATTATTAAAGTCATGTGCAATCCCACCGGCAAGCGTGCCAATAGCCTCCATTTTCTGTGCCCTTAGCAACTGCTCGTATAATTTCTTTTCTGTTGTAATGTCTCTCTGAATAGCTGCGTAATTGATGTTTCCCTCATAGTAAATGGGAAATATTATCGCCGATGCATAGTATATTTCACCACTCTTTTTCTTATTAATAAATTCTCCCTTCCATATTTTCCCTGACTTTATTGTATCCCAGAGCTCCTTATAAAAAAGCTCATCATGCATGCCGCTCTTCAAGATATTAGTCTTTTTGCCTATTACCTCCTGAAGTTTATATTCGGTTACAGATTCGAATGCAGGATTGGCATACTCTATGTATCCATCTGCATCAGTAATTAAGATGACATCAAATGCCGAGTCTATCACATGCTTAAATCTCTTTAATTGCATTATGTTTTCGGATTTGCTAATCGCTAATGCAGTATCTGCCGATATCGCCTTAAGCAAGATTTCATCATCTTCTGTAAAGCCACCATCTTTATTGCCGAAATAAAGAGAACCAATAGGTTTTCCTTCGGAAGAAAATATAGGATATGCAAGGAGATTTTTTATTATTGGGTGACCGTCAGGGAATGAACCGCTGAAGGCTGGATGCTCTGACAGGTTGTTTATGCGAACAGGTGTAACAGAAAGCCTTATAAATTCTAAAAGCCCTTTCCCTTCCGGCATCGCTTCCCTCAGTTTAATGGTAGCACCTTTAGTAACAAGACTCTTAAACCTTCCCTGTTCATCATAAAGTGCTATAGCAGCGAGTTCCGAATTTATCAGCTGACTTGACTTGTCAATTATGAGATTAAGTATTCGATCAGGTGAGGTATCTTCATGCATTGATATTGCTATGCTATGCAGGGCCTGAAGCTGGATGGTCTTTCTATTCAGGCTTTCTAATGAATTATTTATTGCAGAGCCAAGTATATCAATTTCTGATATATCTGTATTTCTTATTTTCTTGTTGTCTTTAATGTCAGCGATTATCTGGCTGAATGGGCGTCTCAGGTTTTTATTTAAAATTAAATGCATACCAAAAAGGATTAATAAAAGACACAGGGCAGTTGCAGGTAATAAATAGACCACTTCGTTTTTATAAATCAAAATAGTCTCGGGTTTAGAAAATAAGACCACCTTCCAGTCCCATGGACTATAATCTATTGTCTTTCCAACGACATAATGAAAATCTTTCTCATAGCGAAAAAGTCCCTCTGTGGAAGATGCATAAGCCTTTAATTCATTAATTAAGGGTTCATCTTCAGCAAGAAAGATAATTTCTTTTTCAGGGGTTTTTATAAATCCACCGAGATTATTTGCAGATAAATATATACCGATGCTATCAATGACCTCTTTCTTTTTGGCATCCTCAACTGTCGGTGCGTCAAGGAGTCGGGCAGTCGTTAATTCAGTGAGTGCTATATCTAATATTTTATTAATTTCTGATGAGTGCATTTCGATAACAAAATTGCTGTAGTCCTCTGTTACCTTGTTTGATAGCTTATAGGCTGTAAATAACAAAAAGAGCATCAAGAAAGTGACAAGGGCAAATATTGGTAGGATAATTTTTATTTTAAGACTATTTCTATCTATCATTGTATCTCTTTAAAAAGCATGTGCAATTTCATAATCTCCTGAATATAAACCTTAGGTGGTTTTATGAAACCATATCGTATCTCTGGGTCCCAATGTCTTACAATATCTTTATCCTTATAATTATGTAAAGGTTTTAGTCTCAAAAGGGCATCTGTAAACTTTGATTTAATCTTAAGTTCTATATTTGGAGATGCACAGAAGGCATGGTGAGGAATTGGCTCAGAAATCTTTAGGGCTTTGAGCTTCATATTGCGTACCTTTTCAAATAATGCAGCCTTTGTAGCGCCAGCATCAACATCATTTTTCAAAACTGCATTTAAGATATTGTCGTGGTTTTTTAGAAAAATAGGTGTTATCATCTCGATTGTTATACCATCATCTCTGAGCATCTTTCGTGGAATTATGTGAGATGAAGTTGATGTTTTGTCACCGAATGCAAATTTTTTCCCCTTGATGTCTTTTATTGATTTTATATCTGGATTTCCTGTAAAGATAACTGATTGATAATAGGGTTTCCCATCAGGTCCAAGTGATACAGCCAGAGGTTGTATCTTACATTTCTCATAGGCTATTGCCAAAGGGTTTGGTCCAAGGTATGCAATGCTAATTTTATTGATACAAATGTCTTCAATAATGGTTTCATAATTGTTATATAATTTTAATTCCCAATGAATACCTGTTGTCTTCTTAAGGTAATCTATAAAATCGGCATAAAGATACCATATCTTCTCAATGGAGTGGTAAGGTAGAATGCCAATATATAAAGTATCCTTTTGGGCAAAGCAGGTTATCGAACTAAAAATTATAGCCGAAAATATAACAATTATGCTTAAAAACCTTTTCACCATGTTTTAAATTTTACAATAAGGCTTTTTAAATATCAATTAAATGTATGAGATAAGAACTTTTGCGACATTGTACCTTTTTATGAACTTTATAGTGTGCCCCCCGAATATCCAACCTGCGAGATTGGCTCTTATATATAACTTGACATCGTTAGCAGCATTTTATATAATGTGCATATGCACAAAATATAGAGGAGGTAAAATTATGAAGGTATGTTTTCCAGTGCAAAATAACGAAGGAATTGACAGCAAGGTTTACAGCCATTTCGGCTCTGCACCCATGTTCATCATTATGGACACAGAAACGGAATATATGTCGATAATTAGCAACAAAGACCAGCACCATGCCCATGGGGCATGCAACCCTATCAAGGCCCTTAACGGGCAAAAGATAGATGCAATAGTTGTTGGAGGCATCGGTGCGGGTGCATTAAGCAGACTCAATCAGGCAGGCATAAGGGTCTATCAGGCACAAGCACCAAGCGTAAAGAGTAATTTCGAGATGTTCAAGGAGCAGTCTCTTCCTGAATTTGCCCTTCAGCATTGCTGCGGCGGGCATTCTCATAGTGAAGGATGTTTTCATTAATAAAAAACAGACGGAGGTCAAGATGCAAAACCAGATAAGGGCATATAACTTTATCATCGGGATCCTTTTTAATCAGCAAAGTGACATGCTTTGCAGAGATTGTCTTTCCTTTGCAAAAAATACAGAAGATATTAAAAAAAGATTTATGGAGTTCGAAAAAGCCATTTATGAATCAAAAGAAGAACTTTCAAATAATACAGAAAAAGAATTCAAGCGATTATATGAATTGATTGCTTCAATCCAGGAACCCATCAATCCTGTAGGACAAAGGAAGGCTGGCAATTGTAATTTTCCACAAAAGGAATGTATGGTTCAAGAATCTATAAAAATTTTTGAAAAATTAATAACTCTATAGGAGGTTGCCAATGAATTGTGGCAATATTTATAAGACAGAGACATCAAAATCTATCAAACAGTTTATCAAAGACCTCGATATTGCAGCAAAGAAACGGGGTTTTATAATACACAACGAGGATAAAATGGAAATGGCTCACTCATTTGGAAAACACGGGGTTAAGGTTGCAGAGGGCTTTGACCTGCATATGATACAGATATGCAAGCCCGAAAAGGCAGCAAAAAGCCTTTCTAAAAATCTGGAAAGGGCGATATTAATGCCAAAGTTTATCATGACCTTCAGTAAAAATAACATGACTCAGATCAGATTTCTGTCGTACAGCAAGGATATGATAGCAAACCTCGTAAATGATCCTGAATTC
>FWPV01007625.1_pt1 | contig 19509 bp, 16 predicted proteins | sample 2228371 | NCBI WGS metagenome assembly FWPV01 (sample SAMEA103939776, study PRJEB20133) | metagenome
CGGCGTCACCGGCACCAACGGCAAGACCTCGGTGACCCACTTCATCGCCCAGGCCCTCGCCCTGGCGGGGCAGCCGTCCGGCCTCATCGGCACCCTTGGCATGGGGCCGTGGGATGCGCTGCGTCCGGCCACCCACACCACCCCGGATGTGCTCGCCGTGCACGCGGAGCTTGCGCGCCAGCGCGATGCGGGCGTGCGCTACGTGGCGATGGAGGTCTCCTCCCACGCCCTCGACCAAGGGCGCGTGGCCGGGGTGCGCTTCCGTGCCGCGGTGTTCACCAACCTGACCCACGACCACCTCGACTACCACGGCGATCTGCATGCCTATGCACGGGCCAAGTGCCGCCTGTTCGAGGAGCTGCAGCCGGAGGCCGCCATCCTGAACATGGACGATGCCCTCGGCCGCGAGCTGCTGGAAGGCCTGCAGGGGCGCATGCCGCTGTGGGCCTATGGCCTCGGGGCGCAGCCCTGGTCCGCCGGTGGCGCTTCGGTGGTCGAGGCCCGCGGCCTGCATCTGGATGCCGATGGCATCCGTATCGAGCTTGCCACCCCGCTGGGGCAGGGGGTGCTCACGAGCCCGCTCATGGGCGAGTTCAATGCCAGCAACCTGCTCGCCGCCCTCGCCACGCTGCTGGAGCTCGGCATGCCGCTGCCTGATGCCTTGGTCCATCTCGGTCGGGTTGCGGCACCGGCCGGGCGGATGGAGCGTTTCACGGCGCCGGGGCGTCCGCGGGTGGTGATCGACTACGCCCACACCCCGGATGCCCTCGACAAGGCCTTGCGCACCCTGCGTCGCCATGCCGCAGGGCGGCTCATCGTCGTGTTCGGCTGCGGCGGCGAGCGGGACGCGGCCAAGCGTCCGCGCATGGGCGCGGTCGCGGCCAGCCTCGCGGACCGCGTGGTACTCACCGACGACAACCCGCGCGGCGAGGATGGCGAGGCGATCATCCGCGCCATCCGCGCCGGCATGCCGGAGGGGGGCGATGTGGTCATCGAGCGCGACCGCCGCCGGGCGATCGCCCTCGCCGTGGCGGAGGCGGCGCCGGAAGACATCGTCCTTGTCGCCGGCAAGGGGCACGAGGACTACCAGGAGGTTGCCGGGGAACGCCGCCCCTTCAGCGATCGCGCCGTCGTGCTCGAACTTCTGGGGGAGGCCGCATGCTGAAGATGACCCTGGCCCAGATGGCCCGCGCCGTGGGTGGCACCCTGCATGGTCCGGCCGAGCTTACGGTCCGCGGCCTGTTCACCGATACCCGCAAGCCCGTGCCTGGGGCCTTGTTCGTCGCTTTGCGCGGCCCGCGCTTCGATGCGCACGAGTTCCTCGCCACGGCCGCCGAGGACGGCGCGGTGGCCGCGCTGGTCGAACGTCGCCAAGAGATCGACCTGCCGCAGATCGTGGTCGACGACACCCGCCTGGGGCTCGGGCGTCTGGCCGCCGCCTGGCGCGCCGCCTGGCCGGGCCGGCTGGCCGCCCTGACCGGCTCCAACGGCAAGACGACCACCAAGGAGATGCTCGCCGCCATCCTGCGCGAGCGCGGACCAACCCTGGCCACGCGCGGCAACCTGAACAACGACATCGGCGTCCCGCTGATGCTGGCGGAGCTCGATCCCGACCAGCCCTTTGCCGTGATTGAAATGGGCGCCAATCATCCCGGCGAGATCGCCTACCTCGCCCATCTTGCCCGCCCCGACGTGGCGCTGGTGACCAACACCGGCCGCGCGCATCTGGAGGGGTTCGGCGGGCCGGAGGGCGTCATTCGCGCCAAGGGCGAGATCTATGGCGGACTCCGCGAGGGTGGCGTCGCGCTGGTCAATGTCGACGACGCCGGCGCCGCCTACTGGCAGGCGCTGAACAAGGACCGGGCCATGCTCACCTTCGGCATGGCCCGTCCGGCCGACATCCAGGGACGCTGGCAGGCCTGCCCGGCGGGCGGGCTGCTGGTGCTGCAAACCTCGGCTGACAAGGTGACCATCGAGCTGAACGTGGCCGGCGAGCACAACGCCCGCAACGCCCTGGCCGCCGCCAGTGCGGCCATCGCGCTCGGTTTTGAGCTGGCCGAGATCAAGGCCGGCCTGGAGTCCTTTGGCGGCGTGCCGGGGCGCCTGCAGCGCAAGCGCGGCCCGGAAGACAGCGTGCTGTGGGACGACACCTACAATGCCAACCCGGATTCGCTGCGCGCCGGCATCGAGGCCGTGCGCGGGCAGGGCGGGGAGACCTGGCTGGTGCTGGGCGACATGGGCGAGCTCGGACCGGACAGCCGTGTGCTGCATGCCGAGTCCGGCCTGCTTGCGCGCAAGCTTGGCGTGACCCGTCTGTTTGCCGTCGGGCCGCTCGCCCTGCACGCCGCCGAGGCCTTCGGCCCCGGCGCGCAACATTTCCCCGATATCGAAACCCTGGTCGCCGCCCTTGACGAGGCGCTGCGGCCCGGTGTCCACGTCTTGATCAAGGGGTCGCGTTCTTCACGCATGGAGCGCGTGACGCAGGCCCTGGAGGAGCATCCATGCTGACCGCGCTGTTCGAGGCGCTGAGCCACTATTACAGCGGCTTCAATGTCTTCCAGTACATCACCCTGCGCGCCATTCTGGGGGTGCTGACCGCGCTGGCGATCGCCCTGCTGGTCGGGCCGTGGATGATCCGCAAACTCGCGGAACTCAAGTTCGGCCAGCAGGTGCGTACCGACGGCCCGCAGACCCACCTGTCCAAGTCCGGCACGCCGACCATGGGCGGGGCGTTGATCCTGGTGGCGATCGCGACCTCCACCCTGCTGTGGGGCAACCTTGCCAACCGTTACGTGTGGGTCGTGCTGCTGGTGACCCTGGCCTTCGGCGTGGTCGGCTGGATGGATGACTGGCTCAAGATCAGCAGGAAGAACAGCAAGGGGCTACCGGCGCGCTGGAAGTATTTCTGGCAGTCGGTGATCGGCCTGGCCGCGGCCATCGTCCTGTATGCCAGCGCGCAGACCCCGGCCGAGACCAGCCTGCTCATCCCGATGCTCAAGGATGTGCTGATCCCGCTCGGCTTCGGCTACGTCGTGCTGACCTATTTCGTCATTGTCGGCACCAGCAATGCGGTTAACCTCACCGATGGCCTGGACGGCCTGGCCATCCTGCCGACCGTGCTGGTCGCGGGCGCCCTGGCGGTGTTCGCCTATCTGACCGGCAACATCAAGTTCGCCGAGTACCTCGGCATTCCCTATGTCGCCGGGGTGGGGGAGCTGGTGGTGTTTCTTGCCGCCATGGTCGGCGCGGGCCTCGGCTTCCTCTGGTTCAACACTTATCCGGCCCAGGTGTTCATGGGCGATGTCGGCGCGCTGGCCTTGGGGGCGGCGCTCGGCACCGTGGCCGTGATGGTGCGCCAGGAGATCGTGCTGTTCATCATGGGCGGCATCTTCGTGCTGGAGACCGTGTCGGTGATGCTGCAGGTGGCCTCGTTCAAGCTGACCGGCAAGCGCATCTTCCGCATGGCGCCCATCCATCACCACTTTGAGCTCAAGGGCTGGCCCGAGCCCAAGGTGATCGTGCGCTTCTGGATCATCACCGTGATCCTGGTGCTGATCGGCCTGGCCACCCTGAAGGTGCGCTGAAGATGGTATCCGCAGCGGACATCCTGATCGTCGGCCTCGGCAAGACCGGGCTCTCGGTGGCGCGCTTCCTTGCGCGCCGGGGGTTGGTCTTCGCCGTGGCCGACAGCCGCATGGAGCCGCCGGGCCTGGCGGAACTGCGCGCCGAATGTCCGCAGGCCGCCGTCCACCTCGGCCCGTTCGAGGCGGAGCTGTTCAGGGGCTTCCGCACCCTGGTGGTCAGCCCGGGCATCGCGGTGGCCGAGCCGGCCATCCGGGCCGCGGCGGCTGCAGGCGCGGAGATCATCGGCGACATCGAACTGTTTGCTCGTCACGTCAGGGCCCCGGTCATCGCCATCACCGGCTCGAACGGCAAGAGCACCGTGACCACCTTGGTCGGCGAGCTGCTGGCCGCCGCCGGCCGCAAGGTTCGGGTCGGCGGTAACCTCGGCACGCCGGCGCTCGACCTGCTGGCCGGTTCCAACGATGCGGAGATCTACGTCCTCGAGCTTTCCAGCTTCCAACTGGAGACGACATCCAGCCTCAAGGCTGCAGCGGCTGTCGTGCTCAATGTGAGCGAGGATCACATGGACCGCTACCCGGACCTCGCCGCCTACGCCGAGGCCAAGGGGCGGGTGTATCAGGGGGCGGCGGTAGCGGTGGTCAACCGGGACGACGACTGGAGCCTGCGTCTTGCGCGTGCATCCGAACCGGCCCGCACCGTCAGCTTTGGCCTTGATGCCCCGGCGGCGGGGCAATGGGGCATGGTCGAACGCGATGGCCAGACCTGGCTCGCCCAGGGCGACCGGCCGCTGGTGTGCGAGCGCGAACTGACCCTGCGCGGCCGGCACAATATGGCCAACGCCCTGGCCGCCCTGGCCCTGGTCGAGGCGGTGGGCGTGGATTCTGCTGCCGTGCTCGATGCCCTGCGCCGCTTCGCCGGTCTGCCGCACCGCAGCCAGTTCGTCGGCCACTTCCACGGTCTCGACTGGGTCAACGACTCGAAGGGCACCAACGTCGGCGCCACCGCGGCCGCGCTGGCCGGGCAGACCGCGCCGGTGGTGCTGATCGCCGGCGGACTCGGCAAGGGCCAGGACTTTGCCGTGCTGCGCCCGCTGCTCGCTGAGAAGGCCCGCGGGGTGGTGTTGATCGGCCAGGACGCCGATCTGATCGCGCAGGCCTGGGCGGGTGCGGCGCCCATCGTCCGGGCGGCGGACATGGGCGAGGCGGTCTCGATGGCGGCGGAGCTTGGCCGGCCGGGCGATGTCGTGTTGCTCTCGCCTGCCTGCGCGAGCTTCGACATGTTCAAGGGATACGATCATCGGGGCGAGGTGTTCGCCGCCGAGGTTCGCCGGAGGTTCGCGGTATGATGACGCCGGACGCGGGTTCCAGCCTGGCCAGCCGCATCGATCCGCGCAAGGCCATGGATGCGGCCAGCCTCGCCCGCCGCGGCGAGGGCACGCGCATCGACGGCCTGCTGCTGGTGGCCGCGCTCGGGCTCTTGAGCGTGGGCCTGGTGATGGTGACCTCCGCCTCGGTGGCCCTGTCCGACAAGATCGGCTCGCCCTACCACTATGCCCTCCGCCAGGCCCTGTTCGCGGCGGCGGGGCTCGTGGTGGGCATGTACACCCTGTGGCGGGTGGACCTCGCCTTTCTCGAGCGGCATCGCTACCTGTGGCTGCTGCTGGCGTGGCTGGTGCTGGTCGCGGTGCTGCTGCCGGGCATCGGCCACGTGGTCAACGGCTCGCGCCGCTGGATCGGCTTCGGTCCCATCAACCTGCAGGCCTCGGAGCCGGCCCGCCTGCTGCTGATCTTTTATCTCTCCGCTTATCTTGCGGCCAAGCGCGAGCTGGTGAGCACCACCCTCAAGGGCTTCGGCATGCCGATCATTGCGCTGGTGGTGGCCGCCGGCCTGCTGATGCTGGAGCCGGACCTTGGCGCCACGGTGGTGCTGATGGCCACCGGCCTGACCATGCTGTTCCTCGCGGGCGGCCAGCTGCGCTGGATGATCCTGCTGATCCTTGGCGGCATCGGCCTGCTCTACCTCGCGGTGGTCCTCGAACCCTACCGCATGCGGCGCCTTACTGGCTTCGCCGATCCCTGGGCCGATCCGCTCGACACCGGCTTCCAGCTGTCCATGGCGCTGATCGCCATCGGCCGCGGCGGCTGGACCGGGGTGGGCCTGGGGGAGAGCGTGCAGAAGCTGTTCTACCTGCCCGAGGCGCACACCGACTTCATCTTCTCGGTGCTGGCCGAGGAACTGGGGCTGCCGGGGATGGTGGGACTGATCCTGCTGTACGGCCTGTTCCTTACGCGCGGCTTCGCCATCGGCCGGCTGGCCGAACAGGTGGGGCTGCCGTTCGGGGCCTTCATGGCCTACGGCATCAGCACCTGGATCGGGCTGCAGGCCTTCATCAACATGGGCGTGAACATGGGCCTGTTGCCGACCAAGGGCCTGACCTTGCCATTTCTCAGCTATGGCGGCAGCTCGCTGGTCATGATGTGCGTCGCCACGGCCTTGCTGCTGCGGGTCTACCACGAGGCGACCGACCCGGTGCGACTGGCCGCCGTCCAAGGCCGGGGGGCGCAGAGTCAGGCCGAGGGACGCAAGCATGGCGTGCCCCCGGCGCGGAGGGCCTCGGCATGAGCCAGCCGGTGATGATCATGGCCGGAGGCACCGGCGGTCACATCCTGCCGGCCCTGGCGGTCGCGCGGCTTCTCCGCGAGCGGGGCATCCCGGTGCTCTGGCTGGGCAGCCGGGGCGGTATGGAGGCGCGGATGGCGCCCGAATCGGGGTTCGAGCTCGCTGAGGTCGAGATCGGCGGCGTGCGCGGCAAGGGCTGGGGCACGCGCCTGGCCGCGCCATGGCGCCTGCTCAAGGCCGTGCTGCAGGCCATGACGATCATGCGCGCCCATCGTCCACGGCTGGTGCTGGGCTTCGGCGGCTTCGTCGCCGGTCCCGGCGGCCTTGCGGCGCGCGCGCTCGGCATCCCGCTGGTGATCCACGAGCAGAACGCCATTGCCGGGCTGACCAACCGCGTGCTCGCCCGGCTGGCCAACCGGGTGCTGGCAGGCTATCCCGGCGCGTTTGCCCAAGGTGCCGAGGTCATCGGCAACCCCGTGCGCCCGGACATTGCCGCCCTGCCGCCGCCGGACGAGCGCATGGCCGGGCGGCAGGGCCCGCTGCGCCTGTTGGTGGTGGGGGGAAGCCTTGGGGCACGCGCCCTGAACGAGACCGTGCCGCAGGCCCTCGCCTTGCTCGCCCCAAGCGAACGCCCCGAGGTCTGGCACCAGGCGGGCGGCAAGATGGTCGACGAGGCCTATGCCGCCTATGGGCGGGCGGGCGTGGCTGCCCGCGTCGAGCCCTTCATCGCCGACATGGCCGCGGCCTACGCCTGGGCGGACCTGGTGCTCTGCCGTGCCGGGGCCTTGACCGTGGCCGAGCTGGCCGCGGCGGGGGTGGGCAGCATCCTGGTGCCCTTCCCGCATGCGGTGGATGACCACCAGACCCACAATGCCGCCGTGCTGGCCGATGCCGGCGCCGCCGAACTGATTCAACAACACGAACTGACCGCCGGGCGGCTGGCCGAGCGGCTGCGCGCCTTGGGTAAGGATCGCGCACGGCTCGTGGAGATGGCCCGCCGCGCACGCGCCCAGGCCCGCCCGGACGCCGCCGAGCGCGTGCTCGATCTGTGCGCGCCCTGGCTGGAGGACAACAACGCATGACCCCGCTTTTGACCCACAAACCGTCCATGCGCCGCGTGCGCCGCATCCACTTCGTCGGCATCGGCGGCGTGGGCATGAGCGGTATCGCCGAGGTGCTGCTCAACCTCGGCTACATGGTCAGCGGCAGCGACGTGGCCGAGAGTGCCTCCATCCGCCGCCTGCGCGAGCGCGGGGCAAAGGTGTGGATCGGCCACGACGCCGAGCTGGTGCATGGGGCCGACGTGGTGGTCACCTCCACCGCGGTGCGCAGCGACAACCCGGAAGTGGCCGAGGCCCATGCCCAGCGCATCCCGGTCATCCGCCGCGCCGAGATGCTGGCCGAGCTGATGCGCTTCCGCTACGGCATTGCGGTGGCCGGCACGCACGGCAAGACCACCACCACCAGCCTGGTCGCCTCGCTGCTGGCCGAGGGGGGGCTCGACCCCACCTACGTCATCGGCGGACGCCTCAACAGCAGCAACAGCCATGCGCGCCTGGGCAGCGGTCACTACCTGGTGGCCGAGGCGGATGAGAGCGACGCCTCCTTCCTGCACCTGCAGCCGATGATCGCCATCGTCACCAACATCGATGCGGATCACCTGGAGACCTACGGCGGCGACTTCGAGCGCCTGAAGGACACCTTCGTCGAGTTCCTCCACAACCTGCCGTTCTACGGCATGGCGGTGATGTGCGGCGATGACCCGGTGGTGCGGGAACTGCTGCCCCGCGCCGCCCGCCCGGTGGTGACCTACGGCTTCGGCGAGGACAACGACGCCCGCGCCGTCGATGTGCAGGCTGACGGATGCGGGATGCGCTTCACCGTCATGCTGCCGGGCGTCGAGCCCTTCGAGGCACGCCTCAACCAGCCGGGCCGGCACAACGTGCTCAACGCCCTCGCGGCCATGGTGGTGGCGCATGAGCTCGGGGTCGACATCCCGGTCATGCAGCGCGCCCTGGCCGGCTTCCAGGGCATCGGCCGCCGCCAGCAGTCCTACGGCACCGCCTGGCTGGATGGCCGCCGCATCGAACTGATTGACGATTACGGCCACCACCCGCGCGAGATCGCCGCCACCCTGGAGGCGGTGCGCGGGGCCTGGCCCGGCCGCCGCCTGGTGCTGGCCTTCCAGCCGCACCGCTACACCCGCACCCGCGATCTGCTCGATGACTTCGCCACCGTGCTGTCCGAGCCCGACGTGCTGCTCTTGACCGAGGTCTACGCCGCCGGCGAGGCGCCGATTCCCAATGCCGACGGCCGTGCCCTGGCGCGTGCGGTGCGTGCGCGCGGACGGCTGGAGCCGGTGTTCGTGGACAAGGTGGAGGAGATGCCGGAGATCCTCGCGGGCTTGCTGCACGACGGCGACGTCCTGCTGGTGATGGGCGCGGGCAACATCGGCCAGCTGGCCCCGCGCCTGGCGGATTTGTGGAAGGAGGAGAAGTGATGATGGGCGATCCGAAACAGTTCGGTCGCGTGGCCGTGCTGTACGGCGGCTGGTCCGCCGAGCGCGAGGTCTCCCTCAAGAGCGGGCGCGCCGTGCTGGAGGCCCTGCAGGCGCGCGGTGTGGATGCACACGGCATCGACGCCGGGCGGGATGTGGTCGAACAGCTCAAGGCGGGCGCCTTCGAGCGTGCCTTCATCGTCATGCACGGCCGCGGCGGCGAGGATGGCGTGATCCAGGGGGCGCTGGAGCTGCTCGGCCTGCCCTACACCGGCAGCAAGGTGCTAGCCTCCGCGCTCGGCATGGACAAGCTGCGCACCAAGCAGCTGTGGCTCGGAGCAGGGCTGCCCACCCCGGCCTTCCGTGTGCTGGAAAGCATGGCCGATGCCGAGGCGGCGGCGCGGGAGCTGGCCCTGCCGCTGATGGTCAAGCCCGCCCTTGAGGGATCGAGCATCGGCATGAGCAAGGTCCGGACGGCCGCCGACCTGCCGGCCGCATTCGCCAAGGCCGCCGGTTTTGGCCCGGTGCTGGCGGAACAGTTCATCGAGGGCGGCGAATACACCGTCGCCATCCTCGGCGACCGGGCCCTGCCGCCGATCAGGCTGGAGACCAGTCACGACTTCTACGACTTCGACGCCAAATACATCGCCAACGACACCCGCTACCACTGCCCCTGCGGCCTGCCGCCTGAGGCGGAGGCGGAACTCAAGTCCCTCGCCCTGGCGGCCTTCCGCACGATCGGGGCGAGCGGCTGGGGCCGGGTGGACGTGATGCGTGATGGCGCCGGCCGTTTCTGGCTGCTGGAGATCAATACCGTGCCGGGCATGACCGACCACAGCCTGGTGCCGATGGCGGCGCGGGCGGACGGGATGGACTTCGGGGATCTGGTGCTGGCCATCCTCGCCACCACCCTCGGGCAGGAGGCCGCAGGCTGATGGCAGGCCTGGCCGCCGCCCGCCCCGTGACCCAGGCCACGCCGAGGCGTCGCCTGCCGTGGGGGCAGATCGGCCGGCATACCCTGCACCTCGTGGTGCTGGGGGGGATGGTGGCGCTGCTGGCCTGGGGCTGGCGCACGCTGCACGACCCGTGGACCTTTCCGATCCGGGTGGTGAAGGTGGACGGCGAACTCAAGCGCCTGCCGCCCGTGGCGGTGCAGTCGGCGGTCGACAACCACCTCAACGGGATGAGTTTCTTCGGCGTGGACCTCGACGGTGTGCTGGAGGGGCTGGGGGGGCTGGCCTGGGTACGCGAGGCGCGCGTGCGCCGCGAGTGGCCGGACACCCTGCACCTGTGGGTCGAGGAGCACACCCCACTGGCGTTGTGGCGCGGCGATGCGGTGTTGACCGCCGATGGCACGCTGATCTATCCGGACATGGGCGGCGAACTTTCCGGTCTGCCTGCCCTGAGTGGTCCGGATGGGCGCGAACAGCGTCTGTGGGAGCGCTTCAAGGACTTACGCCAGCAGCTTGAGGCGGTCGGCCTCAAGCCGCAGGCCCTGCGCGAGGATCAGCGCGGCTCGCTGACCGTGGTGCTGGACAACGGCACGGCGATCCGCATGGGACGGATGGATACCGAGGCGCGCCTGCGCCGCTTCCTCGACGTGTTCGACAAGACCCTCGCTGGCCGCATCGACGAGGTGGCGGAGGTCGATCTGCGCTATGCGCATGGATTCAGTGTCCGCTGGAAGGCAGCTTCCGGCGGTTAGGTTCAACGAGCAAGGGCGTTTTTGCATGTCCAAGAAAACCGACAAGAACCTCGTGGTGGGGCTCGATATCGGCACTTCCAAGGTGGTTGCCATCGTCGGAGAGGTGGGGAGCGACGGCGCGATCGAGGTCATCGGCCTCGGCCAGAGCGCCTCGCGCGGGCTCAAGCGCGGGGTGGTGGTGGACATCGAGTCCACCGTGCAGTCCATCCAGCGCGCGGTGAGCGAGGCGGAGCTGATGGCCGACTGCCAGATCCACGCGGTGCGCGCGGGGATTGCCGGAAGCCACGTGCAGAGCCGCAACTCGCACGGCATCGTGGCGATCAAGGAGCAGGAGGTCACCCAGGACGATGTGGACCGTGCCATCGACGCGGCACGCGCCATCGCGCTGCCTGCTGACCAGCAGATCATCCACGTGCTGCCGCAGGAGTTCATCATCGACGGCCAGGAGGGCATCCGCCAGCCGATCGGCATGTCCGGCGTGCGCCTGGAGGTGAAGGTGCACCTGGTCACCGGGGCGGTCAGCGCGGCGCAGAACATCAGCAAGTGCATCGAGCGCTGCGGCCTGCGGGTGGACGAGATGATTCTCGAGCAGCTCGCCAGCGCCGAGGCGGTGCTGCATGACGACGAGCGCCAGCTGGGCGTGTGCCTGGTGGACATCGGCGGCGGCACGACCGACATGGCGGTGTTTCTCGACGGAGCCATCCGCCATACCGCGGTGATCCCGATCGCCGGCGACCAAGTCACCAACGACATCGCCGTGGGTCTGCGCACGCCGACCCAGTTCGCCGAGAAGATCAAGCTTGAGCACGCCGCCCTGGGGCACGACCCGTCCGGCAGCGAGTTCATCGAGGTGCCGAGCGTGGGCGACCGCCCGGCGCGGCGCCTCTCGCGCAACAGCCTGGGCGAGATCGTCGAGGCGCGCTACGAGGAGATCCTCATGCACGTGCGCGAGGAGCTCCGCCGCAGCGGCTTCGAGGAGCGCGTCACCGCGGGCGTGGTGCTCACCGGTGGCTGTGCGCTGATGGATGGGGCGGTGGAATTGGCCGAGGAGATCCTGCACATGCCGGTTCGCCTTGGTATTCCGCAGCGGGTGTCGGGCATGAAGGACGTGGCGCGCAATCCGATGCATGCCACGGGGGTGGGGCTGCTGCTGTTCGGGCAGGGGGGTGTGCGCGCTCCTGCCGGGAAGCGCCAGCCAGCTTCAGGCGCCTCCACGTGGGAGCGCATGAAGAGCTGGTTCCAGGGCAATTTCTGACAACGGTTTCTGGTTTGGTTTTTTTGACCTTCGGGGCAGAGAAGAGGGGGAAGTGGAGATGAATATGTTTGAACTGGTCGATTCGTATTCCGACAACGCCAACATCAAGGTGGTCGGCGTCGGCGGTGGCGGTGGCAACGCCGTGGCGCACATGCTGCAGACCGCCATCGAGGGCGTGGATTTCATCTGCGCCAACACCGACGTGCAGGCGCTGAAGAAGTCGCAGGCGCGCGTGCAGCTGCAGATCGGCGCCAACATCACCAAAGGCCTGGGCGCGGGCGCCAACCCGGAGCTCGGCCGTCAGGCCGCGCTGGAGGACCGTGACCGCATTCAGGAGGTGCTGTCCGGCGCCGACATGGTGTTCATCACCACCGGCATGGGCGGCGGCACCGGCACCGGCGCCGCCCCGGTGATCGCCCAGATCGCCAAGGACATGGGCATCCTGACCGTCGCCGTGGTCACCAAGCCCTTCCCGTTCGAGGGCAAGCGCCGCATGGAGCAGGCGATGAACGGCATCCGCGAGCTGGAAAAGCAGGTGGATTCGCTGATCGTCATCCCGAACGAGAAGCTGCTCGCCGTGATGGGCAAGTCGGCCTCCCTCATGGATGCCTTCAACGCCGCCAATGACGTGCTGTTCTCGGCCGTGCAGGGCATCTCCGAGCTGATCACCCGTCCGGGCCTGATCAACGTCGACTTCGCCGACGTGCGTACCGTGATGGAAAGCATGGGCACCGCGATGATGGGCAGTGGCGTCGCGTCCGGCGAGAACCGTGCCCGCGAGGCCGCCGAGGCCGCCATCCACAGTCCGTTCCTGGAGGACATCGAGCTGATGGGCGCGCGCGGCATCCTGGTCAACGTCACCGCCGGCCCGGATCTCACCATCGGCGACTACAACGAGATTGGCGAGATCATTCGCGAGATGGCCGCCGAGGAGGCCAACGTCAAGATTGGCACCGCGATCGACATGGACATGGCTGGCGAGATCCGCGTCACCGTGGTCGCCACCGGCCTCAACGCCAAGCAGGCGGCCCAGGGCGAGCGTCCGCGCGTGGTGGTCAACAACGAGGGCCGCGCCTCGTTGCGCGCCGAGCCGGTCGTCGCCCCGATGGTGGGCAACACCGCGCTGAACCTGGACCTGGTCGACATTCCGGCCTTCCTGCGCCGCCAGGCCGACTGATCCAGTCTTCAGCCGGCACATCCTCAAGGGGCCTTCGGGCCCCTTTGTTTTTTTGGAGTGTGGAGGGAGCCTCCTCAAAGCCCGTCGAAGCGCATCGACAGGTCAATGGCCTGGATGTCCTTGGTCAGGCTGCCGATGGAGATGAAGTCCACCCCGGTCTCGGCGATGGCGCGCACGTTCTCCAGGCTCACCCCGCCCGAGGCCTCCAGCTCGGCGCGGCCGGCGGTCAGGCTGACTGCCGCGCGCAGCAGGTCGAGGTCGAAATTGTCGAGCAGGATGCGCGGCACTCCGGCCATCAGCGCCTCCTCCAGCTGCGCCAGATTCTCCACTTCCACCTCGATCGGCACGCCCGGACTCTGGTGGCGGGCGTGGACCACGGCGGGGGTGATGCCGCCGGCCGCGGCGATGTGGTTCTCCTTGATCAGGATGGCGTCAAAAAGCCCCATGCGGTGGTTCCAGCCGCCGCCGCAGGTGACCGCGTACTTCTGCGCCTGCCTAAGGCCGGGCAGGGTCTTGCGCGTGTCGAGGATGCGCGTGCGGGTGCCATGCACGGCACGGACGAACTTGTGCGTGCGGGTGGCGGTGGCGGACAGGGTCTGCACGAAGTTCAGCGCCGCGCGCTCCCCGCTGAGGATGCCGCGCGCGGGGCCGTGCAGGGTGCAGAGCAGGGCGCCGGGGGCGAGGTGGTCGCCGTCCATCGCGGCCCAGCGTACCTCGATGCGCGGGTCGACCTGGCGGAACACCTCGTCGAACCAGGCCGTGCCGGCCAGGTGCATGTGCTCGCGGGTGATCACGCGCGCCTGGGCGAGCTTCCCTTCCGGCACCAGCTGGGCGGACAGGTCGCCGCTGCCGATGTCCTCCTCGAGCGCGCGGGTGACGTCCTGACGGATGATCTGGGCGGATGGCAGGTTCATGGCGGGTCTCCTTGGCTGTCGGGACAATGGTAGCGCCCGGGGGGCTGCGACCCTAGCCTGTCACGCAAATGTCACGCTATTGTCGTAAAAAGCAGCGCGCCATATGACATCGCTGTGAGGATCCCCATGTCCGGCAAGACCATCCTGATCGTTGAAGACGAGAAGCCCATCCGCGAGATGGTGAGCTTTGCCCTCGGCCGGGCGGGCTATAGCCTGGTGGAGGCCGGCGACATCGCCGAGGCCTTCGAGTGCCTGGCCCGCCAGGTGCCGGACCTGATCCTGCTCGACTGGATGTTGCCGGGCGCGAGCGGCCTGGAACTGGCTCGCCGGCTGAAGAAGGACGAGCTCACCCGCGACGTGCCGATCATCATGCTCACCGCGCGCGGCGAGGAGGAGGACAAGGTGACCGGCCTCGAGGCGGGTGCGGATGACTACATCACCAAGCCGTTCTCGCCGCGCGAGTTGCAGGCGCGGATCAAGGCCGTCCTTCGCCGCGCGACGCCGGAGGGCGAGGCCAGCGTGATCCGTGTCGATGGGCTGGAACTGGATACCGGGGGGCACCGGGTCACGGCCCAGGGGCAGTCGCTGGAGATGGGGCCGACCGAGTTCCGCCTGCTCGAGTTCTTCATGACCCACCCCGAGCGGGTCTACAGCCGCGGCCAGCTGCTCGACCGCGTGTGGGGGCGCAACAGCTTCGTTGAGGAGCGGACGGTGGACGTGCACATCCTGCGCCTGCGCAAGGCCCTCGCGCCGAGCGGGCATGACGCCATGATCCAGACCGTGCGCGGCGCGGGCTACCGCTTCTCCAGCCGCGTCTGATGCCAGGCGGATTGCGCGCGGAAATCCTCCTGGTCGGGGGCCTGGCCGCCCTGGGGCTCGCCCTCGGTCTGCTGGCGGGGCATGTGTGGGCGGGGCTGAGCCTGGGCCTGGCACTGGTCGTCATGCGCCTGTTGTGGGTGGTGGCGCGCCTGGCCCGCTGGCTGGAGCGGCCCGAGACTCCGCCCGGCCGCTATGCCGGTGGCTGGCTGGCGGACCTTGGCCAGCGCCTGCGCCGTGCTCGCGCCGCCCAGCGCCGGCGCGAGCGCCGCTGGTTGCGCCTGATCCGCGAATACCGCCGCGCTGCGGATGCCTTGCCGGATGCCGTGGTGGCCCTCGATGCGGACAACCGCATCCTCGGCTTCAATCCGCCCTCCCGCCAGCAGCTCGGCCTGCGCCAGCGCGACGTCGGCCTGCCCATCGATCACCTGATCCGCCAGCCGGCCTTCATTGACTACCTGCATAGCGAGGACTGGTTGCGTGATGTCGAGGTGCCGGCCAGCGACGATCCCGAGCGCGTCCTCAACATGCACATCTTCCCCTACGTGCAGGGGCGCCGGCTGCTGGTCGCGCGCGATGTGACCCGCCTGCAGCGCCTGCAGGCGATGCGGCAGGACTTTGTGGCCAACGTCTCGCACGAGCTGCGCACCCCCCTGACCGTGCTGGCGGGCTACATCGAGACCCTGCTCGACATGGAGGATGCGCTTCCCACCGATCTGCTGCGCATCCTTGAGCATATGCACCTGCAGTCCGAACGCATGCGGCGCATCGTCGAGGATCTGCTCCTGCTCTCGCGTCTGGAGACCACCTCGCCGAGCGAGGACCAGTTCGAGCCGGTCAACGTGCCGGCGATGCTCGAGACCATCGTCGGCGTGGCCGAACAGTTGAGCGCCGGCGAGAGGCACCTGCTGGTGCGCGAGATCTCGCCCAATCTGCGCATGCGCGGCATGCCGCGCGAACTCGACAGCCTGTTTTCCAACCTGGTGTTCAATGCGGTGAAATACACGCCGGCGGCCGGGGTGGTCACGGTCCGCTGGCTGGAGGATGCGCGTGGCCTGGTATTCGAGGTGCAGGACACGGGCATCGGCATCGCGCCTCAGCACATCCCGCGCCTGACCGAACGCTTCTATCGCGTCGACGTGGGCCGTTCCCGTGCGCGCGGCGGTACCGGCCTCGGCCTGGCGATCGTCAAGCACGTGCTGCTGCGTCACCAGGGGCGGCTGGAGATCGAGAGTGCGCTTGGCAAGGGCAGCGTGTTCCGCTGCATTTTCCCGGCCGCGCTGGCGAATTCCCGTCCCCTGTCATAAAACCTTCATGATTCCTTCATGGAATAGACACGCCTCGCCGCGAAGATGACCCTCGAGCTTATGCTTCCCAAGGCCATTTGATTGACCGGGCCGAGCCCGGGTCGAGCAGCCAACCGAACTGAGGAATAGACCATGACCATGTTTCGCATGACCCTGATTGCCGGCGCCATGCTGGCCGCCGGTGCCGTTCAGGCCGCCGAGGTGACCACCATCAACGGTGCGGGCGCGACCTTCCCGTACCCGATCTATGCCAAGTGGGCCGAGGCCTACAACAAGGAAACCGGCGTCAAGCTGAACTATCAGTCCATCGGTTCCGGTGGTGGCATCAAGCAGATCAAGGCCAAGACCGTCGATTTCGGCGCGACCGATGATCCGATGAAGGGCGAGGAGCTGGCTGAGATCGGTCTGGTGCAGTTCCCGGCCATCATGGGCGGCGTGGTGCCGGTCGTGAACGTGGTCGGCGTCGAGGCCGGCAAGCTCAAGCTGGACCAGGCCGTGCTGGCCGACATCTACTTGGGCAAGATCACCAAGTGGAATGACGAGAAGATCGCCGCTCTCAACCCGGGCATGAACCTGCCGGAGAAGCTGATCTCCGTGGTCCGCCGCTCCGATGGTTCCGGCACCACCGCCCTGTTCACCAACTACCTGGCCAAGATCAGCCCGGAGTGGAAGGAGAAGGTCGGCGCAGGCAAGGCCGTCAACTGGCCGGTCGGCATGGGCGGCAAGGGCAACGAGGGCGTGGCCTCCTATGTGAAGCAGATCGACGGCGCCATCGGCTATGTCGAGTACGCCTACGCCAAGCAGAACAAGCTGGCCTACGTTGCCCTGAAGAACAAGGAAGGCAACTACGTTCTGCCGGATGGCGACACCTTCGCCGCCGCCGCTGCCAACGCCGACTGGAAATCCGAGCCGGGCTACGGCGTGGTGCTGACCGACCAGGCCGGCGCGCAGGCATGGCCGATCACCGGCGCCAGCTTCATCCTGGTGTACAAGGAGCCGAAGAGCTGCGAGCAGACCGAGGCCGTGCTGAAGTTCTTCGACTATTCCTTCAAGAAAGGTTCCCAGGTTGCCCTGGACCTGGACTACGTGCCGATGCCGGCCAACGTCGTGCAGCAGATCGAGGCCACCTGGGCCGCAGAGATCAAGTGCCCGGGCGTTTCCGCCTACCAGAAGTAAGGATGATAGAATCCGCGTTCAGGGATGGACGCAGCAGGGGTCCAGGGAAGCCTGGGCCCCTCTTTATTTTGAGACCTGCGAGCCATGTCCAACTCCATCGAAAGCGTCATCAACGAGGCCGACATACCCATGCCCATGGAACGTTCCTCGCGCAAGTTCGCGCTAGGCGATCTCGCCTTCCGCTGGACCGCGCTGTCCTTCGCTTTCCTGGTGCTGCTGCTGCTCGCGGGCATCATCTTCATGCTGGTGCAGGGCGCCATGCCGGCCTTCCAGGAATTTGGCCTGGGCTTCCTGACCAATGAGACCTGGGACCCGGTCAAGGAAGAGTACGGTGCATGGGCGCCGATCATGGGTACCCTGATCGCCGCCCTGATCGCCATGGTCATCGGCCTGCCGCTGTCCTTCGGCATCGCCATCTTCATTACCGAGATGGCGCCGCAGTGGCTCAAGCGCCCGGTCGGCATGGCGATCGAGCTACTCGCGGCCGTGCCGTCGATCATCTACGGCATGTGGGGGCTGTTCTTCTTCGCTCCGTTCTTCGCCCAGCACATTCAGCCGGTCCTGGTCGCCACCCTCGGCAACGTGCCGCTGATCGGCGCACTGTTCCAGATGCCGCTGGTCGGTGGCGCCAGCGGAGTGAGTGTGCTCACCGCGGGCATCATCCTCGCCCTGATGATCGTGCCCTTCATGGCCTCGGTGATGCGCGACGTGTTCGACATCGTCCCGGGCGTGCTGAAGGAGTCGGCCTATGGCATCGGTGCCACCACCTGGGAGGTGGTGTGGAACGTCGTGCTGCCCTACACCAAGGCCGGTGTGGTCGGTGGCGTCATGCTCGGCCTGGGCCGGGCGTTGGGCGAGACCATGGCGGTCACCTTCGTGATCGGCAACGCCACCGTGCTGGCGACCAGCCTGCTGGAGCCGGGCAACACCATCGCCGCGAAGCTCGCCAACGAGTTCAACGAGGCCGACGGCCTGCAGATGGACTCCCTCATCGCGATGGGCCTGATCCTGTTCGTCATCACCTTCATCGTCCTGATGCTGTCCAAGCTGATGCTGATGCGCCTGGCGGCCACCCAGGAAGGGCGCAAGACCTGAGGAAGCCATGATGGAACTCTATACCCGCCGCCGCCTGATCAATCGCATCAACATGACCGCCTCGGTGCTGACCACCCTGGCGGGTCTGTTCTTCCTTGTCTGGATCCTGACCGTGCTGGTCATGAAGGGGGTCTCGGTGATCGACTGGGACCTGTTCACCCAGATGACGCCGCCCCCCGGCAGCGAGGGGGGTATCGCCAACGCCCTGATCGGCAGCCTGATGCTGACCCTCGCGGCCGTGGTCATCGGCACGCCGATCGGCATCCTGGCCGGCACCTACCTGGCCGAGTACGGCAAGAGCGGCGCCTTCCCCGAGATCGTGCGCACCATCAATGACGTGCTGCTGTCCGCCCCCTCGATCATCATCGGGGTGTTCGTCTACGAGCTGATCGTGGTGCGCCAGGGGCACTATTCCGGCTGGGCCGGTTCGGTGGCGCTGGCGATCATCGTGATCCCGGTCGTGCTGCGCACCACCGAGAACATGCTCAAGCTGGTGCCGACCCAGATGCGCGAGGCCGCGGCCGCCCTCGGGGCGCCGCAGTGGATGGTCATCATGCAGGTGGTGTACAAGGCGGCGGTCGCTGGCATGGTGACCGGCATCATCCTCGCCACCGCGCGCATCACCGGCGAGACCGCGCCGCTGCTGTTCACCGCGCTGAACAACCAGTTCTGGACCCTGAACATGAACGAGCCGATCGCCAACCTGCCGGTGGTGATCTTCCAGTTCGCCATGAGCCCGTATGACGACTGGCGCGAACTCGCCTGGGCGGCCGCGCTGCTGATCACGGTGCTGGTCCTTGGCATGAACATCCTGGCGCGCAGCCTGCTGCGCGGCCACAAGTAATCCCAGCTAACGGAGAACCCGAGCATGAGCACCACGGCGACATCGCAGGGCAGCGGCGTGAACTTCAACATGTCCGCGGCTGTCGGCGCCAGCATGCATCATGGCCATGCCCTGACCGCGAAGGTCGACGGCATCCGTCACGTCGAGCATCCCAAGCTCGCGCTGCGCAACCTGAACTTCTTCTACGGCAAGTTCCAGGGGCTGCACGGCATCAGCATGAACGTGCCGGATCGCCAGGTCACCGCCCTGATCGGCCCGTCCGGCTGCGGCAAGTCCACCCTGCTGCGCACCATGAACCGCATCTATGACCTCTACCCCGGCCAGCGCGCCGAGGGCGAGATCATCATGGATGGCAGGAACCTGCTCGAGAAGGGTGTGGACGTGAACCTGCTGCGCGCCAAGGTCGGCATGGTGTTCCAGAAGCCGACCCCGTTCCCGATGTCGATCTACGACAACGTGGCCTTCGGCGTGAAGCTGTACGAGAAGATGTCCAAGTCGGAGATGGATGACCGCGTCGAG
>FWPV01007627.1_pt1 | contig 19506 bp, 13 predicted proteins | sample 2228371 | NCBI WGS metagenome assembly FWPV01 (sample SAMEA103939776, study PRJEB20133) | metagenome
CGCCAGGGCGCGGACGCGGCGCCGGTTATCGTCGCCTCGGTACGGGCCTTGCAGTCCAAGACGCTCCCCCCGCGGGAGTTCCGCGCCCACGACCGTATTCTCCGCGCGGGCCAGCGCATGTCTCCCACATCGCTCGCCCGATTCCTCGTGGAAGCGGGCTACGAGTCGGCGCTGGTGGTGGATACGCCGGGCACCTTCGGCGTGCGCGGGGGTATCGTGGACGTGTTCCCGCCACAGGCCGCGTACCCGGTGCGGCTGGAATTCTGGGGCGATGAGATTGACTCCCTGCGCCTGTACGACCCCGCGACTCAGCGTTCGCTGGAGCGTGTGGAGCACGTGCGCGTGATTCCGGCGAGCGAGGTCCTGCCCGAACCGGCGCGCCTGGCTCCCGCGCGCCTGGCGTGGGATTTCTCCAACTGCCACGGGGCGGCGCTGGAAGAAATCCAGACCGAATTGGCCCGCCTGGCCGAAGGCGCGCGGTTCCGGGGGATAGAGTTCTACCTGCCGTTTGCGTACTCGTCGCCCGCCGGCCTGTTCCACTACCTCCCGCCCGAAGCCCTGATCATGGCCGAGGACTGGCAGGAAGTGGAAGCGGCGGCGGTGGAGGGCGAAGAACAGGCCGAGGCCCTGCGGGAGCAGTTGGAGGCGGGCGGCGACCTGCCCGGCGGCGTGGCGCGGCCCTACTTCACCTGGGCCGAGATCCAGGCGCAGGCCGCCGGGTTCGTGCGCGTGGGGCTGGGCTGGCCGCCCGGCGATGCCGACGAGCCGCACGCCGTGGGCGCGCTTTTCGGGCCGGCGGCGCACTACGGCGGGCAACTCCGCACGGCGCTGGACGGCGTGGCCGAAGCGGCGGGCGAGGGGTGTCGGGTCGTGGTGGTGTCGCGGCAGGCGCACCGCCTGTCGTCGCTGTTGGAGCCGTACCGAGTGGACGCGGCCCTGCGCGACGACGTGCCCGCTCCGCCCGAAGCGGCCGTTACGGTGGTGCAGGGGACGCTGGAAGCGGGCTGGGCGCTCCGCCCGTTCCCCGACGGGCCTGCTGAGGCGCTCCTGCTGACTGACACGGAACTGTTCGGCTGGGCCAAGCCAGAGCCGCGTCGTCCTCGCCCGCGCCGCGCTCCGAGCCCCGAAGCCTTCTTCGCCGACGTGAAGCCCGGCGATTACGTGGTGCACGTGGAGCAGGGCATCGGCGTCTTCCGCGGCCTGGTGCGCCTGACCGTGGACGGGGCCGAGCGCGAATACCTGCAGGTGGACTTCCAGGGGGCCGACAAACTGTACGTGCCCATTGACCAGGCCGACCGCCTGAGCCGATACGTGGGGGCCACGGACAAGCCGCCTCCGTTGAGCCGCCTGGGAACCGCCGACTGGACGCTGGTCAAGGCCAGGGCCAAGCGGGCCGTTACCCACATCGCCAAGGAGTTGCTGGAACTGTACTCGGCGCGGCAGGTGGTGCCCGGCCATGCCTTCTCGCCCGATACGCCGTGGCAGGCCGATCTGGAGGCGGCGTTCCCCTACGTGGAGACTGAAGACCAACTGAACGCGGTGCGCGCGGTCAAGGCCGACATGGAGCGGCCCTATCCCATGGATCGCCTTATCTGCGGCGATGTGGGCTACGGCAAGACCGAAGTGGCCCTGCGGGCGGCGTTCAAGGCCGTGATGGACGGCAAACAGGTGGCCGTGCTCGTTCCCACGACGGTGCTGGCGCAACAGCACTACGAGACCTTCCGCGAGCGGATGAGGCCGTTCCCCGTGGAGGTGGAAATGCTGTCGCGCTTCCGCAGTAAGCGGGAACAGGAGCGCGTTATAGAGCGGCTGGCGACCGGCCGCGTGGACATCGTCATCGGCACGCACCGCCTTCTGCAGAAGGACGTGCAGTTCAAGGACTTGGGCCTGCTCATCGTGGACGAGGAACAGCGTTTCGGCGTGGCGCACAAGGAGTGGCTGAAGCAGAAGCGGCGCGAGGTGGACGTGCTCACCCTCACCGCGACGCCCATCCCCCGCACGCTGTACATGTCGCTGACCGGCGCGCGCGACATGAGCACCATTGACACGCCGCCCGAAGACCGTCTGCCCATCAAGACCTACGTGGGCGAGTACGATGAGTCGCTCATCCGCCGCGCCATTCTGCGCGAATTGAACCGCGGCGGCCAGGTGTACTTCGTCCACAACCGCGTGCAGGGAATCCAGCAGGTGGCGCAGAGGTTGGCGCGTCTGGTGCCCGAAGCCACGTTCGGCGTGGGGCACGGCCAGATGGCCGAGGCGGACTTGGAGCGCGTGATGCTGGATTTCGCCGCCGGCAAGGTGGATGTCCTGGTATGCACGTCCATCATAGAGAGCGGGCTGGACATCCCGAATGCCAACACCATCATCATCAACCGCGCGGACACGTTCGGCCTGGCGCAGTTGTACCAGTTGCGCGGGCGTGTGGGCCGAAGCACCCAGCGGGCCTATGCGTACCTGCTGTACCCGCGCCACCAGCCGCTGAGCGGCATCGCGCGCAAGCGCCTGGACACTATCATGGAGGCCAGCGAGTTGGGCGCGGGGTTCCGCATCGCCATGCGCGACCTGGAGATTCGCGGCGCGGGTGAGTTGCTGGGGGCGCGCCAGCACGGGCACATCAGCGCCGTGGGGTTTGACCTGTACTGCCGCCTGCTGGCCCAGGCCGTGCGCGAACTGAAGGGCGAAAGCCCCCCGCGCGTGCTGGACGAGACGGCGCTCTACGTGAGGCCGCTCCAGTCGGCGACGCAGTTGAACCTGCCCATGCCGGCCTACCTGCCCGAATCGTACATTGCGGACGAGGCGATGCGGCTTCAGTTGTACCGCCGATTCGCGGGCGCGGGGCCGCTGGAGGATCTGGACCGCCTGGCGCAGGAGATGGAGGACCGCTTCGGCCCCATGCCACCGGAGGCGCGCAACCTGCTCTACCTGATGCGCGTCAAGGCGCTGGCGACGCGCTGTGATGTGCGCACCATCGGCCAGGAGTCCGAGCAGATCGTGGTGCGGGCGGGGTGGCTGTACGAGGCGCCGGAGGCGGAACTCCGTCGGCTTCTCCCGGCCAGGGCGCGGCTGGGGCGCGGGCAGGTGTGGATCGCGCTGGACGACGCCTGGCGGGAGACGCTGGAGCGGGCGCTGGTGGCGCTGAACGAGGTGTTCGCCGCCCTGCCGCGGTAAGCGGCGGGGGAGCACGTCCGGCGGGCCTCCCTGCATCTTTTCGCCGTGCGTTTCCCAGGTTTGCCCACGCCGTATGACGGTGTACCCGACCGCGATCCTCCACACAGACATTGACCAGGTGTGGCAACCGCTGTTGGAGCGCCGCGAGGCGCATTTCAATCCTTGCGCAAGGGTAACCGGACGGCGTTCAGGTTGTGGGGCCGCGCTACCCCACCCATCCCCACCCCGGCCGAGGCTAGGTGAGGTCAGGGCACCTACCTCTGCCCTGGCAATTCTCAACAAAGCCATATTGAAAACTGCAGATTGCCCGCTGCCCATTGACGTGTGAGCGAAACGCGCGTATAATCTGGCTAGGCGATGCTGCCATGCGCGAGGGAGAGGGGAACCGATGGGAAGGATCGTGCTCATCTCGGATGATTTGGAACTGGCCCGCGAGGTGTCCCAACGCCTGGAAGAGAAGGGCCATGTGGTCATCCCCTTGGAGTGCGTGGAGTCGCGGTTCTACCAGTTGGCGCAACTGCGACCCGACCTGCTGGTGGCCGACTTCGCCTCCATGTCCCGCGACGCATCCTCCGCCTTCCAGCGGGCGCTGGCGGCGCTGGACCTCAAATGCCCCGTGCTGGGCATTTTCGGTGCGCTGGACGTGGCGCGAAGCCTGCCCGCGCTGGTGGGCACCGCCGACACCCTTGCGGCCAAGCAGTCCTCCCGCAGGGGCAAACCTGTCGGCGGCGAGTACGGCTTCATGAGCCTGGACGTTCACCGCCGCGAGGTAACCATCCGCGGCATCAGCATTCCCCTCACGCCGACCGAAACCCACATCCTCTCCATCCTCGCGGCCAACGTGGGCAAGTACCTGAGCCCCCAGGCCATCGCCTCGGAAATCCAAGGGTACGAGGTGGACGAGCGCGAGGCGGGCGAGATGGTGCGCGTGCACATCCACAACCTGCGGCGCAAGTTCCAGAAGGCCGGCATCGGCCCGCCCTACATCATCAGTTCGCGCGGCAAGGGGTACCTGCTGGAGCGCCGCACGCGCCCGCGCGCCCTCCGATAGCCCCGCGCGCGGCGAGAGCCGTGTGCGCTTCCCCGTCCCTTTCGCACGGCGTGTCGGCTCCGCATGACGGAAGAAGCCGAGAATCCATGCCCCGCGCATTAAGAAATCTGAACGATTTTCCCACCTTCACCTTAAGACATCTTAACGCACATCTGCATTGGCGCATGTTATAATGAAACAGATTTACGCCACCCTCTCCTTGCCCGACACCCACGCCACCAATGCGTAACTAAGTATTGGCGAGGTTCCGACAAGGGCAAACCACGGGTGACCGTGGGACGCAAAGCTACGGGTCTTGTGGGCGCTCCCCAAGATCGCCGGGCCGCCGAAGAACCTCTGTTGTTTTGGTGATCGTGTCCGCCCCCCCAGAGAAGTTTGTTGATGTACGTGGAAACCAAGCGGAACCGCGACTTCGGCAGCCGACGCAGCGTGAACTGGGGATAGCAGAGACCAAAGGAGGTCGTCCAGAATGAAGGCCCGTACTGGTCAATTGTCCCGGCTACCCGTGTACCTTGTGCTCGTTCTTTGCCTGGCTTTTGCCGCCGTTGTCCCCACGGCTCAGCCTCTCTCCCGCCCGCTGCCCATTGATCCCGCGCTCCGTGCGCTGTTGGCGCAGGCCGAAGGCGATACCCGCATTTCCGTCATCGTCCAGAAGGCGACCCTCGGCGACGAGGCCGAGGCCCTGGTGCGAAGCCTCGGCGGAGAAGTCGTCCGCTCCTGGAGCATCATCCCGGCGTTCCTGGCCAACCTGTCCGCCGATGCCATTCACCGACTGGCCCGAAGCGGGCTGATTCGCTGGATCTCGTGGGACAGCCCCATGGTGAAGCAGGATAAGGGCGGGGCCGACGCCATCTCGCTCATCGGCGCGTACCTCAACGCCTACAACGCCACCATCGGCGCGACCACCGCATGGAACTACGGATACAAGGGCAAGGGCATCGCCGTCGCCGTGGTGGACAGCGGAATCACGCCCAAGACCGACTTCCTCGCGGGCACCTCAAGCCGCGACTCGTACAGCCGCGTGCGTGCGAACCTCACCTTCGCCGGCACGGCGCTGACGTACTCCAGCCGCGTCAACACCACCACATCCGACCTGTTCGGCCACGGCACGCATATCGCCGGCATCATCGGAAGCAACGGAGCCAGTTCCGGCGGCACGTTTCTGGGCGTGGCCCCCGAAGTCAACCTCATCAACCTGCGCGTCGCCGACTACAACGGCCGCGCCTTTGAGTCGGACATGGTGGACGCGCTCCAGTGGATTTACGATCACCACAAGGACTACAACATCCGCGTGGTGAACGTCTCCATGAACTCGGCCACGGCCCAGTCGTACCACACCAGCCCGCTGGACGCCGCGCTGGAGATCCTGTGGTTCAACGGCATCGTCGTCATCGTGTCGGCGGGGAACAACGGCGGCGCGTCCACGATGGGCACGGAGCCCGGCGTGCTGTATCCGCCCGCCAACGATCCCTTCGTCATCACGGTGGGCGCGTCCGACGACATGGGCACGCCCTACACGTGGGACGACATCCTGACCCCCTTCTCGGCCTACGGCATCACCGAGGACGGCTTCTGGAAGCCCGAACTGGTAGCGCCCGGTGCGCACATGATCAACCTGCTGGCCGGCCCGGACTGCGCCATTGCCGTCCAGCACCCCGAAGCCCTATACGGCGGCGCGTTCCTGCGCCTGTCGGGCACGTCCATGGCGGCGGCGGTCGCCAGCGGCGCGGTGGCACTTCTGCTCCAGGCCCGCCCCAACCTGAACCCCGACCAGGTCAAGTGGGCGCTGATGAATTCGGCCTCGCCTCTGGCGCATAAAGGTGCAGGGGCCGGCATCCTGAACGTGTGGGCAGCCATTAACCTCGGCAGGTATGGCACGGCCAACACCGGCACCACCGCCAGCAAACTCCTGTGGACCGGCTCTGACCCTGTCAATTGGGGCTCGGTCAACTGGGGCAGCGTGAACTGGGGGTCGGTGAACTGGGGTAGCGTCAATTGGGGTTCTGTCAACTGGGGTAGCGTGAACTGGGGGTCGGTGAACTGGGGTAGCGTCAATTGGGGTTCTGTCAACTGGGGTAGCGTGAACTGGGGCTACTAGCCGCCCCACGCGCCCACCCCCACCGTGAGCATTCGGAGGTAGAAACGCATGATTCAAGCAGGCAGACGAACGATCTGGCGACTGGCGCTCACGATTGCCATGCTGGCGGCCATGCTGGCTGTGTTCGTCCCGAGTCCTGCGTCTGCCCTGCCCCCCAGGCTTGACCCGGAACTCGCGGCGCTTGCGGCCCATCCGAGCGGCGGCATGACGCCGGTCATCGTGCGGGTGTACGGGGACACCGCGCCCCTCAAGGCCCTCGTGGAACAACTCGGCGGCCAACTTGGCGTGGATTTGGAGTTCATCCAGGCCTTTGCGGCGCGCGTGCCCGAGGCCGCACTGGCCCGCCTGGCCGGCGACCCGCGCGTGCGATGGGTATCCTACGACCGCCCCATCCTGCCGCAGGACAACGGTGAGGCGGCCGACCCCGAGTGGACGCCGCAGTTGGATCGCATCGCCAATACGTACAATTTCACCATCGGCGCCAACAAGGCGTGGGCCGAAGGCATCACCGGCAGAGGCGTAACCGTCGCCGTCGTGGACAGCGGCGTGCAGTACCACCCTGACCTCCTGCGCAGTATCCTGTTGGGCTGGAGCATTTTCGCCACCGGCTTGCCGGCCCATGTGGACCAGTACGGCCACGGTACCCATGTCGCGGGCATCATCGCGGGCAATGGGGCCTTCAGTCGGGGCAAATATGTGGGGATTGCGCCCGACGCCCGAATCCTGCCCGTCCGCGTGTGCGATGAGAACGGGGCCAGCAGTGAGTCCTCGCTCGTGGCGGGGCTTCAGTGGGTCTACCTCAACCGCAAAATTTATAACATCCGCGTTGTAAACGTTTCGCTCAACTCCAGCAGTCCGGTTTCGTATCACGAAAGCCCGCTGGACGCAGCGCTGGAAATCCTGTGGTTCAACCGCATCGTGGTCGTGGTTTCGGCGGGCAACAGCCGGGGCCTGGTGTACCCGCCCGCCAATGACCCCTTCGTCATTACCGTGGGCGCAGTGGACGAGCACGGCACGCCCACGCCCGCCGATGACACCGTGGCGCCGTTCTCCGGCCACGGCACGACGCCCGAGGGGTTCACCAAGCCCGACCTGGTGGCGCCGGGCGTCAACATCGTGAGCACACTGTCCTACACCGGCTGCCGGCTGAGCCGCGAGCATCCAGATCACCGCGTAGACACCCGCTACTTCCGCCTGTCGGGCACGTCCATGGCGGCGGCGGTAACCAGCGGCGCGGTGGCGCTCCTGCTCCAGGCCCGCCCCGACCTGAACCCCGACCAGGTCAAGATGCTTCTGAAGGCTTCGGCCACACCGCTGAACCAGACGGGCGCGGGAGCCGGCCTGCTCAACGTGTACAATGCGATTCACATGCCGGGGACTGCTGCCGCCAACACCGGCACGCCTGCCTCGGCGCTCTTGTGGACCGGCTCGGATCCCGTCAACTGGGGATCGGTCAATTGGGGCAGCGTCAACTGGGGCTCGGTCAACTGGGGCAGTGTCAACTGGGGCAGTGTGAATTGGGGTTCCGTCAACTGGGGGTCGGTGGACTGCTCGTCGGTCAACTGGGGGCGCAAGCCGCGCATACCGAATTCGGTCAACTGGGGTTGGATGCCCCCGCGGTCGGTCAACTGGGGCTGGGCCCCAACGGGATCGGTGAACTGGGGCGGCGGCCCCCGAAAATAGCGAACGTGCCTGGCCCTGCCCGTTCCGATACGGGCAGGGTTTGCGTTTGACCTCTCCGTAGTAGCATGCTACTATTTGCCTACTCCGTGGAGCAGAGAGGGGACGGATGAGAGACCTTCCAAAGGCCGCGCGAGCCTACGTTCTTGGGATCATCGGCTTGACAACCGTCGCTGTCCTGTCTGGCGCAGTGGTCTCCCCACCGCAGAATGTGGATTGGGCCCTGTTGGGGTTTCTGCTCATCGGCGCAATGACGGCCCAATACTTCACCGTCGTTACGCCCAAACATCAGCACTACTATCTGACCCCCGCTTTCTTCTTCGCCAGCATCTTGCTGCAAGATCCGGTTACCTTCACCATTGTCGTGGCGTTGGGCCATGTGCCCGAATGGCTCAAGGTCAAGTACCGGTGGTACATCCAGTCGTTCAACATCGCGGGACACACTCTGTCGGGATTTGCGGCCAAGGCGGTGCTGGGATTGCTGATGGGCGCCGACCACATCCCCGCGCCGAACGTGTTGGGCATTGCGGCTGTGCTGGCGGCGGCATCCACGTACATCCTCATCAACCACCTGCTCGTCGGCATTGTGCTCATGCTGGCGCGCAATGTGAGCCTCCGCGAGTCCCAGGTTCTCAGCCCGGCCAATCTGCTCACAGATCTGGCGCTGGCGTGTGTGGGCGGGGCCATGGCCTTTCTCTGGCGGGTGGGGCCGTGGTTGGTCATCCTGGGAACCGCGCCGCTTCTGCTCATCCATCGTGCGCTCAGCATTCCGGCACTGCGCGAAGAGGCGCAGGTGGACGCCAAGACCGGGCTGTACAACATCAAGTACTTCACGAACGCGCTCAACGATGAGTTGCGACGCGCACGGCGGTTTGGCCGCCCCCTCGCCGTCATCATGGCCGACTTGGACGGCCTGCGCCACATCAACAATACGCACGGCCACCTGGCGGGCGACGCCGTCTTGGCCGCCGTCGGCAAGATCATCCGCGACCAGGTTCGCGAGTACGACGTGGCGGCCCGTTTTGGCGGCGAAGAGTTTGCGCTCCTTATGCCTGAAACAACTACTCACGAGGGCTATGTCGTCGCCGAGCGCATCCGCAAGGCGGTGGAATCCACGCCGATCCCGATTCCCACGCGGGTGGAACCCATCTACGTAACCATCACGGCGGGCGTCGCATCGTATCCCGTCGACGGTTACGAGGCCCAACAACTGCTCCACGCCGCCGACGTCGCCCTTTACCAGGGCAAGGCTTCCGGCAAGAACCGCGTTCGCATGTCGGCCCCCGGCGAAAGCCCGGAGCCCCCCATCCCGCCGGCGAGCACCGGCGCCGAGGAGACGCCTGCCGCTCCGCCCGACGAGCCTGTAGACTCCGTGGCGTCGGCGTCCCCACTGCCGAATCCGCCCCCTATCGCCGAGGATCAGCCCACCTCGCCGAGCAAGCCCCGACGGATGTCCAAGTCTGCCTGGGCATTTGTGAGCGCGATCATGGTGTGCGGCATGATTCTATGGGCGTTCTATCTCCCCTCGGCAAGCCACTTTGATGTGAAGGGGCTAACCATCCTGGCGGCTTTTGCGGCTTTGGCGGAACTGTTCTCGGTGGATCTTTACGGGGCGAGCACCGTGTCGGTGAGTTTTGTCGCTATCTTTGCGGCGGCACTCATGTACGGGCCGGTGGGCGCAGCGGTAGTCGGCCCGATTATCGCCGCCGGCTACTGGATCAAGCGGCGGCCTCGCATCTACCAGGTGGTGTTCAACGCGGCCAACCACACGATTTCCAGCACTGTGGCGGCGTTTCTCTTTGCGCTGGTGGGCGTCAGGCTGCAACCTGAGAATATCTTGCTGCTGGCGGTGCCGGTGCTGATCGCAGGCCAGGTCAACTATTTCGTCAGCACCATGCTGGTCGCCATGGCGCTGGGGCTCTCGGAGCGGACGAACCCCTGGCAGGTCTGGAAGGAACAGTTCCGCTGGCTGGCCGTGCACTACGTAGTGATGTCATTTTTGGCGCTGTTCTTCGTCCTGGCCTACCTGGCGTTTGATGTGTGGGGGATTGTCGCCTTTCTCGCGCCGCTCCTCATCATGCGCTACGCGCAGAAGCAGTATGTGGACCAAACGGTGCAGAACGTGGCGGCGCTCCGCAAGGTCAACGAGGAATTGGCCCGCGCCAACGAAGAGATTCAGATGATCAACGATGAACTGCTGATGACGCTGGCGAGCGCCATTGACGCGCGCGACCCGTATGTGTACGGGCATTCGGCGCGGGTGGCCGAGTATGCCGTGGCCCTGGCCCGGGAATTGAACCTGCCGCCGGAGCGGGTGGAACTGGTTCGCCGCGCCGCCTTGCTCCATGACGTCGGCAAGATCGGCCTGCCCGAGCATGTGCTGAACAAGCGGGGCAACCTTACGGTGGAAGAGTACGAGGTGATGAAACAGCACGCGCTCGCCGCCGACGGGATTCTGGGCGTGTGCCATCAACTCCAAAACCTGGTGCCCATTGTCTCGGCGCATCACGAACGCTGGGACGGCAATGGATATCCCAAAGGCCTGGCCGGCGACGCCGTCCCGCTGGAGGCGCGCATTCTGGCCCTGGCCGACGCCGTGGAGGCCATGGCCTCGGACCGGACGTACCACCGGGCCAAGCCCGCCGAGGAAATCTTGGCCGAGGTGGAGCGGAACGCCGGCACGCAGTTTGACCCCGCGGTGGCCGCCGCATTCATCCGCGTCGTGAAGCGCGAAGGGCCGCAGTTTATCCGCAACTCGGCGCAGGAAGTGGACAGCAGACGCGGAGTGGGGCGCTGGCAGCCGCCCGAATGGCTGGCGCAAGATTGGCACGCAGAGGCCGGATAGATTCGTATAAGGAGCAAGTATGAACGAACTGCCCATGCCGAAGATGCTGACAATCCGCGATGCTTCGCTGAGGCTGAACCGCTGTACGGAGGTCGTAAGGCGCTACGTGCGCGAGGGCAAACTCCCTGCCTACAAACTGGGGCTGATGTGGTACGTTCGCCCCGAGGATGTGGAGGCGCTCGCCCGCAAACCGAGATCAGCGGCTAAGTAGGTTTTGGAGAACGTGTAGCGGGTCCCATACCACCGACCGGAGAGCGGCGACGCACACCGCCGCGCGTTTGAGAGAGGCCCCAGGTGACCATGTTGCGAGCGAAGGGGAAATCGCAGGAATCGGGAACCGGCGTCGCTTTGATTGTGGAATCGGCAACGCCGGCAGAAATGGCGCGCATCGCTCAGATGCTGGCGGAAGCCGCACCGTGGGTCATGCCCGTGTTCGCCGCGTCGCCCGAGCAGGCGGGCGCTCTGGAGGCCGACCTGGCCCAGCGCGATGGCCTTGTCGTCCGGCGCGTCCGCACGGCTGACGAATTGACGGCTCTCCTGGAAACCCTGCGCCCGGCGGGGCCGTCCCGTCGGCCCTCGTCCTGGCTGAGCGGCTTGCTCCGCTTGAGCCTGGCCATCAGTTCCATTCAAGATCAGGACTCGCTGATGGAGGAACTTCTGGGGCAGGCCGCGGCGCTCACCGGTGCAGTGCATGGGTGCATATGGCTGGTGGATGATTCCGACGGGCTCCTGAAGCACAGGGCGTGCACCCCGGACTCGGAGAGGGCCCATGCCGCGCTCCCGCCGGGCCTTCCCGAATGGGTGGAGCAGAACCGCAAGGCCATTCTTATCACGGCCGGGCCAGACCCCTCGCTGTTGGCCTATACTCGCCCCACAGAGGGCAGCCTCGCGGCGCTGTCCATCCGTCTGGATCGCAAGGTGAAGGGCGAGGCGCTGGCCGTGCCCCTGGTGGCCGCAAGCCGCCTGCTGGGCGTGCTGTGTCTGCAGGCCGGGGAACCCCGCGAAGCATTCACCGGCGAGCAGTTTGAGGCCGTGTCGGTGATGGCGGCGCAGGTGGGCATGAGCCTGGAGGGCGCGCGGCTTTTCGCCCGCGTGCAGCAGGGCAAGAAGGAATGGGAGGCGACGTTTGACGCCATTGGCGAGTCGGTGCTCCTCATCAGCCCGGATGGCAGAGTCCTGCGCGCCAACCAGGCGGCGGCAAGGGCCGCAGGCCGCCGGTTCACCCAGTTGGTCGGCGAGCGCTGTTGTGAAGCGATAAGCGGCACACCCCACCCGCCTGACGGATGCCCGCTCGCGCAGGTGCTCCAGACGCGCCGCCCCGCATCCGCCGAGATCACCGACCGCGATGGCTCGCGCATTCGGCATGTAAGCATCTACCCCATCTTCGACGCGCGGGGCGAGATCCAAGCGGTGGTGGAATACGCCCGCGACATCACCCAAATCAAGGCCGCGCAGGCCCGCCTGATGCAGGCCGAGAAACTGTCGGCCTTGGGCGAGTTGACGGCCGGCGTGGCCCACGAGTTGAACAACCCGCTGACGTCCATCCTAGGCTTCGTCCAACTGCTCCAGCGTACCGAACTCTCGGAACGCCAATCGTCCTACCTCGGCGTGATTCACGACGAGACGCGCCGCGCCGCCCGCATCGTGCGCAATTTGCTCACCTTCGCCCGCCGCCAGGAGCCGGAAAAGAAGATGCTGGACATCAACACCATCCTGGAGGAGACCCTGTCGCTCCTGGCGTATCAACTGCGCGTGAGCGGCATCAAGGTGGAGCAGGACATGGACTCCAATTTGCCCAAGACCGCCGCCGACCCATACCAACTCCAGCAGGTTTTCGTGAACATCATCAACAACGCCCAGCAGGCCATGCAGGAGGCGCACGGCGGAGGAACGCTTACCATCCGCACGATGCCGGTGCTGCGGCCTGCGGGCTACACTCATAATTCCTCCCTGCACCTGGCCGAACACCCCGATGCCACGCTGGAAAGTTGGGTTCGCGTGGAGTTTACCGACGACGGCCCGGGCATCCCGCCGGAACTCCTGACGCGCATCTTTGACCCCTTCTTCACCACCAAGGCCCCCGGCAAGGGCACCGGTCTGGGCCTAAGCGTGTGCCACGGCATCATCCGCGACCACGATGGGCACATCTGGGCCGAGAGCACGCCGGGACGCGGCGCTACGTTTGTGCTAGAACTGCCCGTGCGCGGAACGCGGCGCGCCGAGGCGGAGAGAGCCGCTCCCGACCGCCTGCCCGAACTGCCGCCCGGCAACGTGCTGGTTTTGGACGACGAGGAAGGTACCCTGCACCTGCTCAAAGAACTCCTGTCCCAGCACGACCAGAAGGTGGACACTTTGGCCGACGGCGCGGAGGCGAAAGAGCGTATTGCCAACGCAAACTACGATGTTATCCTGTGCGATGTGCGCATGCCCGGCTTCGGCGGCGACGCGCTGTACGAGTACCTGAAGGAGCACCGCCCTGAATTGATCAAGCGGCTGGTCTTCATCACGGGCGACACCGCCAGCGCCCAGACCCGCGCCTTCCTGCGCAGGGCGGGCCGCCCCGTCGTGGAAAAGCCATTTGACGTGGCCGAACTTCTTCGCATCATGCACAACGTCTACCGAGAAGCGTGAGAACGGCGCACGCTCACATGCACAACTGGAGATCGCCATGAGCGCGTTTGTGCCCATCAAGCCCGAGGACATCCGCGATAATGTGTTCAAACTCATCGGCTCCGACTGGATGCTCATCACCGCCGGAACCCGCGACTTCTTCAACATGATGACGGCCTCATGGGGCGGGCTGGGCGTCCTGTGGAACAAGAACATCGCCATCTGCTTCATTCGTCCCCAGCGCTATACCTACGACTTCATGGAGCGATCGGAGCACTTCACGCTTTCGTTCTTCGGCGAGGCGTACCGCGAGGCGCTCAACCTGTGCGGCTCCAAGTCGGGCCGGCAGGTGGACAAGGCCGCGGCGACCGGCCTCACGGCGGTTGTGGGCGAGACAGGCGCGGTGTACTTCGCCGAGGCGCGCCTGGTGCTGGAATGCCGCAAAATCTACTTCCAGGACTTGGACCCCACCCACTTCCTGGACTTGTCCATTCACAAGAACTACCCATCGCGGGACTACCACCGCATGTACCTGGGCGAAATCGTCCGCTGTCTGGCGCAAATGTAGGCATCTCGGTTGGGCAGGGCGGGGCCGACCGGACGTTCGCACATCTGCCCATGAGGAGGCCCGCTCATGTTCTTCTTCGCGTACCTGGGCGTGCCGCAGGGAGAGCCGCGGTGGCGGGAGATCCTGCGGCGCCGCGCCGTGTGGCTGGGGCTATCGGCCTGGGCCTCGTCCCGCGCTGTGGCGGATGGCCGCGTATTCGCCTTCGGCTGGGCCGGCCTGCGCCCGCCGGACACGCAAGCGCTTGTGCGCGAGGAAGGCGATCGCCTCACCATCATCCCGCTGGACGCGCTGACGCGGGCCGAAGCGCTGGCCCAAGAATTGCCGCGCGGCTTTGAGACCAATGCCACCCGCCTGGACGTGTCGCTGACATCAGGCGAGATGCGCATCGCCGTGCCCATCCTGTCCGTGGAGCAGTTCTACTATGCCCACGACGGCGGGGACTGGGCCTTCGGCAACGACCTGCGGCTGATGGTGGACTGGGCCGGGCTTCGGCTCCATCCGCTGGCGGCGTACCTGATGTTCCAGTGCGACTACGTCCCCCCGCCGCATACCCTGTCCGAAACGGTGCGGCGGGTGCGGCCCGGTCATCGGTTCATGTTGCCGCCGAATGGGCCGCCGTCGGAGCGGCAGTTCTTCCATCCCCCAGATCTGGCAAGCCCCGCAGATCTCGCCGGCCCTGCCGACGACCGCGACCCTGTCGCCCGCGTCCGGGGCGCGCTGGACTCGGTTTTGGGCCGCATAGGGCATCCGGCGGCGGTGCACTTCAGCGGGGGCGTGGACTCGGGGCTTATCGCGGCGCGGCTGGCGGCTTTGGGCCGCAACGATGTGCGCCTTCACAACTTCACCACGGGCCCAGCCTCCGATCCGTTCTACGACCTGGCGCGGGACATGGCCAACCACGTGGGCCTGCCCTGCGACCGCTTGGTGTGGGATGCTTCCACCGTACCCGCCATGTTGGAGGATCTGGCCCGCGAGTACGCGGTGCCCGTGCCCGATCCGGCCTTCCTCCCGACGCTGGCGCTGGTGCGGGATGCAGAACGGCGCGCCGATTTTCCTGCCATGGTCGCTACCGGCACCGGCGCGGCACATCCGTTTCAAACAGCGTTGCGCCTCGCGTCATGGAGCAGGGTGTACGCGATCCCCTACCCACTGCGCCAACTGGGTGCGCTGGCCTACCGCCTGGAGTTCTGGCGGCGCCAGGGGACTGCCGCACGCATCGCCTCAACCCTACAGCGGAGCACCGAGTTCACCCTGATGCAGAACGCGGCGTTTCTCCACGGCGTACTGCACGGCATGGCCTACGACATCCCGCCTGAATTCCGCGCCGCCGTGCGGGACGCGCTGGACGAGGCCCAGACGCGCCCGGTCCAGGGGATGACGCCCGAAGACCAGGTGGCCATGGCCGCCATGCTGCGGCATGGGACCCACATGTGCGGCGCGCGCCCGTTTGACCCCCTCCGCAGGCGAGGCGCGCTGACGGTTCACGTGTACATGGAGCCGCAGGTGGTCCGCACGGCGTTCTCCATTCCGTGGCACGTGAAGCGCGGCGGCGGCGAAGGCAAGGCCCTGCTCAAGGCCCTGCTAGCCCAGAGCGTGCCGCGCGAGTGGGTGTACCGCAAGGCTCAGGGGTTCCTGACGCCGTTCCGCGATGTGTTCACGCATCCGCGGGTGCGGCAAATGGTGGGAGACGTGGTGCTGGCGCCTGGGAATCCGGCCACGGCGTTCTGCCGGCCGGAGGGGGTGCGGCGGGTGTTCGGCCGCGCCCTGGCCGGCGAGTCCTTGCACGTGGGAGCGGAGCGGTTCGTCTGGGTGCTCACTGCGCTGTCGCTGTGGCTGGCGCAGGTGGGCGGGTAACGTTTCGGGCGCTAAAGGCAGGGCGGACGGATAGCCTGCGGATCGACCGCCGCGTTCACCTAACGCGTTGGAGCGGGCGTTGGCGTACATTGCCCGTACTGCATGCCGATGAGGGCGATGGCCAGGGCGCTCTGCTCAAAAGAAGCCTGCAGCGCCGCCTCGGCATCGGCATAGCCACCCGCAGACACATGTTCAAGGGCTTCGCTCAGGAGGGATGTCGCTTGCAGGGCGGCAAGGTGTGCATCCTCCAGACACCGCGGCGGTTGTATGCCGGACAACGCCTCCCCAATCTCCTCCGCCGCACGCCGAAGCGCCGAAATGCGCTCGCCTGGCAAGGCCTGAATGAGTGTAGCCTCCCGCGAAGCAATGACAAGTCGGTCTAGCAACGGAGATACTTGGCTGAGGTACCCATCAACGTCCAACGGCGCGCACGTAGCAGTAGGGACGGCCGCTTGAACCGTAGCGGTGGTCGCCGCGTGCGTCGGGCTCGGGCCGGGGAACGGGGCAGAAGGCGACGCTGAGACCGTAGGCCTGCCCAGTTGCGGGGTAGCCACTGCTGGCGCGGCGTTGCAGGAGTGGAGCAGCATCCCGAGCAGCGCCACAATCGCCAAGACGCGCCGAAATAAGGGCCACTCGCCGACGGCCGAATGCCACGCGCTAGATAAACAGCGTGATCTTGGAGTCCTTCGCTTCCTGGACATAGGCCCCGACCGCGCCGTACTCGTCAATCCAGTCCTCGCGCAGGTCCTCCTTCTTGACGCCCATGATCTCCATGGTCATCTCGCAGGCGATGACCTTGCCGCCCAGGTCGCGGAAGTCGCGCATCAGTTTCTCCAGTTTGGCCACGTTGGCCTTCTGCATCCGCTGGCGGATCATCCACTTGCCCAGGCCCAGCATGTGCATCTTGGACAAGGGGCCACCCTCCAGCCCGTCCTTCTTCAGCCGCTGGAGCCCCCAGAAGGTAAAATAAAGGGACGCCTCCATCCCCATGGAGAGCGCCCCCGTCCCGATAATCAGCGCGCTGTAGACCTTATCGTAGTCGCCGCTGTGGACGATGATGGTCGCCTTGTCTGCCATATTCGGCCTCCTGTGCCGCTACCTGCGAATGCGGATTCGCCACGTCCCGTCATCCGCGTCGGTGATGTCCAGCAGTTGCAGGCCCAGGTTCTTGACCGCCATGGGGATCTCGCGCTTGGAAGCCTGGTGCGTGCCGATCACTTCCACCACGTCGCCCTCGGCGGCCTTGCGCAGGGCCTTGCGCGTCTCAATCAACGGAATCGGGCAGGTTTCGCCCTTGACATCTACAACGATATGCGCCATACGATCCTCCCCCAATGCGCGCTTGGAGCGGCGCGCGACGCTAACACGCCTGTATTTCCTCTTCGTCGTCCGCAAAGATGACCCGCACCTCGGCCACATCCCACAGCGGCTCAATGCGCTCGCGAATCTCCTGCTCAATGTTGTTGGCGAACTGGTGATCGCGGGTCAAGTCCACCCACACGGTAACGACGCCGTTGGTAACGTCCACTTGCTTGACCACATGGGTCTTCACGATGTCCAAGCCCGTGAGCGGGTTCATGACGTGGCGCAGGCGCTTCTCCACCACTTCCACCGTGGTCGGCTCGCGGTCCTGCACCAGGCCGTGCCGCTCCTCGTAGTTGCGGATGGCGGCGCGTAGGGTGTCCACGGCCAGCACCGAGCAGTGCACCTTGACCGCGGGTAGCCCGCCCAGTTCCTCGGCGGCGGCCTTCCAGGTGATTTTGCGCGCCTCGTCCAGCGTCTTGCCCTTGGCCAGTTCGGTGATGATGGAACCCGTGGCGATGTTGGACGCGCACCCATAGGACTCAAACTTGATGTCCTTGATGGTCTTGGTCGCCTCGTCCACCTTCAGGTACAGGGTTACCATGTCCCCGCAGGCGGGGCTTCCTTCCGTAGCCTTGGCGTCGTAGTCCTCCATGCGGCCCACGTTGCGCGGGTTCTTGAAGTGCTCAATAACCTTCTCACTGTATGGAATTGGCATAAGTCCCTCCTTGCTTTTGGCCTTTGGCCTCTAGCCGTTGGCCTCTGGCCCATAGCGAAACGCTGTGGGCCAAAGGCTAACGGCCTATTTTTCGTCCTTGCCCAGCGGGCTGATGCGGCGCAGGGTCTCTATGACCTCTGCCGTCGCCTCTATCACGCGGTCCACTTCCTCCACCGTGTTGTAGCGGCTCAGCGAGTAGCGGATGGAGCCGTGCGCCAGTTCGTGGGTCTTGCCCATGGCCATCAGCACGTAACTGGGCTCCAGCGAGCGGCTGAAGCAGGCCGAGCCGGTTACCACGGCGATGCCCATCATGTCCAGGTGCAGGAGCGTGGACTCGCCCTCGGCGTAGTGGAACGAGATGTTGACGTTGCCCGGCAGGCGGCGGTAGCGCGGCCCGTTCAGTTCGGCCTTGGGAATGCGCGCCATGATGCCGTCAATCAGGCGATCGCGCAGGCTGGAAACGTACTCCACCTGGGTGGGCGTGCTCATCTCCACGGCCTTGGCGAACCCCACCGCGCCCGGCACGTTCTCCACGCCGCCGCGCAGGTTGAACTCCATGAACCCGCCGTGCATCCACTTGGCGATGGGCGTCCCTTCGCGCACGTACAGCGCGCCGATGCCCTTGGGCCCGTGAATCAGGTGCGCCGTGATGGTTACCAAGTCGGCGGGCGTCTCGGCCAGGTTCAGCGGGACCTTGGTGAACGTGTGCGAGGCGTCGGTGTGGAACGCCACGCCGCGCTCTTTGACGATCGCCGCGATGGCGTCTATGTCCTGAATCGTCCCCACTTCTTCGTTGGCATGCTGGATGGACACCAGGAACGTGTCGTCGGTGATGCTAGCCCGCAACTGATCCAGGTTCACGAACCCATCGCCGTCCACGTCCAGGTAGGTAACCCGCACACCTTCTTTCTCCAGGGCCTGGGCCGAGTCCAGCACCGACCGCGACTCAATCTTGGAGACGATGAGGTGATTCTTCTTGCCGCGGAAGGCGCGCGCCATGCCCTTGAGCGCCCAGTTGTTGGACTCGGTCTCGCCAGATGTGAAGATGACCTCTTCGGGCTTGGCCGCGCCCAGGGCCTGGGCAATAGTGGCGCGGGCCTCGTCCAGCGCCTCGCGGACCTCAATGCCAGGCGAGTGGCTGAACTGGGACGACGCCACCGCGTACTTTTCGGTGAAAAACGGCAGCATGGCTTCCACAACGGCGGGATCCACCCGCGTTGTCGCCGCATTGTCCATGTAGATAATCTCGTTCTGCATCCTGCACTTCCCTTGCAAGGAATCGTGTCGGCAGGAGCGGCGCGTCTGGCAGGGAACTATGCCTGTGCCGTTTGCCCTACGCGCCGCCTCTACCGACTCTATTGTATCCCGAGCAAGCGGTTGTGGATATGACTTTGGTCATATTCGCGGGGCAAATCCTATCATAAAGTCGGATTTCTGTCAAAGTGGGGGTTCGGCCCGACGCTGAAGCATCGGGCTAAAGGGGGCGTGGGCGTGCGCCCATCAGCGCCCGAGGGTGAGCCGTCGGGCTCATCACGATTCCCATTCGCGCGCGTTCACGGATGCCGTAGCGTGGCCCTCTCTTGACCTCACCTAACCCCTCCCACACCCTCCC
>FWPV01007632.1_pt1 | contig 19502 bp, 20 predicted proteins | sample 2228371 | NCBI WGS metagenome assembly FWPV01 (sample SAMEA103939776, study PRJEB20133) | metagenome
ATGAGCACCATGACAGAGGTAGCGGACATCTCGCGCCCGGCGCGCAAGGTGACCAGGCTGGCGGACCTCACGCCGAGCCAGATCGAGGCGCTGGTCGCGGAGTCGAACGTGCGGGCGCTCGGGCTCTTCCAGCAGAACGGGTTCGCGGTGGAAGGGCGCCTGCGGCGCGCCTTCAAGACGGGATCGGAATACCAGGACCTGATCCTGCTGGCGAAGCTGCTGTAACCATCGATCCGCCTCGATAGGCTCCGGAGCAGAACATGCGTCCTCACCGCCCATGCTACAGTGGCAGGGGAGAGTCACCCCACCGGACTCCGTTCGCTGAAGCGGGTGCGGGTGTCTTTCCCGTCCATATGGCATCCGTCGAACGATGCCGGGAATGCCGTTCTCTCCCCCGCTGACTCTTCGCCTTGGTGTGACAGATCGGGGGCGGGGATTATTCCAAAAAGCGATGTACCGGACGGATACGCGTACTCCCATCCCGCTCACCCCGGAGAGCGATCAATTCGATCGCATGCGCAACGATGAAGGAGGGATCTGTCGCAGCGAGACGTGTCGGGGCAGTGGGGGGAGAGAGGTGCGCCACGAAGAACCCCATAGGTGCGATGGGGGGATATGGAAGGGTACGCAATCCTGAATAGGCATCTGAAACGCCCCGGGGGAACGGGAAGTTCTCCCGCGGAAGCCGACTCGTCACTCTTCCGAGCGGCTCGGGCTGATGCCCCTTCCCCGCTCGGGCTTTGCCATTCCAGCGATACACGCGAATGCCGCTCCGCTGCAACGATTATACACTCCTGCATCCTCACCGGGGACTTCTATAGCCGCTACAAGGAATTCCAGCGCGCTGCAGAATGCCGGAACGCTGCTGTTCATCGCCGGCGCGGTCATCCTCGTGGAGATCATCACTGCCGAAGCCGCGTATCCGGCCTGCAGCACGTCTCGGAACGAGATCGGCGATCGGGGAGCGGGCGCGTCCGCCGAACGGCATCATCGTGCAGCCGGACGCCAGCATCTTCAATGCCACGATGATCGTCACGGGCCTCCTCATTCTCGCGGCCGCCTGGCTCGTTCACCGGGGCTTTCGGGATCCTCCGGCGGCCGTCCTCATCGGCCTGGCGGGCATCGGCGCCGCCGGGGGATCTTCCCCGGCACCACGGGAGTTCCGCACACCCTCTCCGCCCGGATCACCTTCATCGCCGGATGGCCGTCGGCCATTGCCGTCTGCCGGGGGGACTGTGCGCTGTTCCGCTGCATCCCGTTGGCGAGGGGCTGATCGCGCTCGTCACCCTCTTCCTCGCCTGCATCCGGGGCGAGGGGCACCCGCTCATCTTCCCGGGCCCCGGCGGGATGGAGCGCTGGGTGGCCAACCCGATCGTGCTCCGGGAGCTACCCGATGGGAGATGCGGCAAGGTATGAGCCCCTGCGAGCGTGAGCGGCGCCGTATGGCAAGAGACGCGCATCCCGCAGGCTACAGGTCCGGGAGGGTGAATGAGAAAGTCGAACCCTTCTCCGGCTCGGACTGGACCCAGATCCGCCCGCCGTGCCGCTCCACGATCCGTTTTGCAATCGCCAGGCCCATGCCGTTTCCAGGGTAGCGGTCGCGGTGATGCAGCCGCTCGAAGATGACGAAGATCTTCCCGTAGTAGTCCGGGTGAATGCCGATTCCGTTGTCCTTCACCACGAACCGCCATGCTCCCTCCTCGCGGCAGGCGGAGATGCGAATGCGGGGCGGGACGCCCTCCCGCCGGAACTTCAGGGCGTTACCGATCAGGTTCTGGAAGACCGTCCCCAGCTGGAGGTCGTCAGCCCGGACGGTCGGAAGTGGATCGCACTCGACAGTGGCGCCGCTCTCGGCGATCTGGGGCTCCAGGATGGCGAGGGTCTTCTCGATCACCGACCGGATGTCCGTCTCCTGCAGCCGGAGCCCCTGCATGGCCAGCCGGGAGTACTCCAGCAGGTCGTTGATCAGAGCGTTCATCCGGCTTCCGGCCGCGACGATGTTCCGGATATACCGCACCCCCGGTTCGCCCAGCCGGTTCCCGTACTCTGCGTCCAGGAGCTGGGAAAAACTCACGATCGCGCGGAGCGGCTCTTTCAGGTCGTGGGACGAGACGTAGGCGAACCGCTCCAGGTCCTCGTTGGACCGCTTCAGCGTCGCCGCAAAGACCTGCAGTTCATCTTCCACCCTCTTCCGCTCGGTGATATCCCGCAGGAAGACCTGGACTGCGGGCCTGCCCCCGATGAAGGTGCGGCTTCCCCGACCCTCCACCCAGATCGGCGTCCCGTCCAGGCGGAGCACCTGGAGCGGGATTATGGGGGAGACCTCCCCCGCCAGATCGATGCGGATATTCTCGCGGATGGCATCCCGATAATCGGGATGCACGATGCTCATCACGTCCCTGCCGATCAGATCGCCAGTATGCGAGGCGCCCAGCATCTCCATCCCCGCCGGATTGATGTAGACGATCCGCCCGTCCTGGTGCACCAGGATCCCGTCGGGGGAGAGTTCCACGAGGCTGCGGTACTTCTCCTCGCTCTCCCGCAGGGTCGCCTCCATATGTTTGCGCGCTGTGATATCGATCGCCATGGACTGCAGCGCCAGCTCTCCCTCGAAGAGGATCGGCGCGACCGACTGTTCCACCCAGCGGATTCCCCCATCCTTCCGCAGGACGCGGTACTCGATGGATGGAGGAGCAGGAGTTCCCCGGAGGCTGCGTGAGATATGTTCGCGGAGCCGTTCCCGGTCCTCGGGATGGGCCAGGCGGATCACGTCCTCCGTCGAGAAGGAGAGGAGCTCTTCCCGTGAATAGCCGCAGATCTCGAGTGCCCTGCGGTTGGCGAAGACGGGGCCGCTACGGGTGAAGATGGTGAGAGACTGGAGCGATCTGTCCACCAGCAACCGATAGACCTCTTCATGACCGCAGCGATCGGTGATATCCCTCATGTGGACCTGAACCGCGGGGGATCCGTGGATCTCCACAGGCGCGGCGGTCACCTCGACCGGGACATGCTTCCCGCCGGGAAGCGTCATGGGCATCAACAGGGGAGGGAGTATCTCGCCCGCCATGACCTTATGGATGTCGCCCTGGAGGGCGTCCCGCTCCCCCGACGGGAGGACGTCAAGAACCGACCGATCCTTCATATCCCCGATGCCGGTCCCTGTCAGCCGCAGGGCAGAGGGATTGGCGTAGAGGAGCCGGCCATCGCGGTCGTGGACGACGATCGCGTCGGGAGATGCCTCCACGAGGGTGCGGTACAACCGCTCGCTCTCCCGGAGGGCCGCGTTCTGCTCGCGGAGGCGCCGGATCTCCGCTTCGCAATCTGCCGCGAGACCATCCAGCAGTTCCCGCGCTCGGGATTGCCGTGCAGGAGGGATCTCCCGGATGATGTCCTGCAGGCGGTCATGGAGCGCCTCCACCTTCGGCCGAACGTCCTCTGCAGGCATGGATCTTCGCCCTGTCTCCCCCGCTGCACCGTCCCGTGGGCGGAGAGGCTTCAACTATCATATCCATGTGTATACAATTAACTTTCCCCTTTATTCTTCCCTCAGGCGTTCCGGCATGCCCGCACTCGAGACGAGCGCTTCGGGAGGGCCGGCCATGTTCGGGGATGATGCGGCATTCTCCCGGGGCGGCAGGGGATCGCGGGCACGACCGCCTCTTGCCCCTCAAGCACGGGCGGAGGGCGAGAAGGGTCCGCTCCAGCGCCCCTCCGCCGGTGAAATGTCCAAAGGGCGGATCCTGTCAGGCGCGGGCAGGCAGCAGAGGTCGCTCACCGGCGCCTGCATCTCTCCCGCTGCCGGAGATGGGATGGAGAGAGGCATCGGCACCCCGCCTCCCGCGACAGCGGCGCAGCGGGAGCCTGGAGAAGCCGACGATCGCCCGCAAGGGCTCACGGGATGCAGTTCCGTCCTCTCGCATTCGGAGACGTCGCGGATCGCCTATCGCAGAATCATGGAGCCCGGCCGGTCGCACAGCTGGCTGACAGAGATCGATGCGGGGAAAGGATTTTGCCCTTCCGCGGCGGCTTTCCCTGCGAGAGGCGCCAGATCCTTCCTTCGGACGAGGCGATGCAATCGGGGGGTCCTCGAAGGCGCTCTCCGCCGGATGCGGCAGCGGGCCGCCCCGGGGCCTTCCCGATCGTCGCGGTTGCTTCCTAAATGACGACGCCCGCATCGGTCGTCAGGTAGCCGTCCGGCGCGAAACGGGAGGGATTCCGTTTCGCGCCGGTGCGCGGCCCTGAAGGCCCTCGAGAATTCCTTTCGTTCTCCCGGACCTGCGGAATCCCGGCCGGATCGGGCCGTTCACCGCTTTCCGGGTCGCCACTGTGCCCGGGCGTACCGGAAGGCTCTGGATCGGTGCAGCCGGATCCACCCATCGGCGGGCACGGCGGGCCCGCTATATTGTCAATGATTAATTATTTATAATTTGAGGGTCTACAGAGTCACCGATGTACCTGACCATCCCTTTGCCAGACGGAACGGGTACACACGTCACTGCATCGACCGGAGGTGCCGCAGGGCATGGCAAGCGGCACGCCATTTGCGCATGAACGGCCATATTCTGCATGTTATGGCAGAAAGGGCGTTTTTTTTAATAGTTCCAAAAAAGTGGATGATAGCATGAGCGCGGAAGCAGAAAGGCCACGGAGATACCAGGACGTATACACCTGGATAGGGCGGCTGCGGGACCGGAGCCATCCCGATGAGCGGCTCCGTGCCATCGAGGCCCTGGAATCGCTGAACGATCCGAGAGCCGTCGCTCCCCTTGTCGAGGGGCTCAACGACGACGACCCCGAGATCCGGAAGCGGTCAGCACAGGCCCTGCTTCGCCTGCAGAGCGTCCGTGCGGTGGATGCGCTGGTAGAACGGCTGATGGACCAGAACGAGCACTGGATGACCCGGCGTCTGGCCGCAGAGTCCCTGCGGAGGATAAGGGGGGCCCGTGCCCTGGAGGCGCTGGCACAGTTCCAGCCACGGCAGGACCCTGCCGGGGTGCCGACCGGGTCAGGCAAGTAGATCGAGGAGAGCGCCGGTCGGCGAACACCGGGGCATCGCGGCCCGGCGTCCCGTGGATCGGGCCCCCGGTGCGGGAAAACGCCGCCCCGATGATGGTCATCCGTAGGGAGAGCGCACCTGCCGAAAGACAGGCTCCGCCGCCCGGACCGGACCCGGGACGAGATCCGCTCCCGCTCAGGGAGGCCGTCGATTCGCCCCGGCAGGCGGCTCATGATTCTCCTCCCGACAGCCCCGGTCGGATCTCCCCAGACGAAGCAGAAGAAGGCACGGGGCCAGGATCGTCCGCTCGAAATCCCCGAGATCCAGGCTCTCGTTCGGGCCGTGGATGCGGGAGCGGGCGAGATCTTCGCTGCCCCAGAGCACGAACTCCGCATCCGGCACCGCCTGCCGCAGGGTGTGCAGGAGGGGGATCGAGCCCCCGCCCCCGATCTCCTGTACGGGTCTGCCATATGCCGTCTCCATCGCCCATTTTGCCGCCATATGTACGGGCCCCCCGCGAGGACATACGAATCCCCTGGATGCCCGGAACTTCTCCACCTCCACCTGCACGCCCCAGGGAGCGGAGCGGCGGAGGTGCTCCATCAGGTGCTCGAGCTCGCGATCGGCGTCGGCTTCCGGAGCGGTGCGCATGCTGATCCGCGCCCGGGCCGACGGGACCAGGATGTTGGATGCATCCTGGACGCTCGGGGCATCGATTCCCACCACGTCGATCGCAGGCCCGGACCAGAGGCGGGAGGTGATCGTGCCGCTGCCGATCAGGTCGACGCCGTCCAGCAGCCCGGCGGTTCGGCGGTAGAGCTCCTCGGGGAAACCGGCCCCCTCCCAGAGGTGGTTCGTGAGGGCGGGAACCGCCACATCGCCATTCTCGTCATGGAGACTGGCCAGGATCCGGCAGAGAGCGGTCAGAGCATCCGGGGCCGGGCCGCCGAACTCACCGGAGTGGACCGCATGGTCGAGAGTGCGGACCGTGATCGTGCTGCCTGCCTCGCCCCGCAGGGTGGCGGTTAGCGCCGGCTCCCCCGCGGTGAGATTACCCATGTCGGCGATCACGAAGGCGTCGCAGGCGACGAGGTTCGGATTCTCCGCAACGAACCGGGCGAGGGAGTCCGTTGACTCCTCCTCCCCCTCGATCAGCACTTTCACGCCCACGGGAGGGCGGCTCCCGAACGCCCGTATCGTTGCCGCGTGAGTCAGGATCCCGCACTTGTTGTCTGCAGCACCCCGCCCGCACAGCCGCCCGTCCCGCACGAGCGGTGTCCAGGGATCGGTCTCCCAGCCCTGCTCCCGCGGCGCCGGCTGCACGTCGTAGTGAGCGTAGAAGAGCACGGTCGGGGCGCCGGGTGGAGGGCGGATCTCGCCGTACACGGCCGGGTAGCCGTCCGGTATGGGGAGCAGCCGGGCGTTCGGGAGGCCGTATGCCTGCAGGAGGTCCAGGGTCGCGTTCGCCATCCGAAAGACCGGTTCGGGCGGAAAACCGCTGAAAGCCACGGAGGGATGCCGGATCAGCTCGCCCAGATCCTCGATCGCCGCGGGCATCAGAGCATGTATCATTGACCGGAGCGGTTCGGGATCCATCATCCTCCCCCAGCTGCACCCGATAATACCCTGCCCATCGGAAACGAGCAGGAATGCGGAGCCTCTCCGGCACTGCGCGGCGGGATCGACAGCAGGGCAGGGCGTTTCATGCCACGGGCTTCAGGATCCGCTCTCCCACCGGTTGCCACGGTCCGCCGTCGACCGACATCTCTGCCGTCCAGACGATGGCATTGGGGTCGCTGATATCCCAGGTGAAGCGGAGCTGGGCCGGGGTTTCCCGCGCCGAGTACATGACCAGCCGGTCCCCTTCGAACTCCCCGCCGAACAGGAAGGCGACACCGTTGCTGTCCACCCCAACAGCGCGGTATTCCTGGGCCACCATATCCCAGCCGATCAGGAGGCGGGCCTTCTAGGTCAGCATTTTCCTGCCCTGGATGTACTGGTCCTGCTCGAGCTCGCAGGAGAGCCAGAGCCCGTCCAGGATCCACGCGCCCGTCAACCGCCCCTCCGTCTCCATCTCCGGGGATCCGGGACCCGCCGCGTTGGGAGGGATCGTGCCGCTCCACCGGAAGGTGCGGTTGAAGAGCGCCAGAGAGCGCGTCTCGACGCCGGGCGAACAGGGGCGGGGGGTCCACTGCATGCCGGTGAAGGGGCGCGGTTCTGTTGAGCCGTTTGACATCGATCTCACCGGAGAGCCAGTGGTGCTTGCGTGGATATAAACAGTTTGCGATCGGGAGGGATTGCGCTGTATACCCGCGAGGTAGGGAAAAGGCAGTCAGAGCCTCTGCATATCGGAGGCGGGATGCCTCGAAATTGTCCGAATAGCCAAAAAGGCGATGCCGGATCCTTGAGATCGGTAATAGGCATCGTTGTTCGTTTCGATATGGGCGTCGCCCTTCAGGACAGGTCCCCCGGCACCTGCAGGTGCCGGATCGGCGGACTCCGCAGGGCCGGGTGACCGTTCCACCAGTACAGAGGATTATGAAATCCCGTGAACGGCGAGGCTGGGCTAAACACCCGCTCAGCGACGATCGTCGTCATCGTCCCGATCGTCATTTTCGTCGCCTCTTGTTGGACTTCCCGTGGGCAGGGTCCCTGCCGGCGTCGGCAGCGGGGTTGGGATACGGCTCGCCGAGGGGGTGGCGTTCCGGGCCAGCCGGGTCAGGTTCAGCAGCGTGAAGTTCTGGGCTGTCACGTTGAAGGGCACGATCGCGATCCGCCCGTTCGCCGTCTGCTCGGTATCCACGGCCGGATACTCGAAGACGTCCGGCTGGCCGGCATCCCTGTGCAGGATAGCATAGAGCGTATCGGCGGCGACGAGAGTATGGACGGTGACTGTTACGTTGGTCGTGGTTCCATTCTCAACTGCCGTGTAGCCGATTACTCCGCCGGGGTTGCCGAAGAGGTTATTGTGGATCACCAGCCAGCCGCTGCCATTGCTCGTGACCGACTCGACCGCCACAGTTCCCAGGGTGGCATTGCCCGCAATCCTCTGGTCCGCGACGGCGATGGCCGGCGTCACGTTCGCTGTGATGTTCTCCCCCGAAGACGGGGCTGTCACATTCTGGTCACCGACCTGGGCGCAGGCCAGGCCCGCCAGGGAGACCAGTACGGCTGCCATCATTATCCAGCGCAACGATTTCATGCTCATTCTCTCCCGGTCAGGGGAGGGCGTCCGAACGAGAGCCGGGCACGCCCCGTCCTGGAAGCAATCCCCCCTCTCATCCCGGTCGCCCCCGCAAGGGGGGACCGCTGCACATGCCTGTAAGGGTTTAATAAGTTTCGGGTGCTCCCGCGTCCATGCGGAACCGGAGGTTGCGAGGAGATCGGACGTGATGGCCGGAATTGCAGGGGAAGTCTTCGGCCCGGCTGCCGCAGAGTCCTGATAGCAGGGGTTTAACGGGTTCTCGATCTCCCGCCCGACGGTGCCTGTCCATGGTCAGGAGGCCCGAAGAACTCGTCGAGATGCCGGAAGAGCGGCACACGGTCCCGATAGCCACCGCGGGGGAGGCTGGACAGCCGAACGTGACTCCCAAGTACTGCATGGTTCGCGGCGAGGAGACCCGGATTCTCAACGAACTCTGCGTCCGCCAGACGTACGAGAACCTGAAGGAGGCTTCTGCCCCCTTCCGTGCTGCGAATCTCCAGTAACCGGTGGAGGATGACGGATGGGGCTAGGGGCCGTTCTGCGCTGCTGAGTTCGAACCAGACCGCCGTCCCGTCATCGCCCCGCTTTCGATTCCGCAAATCCCGCGGCGATCTCCCATCCCTCATTTTCTGGGAGATGCATTCCTCCCCCTATTCCACGATGAAATCCCCGTTCATCTGCTCCGGATGGACATCGCACTGGAAATAGTAGGTGCCGGGCTCCTCCGGAGCCGTGAAGGTGTACTCGATCGCAGCGGGTCCGGTCACGATCTGGCCCTGGAAGATGGGATCCCGGGCGGTGGAGTCCTCGTACACGGCGAGATTGTGCGGGATGCCGTCATCCCTGTTGTCGAAGTTGATCGTCACCTCGGCTCCTGCGGGCACCGTGATAGTATCCGTATCGAAGGCCATATTATCGGCCGCGATGTTCAGGGTCACGGTCTGGTTCTCGCCGCCGGGCACGGGGGTGGCTGTCGTTGTGGTGGTGGGCGCGGTTGTTTCGATGGTGGTGGGAACGGTTGCAGTCTCTGCAGGCGTGGTGGCGGGAACCGTGGTGATTGTTCCTGCCGGTGTTGTCGCAGGAACAGTGGTCAGCGGCGCTGTCACGTTCTGGCCGCCCGGCACGGTGCATCCGGCAACAAGGATCGCGCACGCCAGGAGCACCAGGGATACGAGGAGTGTCTGTCTCGGTCGCATGGAGCGGGCATAGGATGAAGGACGTATTTCAACTTTATCCCCGGCAATTGGAATCTTGGCCAATCCCCCCTATGAGGGCATGCCGCTCTTACTGGTTGAACCTCCGATAGAGCCTGTCCGCTGCGAACTGGAAGGTAAGGACGAATGCCAGGAGTACGAGAAAATCCGTAATCGGCCCGAATCGGGAGGCGCCCTGGTAAGCATACTGTATCATGTCGTTTCCATAGGTGAGCGGAGAAAGGAGCGCGATAGCCTGCCCGGCCGCGGGCATGGACTCCAGGGGGATGAAGACCCCGGAGACGAAGATGAGCGGCAGCCGCACCAGATTCAGCAGGGACATCACCTCTCCCACGTTCTCAGTCGGATAGGCAGCAAAAAGGGTTCCCATCGTGGCGAAGCAGAATGCCGTCAGCACCATGCCCAGGCCCAGCAGGACGCCTGACAAGATTGGCGTTCGGAACAGCAGGAGGCCAATCACAAGCGGCAGGGCGGCGATGCCAAGGCTGTACAGGAACCCGGAGAGGCTTTCGCCCAGCACGAGGGCATGGAAGGAGATAGGGGCGGAGAGAAGACGGTCAAAGGTCTTCACCCGCCGCTCGATGGGGATCGAGACCGGCTCGATGGACGAGGCCGAGAAGAGGAGGGTGATCGCGATCAACCCCGGAATGAGCATACCCGGCGGAGCGTTCCTCCCGCTGGCGAAGGCGAGGAACATGAAGAGAGGGAAGAGAAGCCCCGAAACGATGATGTTGGGTTTGAGGTAGTAGGTGCGCATGTCCTTCCGGGCAATCGCCCAGGCAGCGGCGAGCTCGCGGTGCAGGCGGGCAAGGGAGCCGGAAAGGTTAATCGATGGCACGGATGCCGGCCTCCCCCCGCTGCAGTCCGGTCAGGCGGATGAAGACATCCTCCAGGCTCGGGCGAAGCGTGGCGATGCTGATCACCCGCAGGTGATTCCGGCGGGCGTACCCCAGGATCTCCAGAAGCACGCTAGAGGGATCCTCCGTGAAGAGCCGGAACTTGTCGCCCTCCTTTCGGACTTCATTCACGCGGGGAAGCATCTGGAGCTCGACCGAGCGTGCGGGGTCGCTTCGGTCGAACGCGACCTCGATCGACTGGACAATCTGGATCGTTCGCTTCAGCCGCTCCGGTGTATCGATGGCGGCGATCTGCCCGTGGTTGATGATCGCCACGCGATCGCACATCAGGTTTGCCTCCTCGATGTTATGCGTCGTGAGAAAGACGGTCACCCCCTGCTGAGCCAGATCCCCGATGACCGTGCGGATGATCAGGTTGCTCTCGACGTCGAGCCCGGAGGTGGGCTCGTCTAAAAAGAGGAGCCGGGGGTTGTTCACAAGACCCATGGCGATCGTAAGCCGCCGTTTCATCCCCTTGGAGAACTCCCGCGCCCGGTCGTGGCGGCGTGCATGCAGCCCGAAGGTGCGGAGCAGCGTTTCGGTACGCTCCTCACGCTCGATACGGCCTACATGGTAGAGCTCGGCCGTAAAGATCATGTTCTGCCAGGCGGTGAGATCGTCGTAGACGTTGGAGGTCTCGGGGACGATCCCCATGCACTGCCGGGCGAAGAGCATCTCCCGCTGGATATCATGGCCGAAGATCGAGGCCGATCCCGAGGTCGGGCGGGTGATCCCGGTCAGGATGCGGATGGTGGTGGTCTTTCCGGCCCCGTTCGGGCCCAGGTATCCAAAGATCTCCCCGGCCCGGACGGAGAAGTTCACGTCCTGCAGGGCGACCACGCGGTCGAACCTCTTGGTGAGATGTGCAACCTCGATGGCATCCATGCACTTAAAAGTTCTATACCGGAAAGCCGTAAATACCCTTTGAGCGCCACCCGGCAAAGGATGGTCTTTACTCACGGGAGGGCTCCATGAGCGCATAGGATAGAGCGAGGTTGCCGGCATCGGGCGATGGCGAGTATCCGTGGCGTATCGATCCAGCAGCATCCTTCCGGGCCGTGCGAGAGTGCCCCTACCGCAGTGAGAGGACGATTCCGCGGCGCCCATGGATTGCCGCAAGCCGGATGCCCCCCCGTTCTCCTACCGCGATGCAGGCGACCGGGCGTGAAGCCCGGTCGTCTCACTCGTCCCGATACCCGTCCGAAAGCGCCCGTCCCCGGAGCGGGATAGAATCAGGCAGTCTTCGAGAAGTTCACGCCGCGGTCGCGTAGTGGAATCAGCGGTGGGGGGAACATCGGCTACCAAATCCCATAACCTATCCCCTCCTGATCGATCGGCGGCTTCACTACCTGTCAGTAAAACCTGCCCCAAGAGTTAAATATCCGGTCACCGTTAACCCCCGCGGGCGAATACATGGCGTACTACTATACGACGGGCAACTTCTGGTTTGGCGTGATCGTAGGCTGGGTCGTGATGGTCCTCTTAAACATCTGGGTCCCCGTGCTGGGGCCCATCCTGGGCGGTCTGGCCGCCGGGCTGATCGCCGGGCGGGGAGCGGGCAACGGAGCTCTGGCGGGGCTGATCGCGGGGGTGCTGGGAGCCATCATCGTCGCGATCTTCCTGGTGCTCGGGATCACCCTGCTGACTGCAGGCATCGACTTCCTGAATATCGGAGGCATCCAGACCATCACAGGGCTCGCAGCAGCCGTGGTCCTCTCCATCCTCGTCCTCGGCTACATGGCCATCCTGGGCCTGATCGGCGGGGCGATTGGGGGAGCGATCCGCCCGTAACCGGATTGACCTGAAAAAGTATCGGACCCTCTCCGGGCTATTCGGAGGTGCCGCTCCCCGGGCAGAAGGCCTGCGGTCGGGTATCCGGGTCCCGGAGGTACTCCAGGATCCGTTCGATCGCTTCGGTATTCCGGGGAAGGCGAACGTGGCAGTAGCGGCCGGGGGCGCAGACGAGCTCCGCCGGGTCCGCGGGAAGGATGTCGAACCCGGCGCCGCTCAGATACGAGTCCGAGTGCGGCACGACGCCGTCTCCATGGTAGGTCAGCCGCCAGGCGCCGCCGGGAGCGATCTCCCAGGTCCGTCCACCGAAGCAGGGAAAAAGGTCGGGCGTGGCCGTGCGGTTGGCGGCGAGGATCATGCGGTAGGCGACATCGTCGCGGGTGCCGGCGTCCCGCAGGCGGGCCATCGCGCGGCTCTTCGGACGGAAGTCCTGGACAATAGGGTCCCGGGAGGGATCGTAGCCAGCCGGCACGAAGACCCCGGCCAGCTGCCGGATGATCGCCTCGCCGTGTTCGGGATCATGGAAGAGTTCGGCCATCGAGGAGCCGTTGTTCGGGGATCCGATCTGGATCAGCTGCCGGACCGGCTCGCTTCGGGCATCCCCGTCCAGCACCTCGAGCAGGTATCGGGCGATGACACCTCCCATCGAGTGGCAGACCATGTCCAGGGGGCCGCTGTATCCCCGCTCCTCCCGCCGCGTTGCGACGTACTCCTGCAGTGCAGCGGCAACATCGTGGAGGGGCGCATCCCGCATCCCCGCATGGCTGAAGTTCCAGCACTCGAGCGACTCCTGCCCCAGACGGGGTATGAGCCGGTTCCAGATGCCGGGGTGGCTCTTCCAGCCGTGCACCAGGACAACGGGAATGCCTCGGGGACACATGCAGTAGAAACGTTGGGCTTCAGCCCATTTGGCTTTTTTCATACCGGCAGCCCCTCAACCCCGCCCCAAGGTGCTGCTTTGCTGCCCCCTCGCCTGCATGAGGCCGCATGAAAGACAGGCCCTCTTCTCGGTCACGGGCTTTCCCGGCCCGGTGAGCGACAGCGACCGAATGCCGTGTATGCGGCGGATCCATCGAGACGGGAGTGAACGGCTGCTGCAATCAGGCCACCATATGTCGATGCCGGATGCATGGGGGGGGGGAGGGGGCGGATAAGTTAAATAACCTGTAGAGACGGAGGGGAGAGCATGGAGATCGTAAAGATACCCAGGATGGAGAAACAGGACTACGATCGGCTCATACGGGACAACTACATGAGCCGGATCGCGTTCCGGGGAGAGGAATTCCCGTACATGGCCCCCTTCCTGTACGTCTTTGACGGACGCTACCTCTACTTCCTGCCGACCAAATACGGGAAGAAGATAGAGCTCTATAAAAACGACCCATCCGTGATCGTGGAGATCGAACAATATGCACCGGACCTTTCCAGCTACCACTTCGTCACACTGCAGGGGGAGCTTGCCGAGGTGACGGGGGAGGACGCAAAGCGGGCGATCAAGGAGCGTTTTGTTGCCCGGATCAAGGAGAAGCGGATCTCGAAGAAGTTCCTGGCCGCGCTCGGACACTCCCCCGCAGAGCCCGTCGAAGCCCTCCTCCACGGCGATCGCACCCTCGTATGGAAGCTGACCAACGTCCGGGAGATCGTGGCCCTCAAAAACCCCTGACGCAAAACGCCACCCCCGCGATACGAAAAGCGCACATGCGATCATGACCGGCCAGAACTTCTTCCGCCCCGATATCGAGACGCTGGAGAGGGACGCCCTCGACGCCCTGATCGATGAGCGGATCCGCTATACAGTTGCCTACGCGAACGAACACTCTCCTTTCTACCGCTCCTGGTTCCGGACACATCAGATCAACCCGGCAGAGATCCGCACGCACGAGGATCTCCTGACCTTGCCCATCATCTCGGGGTCCGATATCCGCAGGCACCAGCCGCCGGAGACGGAGGAGTTCGAGTTCCGCAGCGCCGACTGGGAGGATCTCTTCACCATCCACGAGACGAGCGGGACCAGCGGGACGCCCAAGAGCTTCTTTCTGACCTGGCAGGACTGGGAGCGGTACGCGGAGAAGTACGCCCGGATCTTCGCCTCGCAGGGATTCGTTCGGGGGGACAGGATCATCATCTGCGCCTCGTACGGCATGAACGTCGGGGCGAACACCATGACGCTCGCCGCACGGGACCTCGGGGTCACCATCGTTCCCACGGGGAAGTGCTCCTTCCCCTCCCGCATCCTCCGCAGCTACCGCCCGACCGGGATCGTCGCGAGTGTCTTCAAGCTGATCCACCTGGCCCGCCAGCTCCGGCTCGACGGCATCGACCCCCGCGACACCACCCTGGAGAGGCTGGTGGTGGGCGGAGAGGCCTTTGCCGACGAGGCGAGAGACTTCGTCGCCGAACTCTGGGGCGTCGACGCCTACAACACCTACGGCAGCACCGAGGGGACGATGTGCGGGGAGTGCGTCCAGCGAGCCGGGCTGCACGTGCCGGAGGATCTGGTCCACATGGACATCTACGACATGTCGACGCACCGCTTCGTGGCGGACGGGGAGTGCGGGCGGATCGTACTCACCACGCTCCTCCCCGTCGGGGCGAAGGCAGGGATGCTGCTCCTGAACTACGACACCGAGGACACCTCTGTCGTCCTCTCGCGGGAGAAGTGCCCCTGCGGGAGAACCCACATGCGGATCTACAACCCCCAGCGGGAGGCGGAGACCTTCTGGATCCGGGAGACGCCCGTCAATCGCGTGGACATCGAGCGCGGAGTCTTCCAGCGGGAGAACATGGACTACCTGACGGGGGAGTACGAGGCATTCCTGTATCCGGGGGAGGACCCCGATGCGACCGTCCTGCAGGTGAGCATGGAGAGCAGCGACCCGGCGAGCTGCAACCGGGACCTGATCTCGGAGAACTTCGCCCGATCCTTCTTCCACTGGAAGCCGGAGCTTAAAAAGCAATATCAGGAGGGGCTCTTTACGATCGCATTCAACTTCACGGCCCCACGCGAACTGGAGCTCTACAGCCTCTCCGGGCGGCCGAAGAGGCTCGCGGACCGCCGCTGAACGGGCGGAAGGTGCAGGACGCCCACTCATATACCGGTAAGTCCACAATACTACCGGCATGATCCTTCAGCAGGCCTTCTACGAGCAGGATACCGTAGGCGTCGCAAAGCAGCTCCTCGGGTGCTACCTGGTGCACCTGGAGGGTGAACGGACCGCGATCGGGCGAATCGTCGAGACGGAGGCCTACCTGGAGAAGGATCCGGCGGCCCACTCCTATCGGGGGATGACGCGGCGGAACAGCGTCATGTTCGGCCCCGTCGGGCACGCTTACGTCTACCTCATCTACGGGCTGCACACCTGCATCAACGCCGTCAGCGGGCGGGAGGGCGCCGGGGAGGCGGTGCTGATCCGTGCCCTGGAGCCGCTCGAGGGGGTCGCCTGGATGCAGCAGCGGAGGGGCGTCGAGAAGATACCGCTCCTCTGCAACGGGCCGGGGAAGCTGACGGAGGCCCTCGGAATCTCGCTTGCCTGCAACGGGATACCGCTCTACGAAGGTCCGATACAGATCTGGGGAAGGGACAGCCTGCCGATCCACCGAATGGCGGAGATGCCCCCGATCGTGCAGACGACCCGCATCGGGATCACGAAGGCGGCAGAGCGGCCTCTGCGGTTCTACCTGGCAGGGAACCGGTTCGTCTCGCGGCGCGAACGCTGACCCGTGCAGAGTTCCCTCGTTCATCCGGGAGAAGGCCGCCGGCAAAAGATACGGGAACCAGGATGTGTCGGGACGTCCGGGACTGCGGACGAGTGCGATGCGAAAATTAATCATCCCGTACGGTGTCAGCCCGGCGCGGCGAAGATCCGTGGCAGTGACCCTGCAGTACGAGAAGGTGGGCACCATCGGGGAGGTAGAACTCCGAAGATATCCGAAACTGCTGGTGGCGTGCGCACCCCGGGTCTCGGACTACGAGGCCCACATGATCCTGTATCGTTACTTCTCCGGCAGGAACCGGGGGAACGAACGTCTCGAGATGACAGCGCCGGTGATCTCCGACGAGGATCGGATGTGCTTCGTGATCCCCTCCGGGATCTCCCGCGAGAAGGTTCCGGAACCGCTGGACGACCGGATCCGGATCCTGGAGATGCCGGAACGGGAGATAGCGGCACTGCGGTTTTCAGGGCACGCCGACGAACCTCTGGTGGCCCGGGAGACGGTCCGCCTCCTATCCATGCTTCGGGAATCCGGGTACAACATCGCGGGATCACCCTTCCTGATGCGCTACAACCCCCCGACCGTAGCCGGACCGCGGAGGCGGAACGAGGTGGCAGTCGAGATCCGGCGGGTGTAGAGGGGACCGCAGAACCTCGACGATACTCCGTGTCGGCTACCTTCATCCGGTGCCGATGCCCCTCTCCTGAGCGGGGGGGCGTTAAAAAAGGGGTGAACGGGGAGAAGATGCCCGTCCGCGCGCCCATCAACCGCTGATGACCGGTCGGGCTTCTAGAAGGACGCCCCCGCGCCCATCTGCTGCGGTGTCTCTTCGGGGGTCATATTGGCCGTCATGTTGGCAACCGGTCCGGTCACGGCTCCGGGGGGTACGCTCTGACATACCTGCGTCAGATTCTTGAGAGTGAAGTTCTCCGCCGTGACATTGAAGGGCGCCTCGAGGATCGTACCGTTGACCATGACGGGCGTGTCGGTGGGCGGCCATTCAAAGGCACCCGGCTGCCCGAGATCCAGGTGCAGTTCGGCGATGAGCGTATCCGTCGCCGTCACGGAATCGATGAGGACCGTTACATTCTGGGTCGTACCGGGCTGGACGGGTGCGAATCCCACGAGTCCTCCGGGCTCCCCGAGGAGGCTGTTGTGGATCGCCACCCATCCGCTGGTGTTGATGGAGACGTTCTCGACAACGACCGTTGCGAATGTGGCGTTGCCCGTGATGGTCTGATCGGTCACGGTGATAGCCGGCGTTACATTCATGGTCACGTTCGCTCCGGGAGTTTCGTTCGCTCCCGGTGTCACGTTCGTCACGTTCTCCTCCCCGTTCTGGGCGTATGCGATGCCCGCAACGGAGAGGAGCAGAGCCGCAACGAAGATCAGTTTCAGTATTCTCATGCTCTTCCTCCTGATACCGATTTGTCTGCCTCGACCGCACTCGAGCCCTGCTGCGGGGTCGACAGGAACGGCGCGAATCCCCTCCGGGGGTGTCGCATCCCCCGCAGGACAACCCGCACGGGGAACTGACACCCGCACGGGGGATCGGTCTCCATGATCGCACACCTTTATAGCGTTTTGGGTGCTTCGGCGGGGTATTGCCAGATTCCCGGAAAGCCGGGGAGGCATGGCAATGCTATTCTGCCGGAACGACAGCAACGGGGAACCGGAGCCGGTCGAAATCCCGGGCTGCCCCGAAGCCCCCCACAGCCCTTCTCGACCTCATGGATTGGGTCCCGGTGCGGGGGGTAGAGCTTCGCATGGACGGGAATGATGACAGGGGGCGAACCTCCTCCGGAATCCCTGCGCAGGGAGTTGCGGAACGCGACCATGCAGAAGCTCCTGCCCCGGAAGAACCGGGAGACGGGAATGCGGGGGGATGCGATGGTTCCCGCCGGAATATGTTCTGCTCCGCAGCACCCCGCAGAGTGCGATAGACTCCGACACTCGAGATGCCGGATTTCGGATCCTGGTGGCCGCTGCGTATCCCGCTTCTGTATCTCGCAGGGCTGGAGGAGGGGGGCGGGGCGGGCGCTCCCGCCTCAGAGGCGGATCTTGCGGAACAGATAGGCTCCGCTCACCGTCGTCGCCAGGGCGAAGGTCCCGAGGACCGCCAGGCTCATGATCGGGTTCACCTGCGAGACGCCCGACAGCCCGTAGCGGATCCCCTCCACCCCGTAGGTGAGGGGATCCAGGAGCGTAACCGGCGCCGCCCAGGAGGGCAGGCTGCTGATGGGGAAGAGGGCGCCCGACAGCCCGAAGATGGGGAAGACCACGAAGTTCATGATCAGCTGGAACCCGTGCATGTCCTCCATGCGGGATGCGATGGCGATGCCGAACGCGGTAAACGAGATCCCGATCAGCACCATGAACAGGATCGCGATCAGGAATCCGGGCGGGCTGGCAATCCGGAGCCCGACAGCGATCGACAGCACGAGAATGATCATCCCCTGGATGAAGGCGGTGGTCGCCCCTCCAAGAGTCTGCCCGAGCATGATCTCCAGGCGGGAGACCGGCGCGACCAGGGTCTCTTTCAGAAACCCGAACTGCTTGTCCCAGATGATCTGGATCCCGGCAAAGACCGAGGTGAATAGCACGCTCATCGCGACGATGCCCGGGATCAGGAACTGGATATAGTCCGCCCCGAACTCCGGGATATGGACGACCGAGTTCAGTCCGAACCCCAGGAAGAGCAGGAAGAAGAGCGGCATGCTGACGCTGCCGATGATCCGGCTCTTCGAGCGGAGGAACCGCTTCAGGCTCCGCAGCCAGATGGTGTAGACGATGTCCATCAGGACCGCCTCTGCCGCCGCTGGAAAGCGCGTATCATCTCTTTCGCGTCCGTCTCCTGCGCGCGGATTGTCTTGCCGGTGAAGTGGAGGAAGACGTCCTCGAGCGTGGGTTTGTGGATCGCGATCGACTCGATCGGAACGTTCTCCCGGCTGAGCAGGGTCACGATGGCGCTGAGGTGCTCCTCCGCGTTCTGGAGGCCGATTGAAACGGTGCCGTCGTGCTGCTCCAGGCGGGCGACCCAGGGTTCGCGCAGGGTCGCAGCAACCCCCTCGGGGCTGGGGGTGCGGATGGTCACCACATCCCTGCCGATGCTGTTTTTCAGGCTCTCCGGCGTCCCGAGGGCGACGATCCGTCCGTGGTCGATGATCGCCACGCGGTCGCAGAGGCGGTCCGCCTCCTCCATGTAGTGCGTGGTGAGGATGATCGTGATCCCCTTCTCCCGGCTGAGCCGGGCGATGTACTCCCAGATGAGGTTTCGGGTCTGCGGGTCCAGCCCGAGCGTCGGTTCGTCCAGGAAGAGCACGCGGGGGTGGTGCAGCAGCCCGCGGGCGATCTCCAGGCGCCGCCGCATCCCCCCGGAGAAGGTCTTGACGGGGTCGTCTTTCCTCTCCTCGAGACCCACCAGCCCCAGGAGTTCGGCGATCCGCTGACGGCGGATCTCGCCCGGGATGCGGTAGAGCCGCCCGTGGAAGTCCATGTTCTCGTAGGCGGTGAGCTCCTCGTCCAGGCTCGGATCCTGGAAGACAACCCCGATCGACCGCCGCACGCCGTCCTCGTCGCGCTCTATGTCCAGGCCGTTCACGGTGGCCGTACCCGCCGTGGGCTTGAGCATGGTGGCGAGCATGGAGATCGTGGTGGTCTTGCCGGCCCCGTTCGGGCCGAGCAGC
>FWPV01007427.1_pt1 | contig 19500 bp, 18 predicted proteins | sample 2228371 | NCBI WGS metagenome assembly FWPV01 (sample SAMEA103939776, study PRJEB20133) | metagenome
ATTTCCCAACCAAGAGATCCTGTGAGGGCCACCCAAACCCCTGCAGGCGCCATGGCAGTGCCCAGGCCCAGCCAGAGGTGAGACAAAAGGGTGAATCTCTTGGTGAAGGAGTAAGCCAAAACGAATCCAAGGGCAAAGGGCGAGAGAATTGCTGCCAAGGGATTCAGCATCAGGGCAGAAAACAAAAAGATCGCCCCTGATATGAGCACAAAGGCCCAAGCCTCACCCAGAGTTATCCTGCCTGCTGGCAGGGCCCTGGCCGAGGTTCTGGGATTGGCCAGATCAAGGCTTCTGTCTGCTATCCTGTTGAAGCCCATGGCCGCGCTCCTGGCTGAGACAAGGGCGGCCAATATCCAAAAGAGCTTGCCCAGCTCCAGCTCCTCTGTGGGGGCCAGGACCAGGGCCGAGAGAGCAAAGGGCAGCAGAAAGATGGAGTGGGAGAACCTTATCATCCTCCCATACTCCCAAAGCTTTCCCACCATTTGGCCTGCTGCCTGGGGCATCCTCAGAAATCCAGGCCCAGTTTGCTCCAGAGCGCATCCACCTGGGCCTTTACCTCCTCACTCATCTGAATCTTCTCGGGCCACTTTCTCGAGACTCCTTCTGCCGGGCCTTTGCGAGTTCCATCCAGGCCCATCTTGCAGCCAAAAGCCGCAAGGGCCGAGGAATGATCAAGCACATCCAAGGGACCCTTGGTTATGATCACATCCCTTGCAGGATCCAGATTGTTCAGGGCCGCCCACCAGGCCTCTTGAGGATTCTGCACATCCACCTCCTCGTCCACCACAACTATGACCTTGGCCAACATCATCTGCCCCTGCCCCCAAAGGGCATGCATGACCTTGTAAGCGTGACCCGGATATTGCTTTCGAATGGATACGAAAACCAGATTGTGGAACACTCCCTCCATGGGCATGTGAAGATCCACCACCTCGGGAAGAAGCATCTGGATCAGGGGCAGGAAGATCCTTTCCGTGGCATAGCCCAGCCAGTAGTCCTCCTTGGGCGGCACGCCCACTATGGTGGTGGGATACAGGGGCTCTTGCCTCATGGTCATGGTCTGGAGGTGGAACACGGGATAGGGCTCGGCAAGGGAATAGAAGCCCGTGTGGTCTCCAAAAGGCCCTTCTGTCCTGAGCGGTTCCCGTGGGTCAACATATCCCTCCAGCACGATCTCGGCCTGTGCCGGCACCTCCAGATCCACGCTCTTGGCCTTGACCAACTCCAGGGGCCTGCCCTGAAGAAAACCTGCAAAGGCGAACTCCTCCAGATTCTCAGGAAGGGGGGCCGTGGCTGCGTAAATGGCTGCGGGCGGACCCCCCAGGGCCACGGCCACCTCGATGCGCTCCCCACGGGCTGCCCTCTTGGCAAAGTGCATGGCCCCGCTCTTGTGCAAGTGCCAGTGCATGCCCGTGGTCCTGGAATCAAAGACCTGCATCCTGTACATGCCCATGTTTTGTAGCCCGGTTTCAGGATCCCTGGTGATGACCATGGGAAGGGTTATGAAGGGGCCAGCATCCTGTGGCCAGCAGGTCAAGACAGGAAGAATGGAGAGATCAGCCTTGTTGCCCTCCAATACCACCTCCTGGCAGGCTGCGGAACTAAGCAGCTTGGGGGAGAAAGCTGTGAGCTCTTTGAGCCGGGCAAGCACGGCCGTGAGCTTGCCCCAGAATCCCCGGGCCATCTTGAGGTTCAGCAGGCTTCGGATCCTCTCGGCTATTTCATCCAGGCTCTGGCAACCCAAAGCCAGGGCCATGCGGCTTGGAGAGCCGAACAGGTTTATGGCCAGGGGCATGTTGGCCCCCTTGACCTTCTCGAAGATCAGGGCCGGTCCCTGTCTTTTCATGACCCGATCCGCTATCTCCGTGATCTGAAAAACAGGGCTGACTTGCTCTTTTATCCTGAGAAGCTCTCCTCGGCTCTCAAGACAGGCCACAAATTCCCTGAGATTAGAAAAGGCCATGGGGTCCTCTTGTGCCACAGGCTCTAGCAGCTTGTGTTCCCAAGGGCCAGGGGCCAGGCTCTGAAGGGAATTCTGGATTCCTCTTGGGCCTCCTTAGCACCTTACCGGGGATGATATACGATGGGTAGCCTTGCTTCAATACAGAGCCCCTGGCCCAAGGAGAGCCCAGGGCAGATTCCCTGTCCCCAGTCATGAGGGACCCCTTTATGAAAAATACAAGCCTTGCTCTTTTTCTCCCCAGTGCAGGCGACTGGGGCAAGCCGAGTGATTCCTTTTGCAGCCTTGACCCCTTGAGCTAGCATCTGGTAGTCTCCTACCCTGCATTATTTTTTTGGATGAAGCAGATTCTGATTCCCATCCCAAGAGGCTCTGTTTAGTAGATTTAGCTAGTGCATTGGTTTTGGGGAGAGAGGATGATTGATCCTGATGTGTTTTTGTTTCCTGCCTGGGCCTGGGCCCCCAAAAAAGGCCCTTTTTGACCCAGGCTCCAGCTTTGGCTTTTGTCCAGAGATTTCGCATCGTAAAATCGGCAGTTAGAGATTCTGGCCCAACTCAGGAAGTGGAGGTCTTTTCCTCGAGGCTCTTGGGCTTCCAGGAGAGAAGATCCTGCGCTTCCAGAAAAAGAAGGAGGTGTGGACATGAGGAAGATGGGTTTTTTGCTGGCTTTGGGATTGGGAATCTTGTTGCTGGCAGGGCAGGGGGCGGCCCAGGATAAACAGATCACCCTTACCTGGACCGCCGGAGGAGTCGGCGGGGGTTGGTACGGGATGGCAGGAGGCTTTGCCGAGGTGATCCACGGGGCCGAGCCCAACATAGTCATCAAGGTGATACCAGGGGGCGGCACCGTGAATCCGGCTTTGGTCAACAAAAAGGAGTGTGAGCTGGGTTGGGGGCTTCCCTTCATGAATGCAGCAGCCTTCAACGGTGAGGAACCCTTCAAGGAGAAACTCACCAACCTGAGGGCCATAGCAGGTGGGATGAGCATGAACTATTTCCACTTCTTCGTGGCTGCCGACTCACCCATCCAGAGCATGGACGAGGTCTTCGGCCAGAAGAAGCCCATCCGCTTGGCTCTATCCCCTGCCGGCACATCAGAGGAGTGGGTCTTCCAAAAGGTGCTGGAGCATTACAAGACCTCTTACAAGGAGCTGGAAAAAGCAGGCTTTACCTTCTTCCACGGCAATTACGCCCAGCAGGCCAGCCAGTTCAAGGACCAGAACGTGGATGCGGTCTTCACCTTCCTGGCCCTGCCCGGCGCTTCGGTGACCGAGGCCTCTGTGGGCCGCAAGATGAGGCTCCTGGCCTTTCCCAAGCCTCTGCTTGAGAGTCTTGCCAAGTACGGCATAGTGGAAGGCAAGATTCCTGCAAACACCTATCCCAAGGCCGCCAATGCTGACAAGGACATAGTCACTGCCAGCGCCGGAAGTGTCATCACAACCCACAAGGATCTCCCTGATGATGTGGCGTACCGAATTACCAAGGCCATACACGAGAACCTGGACAAGGTCAGGAAGATCCACGGCAGTCTGGAGCCCTACAAGCTTTCAGACGGGCCCACTGGCACCGGTGTGCCTTTGCATCCGGCTGCCGAGAAGTACTTCAAGGAAAAAGGTGTTTTGAAGTGAGACAAAGGCTTCTTGAACCGGCCTGCCCCTGGCTGGGTGGGCCGGAGATTTCCTGGGAAGAGGCGGGCCCTTGTCTTGGCCCGAGCTCTTTGCCTGCCAGGGCTTTGCGCTCATGATGCGTGATCTCAAGGGTTGGTGGAGGCTGCCTGTGCTCATACTGGGGATAGGGGCAGCCCTTTTCCACTTCTACACATCGGGCTTCGGCACCCCGGGGCCCAGGCAGATGAGGGGACTTCACCTTTTCATGCTCCTGCCTTTGGTGTACTTGTTTTTCCCCGCCACATCCAAGTCTCCCAAAGATCGTCCATCCATGTGGGATGTGGGGGCGTCCTTGCTATGCATGGCTGCATCAGGCTTTACCATAGTGGAAGCAGACAGGCTCAACAGGAGATTTCTGGGCTTCCACGAGGTCTTGCCCGTGGAGGTGATCCTGGGGGGCCTCATGGTGCTGGCCGTGATCGAGGCCTGCAGGAGGGCCCTTTCCAAGTGGATGGCTCTGACCATTTCCCTTGCCCTGGTGTACCTGATGACATGTCAGTTTTGGCCCGGGATGTTCCATTTCAAGGGCTTCACCCTGGATAGGGCAGTGGAGATCCTTTACCTGTCCGGGGATGACGGCATCTTTGGTTTTCTCACCGGGATCTCGGCCGAGATTCTCTTCATCTACATTTTGTTCGCCACGGTCATGACCGCTGCGGGCGTAGGGGATTTTCTGGTGGATTTCGCCGTGTGGATAGCGGGTTGGGCCAGAGGGGGTGCTGCCAAGATAGCGGTCATAGCCAGCGCCCTTTACGGGAGCGTAAGCGGAAGCACCGTGGCCAATGTTTATGCCACGGGCAGCTTTACCATCCCGCTCATGAAGCGCCATGGTTACACTCCCAAGCAGGCGGCTGCCATAGAGGCCATTTCGGGCACAGGGGGGCAGATCATGCCTCCCATCATGGGGGCCGGGGTCTTCATCATGTCCGAGATGACCGGAGTGCCTTATTTCAAGATAATCCAGATGGCAGTGCTGCCAGCGGTCCTATACTATCTGGGGGTCTTCTCCATGGTGCACCTCTTGGCCCTAAAAGGCGGGCTGGCTCCCCTGCCCAAAGAGGAGAGACCACCGGCCCGGGCCATGTGGCGCCATTGTTATTTTTTCACCCCCTTCATTCTCATCCTGCTTCTCATGGCCTACGGATACTCCCCATCCAAGGCAGCCTTTCACACGGTCTGGTTCACCTTTTTGTTGAGTTTTTTGGACAGGAAGACCTGGATGACTCCCAGGAAGCTGGTGGATGCCCTTGTGCGTGCATCAGTGAACACAGGACTCATAGCAGCGGCCCTGGCGGGCTCGGGCATGGTGGTGGGCATACTTACCCGCACAGGGGTTGCCCTTTCTTTCGGCAGCCTCATCATGAGTGCTTCCCAGGGAAGCCTTTTGCTCTGCATGGTGTTGATCTTTTTGGTGGTGAGCGTTTTAGGCACAGGAATTCCCACCACCGCTGCGTACATCATATCGGTCACCGTGGGCGCCCAGGCCTTGGGGAATCTTGGGGTGGCGGTTCTTACTGCCCATTTGTTCGTTTTCTACTATGCGGTGCTTTCGGATCTCACGCCTCCTGATGCGGTCACGGCTTTTGCAGCCGCAAACCTGGCCGGCTCCGAGATGATGGCCACGGGCATAGAGGCCTTCAGGCTGGGCTTTGCCGGCTTTCTGGTGCCCTTTGTGTTCGTTTACCAACCGGCCCTTCTGGTGACCGGGGATCTTGTGGCCACCTTGCTGAGCTTTGTCTTGGCGGGCCTTGGGGTAGTGTGCCTGGCCGCTGCTACCATAGGGCACCTGGCCTCTCCTTTGGGATGGGTGGAGAGGGTTCTTTTCATCGGCACGGCATTTCTTCTGGTTTTTCCTGCCAGGGGGCTGGAGGTGGCAGGGGTGGCGGGGGCTTTGATACTGGGGCTTTGGTCTTGGGCTAAAGGCAGGAGGGCCAAGGCATTTCTCAGTGGTGAAGAAATTCTGGAGGACCAAAGAAAGTGAGCCGGGATCTGCCGGAAAAAGCTGATGTTGTTGTGATCGGAGGAGGAATCATAGGCCTCAGCGTGGCCTACTATCTGGGCATGAAAGGAGTGGGGGAGGTCCTCTTGCTGGAGAGGGGGATGATGGGCCAGGGTTCCACGGGAAAGTGTGCAGGTGGAATCCGAAGCCAGTTCTCCACTGACATCAATGTGAGATTTTCCCTCTTGAGCAGATCTGTTTTCGACTCCTTCCAGGAGAGCTTCGGAGTGGACCCGGAGTTTCACAGGGTGGGGTACCTCTTTCTGGCCTCCCAGGCCGCCCACTGGGCCCAACTAAAGGGGAATGCGAGGCTTCTGGAGAGCCACAAAGTGGCTTTGGAACTCCTGGAGCCCTCTGAGATAGCACGCAGGTGGCCTTTTTTGGAAGTGGCCGACCTGCTGGGAGGCTCTTATTCCGCGGATGACGGCTATGCAGGCCCTTACGAGGTGCTCCAGGGCTTTGCCAGGGGGGCCAGGAGATTGGGCGTGAAACTTGTGGAAGGCGTGGAGGTGACATCCATAAGGGTTTCCAGGGGTAGGGTATCGGGGGTGCAGACTTCCCAGGGGCGTTTTGTGGCCACCTCCTGGGTGGTGAATGCCGCCGGTCCCCAGGCGGCCATGGTGGCCTCCATGGCTGGTTTGGACCTGCCGGTCAAGCCGTACAGGAGGCAGCTCTTTTTCACTGATCCCTTGGATGATCTGCCCGAGCAGTTTCCCCTCATCATAGACTTGGGGCTGGGTTGGTACATGAGGCGGGAGGGAAGGGGTCTTCTGCTTTCAGGGCCCCAGGACGAGCAAAGTTCCTTCAACGAAAACGTGGATTTTGACTCCAAGGAGTGGACTGCCGAGAGATCATTGCATCGCTGTCCGGTACTGGAGAAGGCTCGCATAGCCAGAGGCTGGGCAGGGCTTTACGAGGTATCCCCGGACCATCACGCCATCATAGGGGAGTTTCCTGAGCTAAGAGGTTTCCTGTGCGTCAACGGATTCAGCGGCCATGGCTTCCAGCACAGCCCGGCCGCAGGTATGGTGGCGGCCGAGATCATAGCCGAGGGGCGGGCCACCAGCATAGACATATATCCCCTTCGTCCCACCAGGTTCCGGGAGGGAGATCTGATTCACGAGCCTCTCACGGCCATAAGAGACTGATGGATTTCCCAGGCCATGGAGCAGGCCATGGTTTTTGTGCTATTTTGAACTTGAGGGCACACGGCAAAAAAAGATTCTTTGAAATCCCCAAGGAGGTGAAGCCATGGCAGGCCAAGACCGCGTTGCGCGGGTTACGGAAATAATTGCCTCCTCGCCCAAGAGCTTCGATGATGCCATAAAGGTGGGCTTCAAGAGGGCCACAAAGACCCTAAGGGGCATCACAGGCCTGAGAATCCTGGAACAGAGGGTGGCTGTGGAAGCCGATCAGATCAAAGAATACAGGGTCAGAATGGAGGTAATCTTCGTACTTGAGGACTGAAATCAAGATGCAGCTTCGGGAACAAAACCAGACCGTGTGCCCTTTTCCCTGCTGCAGTCAGTGCTTCTATGGGTCCAGTGATGGAGGAAGTGGGTTCCATGCATATCCTCAAGGAGGGAGTGAGTCATGGCGAGACGGGCGCTTGGGTGTGTGTTGTTTTTGTCTCTGGTTTTTCTGGCAGCAGAGGCTTTGGCCGGGCCTGATGTGAAAGAGGGGCTTTGGGAGTACACGGTAGAGACCCAGATTCCGGGTATGGCCATGAAGATGCCACCCCAGAAGCACACCTACTGTCTGACCAAGGATAATCTGGTCCCCCAGGCATCTGAACCTGGCTCCAAGTGCAAGACCGTGAGCCAGAAGGTAAAAGGCGACACCGTGACCTGGAAGGTGGAATGCCAGACCGATCAGGGCAAGGCTGTCATGGACGGAACCATAACCTACAAAGGAGACACCTTTAGCGGTGTGAGCAAGTTCAGCCAAGCTGGAATGCAGATGGAGCAGAGGCTCTCTGGCAAGAGGTTGGGGCCCTGCAGGTAAGAGATCACAACCCTTGCGCAGAGTCTCTCTGAGGAGATAGACTATCTTGCCGTGAGCTTGAAAAACCGCGCCTGTAGCTCAGCAGGATAGAGCAACGGACTTCTAATCCGTAGGCCGAGGGTTCGAATCCCCCCAGGCGCGCCAGCAAAGCCAGGGTCAAGGGGCCCTGCCCCTTCCCTGATTCCTTCCAAGGAAATTCTCTGTTCTGGTGGCAGCTTCCCCCTCTTGGTGTACCCGAGCGGTCCAAATCAAAATTCCAGTGAGTCTGATTGACTCTGCAGACGGGATGGTTTATCAAGTGATGGAGGCTAGGGCTTTCTTGGGTGCGCAAGGGGAGGATTCCCATGGCCCAATGGATTCAGGAAGGTGGGTGGTGGCCCTGGTTGGCTCTTCTCTTGGTTATGGCTTTGCTGGTTTGGATTCTGGTCCTGCTCATGGAGCAGCGCCGTTGCGTAAAAGATATCAGGGCCGAGATGGGGGAGGTGAAGTGGCTTTGCCAGCAGGCCATGGATCTGGTTTCCTGGCAGGACAGGTCCAGGAGCTGGGGAGGGCCCGCAGAGTCGGCCGGCCAAGAGGAAGAGATCCTGGATCTGAGAAGGGGCAAACCCATGCAGGTTTTTTCTGCTTCATCCAGCAGTGAGGGGGATGCGGGCAGCAAAGCCCCGGCTCCATTACCGGAGAGAGATGGGGGAAGGGCCTTTGTTTGGGCCGCAGGATTCTCCAAGGGGCCCCAGGGTCCGGCTTGTTTTGGGGCCGTGGTCAAGAACTCCAAGGGGGAGGTCCTGGCTCGCTTGCAAGAGAAGGTGGGCAAGCTGGATCGTCGAAACGCCATGTACCAGGGGGTGACAGAGGCCCTCTGCAAGGTCAAGCAGTGCGGCATAGAGAAGGTGGTTGTCTTTACCAGCCCCATCGGGGGACCCAAAGGCAGCCGGGGTCCCCAGAATCTGCCAGGCATAGAAGACTCCATAAGAAAGCGTCTGGAGGAGGTTCGCTCACAATTTTTCCAATTCGAATGGGTCATAGTGGAGCCGCCCAAAAACCGTGAAGCCGAGAGCCTGGCCCGAGAGGGCTTGATGAGCACTTCCAGAAAAAAGGGCTGAGCGCAGGAGCACTGTCATTTTGTTTCTCCTCCTCTCCTTAATGCCTGCATAGGGAATTTCCTTAGGTTAAAATCAGGAAAATGCAGTATTGCCATATAAGGCCTCTTGGCCCAAGCTTGGAGTCTCTGGTCATGGAAGACTGGTTTTCTCCTAGCTTTTGTCAGGGTGAATCTTTTTGTTTGTCCTTGGGCCAGGCCTTGGCCCAAGATTCGAGCCCAAGAGTTTCTTGAAGGGGGCAAAAGGGGGCTGATTCTTGGCACGATCCTGGCAAACAATACAGAGGCTTTGGGGCAACCAGAAGAGAGTGGTCAGGTTGAGATTCTTGATGAAGGCCAATTGAAGGCAGAATGGGTTCCAAGATCTCAAAGATCTGGAACCACGAAAAAATGAATAGATTCAGATATTTAAAAAGATCCGATGGGTTCTTTAACGGGCGGAGCCTACCCTGAATTCGGCGCTTTTTGGGCTCTTGATGCTGCTGGCTTAGAAGAACTAGCTTTGGAGGAAAAGGTATGAATTCCTTTCTCATAAAGACCTGCCTGCCGTGCAGATTCCACCAGGTGTTGGAAGAAGACGGAAGACCCTCCAGCCATTGCTGCAAGGAGAATTGCTGGGCCAGATTCTCTAAGTGCCTGAGACTAAAGGCTTTGGAGCATTATCTGGAAGAGCAATCAGCCGGATCCGGGCCTCGCTTCTCGGCTTTGGGGCACGTGTACGAAAAAGAATAGGGCTCTTTTGGAGCTCTGCCCTGGGGTGACAATTGAGGTCAACAGGCTGACAAAAAAGGGCAGCATCCTGTGGCTGCAGCAAGATGCTAAGAACATGCAACTTGGGAAATCCTGATGGAGAATTGGAGCCTGTAAGGTTTGGATTTGCCTCCTGGGGAGATCCGGGGGGGCTGTGGGCTCTTGATTTAAAGGATCTGAAAGATGTTTCTCCCTTGGTGGTAGAGCCGTTTGTGAGCTCCAGCACAAGAGGCCGCCTGGGGCAAGCCCAGGGGCATGGGAAGGCCCGAGGGGATCTTTGTGAGCGAGGATTCTCTAGAGAAGAGATTCCAGTCTGATACATCACATCCAAGGGTCCTCATCGTGGATGATGACGAGGGGATCTTGAGACTTCTCTCCTCTTTTCTGGAGGGCAAGGGTTTTCGGGTGGTACAGTGCAGGAGCCTTTGGGAAGCCAGGGAGCAGATCTCCCAGAGCCTTCCCGAGCTTATTCTTCTGGACTACCAGCTTCCTGACGGGGTTGGAACCCAGCTTTTGAAGGAGCTGGGGGAACGCTCCATGCTCTGCTCTGTGGTGATGATGACAGGGGTGGCAAGGGATGATGTGAGCACAGCCACAGAGGCCATGCGCCTTGGTGCAGCAGACTACCTGACCAAGCCCTTCTCCCTCACTGCGCTGGAGAGCAAAGTCAACTCCTCCCTGGCTGAGCGGGAGCTAAGGCGTCGAAGCAGGGAGGAGCTGCTTCGAAAAAGGGCCTTCTCCAGGCAGATCCTCTTGGCAGTGGAAAAGGAGAGGCAGCGTTTGAGCGCCGAGCTTCACGATGAGATAGGCCAGGCTTTGACCACCCTCAAGATCCAGGCCGAGCTGCTCCTGGAGGAGTTCCAGGGCTCCCCGCAGCAGGCTCAGAAGCTCATGGGCTTTTCCCAAGGGCTCTCCGAGGCCATCGAGAAGCTTCGGGACATAGCCCAGGGGCTTAGGCCTCCTATACTGGACAAGTTGGGGCTGGAGGCTGCCATCACAAGACTCCTCGAGGATTGCCAAGGCAAAGGCCGCATGAATGTGAGGTACTTTTTCAGGGGCTTGGAAAGCAGGCTTTCTCCGGAGCTGGAACTGGGGGTGTACCGGATCGTTCAGGAAGCGGTCACCAATGTCTTGAAGCACGCCCAGGCAGGCCAGCTTGTGGTAAACGTCATTCGGGGGCCCCAAAGCATATCCATCACCATAGAAGATGATGGGGCAGGCTTTTTAAGCTCAGGGGAGCTTACCTCAGCAGGAGTGGGGCTTCTGACCATGAGGGAGAGGGCCGAGAGCCTGGGGGGGAGCCTCTGGGTGGAGTCTGTGGTGGGCTCTGGCACGTGCGTTTCGGCAGAGCTGCCCCTGGATGGGAGGTGATTCTCATGGTTTTACTGGCAGGGCTTGAAAAGTGAAAGCTTTGGGAAGCATGAGGCCAGGGATTCTGGCAGCATTTGCGATTTGGCCTCCCAGATGGCCTTTTTGCGGCCATGATGGAGAAAGCTTGGTTACATGAAGACAAGAGTTTTGCTCATAGATGACCACGAGGTTGTTCTCCATGGAATAGCCGCAGGCCTGGGCAAGCAGGAAGACGTGGAGATCGTGGGCATGGTATCAGAGCCCCGCCAGGCCTTGAAGGTCTTTGAGAAAACCCATCCCGACATAGTGATACTGGATCTGGCCATGCCCCATTTCAACGGGGTGGAATGCACCTATCAGATCAAGAAGATCTCCCCCAGGACCAAGATCATAATCTACACCATGCACTCTTATAGGGAGTTTCTGGTCCATCTTCTCAAGGCCGGTATATCCGCCTATGTGCTAAAGAGTAGCCCCATCTCGGATCTTTATATGGCCGTGCAGGTGGTCAAAAAAGACGGCACCTTCTTCAGCGAAAACGCCCCTGAATTCATAGCCCGCCATCTGGAGGAGGTAATGGAGCGAAAGGAGCAGACAGATCCCTTTGATCTTCTAAGCCCCAGGGAAAGGCAGGTCTTCCAGCTTCTGGCAGAGGGCAACTCTGTCAAGAAAACCGCCGACTTTCTCTGTATCAGCCCCAAGACCGTAGAGACCCATAAGTACCACATCATGGAGAAACTCAATATGAGAAGGGTGGCCGAGTGGACCAAGGAGGCCATAAGAAGAGGGATCATTCATGTGTAGAAAAAGCACCCAAGCGTGTTGCTTGGGGCCAGTGGATCCAGGGGTGAGAGCTCATGAAGTCAGCTTGGGGGTGGGGATGGATCCCGGCCCGGAGCTTGCCCATCTTGATGGATGATCTGGGTTGGAACGGGCAGCTTTGCTCAGACCTCTAAGAGCCATGTCTTGCAGACAAAAGGAAAGAGAAAATGGAAGGCTTCCAGATGACCCAGAAAGCCCACGGGGTGCACTCCCCTCTTGTAGAGCCGGAAAAAGGGGATGCGTTTGGCCGGGAAAGCGTGCGGGCTCCCGCAGAAGGACCTGGGAGACCTACTCCTTCATCCATAAGGCTGGCGGCTGTGGGACGGCTGCCCTGGAAAAGATATAGCCATCAGCACACCCAGAGTCCCAAGGCTGTGTGTGGAAGGGAGAACTTTCTTCAGCGCCTCAGAGAGGAGAGGAGTCGCTGTGACAGAAATGGACATTGCTTTTCTCTTCTTCTGATTTCACTGGAGCAGGCCATGGGCTCAGGGGTGGAGCTGGGCTTTCTCGTGCAGGCCCTTAGAAATTTCTCCCGCAGTACAAGGCTTTCGGATGTGCTGGGCTGGTATGGGGAGGCGGAGCTGGGCTTGTTGCTTCCAGATACCACGGAACAGGAGGCCCAGAAGGTCCTAGAGAGGCTAAGGGGTTTCATGGCGGGCATGGAGCGATGCGCTCTTGGGGCCTTGGCTGAGCAGGGCCAGGCCTTCCGTATTCTGGAATATCCCAAGACCCTAACGGAAAACCTGCTGGGCAATGACTCAGGCCAGGTGCCGGCTTCGGATGGATGCCAATGCCAGGGCGGCCTTGGAAGCTCTGGGGCTCAAGATTGCAGCGCGGATTGGGGTTTTCTGGAGTGTACAAGCCCCTGTGCAGGCAGGGTCAGGTCTTCTTTTTGGGGCCGGATGGACAGTTTGGCAAGAAGATGCCTGGATCTGTTGGGAGGCTCCTTGGCATTGGTCTTTCTGGGCCCCCTGATGTTGGTCATAGCTGCTGGCATAAAGCTCAGCTCTCCTGGTCCTGTGCTTTTCCGTCAGACAAGGATGGGACAAAACGGTAAGAGTTTCACCTTTTTGAAGTTTCGCACCATGTATCACAACTGCGACCAGAGCCTCCACAGGGAATACGTCACAAGGCTCATAGAGAACAAGGCCGAAACCCACGATCTCAAGGGCAAGAGCTTCTTCAAACTGGCCCAGGATCCCAGGGTCACTCCTTTGGGCAGGATCCTTCGCATCACGAGCCTGGATGAACTACCCCAGCTCTTCAATGTTCTTAAGGGGGAGATGAGTCTGGTGGGCCCAAGGCCGCCCATTCCCTACGAGGTGGAGCACTACAAGAGCTGGCAGCTAAGGAGGCTTCTGGAGGCCAGGCCGGGCATAACGGGCTTGTGGCAGGTCTGTGGCAGGGCCACCACCACCTTTGAGGAACAGGTGAGGCTGGATTTGCGCTATGTGGAAAAACAGTCCTTGTGGCTGGATCTTTGGATTCTTCTAAAGACATTCAAGGCTGTTTTCACCACAAGGGGCGCGTGTTAATAAAAGAGGAAACTAAGCGGTCAAAAATGACAGGGTGTGGCTCTAAGCGATCTGCAATCTTGGGATCAAGAAGCAAGCCTTGAGTAGGCAGCCGGAAAGCAGCCTCTCACACAGGAGGTGGCCATGAAAGTCGGGGTCATAGGATGTGGATATTGGGGTCCCAATCTCATAAGGAATTTTCTTCAGCTTCCTGATGTAAAAGGGGTTTCCTGCTGCGACACGGATGAGACCAAGCTGGCCCGTGTGGGCAGGCTTTTTCCCACCGTGGAGCTAACCACCAGGGTGGAGGATCTCCTGGAGGACCCCAAGATAGAGGCCGTGGCTGTGGCCACTCCTGTGCATACACACCACGTGCTAGGAGAGATGATCCTCAAGGGGGGCAAGCACCTCATGGTGGAGAAGCCCATGGCCAACTCCTCCAAGAGGTGTTTGGAGCTCATAGAGCTGGCCTCGGAGATGAACAGGCTCATCATGGTGGGCCACACCTTTGAGTACACAGCGGCTGTGAACAAGATCAAGGAGATCATAGCCTCTGGGGAGCTGGGGGAAATCTTGTATGTGAGCAGCACCAGGGTGAACCTGGGGCTTTTCCAACAGGACATAAACGTGGTTTGGGACCTGGCCCCCCACGACATATCCATCATCAACTATGTGCTGGACAAGAGCCCCTTGGGGGTAAATGCCCAGGGCACCTCCCATTACAAGAAGGGCATTGAGGATGTGGCCACGGTCACCTTGAACTACGACAACGGCATGATTGCCTTCGTACATGTTAGCTGGCTGGATCCCAACAAGATAAGAAGGACCACCTTTGTGGGAACCAAGAAAATGCTTGTGTACGACGACATCTCAACCCAGGAGAAGATAAAGATCTACGACAAGGGAGTGGAGGCCCCGCCCTACTATGAAACCTTCGGGGAGTTCCACTTTGCGTACCGTTACGGGGACATCTTCAGCCCCCGCATCGAGGACTATGAGCCCCTCAAGGTGGAGCTTCAGCACTTTGTGGACTGCATCAGGCACAACAAGATTCCCAGAAGCGATGGCTTCAGCGGCCTTAAGGTGGTCTCGGTGCTGGAGGCAGCCCAGAGATCCATTAAGGCCCAGGGACGTTTCATGCCCGTGCTTTATAGGGGCCTGGCCAACCACAAGGCCGCCCATCCCATAAACGGGATGGAAATGGCCGTGGCAAAGCTGGGTTAAAGCCAGAGGAAGGCCCCATCCTATGAACCAGCCCAGATTACTCAAGAGTCAGATTCGGGATGTGGTTTTCGGCTCAGGGGTGACCGTGGTGGAGCCCGTTAATCTCTATGAGTGCCAGATAGGAGATGATAGCTTCGTGGGCCCTTTTGTGGAGATCCAAAGAGGGGTGCGCATAGGGAAACGCTGTAGAATCCAATCCCATGCCTTCATCTGTGAACTGGTCACCATAGGGGATGACTGTTTCATCTCCCACGGTGTGATGTTTGTGAATGATCTTTTCCGCTCGGGTGGGCCTGCGGGCAAAGATCCCTCCCTTTGGCATGAGACGGTCATCGGTAACAGGGTCTCCATAGGAACCAATGCCACAATTTTGCCCGTCAGGATCTGCGAGGGCACGGTCATAGGGGCCGGCTCGGTGGTCTCCAAGGATATAAATGTCAGGGGGATCTACTGCGGCAACCCAGCCCGGCTCCTGAGAAAGCTATAGGGAACCTGGTTGCGGGGCACGCTTCTTGGTGAATCCAAGGGTTTGCTCCATCAACTCTTTTGGGGAGAACAAGATGCACATCCCACTCGTTGACCTAAAGCGCCAGTACCTTTCCATCAAGCCCGAGATAGACGAGAGCCTGGCTCAGGTCATCTCCGAAAGCGCCTTCATTGGGGGCAAGTACGTGGCCACCTTTGAGCAGAACTTCGCAGCCTTTTGCGCAGTGAAACACTGCGTGGGGGTGGCCAACGGCACGGACGCTTTGTTCTTGGCCCTGAAGATGCTGGGTGTGGGGCCCGGGGATGAGGTCTTCGTGCCTGCCAACAGCTTCATCGCCACGTCCGAGGCCGTGAGCATGGCAGGGGGTCTTCCCGTTTTCGTGGACATAGATCCTGTGACCTACACCATGGACCCCAACCGCCTGGAAGACCTTTTGAAGGAGCGATCCAACAGGTGCAACAGGCCCGGCAATTCCTTTCCCAGAGCCTGCACCTCCTGTACAGTGCCCAAGGCCGTCATCCCTGTCCACCTTTACGGCCATCCGGCCGACATGGATGCCATACTGGGGATCGCCCGCAGGTACGGGCTATTGGTGGTGGAGGATGCGGCCCAGGCCCACGGCGCCCTGTACAAGGGCAGGAAGGTTGGCTCCATGGGGGATGCTGGCTGTTTTAGCTTCTATCCAGGCAAGAACCTGGGTGCATATGGAGACGGGGGGGCCGTGGTCACAAATGACGGCAACCTGGCCCAGAAAATAAGGATGTTTGCCAACCACGGCCGCCTGGACAAGTATGACCACGAGCTGGAAGGTGTCAACAGCCGCCTAGATGGCCTCCAGGCAGCCATACTGGATGTGAAGCTTCGCCGACTGGAGCACTGGACAGAGCGCCGAAGGCAAAACGCCTCCCTTTATAATCACTACCTCCAGGACTCTGGCTTGGTGCTGCCCGCGGAGGCAGAGCATGTGAAGGCTGTTTATCATCTCTATGTGGTCAGGGTGGGCAAGGTGAAGAGGGAAGACCTCCAGGCCCATCTTCAGCAAAAGGGTGTGAGCACGGGCATCCATTATCCCACGGCTCTTCCCAACCTGAAGGCGTACAGGCGCTTTAACTACTCCAATGGAGACTTTCCGGAGGCCACCAAGGCCTCCAAGGAGATCCTCTCCCTTCCCATGTTCCCGGAGCTAGAGGAGGAGCAGATCCGCTACATAGCCCAGAGCATCAAGGAGTTTGTGGGCCCCTGAGTCTGCTTTACGGTATAATCTTTTGGACTGAATCTTCAAGTCTCAGATATAGCGGTTCAAAAGCTAGTTTCATGTTTATTCACCAGAAAAAGGCCTTGAATTGATTGCTGCCAGGCTAAAAAAAGAAGTTGGGCAACCAGCTCAAACTCCCCTGTGATAAAGGATTGGAGTGCTTTCCGCAAAGAAAGCCAACTTTGTTCTCCCTTTTTCCAAAACCTCATGAAAGAGCAAGTGGCCTTGTGAAGATAGAAAAAAAAGATAAGAAAACCCTGAGCGACCTGCGCATGGCCAAGGCAAAGGAATTCTATTCAGATGCTTTTGCCATGCAAGCGGTCAGGCCCCCTAAAATGGCCAAGCCTTCCCGGCAAGTTCCAAAGCCTTAACTTGTGGATGTTCAATTCTCTTCCCATTGATGTCATTGACCCTCTTTCATGCCAGGGGTACGAGGAGCTACTGAGTGCCACACCTGAGGCTTCCTTTTTCCATTCATCGGTCTGGGCTTGGGTTCTAAAGGAATCTTACGGCTTTAGACCCAGGTACCTGGCCACAATAGAAGATGGCCGTTTTGGGCTTCTCATGCCCTTGATGGATGTGAGAAGCGCATTTACAGGCAAGAAGGGAGTGGGCCTTCCCTTCACGGATGAGTGCATGCCCCTTTTGAACGAATATAGGCACAGAGAAGCTCTCATGGAAAGTTTGATCTGCCTTGGCCACAGGCTGGGTTGGAAGAGCGTGGAATGGCGGGGCGGGCAGGGGCTCTTGGGGGGGGCTTTCCCGGCATTTAAATACCTTGGACATTGGGTTGACCTGAGCAAAGGGGAAGAGAGGCTCTTTGGCTCTTTTCGGGATAGCACAAGGAGAAATGTTAAGAAGGCCCAGAGAGAGGGTGTTGAGGCCAGGGTGGAAAAAAGCGGCCAGGCCATGAGGGTCTTTTACGGTCTTCAATGTGTGACTCGGAAAAAACACGGCCTTCCCCCACAGCCTCTTGGTTTTTTCATGAAGCTTTGGGAGCATGCTGTCTCAAGGGACAAGGGCTTTTTGGTCCTGGCCTATCACAGGGGAGCTGTGGTCTCGGGGGCGGTTTTCCTTCACCTGGGTCCCAGGGCCATCTTCAAGTACGGGGCTTCGGCCCAAGGTGCAGAGCCCCTCAGGGCCAACAACCTGGTGATGTGGGAAGGTATGAGAGAGTGCATGCAAAGGGGCTGTTCCATTTTGTCTCTGGGAAAGACCCATCGGGGCAACAAAGGCCTTCTGCAGTTCAAAAGAGGCTGGGCCTCTCTGGAAGAGCCCATAAACTATTACTGCTATGACCTCAAAACCAAAGCCTTTACCAGGCTTAGCTCCAGGGAGACCGGCTGGCATAGCTTTGTCTTGTCCCGCTTCCCGCTTCCAGTTCTGAGGCTTCTGGGCTCGGTGCTCTATCCGTACATGGCATGAATCCCATTGAGAGGATCTTTCAACCCTTGAGCTTTCTTACTCAATCAATTGGATCTAATCATGCGACTCAAGTAACTGAAACCTTAAGCGACCCATTCTCGCAGACGTCCAGTAGTAGTATATTCTGAGAAAGGGGGGGAGGTAGCGATGGGGTCTGATATCTTGCGAGAGATTAGCGATATCGAGGAGCGTCTCTGGAGAATCAAGAGGGCAGTCAGAGGAAGGCTCGGCCCCTCGCCAGATTCGCTTGTGGATCTATTTGGCACTTGGAAGGGGGAGATAGATACATTTCTCCAGGAGTTGTACCGAAGAAGAGAAAGAAAAGGGCGCGAACTTCATGAAGAATTACCTCTTTGACACGGACGTGCTACTCTCCTTTCTCAGGGGTAAGAATCCAGAATTGTTGACGTGTGTAAAAAATATATTGGATAGTGAAGTTACTGTTTCACTTTCAGTTATTAGTCTGGCCGAACTGTATCTCGGGACTTTTAAATCCGAGGATCCAGCCAAAAATCTTGCCTTGGTGAACAAATTAAGAGATACCTTGGAGTTAGTTGGACTGGACGAGAAAACAGCATTGCTTTACGGTCAGATCCAAGCTGTTCTAGAGCGAAACGGGCAAGTGATTGGAGATTTTGACGTGCTGATCGCAAGCACTGCCATAGCAAATGACATGGTTCTTATCACGGGAAACATCAGGCACTACGAGCGAGTAAAGAGCCTCTTCGGTCAACTCCATTACGAAAGATGGCAGCTATAGCTTCCACCACCTCTCGGGGCCGTTGGGGCTTCCATGCCCGTGGTTACAGATGTGGTAACTAAAACTCTCCAATTGTAAGGAAACCGGTTCCTCTTTCTTTACTGTAAGGGCACAAACAAGCCCAAAGAATACGGCTGATGCCCCTACCTTACCCGACTTACTGACTTACTGCTCAAGGCTCCACAGCCGGCTTAGGCGGGCACCCCGTGTAATCCCGCCAACTCAACCAAGGTGCGAATGTTTTTGCACAGGCTTTATTACCACATCAAACCCGCCATCCCCAGGCGCATCCAGATAGCCCTTCGAAGGATCTTGGTACGCCATCAACTGAGGCGGCACAGGGATGTTTGGCCCATTGACCAGAGGGCCGGCACTCAGCCCCCTGGATGGTCGGGCTGGCCTGAAGGAAAGAGATTCTCCCTGATTCTTACCCACGATGTGGAAACCGCCCGGGGCCAAAAAAAATGCAGGCAGTTGGCAGAGCTGGAGATGAGCAAGGGCTTTCGCTCCTCTTTCAACTTTGTTGCAGAGGACTATGCGCCTGATCGGGAGCTGCATCGTTTTCTTCTGGATAACGGTTTTGAGATAGGCCTTCACGGCTTGACCCACAGCGGAAACTTCTTTTCCCCGGCGGGCAGATTTCTCAAAGAGGCTTCAAGGATAAACCATTACCTCAAGGAGTGGGGCGCTGTGGGCTTTCGTGCACCGAGCATGAACAGGGACTTTAGACTCCTCCAACTGCTTGACATCCTCTATGATTCCTCGAGCTTTGACACTGATCCCTTCGAACCCCAACCCGAAGGCGTAAGGAGCATATTCCCCTTTGTCCCCACCTCCACAAACTCGCGCAACTCGATTAATTCCTTCATCGAACTCCCCTACACCCTCCCCCAGGATCACACCCTCTTTGTGCTGATGCGGCAGAAGGATATCGCCATCTGGAAAGAGAAGCTGGCCTGGATTGTCCAAAAAGGTGGCATGGCCCTACTTAACGCCCATCCGGATTACATGGATTTCGGGGGCAGTGAGAACTCTGGTCTGACTTACCCGGCTGGCCTTTATGAAGACTTCCTGGAGCATGTGAGGTCTAAGTACGAAGGATCCTACTGGCATGCCCTCCCAAGGGAAGTAGCCACCTTCTGGAAGGAACACAGATAAATGCCTTTTCCCCGCGCGAAGCGGGGGGG
>FWPV01007639.1_pt1 | contig 19494 bp, 18 predicted proteins | sample 2228371 | NCBI WGS metagenome assembly FWPV01 (sample SAMEA103939776, study PRJEB20133) | metagenome
ATAAAAGCAATTGAGAGCGGCAAGACCGCTCTGGGCGTGGAATTTGGCTCGACCCGCATCAAGGCGGTGCTGATCGGTGAGGACCATACGCCGATCGCCTCGGGCAGCCACGACTGGGAAAACCGGTATGAGAACGGCATCTGGACCTACCACCTCGAAGACGTTTGGGCAGGCTTGCAAGATAGCTATCGAAAACTCTGCAACGAGGTCATGGAGAAGTACCGCATCCCCCTCCAGACCATCGGCGCCATCGGCTTCAGCGCCATGATGCACGGTTACCTGCCCTTCGACGCGAACGGGAACCTGCTTGCCCCCTTCCGCACCTGGCGCAACACCATCACTGGACAGGCTGCCGCACAACTCACTGAGCTGTTCCAGTTCAACATCCCCCAGCGCTGGAGCATCGCCCATCTCTATCAGGCGGTCCTGAACGGAGAAACCCATGTCAAAGAGGTCCGGTTCTTAACCACGCTGGCTGGCTATGTTCACTGGAAGCTGACCGGCCAGAAAGTGCTGGGCATTGGCGAGGCTTCGGGCATGTTCCCAATCAACAGCCAGACCCGCGACTACGACGCCCGCATGCTGGCGTTGTTCAATCAATTCATTAAGGCTGAGAATTTTCCCTGGAAGCTGGAGGAAATCCTCCCCAAAGTCGTCCTGTCCGGAGATGCTGCGGGGGTTCTGACCGAAGAGGGAGCGCGGATGATCGATCCCAGCGGCGAACTTCAAGCAGGGATCCCGCTTTGTCCTCCAGAAGGGGACGCCGGAACCGGCATGGTGGCGACCAACAGCGTGGCCGAGCGAACCGGCAACGTTTCCGCCGGCACCTCTGTCTTCGCCATGATCGTACTGGAAAAAGCCCTCTCCAAGGTCTACCCGGAAATCGATCTGGTCACCACGCCGACCGGCAGACCGGTGGCGATGGTCCACAGCAACAACTGCACTTCCGATCTGAACGCCTGGGTAGAGCTCTTTCATGAGTTTGCCCGCGCACTCGGCTTCGAGATGAGCCAATCCAGGCTGTTTGAGGTCCTTTTCCGCCAGGCGCTCGCAGCAGACGCCGATGCAGGCGGACTGCTCGCGTACAACTATCTGTCAGGCGAGCATATCACTCATCTGGAGGAGGGACGTCCGCTGTTCGTGCGCACCCCCGAAAGCCGTTTCAACCTGGCGAACTTCATGCGCGCCCAGCTGTTCTCCTCCCTCGGCGCGTTAAAGATGGGATTGGAAATCCTCTTTGACCAGGAGAGGGTGAAAGTCGAGCGAATCCTCGGTCACGGCGGCTTTTTCAAAACCAAAGAAGTAGGCCAGAGGATCATGGCGGCTGCGATGAAAGTTCCTGTATCCGTGATGGAGACCGCCGGCGAGGGCGGCGCGTGGGGAGCAGCCTTGCTCGCAGCTTATATGCTTTGGAAAGCGCCCGGCGAATCCCTGGAAACCTATCTCGCCGAGAAGGTCTTCGCAGAGGTTGAAAGCACAACGATCGCCCCTGATCCAGGGGATGTGGACGGTTTTTCCGCCTTCATGGAACGGTATAAAAAAGGGCTGATCATTGAAAAAACCGCAGTGGAAGCGTTGAGCTGACAGCCTTCTGCCAGGTTTGTGAGGATTAATGATGCTGGATGAGTTAAAAGAAAAGCTGGTCGAACTGGGGCGGGAATTGCCGAAAAACAATCTGGTGGCCTGGACCAGCGGCAATGTCAGCGCCCGCGATCCGGCAAGCGGACTGGTGGTGATCAAGCCGAGCGGCGTCCGCTTCGAGGCGCTCAAAGCCGAAGACATGATCGTGGTTGATCTGGAAGGCAAGATTATGGAGGGGAACCTGAAGCCCTCCTCGGATACTGCCAGCCATCTGTACATCTACCGCCGCCGCGCTGATGTAGGCGGGATCGTCCACACCCATTCGCGCTTTGCCACCGCGTTTGCCGCGCTTGGCAGGTCGATTCCCTGCGTGCTAACCGCCATGGCCGACGAGTTCGGCGGGCCGATACCATGCGGCGGTTTCGCTCTGATCGGCGGTGAGGAGATCGGCAAAGTCGTGATCGAGAGCATCGGCAAATCACCGGCGGTGCTTCTTAGAAACCACGGTGTGTTCGCTGTCGGTCCAGACGCCGAGGCGGCCGTCAAAGCAGCGGTGATGACAGAGGATGCCGCCGCTACAGTCTGGCTGGCGCTTCAGCTGGGTTCGCCGGAAGAAATATCACCGGAAGACATCGAAAAGCTTCACTGGCGTTATACCAACGTGTACGGGCAATAATGTTTTATGGCAGAGAAGGGAGTCAATTTATGATCGACTTGAATCACTACGAAATCTGGTTCGTCACCGGCAGCCAGCACCTCTACGGCCCGAAAACGCTGGAACAGGTAGCGAACGACTCCGCGATCATCAGCGCGTTTCTGGACGCCTCCGCTCACATTCCGGTCAGAGTCGTCTTTAAACCGGTGTTAACCACAGCCGATTCCATTCGAGAGCTGTGCCAGGAGGCCAACGCCGCCAAGGAATGCATCGGCCTGGTGACCTGGATGCACACCTTCTCTCCCGCCCAGATGTGGATCGGCGGGCTCAGTCTGCTCAAAAAACCGTTCGTCCACCTGCACACCCAGTACAACCGCGAAATTCCCTGGGCCGAGATTGACATGGACTACATGAACCTCCATCAGTCCGCCCACGGTGACCGCGAGTTTGGCTTTATCGCCAGCCGGATGCGCCTGGAGCGCAAGGTGGTTGTCGGGCACTGGCAGGATGAAGACGTCCAGATCAGCCTGGGGATATGGGCGCGGGCGGCCGCGGCCTGGGCTGACTGGCAGGGAGCCCGCATCGCCCGTTTCGGCGATAATATGCGCGATGTGGCCGTAACGGAGGGCGACAAGGTCGCCGCACAGATGCAGTTCGGCTACTCGGTGCTCGGCTACGGGGTGGGCGACCTGGTCCAGGCGGTGAATGGCGCCGACGAAGCCGACGTCGAACGCATGGTGCAGGCGTATCTGGATGAATACGACGTGGCTCCCTCTCTCAAACCCGGCGGCGAGCGGCACGCCTCGCTGCGCGATGGCGCGCGGATCGAAGTGGGGATGCGCAACTTCCTCCAGGCGGGCAATTTTAAAGCCTTCACCACCACCTTTGAAGACCTGCATGGACTGGCACAGCTTCCCGGTCTGGCCGTCCAGCGGCTGATGCGCGACGGGTACGGTTTTGGCGCCGAGGGGGATTGGAAAACCTCCATGCTCGTCCGGGCGATGAAAGTGATGAGCGCCGGCCTGCCGGGGGGGACGAGCTTCATGGAAGATTACACCTACCATTTCAGCCCGGGCGGCGATAAAGTCCTCGGCGCGCATATGCTCGAGATTTGCCAGTCAATCGCCGCGACCCGGCCGAAACTGGAAATCCTGCCGCTTTCGATCGGCGGCAAGGCCGACCCGGTGCGGCTGATCTTCGACGCCAACACCGGGCCGGCGGTCGGCGCCTCGCTGATCGACATGGGCCAGCGCTTCCGCCTGGTGGCCAACCTGGTCGACGTGGTGCCCACCGAACAGCCGCTGCCCAGACTGCCGGTCGCCCGGGCGCTCTGGCAACCGCGCCCCGACCTGAAAACCGCCGCGGCGGCCTGGATCTACGCCGGCGGAGCGCACCACACCTCCTTCAGCTATGCCGTCAGCGCCGAACACCTGCGAGACTTCGCCGCCATAGCCGGGATCGAATTCCTGCTGATCGACGAGCACACTCGCATCGAAGAATTCAAGGAAAAGCTGCGCTGGAACGAGCTGTATTACTTACTGGCAAAAGGGCTATAAACAGATCTTCATCGAGCGAAACGCGCCCGCCGCCGGCGGGTGCGTTTCATTAAACAACCGTAGGTTGGGTTAAGGATGGGGTATTCCAAAACACCGCTCGCTCCCGGCGCCATCCGAAACCCAACATTTTCACGGTAATCAATCTTTGTCGGGTTTCGGGCGCGGGTTATGCCATGAAAGAGCAGCATATTATCGCGCCCTCAACCCAACCTTCTATTTTTTCTTCTTCTCTGCCGCCTTTTTTAGATTCTCCCCCACTCGATAACGCACGATGCGGCGGATTAAATCCAGAGGCAGAGGTTGATCCAGCGAAAACTGCACGGCCCCCTTGGAAACCTTGTAAGCCGAGAGGTCCTGTCTGAATTTCTCGATGCCCGTTGGAGCGGGGTAAAAACCAATGTGATGCTTGAACGCAGCAAAATGTACCAGATTGCCTTCCAGATAAAAGGTTGGCATAGCATAACTGATGTTTTCAACCGCCTGCGGCGCTTCGGCGGCGATCGCCGCGCGTAATTCGCTCAGCTTCGCCTGAATGTCTTCCGGAAACATGGCGATATACTCATCAATGGTGTTGAAATCAGATCTCGTCCTGTCCATCCGACTGTTTCTCTATTTTCCCACAGCCGATAGTACCGCTTTGGAGAAAACAAAATCCTCTGCAGCAACCGGCTGATGGCAATCGATGCAAACCTGCACCTTGCCACTCATTTCGGCAACTTCACCCTTGCCGTCGTACATACCCCACCACCAATCATTATGCTCTGAATCGTAACCGGCTTCCATTTTGACCATTACGGTGACTGCAGTGACGATTTCAGAATCCTTGCTTTGCAAATGAGTCTTGACAATCTTCGCGCAAACCGGGAAACTCCGTCCAGAGGCTGCAAGGTAGATGTCATCTGCCAGCTCATTTACGTAGATATTAATCCAGACTTCATGTCCCCTGATCGGCGTGGGGTTCACTTTTTTCCAGCCGGGATATCCGGAAAAATCGGGTGTGTCATTGCCCTGGCAATCTGCAGTGAGCGGGGCTGAATTATCTGCGGGGTTTGAGACTGGACCGGTTGGATCTGAACGAACTGGCTCTGCCTGGCTGCAGGCTGCCAAAACAAGCGCCAAAAATGCCAAACCAATAATGAAATTAATCCTTTTAGCCATTTATCTCCAATCTTTTCCGTGAATCGGCATTCGCCCCGACGGTGATAATGCACTCTACTATGACGAAGTGAACGCACCAACTAGATATCAAATGTAACATGAAGCGGAAACAATTTCAATATATATTATCTTATTAATCCATATAATCAAATCAAGATCATCTCGTCCTGAAGGAATTATGGGAAGAACAATTAGCACAGCTCAGACACTATTTTCATAAATGGGTCTAGAATGGAGTCGTGCCCGTGTTTCTTACCCCATTCTATCCATACAGGACAAATTCATGCAATCGACCCAGCTAAACCGAATCACCCCGCGCGCCTGGTTCGTCATGGTCGCCCTGGCGCTGACCGGACAGATCGCCTGGGCGGTCGAAAATTCCTGGTTCAACACCTTTGTTTTCGACACCATCACGCCCGACCCGCGTCCGGTCGCCTGGATGGTCGCCGCCAGCGCGATCACCGCCACGCTCACCACCCTGCTGATGGGCACTCTCAGCGACCGCACCCGCTCCCGCTGGGGGCGGCGCCGCCCGTTCATCCTCTTCGGGTACATCCTTTGGGGTCTGTCCACCGTGCTGTTCCCGACCGTCTCCTACATCAAATCCGCCAGCGTGGCAGTCGTAATGGTGGTCGTTGCGGATTCGTTGATGACCTTCTTCGGTTCGACCGCCAACGACGCCGCTTTCAACGCCTGGACAGCCGACATCGCCCGCAGCGACCAGCGCGGCCGGGTGGAAGGGGTGCTCAATCTAAGCGTTTTCTTGGCGCAAATCGTTTCAATGGCCGCCGCAGGGATCCTGATCGATAACGTAGGCTATTTCACCTTCTTTTATGTTCTTGGGGGGATCGTCATGGTCGTCGGGATGATTGGCGGGCTGCTGCTGCAGGACGTCAAGCCGCCAGAGGCAGGCGCCGAACGGCCGTCGTTCTGGGCCGAGTTCGCCCAGTTGTTCAACCTCGATACCCTTCGGCAAAACCGCAAGCTGTTCATCCTGCTGCTGTTCATCATGATTTCCAGCATTGGCATGCAGGTCTCCTTTCCCTATCTGATCGTCTATCTCGAGAATTACGTCGGCGTGACCAAAACGGAGTTCAGCCTGATCGGAGGCGCGGTGATGGTCGGCGCGGCGCTGGTCGCCGTACCTTTCGGCCTCCTCGCCGACCGGTGGAGCAAGCGTCTCATGATGGCGGCAGCCATTGCAGCCAGCGCTGCCGGCGGCATTTTACTCTCGCTGGTCCGCACCATCCCCCTTCTCGCGCTGACCGGTTTCCTCTGGCAGGCGTTTGCTCTGGCAGCCTCGATCGCCTCGGTTGCCTGGCTGAAGGACCTGCTCCCCGAGCAGAATCGCGGCAAATTCCTCGGCATCCGCATGATCTTCTGGATCGCCGTTCCAATGGTGGTCGGTCCCTGGATCGGCTCGCAGCTGATCCAGGCCTACGGGATTCCCACCACGATCAACGGGCAGGCAGGCTTCATCCCGCCTCCGGTGATCTTCCAGGCAGGCTCGCTGATCGCCCTGCTGGCGCTGATCCCGCTCCTGTTCATCAAGGACCGCTAAGGATATGAGCCGGGTCACGATCCTGCCGGGTTTCTGGCATAGCCGCCGCGAGGTCAACGCCGGGAAGGCAATTTTCCACCAGTGGGAGCAGCTCAAAAACTCGGGCTGCATTGAGAATTTTCGCATCGCAGCCGGGCTCTCCTCCGGCCTGCGTACCGGCTGGTTCTTCGCCGATTCAGATGCGTATAAATGGCTGGAGGCTGCCTCGCGCATCCTGGGATACAGCCCGAACCCGCAGCTGGAAGCCCTGGTGAATGGGTTCATCAGCCTGCTCGCCCGAGCGCAGACGCCGGACGGCTATCTGTTCACCTACAACCAGATCCACTTCCCTGGGGTGCGCTGGCAGAACCTTCAGATTGAGCACGAGCTGTACTGCCACGGGCATCTGATCGAAGCCGGCGTGACTCACCACGAAGTCACCGGACGAACCGAAATGCTGGACATTGCTCTTCGCGCCGCTGACCGAATCGCCGCCGATTTTCTCGGCAAAGGTCCGGAGCACACCCCTGGTCACGAGGAAATCGAGATCGCCTTGCTGCGCCTGCATCAGGCGGCTCCGAAGGACGGAACATATCTCCACCTGGCCCGCCAGTTCATCGAACAGCGCGGACGGATCAAGCATTTTGGACTTACGATCCTCCGCCAAAACGCCAGTGTACAGAAGCGCGTTCAACTGGTGCGCCAGGAGAGGGAAAGGTATCTTCGGGCGCACCCCGACTACCAGCCTCACCGGCTCCCGCCCGGCAACCCGGTGAAAAAACCATTTGGCGCCTCCCTGCGCTGGTACGCCAGCGCGCTGAGCGGTAAGTACTTCCAGCAGCACCGTCCGATTCGCCGGCAGACCGTGCCGGTCGGGCACGCGGTTCGCTTCACATACCTCGCGGCGGCTGCGGCGATGCTCGCCCGCCTGAGCGGGGACCGCAGCCTCCTTCCAGGATTGGTACAAGCCTGGGAACGGATGGTTGCCCGCCGGATGTATCTGACCGGCGGGATCGGCTCGCAGCCTGGATTGGAAGGTTTTGGCAACGATTACGAGCTGAATCCGCGCCACGCTTATGCCGAAACCTGCGCTGCGATCGGCAGCCTGTTCTGGAACTGGGAGATGGTCCGACTGACCGGCGGGGCCAGGTACAGCGATCTGTTCGAATGGCAGCTCTACAACGCCGCCGCATCCGGCATGGGATTGGAAGGGACCAGCTATCTTTACAACAATCCTCTCGCCGCTCGGGGGGAGGTCGCCCGCCGCCCGTGGTATGAGGTTCCTTGCTGCCCATCGAACCTCTCGCGGACCTTGGCAAACCTGTCTCAATACCTCTACACTGTCGAAGGCGACCTGCTGCGGGTCCACCAATACATCAGCAGCCGGCTGGAAAGCGAAACGATTTGCATCGCCGAAGGCCGCCCAGTCCACCTGTGCCTGGAGGCGGATTCCCGGCTTCCCTGGCAAGGCCAAGTCCGCTTTCAATTGAGCGAGATTGAGTCGCAAGGAACGGCGGAGTTTGAGATCCAATTTCGACAGCCGGCGTGGGCATCTGAAATGCGCATCACCGTGAACGGCAGCCTGATCGTCAGTTCGCCGAACGCCCAGCCCGGCGCGGCGGGCTTTCAGGCGGTCCGCCGCGTCTGGCAATCTGGCGATACGATTCTGATCGACTTTGCCATCCCGGTCGTCCTTCAGCGCGCCCATCCAAAGGTAAACAGCTGCCGCGGCAAGGTCGCCGTGACGCGCGGTCCGCTGGTGTACTGCCTGGAGAGCGTCGATCATCCCGGTCTGGATATCTTTCAGGCAACGCTGGACCCCGGCTCTCTCCATCCAGTTTTTGATCAAAGCCTGCTCGGCGGGATCGTCAAGATCCTTGGAAAAACCACAAAAAATGCTCCATTTATGTTTATCCCGTACTTTCTGTGGGGCAACCGCGGTCCATCCCAGATGACCGTCTGGGTAAAAAGCGAATAAGGAGGAGACATGCAGCAAGAAATCACCCACCCTGGACCCTTATTGAATGCAGATGGCAGTCTGGCGCAAGTCGGCTGGTCGCGTCAGCCGCTGCTCGACTGCAATCTCGAGGCGGCCAGTTTCTATGCGCTGCGGTTCCTGCAGCCCTTTCGCATCAAGCGATGGGATTATTATGCGGTGTTCACCCCCAGGCGCTTCTTTTCCGCGACCATCGCTGATCTGGGCTACGCCGGAAATTTATTCGTTTACACCCTCGATTTCCAAAGCGGCGATCTGTACGAAGAAGGACTGGTCGTTCCCTTTGGCAAGGGGGTCGAGCTGCCGCGCAACAGCGACTTCGGCGACAGCCGCTTCATCGACAAGCGGTTGAAGCTGCATTTCAGCCTTCATCCGGGCAGAAGGCACCTGTCCGTTTCCTGGCCGTCGTTTCTTGATGGGCGCGGCATCTCTGCGGAGATTGACCTGAACGCCCCTCCGGAATATGAATCAATGACCATCGTCATCCCGATCGGCTCGAAACGCTTTTATTACAACCGCAAGATCAACTGCCTGCCCGCCAGCGGAGAAATCCGCTACGGCAGCGAAACCGAAACCCTTGAACCGTCCACCTGTCTCGGCTCGCTGGATTGGGGCCGCGGCGTTTGGGAATACAAGTCCTTCTGGAACTGGGCCAGCGCCTCGGGCTTTCTCCCCGACGGACGGACTATCGGGCTGAACCTCGGTTGCGGTTTTGGCGACCTTTCCCGAGCCGGCGAGAATGCGCTGATCCTCGAAAACCGCATCCATAAACTCGAGCAGGTCAAGTTCGAGTACGACTCGGCGGATCCCATGAAGCTGTGGCGTTTTTCCGACGGCGAAGGCCGCCTGGATCTGACCTTCACCCCCTTCAAGGAACGCCTGGCGAAGACCAATCTGGGCGTCATCCGCAGCGAGGTGCACCAGATGTTCGGGCGTTACAACGGCACCGCTGTCAGCGATCAGGGTGAACGGATCGCCGTGAAGGATCTGATCGGCTTTGCAGAAGAACACCGCGCTGCCTGGTAATCCGCGGTAAGGATCCTAACCCCCCGCCCCTCGCCGCTGCCTGGAGATCAGCCCGACCAGGTGGGAAATCACCATCGCGACGTAACAAACGCCTGTAAATTGCTCGAGCATCATCACCACCCTCGCCGCCGCGTTGACCGGAACCACGTCGCTCAAACCGGCTGTGGTGAGGTTAGTGAAGCTCACAAATAACAATTCGATAAAGGTCAAAGGCTGATGCGGCGGCGTACCGCCAATCAGGCTTCCCGGCGACCAGGTTTGCAGCATCAGATACAGGTAAGCGTAACCCCAGGCGATCAGGGTGAAGGTCGCGCCGACCGCGAACAGCTCGTCGGTCGTCACCCGATAATCTCCGAGCATGTAGGCAATCAGGCTGCCGGCGGCGTAGAAATAAAGCACAGCTTCCAGCAAAGCGGATCCGCCTAAAAGGGTGTCATTGATAAAGAAAGCGGAAAGGAGGGAGAGGATGAATGCCGGCACAGCCAGCGCCCAGGCGATCCAGTTGCGGGCCGGGCTGCGGCTGACCACCCAGATCACCAGCGCAAGCAATATCCCGCCTACGGCGCTGAGCAGCGCCCGCTGGCTGTGAATTCCGTCATAGGCGGCGTAGAGGACGAGCTGGAGCAGCTGCGCCGCCAGGAGAAAGGCCGACGGGTGCAGGCTGAGCAGCCTGAGCCTAAGACGAGCAGGAGCGCCAGATTTGCTCATCTTTTCTCACTTGACGGCAGGTCGCCCTCAGGCTGAGGACGATAAAGCCAGCGGAGCAGGAGAAAGCCGCCAATCATGGTACTCACCACCGCCAGATCAAATCCTATAATCGACCCAAGCGCAAGGCCCCACCAGATTCCTTTTGCTTCGATCGCGCCGGAAGCCAGTCCAGTCACCACCGCGAGAGCCTGCCCGCCGAAGAGAAGGGCCAGGCCGATGACCGTGCTCCAGATCATCAGCCTCCGGTAACGCCGCGCCCGGACCGCCGCAGCGATCAGCAGCGCCGATCCGATCAGCACGAAGGGGAGAACTTCGGCAGGAAAAAGATAATCGAACAGAAACCGCCCTCGGGAAAACAAGGCGGAAAAGGCTAAAACTATGGGGGCTAATACGGTGAAAACCAGCAGCACCGTGCCAAGCACCGCTAAAAACTTGTTGAGATCTCCTTTCGTTGCCATCATCCTCCCTCGATCAGCTTACATTTCAGATGACATAATCTTACGCTAAAGCTGCGATTTAACACCTTTGTACGGGCTCCCAGTTTTGGGTACCCGGCATTGGGAAGGCAATCTCGTTTCCAATCGGAGACCGGTTTACGAGTGGAAATCACTAGCTTGCTGGATGTCAGCGAAGTGATTCACTCGGAACGGCCTTACCACAGCCTGACGATCGCCTTTACCGGACAGATCCTCGGTGGCGAGATACAAGCTGAAGCCGGATATAGCAGCGGTGATGACGGTTTTGAACCAACCCTTAGGCAAGCCGCCATCAGGAAAAATTCTGGATCGGCTCGCCGATATCAATTTCGCAGAAGGTGTCACATTGTCCCGGCGCCGCCGTCTGGAACGGTTAACCCGCAGCTGCCGGGCTGGTGATTCTCGCCGTTGCCAGGCTGCTGGCCTGTATCAAGTTTCTCGAAGAAAAAGAAATGGTCATCCGCTTTGGCCACGTCTGCCTGGATGACAAAAGCAGAACTCCATATCTCATCCCGCGCTTCGCCGGGAAACGCGAGCCGGTCAAATTCACGACCCGATTTCGATTGAATCGGGCAGTGACATATGCCATAATCGCCTCATTCGTTCTTGATTCTTAAACAATGGGAGCGGCTCGTGACCGAGAAAACCTTCCGTCTGTACCCCTACCGCTGGGTGGTGCTGGCTGTTTTCATGTTCATCAACCTGACCATCCAGATCCTCTGGATCACCTACGCGCCGATCACCGGCCCGGCGGCGGAGTTCTACGGGGTGAGCGACCTGCAGATCGGACTGCTGGCGATGACCTTCATGATCGCCTTCATTCCGCTGTCCATCCCGGTCTCCTGGGCGATTGATACTTTTGGTTTTCGCCGCGCGGTGAGTCTGGGCGCGGTCCTGATGGGCGTCTTCGGCATCGTCCGCGGCCTGGCCGGTTCGGATTACACCCTGGTCCTCCTGGCGACCGTCGCCATCGCCGCCGCTCAGCCCTTCCTGCTCAACGCCTGGACCAAGGTGCCGGCCCAGTGGTTCAGCATCGAGGAGCGCGCTACCGCGGTCGGGCTGGTCACCCTGGCCAACCTGGTTGGCACTGCGCTGGGCATGGTGCTCACCCCGCTGCTGATCGAGAGCATGAGCATCCCCTCTGTGCAGTTGATCTTCGGCGGCGCGGCCGCTTTCTCGGCTGCGCTGTTCCTCATCTTCGCCCGCGAAAAACCGCCGACGCCGCCCTGCCCGCCGGGTCAGGAGGTGCGCGCTCTGATGCTGGAGGGGCTCAAACACGCGCTCAAAGTCAGGGACTTCTGGTTTTACCTGGCTGTTTCCTTCATCGGCATGGGCATCTTCAACGGAGTCACCACCTGGGTGGAAACCATCATTCGCCCGCGCGGTTTCACCCCTACTGACGCAGGTACGCTCGGCGCGCTGCTGCTCGCCGGAGGAGTTCTCGGCGCGGTGGTCATTCCCCCTTTCTCCGACAGGCAGCACAAGCGCCAAAAGTTCATCCTGCTCGGCTTCGTGCTTGCCATTCCCGGGCTGATTGGATTGGCCTTTGCCACCAGCAGCGGCCTGCTGTTCGCCTCTGCGGTGGTCATGGGCTTTTTCCTGGTCAGCGCCAGTCCGATTGGCATGCAATACGCCGCCGAAGTCACCCATCCCACCCCGGAAGGTACATCCAACGGGCTGATCCAGCTCTTCAGCCAGGCATCAGTCGTTTTCGTCTATATCATGGAGGCCTTGAAAACCCCTGACGGATCGTTCACGCCGGCGCTGCTGCTCTCGATCGGCCTGATGCTGGCCAGCACAATCCTGATTTTGCAGATGCGCGACCCGAAACCCGCCGTTGCGGCGACGCCGGCGGGCGGTGTGAACGCCGCCCGCGCCGATTGAATCCAGACGCCCACCATCTAAAGATCGACCAGGTGTCTGTACTCGATCGTCCCTTCGAAGCGGTAATGCCCGCGATATTTCTCCGGCAGGCATTCGGCAATTTTATACATGATCTCGTCAGTGATCTCCTGGCGCGCTTCACGGGAGCGAAAATCCACATCCGGATTGATCCTGAACGGCTTGCCGACCGCCACATGAAAATCGGTGCGGCGCAGACGTTTGAGATTCTGCCAGAAATTCTCGTGCCCGTAAAAGCCAAAAGGCTGCAGCGGGGCGCCGCTCTGAACCGCCAGAGCGACCACGCCCGGTTTCCCCGGCTGCAGCTTCCCGTCCCTGCTGCGAGTGCCTTCCGGGGCAATCGCCAGCATCTTTCCCTGTTCGAGCGCCTCCAGGCTGAGGCGAACCGCTTCCCGATCAACCATCCCCCGGTCGATCGGGATAATCTTCCAGGCGTTAAAGAGAATTTTGAACAACGGATTATCCCAGGTTTCCCGCTTGGCCAGCCCGGTCAGCAGCGGATTGTCGAGGTGCGAAACGAGCAGCGGGACTTCGATGAAATTGATATGATTCCCGACCAGGATCAGCGGTCCTTTTTTAGGAAAACATTCGAAAGCTTTCTTGTCGATCCGGCAGAGAAGGCTGAAAATCCTGCGCAGAATCCAATTGATCGCGCGCATGCTCCTGCTAAGCCGAGCCTCCTTTCGGCCGTGAGATCACCTTGAGCGAAGATGGGAAAAGCTCGATCTTCAACGCCTTGCCGTTTTCACAAATTGTCTCACCATCTGCATGGGCGGGGATGGTACCCACAACCGCGCGGACGGTAATCCCGCGTGCGCGAACCATGCGAATCGCGGGATGGCCTTTCTGTTTTCCGCTGATAAACTTCGCCGCCAGCGGGAGGATTTTGATCTGCGCCACCTGACCCGCCAGGCAGATGTCGAGCGCGCCGTCGGTGTTGTCGCTCTCGGGCGCCATGTGGAACATCCCGCCCATCCGCCGCCCGTTCATGATGGAAATCATCAGGAACGGCTGCTGGATTGTTTCGCTGTCGATCACGACCTCATACACCGGGGCTTTTGCGTACAGAAAAATGGTTTTCACCACCGCTGCCAGATAGGAAGCTGCTCCCTGGATGAACTTCATCCTGGCCGCCTCAAAACCGACCACGGCATCAAAGCCCAGGCCGATGCCGTTGCCAAAAAAGCGGCCCTGGGGATAGTTCCCCCCGCTGACCCGGCCAATGTCGATGATGCGCTGCTCACCTTCCCGCAGAATCCTAACCGCCTCGCCCAGATCCGCGGGGATTTGCAGGCCGTAGGCAAAATCGTTGCCGCGCCCGACCGGCAGCACTGCGAGGATTGGGCGGTTGCTGCCGTTTGGGTTAGCCTGCATTAACCCGTTAATGACCTCGTTGACCGTCCCATCCCCGCCGGCGGCTATCACCAGGGGACGATTTTCCGCTGCAGCCTTGCGGGCTAATACAAGCGCGTCTCCCGGTCCGCTGGTCAAGGACAAGTCGTATTCGAAGCCCGAATCGCCCAGGATATCTTCCACTCTGGGCAGAATTTTCCCGGCATTCCCTTTATTGGCGGCAGGATTGTATATCAGCAGCGGTTTGTATGTCAACCTGTATGTCCTTACTTTATCTTAATTCAATAAAACCCCGAATCAATCGGGTAGAACCGTTTGCCGCAAAACTTTAAACTGGATCAAAGAATAGGCGCTGGAATGTCCCATTATAAGCGAGATTGCCACGATTGGACAGCGCCATCGGAAAATTGACTTGATCCAATCCAGCTCAATCCGGTAATTTTCAGATACAATCCATCCCAGCGGCTCCACCGCTCGCAGGACCATGATCTTCGTGTGGGATGCAGCTTTAACCTTATGAAATATCAACTAGTGATCTTCGATTTCGACGGGACCCTGGCGGACTCTTACCCCTGGTTTTTATCGATCTACAACGACCTTGCCCGGCGATTCCAGCTGCCGCCCATGGATCGGGCTGAGCTGGATGCCCTGCGCCATATGGATTTTCCCCTGGTCCTTAAAAAACATAGGATTTCGCCTATCAAGGCGATCCAAATGGGCGCCTATCTCAAACAATTGATGTCCAGTCAGATCGACCGGGTCCAACTGGTGGACGGGATCCAGGAGGTGATTGACGCGCTCGCCGAAAACCAGGTAAAAATGGCCGTGGTCAGTTCCAACGATGAGGGGAATGTCCGCCGCGTGCTTGGGGCGCACAACGCGGAGCACTTTTTCGCATACGAATGCGGCGTTACAATCCTCGGCAAGGCCGCCAAGTTTCTCAACATCCTGCGAAAGAGCGGGGTCAAACCGTTCCAGGCGCTGAGCATCGGTGACGAGCTCCGCGATTTGAAGTCTTCCCGCCAGGCGGGCATCGCCTTTGGAGCGGTCACCTGGGGCTACACCGACGCCGAGCGGCTTAAAGCCCAGAACCCGGATTGGATTTTCAACCACCCTCAGCAAATCCTGGAAGCGCTGGAAGTCCCTGCGGCTTGACCTGAAACGATGGAGACCAAACTGGCAAAACGATTGAACACACGAATCGGTCTGATCCTGCTCGCGTATCTGGCCTTCATCGCCCTGGGCATGCCGGACGGGCTGCTCGGGGTGGGCTGGCCATCCATCCGGGCCAGTTTCTCCCTGCCGCTGGATGCGCTCGGCGTGCTGTTGATCGCCTCGATGTCCGGCTACATTACCTCGAGCTTCGCCAGCGGCGCGTTGGTCAGCCGCCTGGGGGTCGGCCGTTTGCTGGCGCTGAGCTGCGCGCTGACCGGAGCGGGTCTGATCGGTTACACCCTGGTCCCCGAATGGTGGATGATGGTGGCGTTGGGCGTGTGCGCCGGCCTCGGAGCCGGGGCTATCGACACCGGGCTGAACACCTACATGGCCGCCAATTTCGGAGAGGGGTTAATGCAGTGGCTTCACGCCAGTTACGGAATTGGCATCACCCTCGGGCCGGTGATCATGACCGTAGCGATCAATTCGCTGCATTCCTGGCGGGCCGGCTACACCGCTGTCGGGCTCGTCCAGCTTGCCCTGGCAGCCTGTTTTACCCTTACCCTGCCGATGTGGGCATCCAAAGCAAGACCAAAAGACCAAGCCGGGCGGAATCTAATTGATTACAGAACGCCGTTTATGGAAACGCTGCTCCGTCCTGAGGTCTGGTTGAGCGCATTCCTGTTTTTTGTCTACGTCGGCACGGAGGTCTCGCTCGGCACCTGGGCATACACCCTGCTGACTGAATCGCGCGGCATCCCTTCGACCGCAGCGGGTTTCTGGGCCGGCTCCTATTGGGCGACTTTCACGGTCGGCCGGGTGCTGGCCGGCCTGTTCGCCCGGAGAATCGGCGTGGACCGGCTGGTTTGGGCCAGTCTTGCCGGCGCGCTGCTCGGCGCAGGTCTGCTCTGGTGGAATCCCGCGCAGGCGGCCAGCCTGGGCGGGGTGGCGCTGACCGGCTTTTCCATCGCGCCGCTTTTCCCGGCCCTGGTCTCCGGCACCAGCCGGCGGGTGACCCCCCGCTTCGCCGCCAATACGATTGGCATGCAGATGGGCGCAACAGGTTTGGGAGCAGCGCTGGTCCCGGGTCTGGTCGGCGTCCTGGCCGACCAGATCTCGCTGGAAATCATCCCCCTCTGCCTGTTTACATTGTTTCTGTTCCTTTCGTTCTTATACTTGGCATCCACCCGCCTGGGAAGGCGGATGAACGACCGGGATGCCTGAAGGCCCTGATCCGGTCTCAGGGCGGGACCGCGACAGGGTATCACCAGAACTTAGGCGGATTTCTTCTTCCGCGCAGCCGGCTTTTTGGCCTTCGCGGCGGTTTTCGTTTTTCCTGCCTTTTTTTCGCCGGTTTTCGCGGTTGTTCTCTTCTTTTTGGCGGCGGTTTTCTTCGCCTTAGCCTTGCTCGTCTTTCCGGCGGTTTTGGCGGACTTTTTCCTTCGGACGGTCTTCTTTTCCTCTTTTTCGGTTTGCTCAGCCAGCTTGCCTGCCGCCGGCACCGCCTTGATTAACAGACTGGCGAGAGTCAGCGCAACCTCCTCTGTGAGCTTGAATTTTTCCACGAGGAAAGCGGCGATTTTCTTCTTGGCAGCCGTCTTCCGCCCGGTGAGCGAGGAGCGGACCAGGTCGAGAAGATCCCCCTTGCCCTCGAGGAACTCTTCCACCGCCGCCCCGGCTGGTTTCCCCGACCGGTCTGCGGCGGCTTTGAGGATATCCGCCAGAAGGGCCGGCGTTTCGAGCTGCGCGGCTCTTTCGGCCGCTGCTGCCGTCTCGGCTGAGAGCGGTGTCCCCGCCTCGACGAGCGGTCCGCCCGCGCCCCCGTGCGCTGCTCGACTCTCGTCTTCGGAATTTCTCTGATCCGCCATCATTTCCATCCCTCCCTGCTGCCTGAATAACTGTAAATATATGGATGTTGAATTCCAATAGATAAAACCAAAGGGGAAAAAGGATATTTTTCCCTTTCGCTCGATGCTGGTATGGATAGTATATAAGAAATTCAGCCAGGCAACGTTAAGTTATAAACCACAATTGACGGGAGTTGGGACCGGCCTTCCGGATTTCAGCAGTTGTAATTCCGCCTGGTTTGTCCTAAAATGGATGAGGTTCTTTCTCTGCAGCCAACAGAAGGCGGCGTTGAACATTCAACATAAGATCATCACGGTTGAGGGGTTACGAAAAGTCTACGGTAAAACGATCGCAGTAGACGATATCTCGTTTGACGTCACAGAAAATGAAATATTTGGTATCGTTGGCCCGAACGGAGCAGGGAAGACAACAACCATCGAATGCGTGGTGGGGCTGCGCAAGCCGGATTACGGCCAGATCGAAGTCATGGGTGTCGATCCGCAGCGAGATGGACGGCTGATTCGCGCACAGGCCGGCATGCAGCTTCAGCAATCTCACCTGCCAGACCGGATGAAAATCTGGGAGGCGTTAGATCTGTACAGCTCCTTTTACCCGAAAAAGGCCGATTGGGAAAATCTGATCAACCAATTGGGGCTGGAAGAGAAACGAAACTCGCCATTCGGGAAGCTTTCTGGCGGGCAAAAGCAGCGTCTGTTCATCGCCCTGGCGCTGCTGCCCGAGCCCAAGTTGATCTTCCTGGACGAGCTGACCACCGGGCTGGATCCCCAGGCCCGACATGCGATCTGGGACTTGGTCCGCGAGGTCCGCGCGAAAGGGACGACGGTCGTGATGACCACCCATTTTATGGAAGAGGCTGAGCGGCTGTGCGACCGGGTCGCCATCCTCGACCACGGACGGATCGTTGCCCTGGATACCCCCGAAGCCCTGATACGCAGCCTTGGCGCGGAAATTCGGGTTGTTTTCAGTATCAACGATCCGCTGCCGCTTGAATTTATCCATGCGCTCCCGGCAGATGCCCGAATCGAAGATCAGGGCGGGCGGGTGACCGTCCATGGAAGCGATTCGGACGAACCGCTGGTCGCGGTGGTCGTCAGCCAGCTCGCCAGGCAAAAAATCCGCTTCCGCGACCTGCGCACCGAGCAGCCAAACCTCGAGGACGTCTTCCTGAAGCTCACCGGAAGACAGATGCGAGAGTGATCCGCGCGATGAAAAGCCTGCTGAAAATGACCTGGATGGAAACCAAGCTGTTCTTCCGCGAGCCGATCGGCGCGTTCTTCACCCTCGGCTTCCCGCTGATGCTGTTGTTTATCTTCGGATCAATCTTCGGAAATACGCCATCGCAATATTTCAATGGCTACGGCTCGGTCGACGTGTCGATCCCGGCCTATACGGCCATGATCATCGCCACGACCGGGCTGACCGGTCTGGCGATCACCATGTCCGCATACCGGGAGGTGGGCGTGCTGCGCAGACTGCAAACCACCCCGGTACATCCTCTGTATGTGCTCTTCGCCCAGGTGATCGTCCTGTTCGCGATGACTACCCTGGGGATGATTCTCCTGATCATCGCCGCAAGTTTGATCTACCAGATGCGCTTCGACGGGAACGCGCTCAGCGTTTTTGGCGGATTCAGCCTGAGCAGCTTCAGCTTCTTCGCCATCGGACTGGTTCTAGCCGGGTTGATGCCGACCGCGCGCACCGCGCAAATCGTCTCGATGGCGCTGCTTTACCCGATGCTGTTCCTGTGCGGGGCGGGCTACCCGCTCGAGCTGCTGCCGGAATCGATCCACAGGATCAACCGCTTTCTGCCGCTGACTTACGTGGTCAAGCTGCTGCGCGGATTGTGGATCGGGGAGAGCTGGTCTCTGCACGCCGCCGAGGCTCTGGTGCTGGCAGGGATACTGGTGGCGGGGGTGCTGGTCTCGGCCAAGACGTTCAGGTGGGAGTAAAATATCTTTCGCGACCAGATGGATTTCCCGTCTCCGGGGCATCAGCGTAGGCGGAGCCAATCCGATTCGTATGTCCGCCCTAATAACGATTCATGTACCGCTCAGCTTGAACCGCGCCCAGACCTTTGTACAGAGCGGATAACTATTCCCATCCTTGAACCGCCCAGAGCTGGAAGATTTTCTCGAACTCTTTACTCCCGGTATCCGTGAGCTTATCTTGCAGGCTCGCGCGCTGATCCTGGATTGCTTCCCGGACGCGCTGGAGATGGTCGATCGGCCCTCTGGGATCGTTGCTTATGGATTCAGCCGAAAGTACACAGATTTGGTTTGCGCAATCGCGCCCTTTCAACGCCACGTCAACCTGATGTTCAGCAGGGGCGCGGAACTGCCGGATCCAGGCGGCCTTCTCACCGGCACGGGCAAGCGAGCCCGGCACGTGCGCATCGAGCAGAGCGAGGATATCTGTTGTCCTGAGCTGCGCAGCCTGATCCTCGCCGCGCTCGAAATGCGTTAACTGAGCGAAACCCGAGCCTAATTATTTCCCGATTCTTCCCCCTGACGGCCGGCTCC
>FWPV01007642.1_pt1 | contig 19477 bp, 17 predicted proteins | sample 2228371 | NCBI WGS metagenome assembly FWPV01 (sample SAMEA103939776, study PRJEB20133) | metagenome
GGCGCTGATCGCGCGCCACAGCGCCGCATCCGCGCCACCAGCGCCCTCCTCCGCCCCTGCCGCGGCCCCGGCCCTACGAGCGGCCGGAGCTGGCTCCACCGCCGGCGCGCCCGCACGACGTCCTGTTGGCGCTGCGCACCGCCGAGCGTTGAGCGGAGCCGGCCGCACCGGCCGGGTCGGCGGCGTCCCGGCTCAGCCGTGGATGTAGCTCTCGAGTTGCTCGATGAGCTGGTTCTGTTCGCGGATGATGGTGTTCACGAGATCGCCGATCGAGACGATGCCCACCAGGCGGCCGTTCTCGACGACCGGCAGATGGCGGATGCGGCGGGCGGTCATCGTCGCCATGCACTGCTCGACCGTGGCATCGGGGCTCACCGAGACGACCGGCGTCGACATGACCTCGCGGACCAGGGTGGTGGGCGAGGTCTTGCCCTTGATGTAAACCTTCCGGACGTAGTCGCGCTCGGAGAACACGCCCACCGGACGGCCGTCCTCGACCACCACGAGCGCGCCGATGTCCTTGTCGGCCAGGATGCGGATCGCCTCCAGCACCGTCTGGTCCGGGCCGACGGTCCACACCGTGTCGCCCTTCTCGGCCAGGAGCTGCTTGACCGTCGTCATGTCGAGCCTCCCCGTCGAGGTCGCATCGAGCGGCCGTCATCGTCCGGTCACCGCTCGTTCACCGAGCACCATAGCACGTGAGCGGGCCCGGCTCCACCGGGCCGGCCGGGGCCTGTTGGCAGCCGCCGGCCGCGTGCTATAGGAAGCGCCCGGCCGGCGAGCGCGTCTCGCCGCGGCCGGGTGCGCGGCGGGCGTGGTGGAACCGGTAGACACGCGGGATTTAGGTTCCCGTGGCGCGAGCCGTGCGAGTTCGAGTCTCGCCGCCCGCACCAGCCCGGCGGGGGCGGCGTCTCGACCGTGGCCGGCCGTGGACGGCGGGGCGGGCGGTCGGGTCGGAGCGAGCGGGCCGAGATCGAGCGGATAAAGAGTCGAGACGATGCAGGTCACCCAAGTCGCGGCCGAGGGCCTCGTCCGCCAGTTCAAGGTCGTCGTGCCGGCCGCCGAGATCGAGAACCGGGTCACGGCCCGGCTCGAGGAGCTCAAGGCGCGGGTGCGGATGCCGGGCTTCCGTCCGGGCAAGGTGCCGTTGAGCCTGCTCAGGAAGCAGTACGGCAAGGGGATCCTGGGCGAGGTCGTCGAGCAGGCGCTCGACGAGGCGGCCCGCAAGGCGATCGGCGAGCACCAGCTCAAGCCGGCACTCCAACCCAAGGTCGAGATCACCGCCTTCGACGAGGGCCAGGACCTGGAGGCGGGCCTCCACGTGGAGATCCTCCCCGAGGTCCCCGAGGTCGACCTCAAGGCCATCCGCATCGAGCGGCCGGTGGCCGCGGTCGAGGAGGCGACGGTGGCCGAGGCCCTGGAGCGGATCGCCCGGTCCAGGCAGAAATTCGCGGCCCCGGCCGAGCCGCGCCCGGCCCGCGAGGGCGACCGGGTGACGATCGACTTCGAAGGCACGATCGAGGGCGAGCCTTTCCAGGGCGGCAAGGGGACCGACTTCGCGGTCGTGCTGGGCGGCGGTGGCACGATCCCGGGCTTCGAGGACCAGCTCGTGGGCGTCCGGCCGGGCGAGGAGCGGGTGATCGAGGTGACCTTCCCCGAAACCTACGGTGAGGCGCGCTTGCGCGGCAAGACCGCCCGCTTCCAGGTGCGGGTGAAGGCCGTCGAGGAGCCGCTACCGGTGGCGGTCGACCAGGCCCTGGCCGAGGAGTTGGGCTTCGAGGACCTGGCGGCCTTGCGCAAGGCGGTGAGCGAGCGGATCGAGGCCGATTTCAAGGCCGCCTCGCGGCTCAAGGCCAAGCGTCGGTTGCTCGACCATCTGGCCGAGACCTACCGCTTCGCGGTGCCCGAGGGGATGGTCGACATCGAGTTCGACGCGATCTGGCGCCAGGTCGAGCGGGAGATGCGGGAGCGCGGCCTCACCTTCGAATCCGAGGGCAAGAGCGAGGCCGAGATGAAAGCCGAATACCGGGCGATCGCCGAGCGGCGCGTGCGGCTCGGGCTGATCCTGTCCGACATCGGCCGGCGTCACGACATCAAGGTCGAGGGTCCGGAGCTGCAGCAGGCGGTGATCGCCCAGGCGCAGCGCTTCCCCGGCCAGGAGCGCCAGGTCTTCGACTATTACCAGAAGAACCCGGCGGCCTTGGAGGCGCTGCGGGCGCCGATCTTCGAGGACAAGGTGGTCGATTTCATCCTGCAGCTGGCCCAGGTCACCGACCTGCCGGTGACCCCGGAGGTCCTGATGCGCGAGGACGAGGAGGAAGACGCGGCCGCCCCGCCCGCCGGCGCCACGGCCGGCCGGGGCGAAGCCGAGAGCGGCCGGGCCACGGCCGGCTGAGCGGTGCGGCCAGTGCGAGAGGTTCCCCCCATGTCGATCCACGCCCAGCTCGTGCCGATCGTCATCGAGCAGACCGCCCGCGGTGAGCGCGCCTTCGACATCTATTCGCGGATGCTCAAGGAGCGCATCATCTTCCTCTACGGGCCGATCGACGACCACGTGGCGAGCCTGGTGACCGCGCAGCTCTTGTTCCTGGAGGCGGAGAACCCCGACAAGGACATCGCGCTCTACATCAACAGCCCGGGCGGTCTCGTGACCTCGGGATTGGCGATCTACGACACGATGCAGTACATTCGTCCCGACGTGGCGACGATCTGCATCGGTCAAGCGGCCTCGATGGGCTCGCTGCTGCTCGCCGCCGGCGCCAAGGGCAAGCGCTTCGCCCTGCCGCACGCGCGCATCATGACGCACCAGCCCTCGGGCGGCTTCCAGGGCCAGGCGACGGACATCGAGATCCACGCCCGCGAAATCCTCAACATGAAGCAGCGGCTCAACGAGATCTACGTCAAGCACACCGGCCGCACGCTGCCCGAGGTCGAGGCGCGGATGGAGCGCGACACCTTCATGAGCGCCGAGCAGGCCAAGGAGTTCGGAATCATCGACGCGGTCATGGACAAACGCCCGCCCAAGCCGGCCAAGGAGTGAGCGGGCCCGGCGGCGGGCACGCACCCGTGGACGAGGGCGAAGCCGCCCCCCATCTCCAAGCCCGCGGGGCGGCGGGTGGCCGATCCGCGTCGAGCGCGAGGGGTGACTGGCCGCTTCGCGTGCCGGGTTGTGCGCCCGCCCGCGCGCCGCTAGCATCCTGTTCGGGACCGCGTGGGACGGTTGGATGATGTCCAAGGGCAGCGGCGATTCCAAGAACACCCTTTATTGCTCGTTCTGCGGTAAGAGCCAGCACGAGGTCAGGAAGCTGATCGCCGGCCCGACCGTGTTCATCTGCGATGAATGCGTCGAGCTGTGCATGGATATCATCCGCGAGGAGAACAAGAGCGCGGTCGCCAAGAGCCGCGCCGGCGTTCCGACTCCGGCCGAGATCAAGGCCGTGCTCGACGATTACGTGATCGGCCAGGAGCACGCCAAGCGGGTCCTTTCGGTGGCCGTGCACAACCATTACAAGCGGCTCGCGCACGGCAACAGGGGCAGCGACGTCGAGCTCGCCAAGTCCAACATCCTGCTGATCGGCCCGACCGGCTGCGGCAAGACGCTGTTGGCCCAGACGCTGGCCCGCATCCTCGACGTGCCGTTCACCATGGCCGACGCCACCACGCTCACCGAGGCCGGCTACGTGGGCGAGGACGTCGAGAACATCATCTTGAAGCTCCTCCAGGCCGCCGACTACAACGTCGAGCGGGCTCAGCGCGGCATCGTCTACATCGACGAGGTCGACAAGATCTCCCGCAAATCCGAGAACCCGTCGATCACCCGGGACGTCTCGGGCGAGGGGGTGCAGCAGGCGCTCCTCAAGATCATCGAAGGCACGATCGCCAGCGTGCCGCCCCAGGGTGGTCGCAAGCACCCGCAGCAGGAGTTCCTGCAGGTCGACACGACCAACATCCTGTTCATCTGCGGCGGGGCCTTCGCCGGCCTCGAGAAGATCATCGCCGCCCGCGGCCGGCAGCGCTCGATGGGCTTCGGCGCCGAGGTCACCGGGCCCGACGATCGCAAGACCGGCGAGCTTTTGCGCGAGGTCGAGCCCGACGATCTGTTGAAGTTCGGGCTCATCCCCGAGTTCATCGGCCGCTTGCCGGTGATCGCCACCCTCCACGATCTCGACATCCCGGCGCTCATCAAGATCTTGAAAGAGCCCAAGAACGCCCTGGTCAAGCAGTACCAGCGGCTGTTCGAGATGGAGGGGGTGAAGCTCACCTTCACCGACGATGCGCTGCGGGCCATCGCCGAACGGGCGATCCAGCGCAAGACCGGCGCCCGCGGCCTGCGCTCGATCATGGAGGCGATCTTGTTGGACACCATGTTCGAGCTGCCCTCGCTCGTGGGCGTCACCGAGGTGGTCGTCAACCGCGAGGTCGCCGAAGGCCGGGCCAAGCCCTTGATGATCTACGCCGAGCAGAAGGCCGGCGCGTCGGCGTCCTGAGCCGCCGGACGATCCTCCGCCCGGCACGGCGCCCGTCGATGCCCTCCTTTCGCGCCCCGCTCCCCGCGGCCGGTAACGGCCCGGCCGAGCCGTGCTGATCGCCGCCCTCGAGATCGCCGCCGGGATGGCCTTGCTGTTGGGCGGCGGCGAGGCCCTGGTGCGCGGCGCGGTGGCGATCGCCCGCCGGCTCGGGGTCTCGCCGCTCCTGATCGGCCTCACACTCGTCGGCTACGGCACCTCGACGCCGGAGCTCGTGGCCTCGCTCGAAGCGGTGCTGGCGGGCGTGCCCGACGTGGCCCTCGGCAACGTGGTCGGCTCGAACATCGCCAACGTGCTGTTGATCCTGGGCGCGGCGGTGCTGATCTCGCCGGTGCGCATCGAGCCGCGGGCCTTTCGCCGCGACGCCGTGGCGCTGTCGGTCTCGGCTCTGGCCACGGCCGGGCTCGCGGCCACCGGGATCGTGGGCCGCGGCGCCGGGCTCCTGTTGCTGGCCCTGCTGCTGCTCTACACGGTCCAGACCTACCGCGCGGAGCGGGCCCGGCCCGACCAGTGGGGGGCCATCCTCGCCGCCGAGAGCGAGCTCGTCGAAGGTACCCGGCCGCTCGCTTTCCGGCCGGCCCTGGCGTTCGCGGTCGGCGGCATGGTGGCCACGATCCTCGGCGCCGGGCTGTTGATCGACGGGGCGGTGAGCCTGGCGCGCGGCTTCGGGGTGAGCGAGCTCGTGATCGGCCTCACGCTCGTGGCCGTGGGCACCTCGCTGCCCGAGCTCGCCACCGCGCTCGTGGCCGCCTGGCGCGGCCAGGCCGAGCTCGCCTACGGCAACGTGGTCGGCTCGAACATCTACAATCTGTTGGGCATCCTCGGGGTGGTGGCGGTGGTGAGCCCGCTTCCGGTGCCGGCCGTCCTGCTCGCGGGCGATCTGCCGGTCATGCTCGCGGCGACCGCGGCCTTGATCCTGTTCGCGCTGACCGGCTGGCGCATCGGTCGGCGGGAGGGGGTGGTGCTCCTGGCCGGCTACGGCCTGTATCTCTGGTGGCTGTTCGGCGGCGGCGGGTGAGCAGCGGGCCGGTCGCGTGGCGGTTCCTTGAAAGCGGGGCCCGTGCGAGCCACCTTTGAGCCGGATCCAGTCGGAGCGCGCCGTGTGCGGCTCCAGAAGAGGTAGCATGAGCGAACACCCCGCGAGCGCGATCTTCCCCGTCCTGCCGCTACGGGACATCGTCGTCTTTCCGCACATGATCGTGCCGCTCTTCGTCGGGCGCGAGAAGTCGATCCACGCCCTCGAGGAGGTGATGCGGGAAGACAAGCAGATCCTGCTCGTCACCCAGAAGAACGCGGCCCAGGACGACCCCGGTCGCGACGACATCTATCGGGTCGGGACCGTCTCCAGCGTGCTGCAGCTGTTGAAGCTGCCGGACGGGACCGTCAAGGTGCTGGTCGAGGGCCAGGCCCGGGCCCGGATCGTGAGCTTCATCGACAATCCGCGCTTCTTCCAGGTGCGGGCCGAGCTGCTCGGCGACCAGATCGGCGATCCGCGCGAGATCGAGGCGTTGGTGCGGGCGGTGACCAACCAGTTCGAGCAGTACATCAAGCTCAACAAGAAGGTGCCGCCCGAGGTGCTGGTCAGCCTCCAGCAGATCGAGGAGCCGGCCAAGCTCGCCGACACCATCGCCGCCCATCTGACCCTCAAGATCCCGGACAAGCAGGAGCTGCTCGAGACCACCAACTTGGCCGAGCGGCTGGAGAAGCTGTACGGGTTCATGGAGGGCGAGATCGCGGTTCTCCAGGTGGAGAAGCGGATCCGCACGCGCGTCAAGCGCCAGATGGAGAAGACCCAGCGCGAATATTATCTCAACGAGCAGATGAAGGCCATCCAGAAGGAGCTGGGCGAGCTGGAGGATGGCAAGGACGAGCTGAGCGAGCTCGAGCAGCGCATCAAGAAGACCAAGCTGTCCAAGGAGGCGCGCGAGAAGGCCAAGGCCGAGCTCAAGAAGCTGCGGACCATGAGCCCGATGTCGGCCGAGGCCACGGTGATCCGCAACTACCTGGATTGGCTGTTGTCGATCCCGTGGAAGAAGCGGACCAAGGTGTCGACCGACCTCAAGAAGGCGGAGGCCATCCTGGACGCCGACCATTACGGGCTGGAGAAGGTCAAGGAGCGGATCCTGGAGTACCTGGCGGTCCAGCAGAGGGTCGAGAAGATCAAGGGCCCGATCCTGTGCCTGGTGGGCCCGCCCGGGGTGGGCAAGACCTCGCTCGGCCGCTCGCTCGCCAAGGCCACCGGGCGCAACTTCGTGCGGGTGAGCCTGGGTGGCCTGCGCGACGAGGCCGAGATCCGCGGTCACCGTCGGACCTACATCGGCTCGATGCCCGGCAAGATCATCCAGAGCATGAAGAAGGCCAAGAGCAGCAATCCGCTCTTCATGCTCGACGAGATCGACAAGCTGGGCTCGGACTTCCGCGGTGATCCGTCCTCGGCGCTGTTGGAGGTACTCGATCCCGAGCAGAACGCGAACTTCAACGACCACTATCTGGAGGTCGATTACGACCTGTCCGACGTGATGTTCGTGTGCACGGCGAACACGCTGCGCATGCCGCAGCCCCTGCTCGACCGGCTCGAGATCATCCGCATCCCCGGCTACACCGAGGAGGAGAAGGTCGAGATCGCCAAGCGCCACCTGATCCCCAAGCTGCGCAAGCAGCACGGGCTGAAGGACGAGGAGTGGGCGATCACCGACGAGGCGCTGGTCGACCTCATCCGCTACTACACGCGCGAGGCCGGCGTGCGCAATCTCGAGCGCGAGCTCGCCAATCTGGCGCGCAAGGCGCTGCGCGAGATCCTCACCGAGGGTAAGAAGTCGGTGAAGATCACCCGCCGCAACCTCGAGAAGTACGCGGGTGTGCGCCGCTACCGGTTCGGCGAGGCGGAGACCGAGAGCCAGGTGGGCGTGACCACCGGCCTGGCCTGGACCGAGGTCGGCGGCGAGCTGTTGCAGGTCGAGGCGGTCACCGTGCCCGGCAAGGGCAAGATGACCATCACCGGCAAGCTCGGCGAGGTCATGCAGGAGTCGGTCCAGGCGGCCCGCTCCTGGGTGCGCTCCCGGGCCGTCGACCTCGGCATCGCGCCCGAGACCTTCGAGAAGGTGGACATCCACATCCACGTGCCCGAAGGCGCCACGCCCAAGGACGGCCCGTCGGCGGGCATCGCCATGGTCACCTCGATCGTCTCGGTGCTGACCCGCATCCCGGTGAAGGCGACGGTGGCGATGACCGGCGAGATCACCTTGCGCGGGCGGGTGCTGCCGATCGGCGGCCTCAAGGAGAAACTCCTGGCGGCCCTGCGCGGCGGCATCAAGACGGTGATCATCCCCAAGGAGAACGAGAAGGACCTGGCGGAGATCCCCGACAATGTGAAGAAGGCGCTCGAGATCGTCCCGGTCACCACCGTCGACCAGGCACTGGCGCTGGCCCTCGAGCGGATGCCGGAACCGCTGCGGCCCGAGGAGCCGGTGGTCGAGCCGGTGGCGACGGTGCCGACCGCGCCGGTCGCCGAGCCGGCGGTCCGCCCGCTCAATTGAGCCCCGCGCCACCGCCGGCCGGCTCCGCGCCGGCCGGCGGTGGACGGGTCCGGGCGCTTCGCGTAAGCGCCTCGCCGGCGGCCGCGCAGCGGTCGCGCTCGCCCCCGGAGCCCAACCGTGCGCCCGTTCGTCCGTGGCCTCGCCCTCCTGACCCTTCTGCTGGCCGGCTGTAGCCGACCGGGGGGCGGTCCGCCGCTCGAGCCGGTGCGCGGCTTCGAGGCCGATCGCTATCTCGGCACTTGGCACGAGATCGCCACGATCCCCTCCTGGTTCCAGCGCGCCTGTGTCGGCGACACCACCGCCACCTACGGCCCGGCGCCCGAGGATCCGGCCTGGATCGCCGTGCGCAACGCCTGCCGCACCGCCGACGGTAGCGAGATGGAGGCGATCGGCCGGGCGCGGTTCACCGGGCCCGCGGACCGCGGCGCCCTCGAGGTCACCTTCGTCGCACCGCTCGGCTTCTGGCTGTGGGCCACCGCCGGCGATTACGTCGTGATCGCTCTCGATCCCGACTATCGCTGGTCGGTGATCGGCCATCCGACCCGCGACTATGCGTGGATCCTGGCCCGCGAACCCCGACTGCCCGATCCCCTGCTGGCGGCGCTGCGCGGCCGTCTCGAGGCGGTGGGCTACGATCCTTGCCGGCTCGTGTTGACCGCCGCGGCCGATCCGCGCCGCGGGGCGCGCCTTTGCGACCTCGAGCTCGCCGCGAGCGCGGCCCGGGCCTCGTGACCCCCACGCTCGTCCTGTTGGTCGTGGCCTTGAGCCCGCGCTTGTTGGGCGCGCACACCCCACGGCTCGCAGCCTTCGCCCGCGAGGGCGGCCTGCGGCCGCTTTCGACGGTGGTGCCGGCGGTCACCTGCACCGTCCAGTCGACGCTCCTCACCGGCCTGTTGCCGCGCGATCACGGGGCCGTGGCCAACGGCTGGTATTTCCGCGATCTGGCCGAGGTGCGGCTGTGGCGGCAGTCCAATCGCCTGGTGGCCGGCGAGAAGATCTGGGAGGCCGGCAAACGCCGCGATCCGGCCTTCACCGCCGCCAATCTGTTCTGGTGGTACAACATGTACTCGAGCGTGGACGTGAGCGCCACGCCGCGCCCGATCTACCTGGCCGACGGCCGCAAGATCCCCGACCACTACACCGAGCCCCCCGAGCTGCACGACGAGCTCGACCGGCTCTGCGGCCCCTTCCCGCTGTTCCGCTTCTGGGGCCCGGGTGCCGACATCACCTCCTCGCGCTGGATCGCCCGGGCGATCCGCCACGTGATCGAGACCCGCGGGCCCACGCTCACGCTCGGCTATCTGCCGCATCTCGACTACGGGCTGCAGAAATGGGGCCCTAATCCCGACGATCCGCGGGTGGCGGCCGAGCTGCGGGCGATCGACGGGCTCGTGGGCGAGCTCCTCGACTTCGCCCGCGGCCGCGGGATGCGGGTGATCGTGGTCTCCGAATACGGCATCCTGCCGGTGCGCGAGGCGGTGTGGATCAACCGCGTGTTGCGCGAGGCCGGGCTCGTCCGGGTCCGGGTTGAGCTCGGCCGCGAGGAGCTCGACCCCGGCGCCTCGCGGGCCTTCGCCCTGGCCGACCATCAGGTGGCCCACGTCTATCTCCAGCACGGGACCGATCCGGGCGCCGTCGCCCGGCTGCTCGAGCGCACCGAGGGCGTGGCCCGGGTGCTCGACGAGGCGGGCAAGCGTGAATTCGGCCTCGACCATCCGCGCTCGGGCGAACTCGTGGTTCTGGCCGAGCCCGATCGCTGGTTCGCCTATCCCTGGTGGCTCGACGACGCCCGGGCCCCCGATTACGCCCGCACGGTCGACATCCACAAAAAGCCCGGCTACGACCCGCTGGAATTGTTCCTCGACCCGGCGCTGCGCTTCCCGAAACTGCGGATCGCCTGGAAGCTGGCCTTGCGCCGGTTGGGCTTCCGCAGCCTGTTGGACGTGATCCCGATCCGCCCCACGAGCCTGGTGCGCGGCTCGCACGGCCTGCTCGCCGAGCGGGAGGCGGACGGACCGCTCGTGATCTCGAGCGAGCCGCGGCTGCTACCCGACGGGCCGGTGGCCGCCACCGCCTTCAAGGAACTGGTGCTGGCTCATGTCTTCGAGGCTTGACGGCGACCGGGCGGCAGGTGTCCAGATGAATTGACTCGCCGGTCGCCGGCGGGCTCGCCTCGGGCCCGGCGACCGACGATCTCGGGGCAGCAGGGAGGAAACGGACCATGAGCGAGACGGCCGAGGAACGGGTGGTGCTGGTCGACGAGGCCGACCGGCCGATCGGCACCGCACCCAAGCTCGAGGCCCATCGCCAGGGCCGACTGCACCGCGCGCTGTCGGTGGTGGTCCGCGATCGCGCCGGCCGCTTCCTGCTGCAGAAGCGGGCGCGCGGCAAATACCATTCGGGCGGGCTGTGGACCAACACCTGCTGCAGCCATCCGCGCCCGGGTGAGCCGGTGGCCGAGGCGGCCCGCCGCCGGCTGGCCGAGGAGATGGGGATCGAGGCCGAGCCGGTGCCGATCCTCACCACCATCTACCGTGCCGAACTCGACAACGGCCTGATCGAGCACGAGCTCGTCCACGTCTTCGCGGTCACCTACGAGGGCCCGGTGCGCCCCGATCCGGCCGAGGCCGACGGCTTCGCCTGGGTCGCCCCGGACGAGCTGGTGGCCGACATCGCCCGCCGCCCGGAGCGCTACAGCTACTGGTTCAAGCTCTACGTGCGCGAGCACTGGCCGGCGCTGGTGGGCCGGGCCGCCTGAGCTCAGCGGATCGTCAGATCCTCCTCCGGCCCCGGCGAGCGGATCTCGATGCGCGGCTCCTGACCGCCGCGCAGCACCGTGTTGCCCATGTAGAGCAGCCGCTGGTCGACCGGCGGCGGGTCGAGCCAGTCCCGCTCGTCGATCTGGCCCGAGCGGCCGTAGGCCGAAAGCGGATTTTCGTAGGTGACCTTGCGGATCTGCGCCTCGGGGATGCCGGCGCGGCGCATGAGCTCGGCGGTCTTGGGCACGGCCAGCGGATCGGAGATGCCCCAATCGCAGGCCGAATCGCAGAAGATCCGCTCGGCCCCGTAGCGCTTGACGATCTCGACCATCCGCTCGTTGCCCATCTTGGTGAACGGATAGATCGAGAACGCGGCCCAGAAGCCGCGATCGAGCACCTCCTGGACGGTCTCCTCGTTGTTGTGGTCGATCACCACCCAGGACGGATCGAGCCCGTGCTCGCGCACCACGTCCATCGAGCGCAGCGTACCCCGCTTCTTGTCGCGGTGCGGGGTGTGGATCATCACCGGCAGCCGCAGCTCCTTGGCGAGCTCCAGCTGGCGGCGGAAATAGCGGTCTTCGAGCTCGGTCTGCTCGTCGTAACCGATCTCGCCGATCGCCACCACGCCCTCCTTGGTGGCGTAGCGCGGTAGGATGTCCATCACCGCCTCGGCCAGCGCCTCGTTGTTCGCCTCCTTGGGGTTGAGCCCGACGGTGCAATAATGGCGCAGCCCGAACTGGCCGGCGCGGAACCGCTCGAAGCCGCAGATCCAGGACAGATAGTCGATGTAGGTGGCGACGTGGGTGCGCGGCTGGCCGAGCCAGAAGGCCGGCTCGATACAGGCCACCACGCCGGCCGCGGCCATCCGCTCGTAATCGTCGGTGGTCCGCGAGATCATGTGGGTGTGGGAATCGAGATACATGGTCCGCATGGGGTCCCTCCCGGCGGCGCCTCAGCCCTGCGCGAAGGCCGCCCAACGGATCTCGCCGCGCTCGACGGGCCCGAGCAGCTCGGGGAACCGGGCGAGCAGGGCGCGGGCCTCGGGTCGTGGGCAGGCGGAAAGGGCCAGCGCCGCGGCCTTGCGCTCCTCACCCGAGCCGCTCTCCAGCACCCGGGCCAGATCGGCCAGCGCCGCCTCGTCGGCGTGCGGGCCCACACAGCGCCACAGCTCGGGGCTCACCGGTCGGCCGGCGGCCCAGCGCTCGTGGGCGTAATCGCAGAGCATGCGGGCCAGGCGCGGATTGGCGCGCCGATCCAACCCCTGGATCGGATCGAGCGTCGTGCCGATGAACAGGGCCTTGAGGACCATCTGGTTCCAGGCGTTCTCGTCGAACCGCTCGAACGGGTAGGGGTTGCGGTGGGCCACCGCCTCGAAGACCGGGCGCATGCCCGAACGGGCACCCTCGCGGGCCCGGGCGACCAGGAGCTCCTGGCCCGGATAGAGCGGCAGCCCGCGATAGAAGGTGATGGTCTCGCCGATGTCGGCGGTGCGGAAGAGCGTTTCCAGCCGCTCGACGAAGCGCGCCAGATCGCCGTCGAAGCTCGCCAGCACCAAGGCGATCCGGGCCGCCTGGTCGACGCTCCAATCGACCGGATCGAAGCCCGGCCGGGCGCGCGCCGCCTCGGCGAGCTCGGCCGGCGAGAGCGCGAGATCGGCCTTGCCCAACCGTCGCGGGGCGTAACCCAGGGCGATGTAGAGGGGCTTGTCGCTGGACGCGCCGCGCACCGCGGCCAGCTGGTCGCGGAACCAGGCGGCGGCTTCGGCCGGTACCCGCTCGACCACCCAGCGGGCGAGGAGTGCTTCCAACGCCTCGGTCGTGCTCATGCGGCCTCCCTCCCGGCTCCCATCATCGACCGGGCGCGGCGCTTGTCCAGCCCACCGCCCCCTCGCGCGCATCCGCGCTGGCGCGCTAGGCTGAGGCCGTGGCCCGAGCCGGGAGCCCGCCTTTGACCTTCTCGCGCGTCCTCCTCGCCGCCCTCGCTCTCGGGGCCGCGGCCGCGCCCGTGGCCGTGGCCTTCGAGCCGGAGCTGTTGCGCCGCGTGGCCCAGGAGGTGTGCGCCGCTCCCGTCGATGGGCTCCCCGGGCCGGCCGAGTTGCGGCTGGTGAGTGCCGCCAACGACGCCCAGCGCAACGACCTCTTCACCTTCGAGCGGCCAGGCGGCGAGCGGGTGCTGGTCCGCCGCACGGTCCACAAGGGGGCCTTGCGCGGGGTGATCGTCGAGCATCACGCGGCCGACGGGCGGGCCGTCGCCATCGCCCACACCGATGCGCACTGCCGTCTTCTGGGCGGGCGGCGGGTCGTCGAGGAGGGCCTCGATCGGTTCTTCGAGGATCTCGACGCCGATCTCGCGCCGGTGGGCGTCCGCCTCGCCATCAATCCCGCTCCACCTGCGGGTGTGCCACGCGAGGGGGTGGGCGTGGCGCTGGTCGATTCGGGCGTCAACTATCTCTTGCCCGAGCTGCGCGACCATCTGGCCTACGGGCCGGACGGGCGGCTTCTGGGCCTCGATCTGGTCGACGGGGACGATCGGCCCTTCGATCTCGATCAGAGCCGCAACGCGTTCTTTCCGCGCCGGCACGGCACGGCGGTCGCGAGCATCCTCGCCCGCGAAGCGCCCGCGGCGCGGATCCTGCCGTATCGGTTCGAGCTCGACCGGGCGCAGGGGCTGGCACGGATCGTCGCCCACGCTCGAACGCACGGGGCGCGCATCGTGCTGATGGCCCTCGGCAGCGGCTCGGCCGAGGACTGGGTGGAGTTCCGGGAGGTGGCGGCGGCCGCTTCGGAGCTCCTGTTCGTGGTCTCGGCCGGCAATCACGGGCGCGACATCGACGCCCGGCCGGTCTTTCCGGCGGCCTTCGCCCTGCCCAACCAGATCACGGTGGGATCCTCGACCGGCGACGGGCGGATCGCCCCCGATTCCAACTGGGGGGCGCGCACGGTCGATCTGTTCGCGCCGGGCGAGGGGGTGTGGATCCTCGATGCCGAGGGTCGCCGCGGGCCCGGCTTCGGCACGAGCTTCGCGGCACCGCGAATCGCCGCGCTGGCGGCGCGGATCCTGGCCACCGACCCCGGGCTCGACGGGGCCGGTCTCAAGGCCGCGATCCTCGCCCGTGCCCGGCCGATGCCGGCCCACCCCCAGGGGCTCGTGCTCTCGCGCCACGGCTGGATCGCCGACCCGGCGGCCGACTGACCGGGCGGCATCGGTCAAGGCCAGAACTCGTCACTCAGCACGTAGGCCACGATCGCCACGATGTCCTCGGGCTCGTAGACCTCCTTCCAGGGTGGCATGCCGCGAAAGCCGTTGTTCACCCGGTCCCAGACGAACTGCGGCGTGTAGCGGCGCGGGGCGAGCTTGGGGGCCTTGCCGGGATAGGCCTTGGAGCCGTGGCAATGGGCGCACTGCTCTTTCCAGATCTCTTCGCCACGGGCGACGAGTTCGGGCTTGGCGAGGAGCTCGGCGGGCAGCGGTGGCGGCGGGTCGTCGAACACCTTCTCGCCCGCGCCGAGCCGGCCGGGGGCGGCGAGAGCGAGCAGGGCGAGCAGCACCGAAAGCCGAAGCGGACGCGACAGCACGCAGATCCTCCACGAAAGACGGCCGGCCCCGCCCGGACCGGCCGTTGCACGAGCACGGGGGCGGGCCGCCCGCGGGCGGCCCGCTCGTGCGATCAGTTGGCCGGGACGATCTTGTAGACCGTGTCGAGGTTGCCGACCGGCCCGGTGGTGATGGAGGTGAGCGCGTAGACCTCACCCTGCTCGTCCTGCGCGAACGCCAGGATGTAGGGCAGCTTCTCCATGTTCACGACGGTGGCCTTCTCCATGGTCCACTTGCCGTCGGCACCCTTCGTCGCGAAGAAGATCTGGCCGTCCATCTCGCTGAACGACTTCGACCAGTCGCCGAAGATGTACTTGCCGTCCCAGGGCTTGTGCGAGCCGCGGTAGACGTAGCCGCCGGTCACCGAGATGCCCATGCAGTTCTGGGGGATCGCCGTGCAGTTGTTGTACACCAGGATGGGCATGGTGAGCCCGGTGGTGTCGCAGGTCGCCGGATGCTTGTTCGGGTTGCGGTAATCGAAGCAGCGATCAGCTTCCATCCGCCGCCAGCCGAGATTGGCACCTTTGGAGATGATGCTCACCTCCTCGAAGCTGTTCTGCTGCACGTCACCGCAGAACAGCTCGCGGTTGTCGCCCTTGTCGAAGGAGCAGCGCCAGGGGTTGCGCAGACCCAGGGCCCAGATCTGCGGCAGGGCGTCGGTCCGTCCGACGAACGGGTTGTCGGCCGGGACGTAATTGGTCTGCGGCGAATCGACGTCCAGACGCAGCATCTTGCCGTGCAACGACATCAGGTCCTGGCCGTTACCGATCTCGACGTTGTGGCCGATGCCCCAGTCGTTGGCGTAGCCGCCGTCACCGGTCGAAACGTAGAGCTTGCCGTCCGGCCCGAAGCCGATCCAGTGGCCGTTGTGGTTGAACTGCGGCCAGTCGATCGCCGAGATGATCTTCTCGGAGGAAGCGTCGGCCTTGTTGGGGTCGTCCTTGGAGACCCGGTACTCGGCCACGACGTTGGTATGCGCCCACCACAGCTTGCGGTCGAGCGGCGCACCCGAGGAGAGCGGGGCGCTGTAGGCCACGTAGAAGCGGCCGTTCTCCCTGTAGTTGGGATGGAAGGCGATCCCGAGCAGGCCCTGCTCGTCGAAATAAGGCTCGAGGTGCACGAGCTTGGATTCGATGTTGAGGAACGGCTCGGGCAGGAGCCGGCCGCGGGCGTCGATGATCCGCACCTTGCCGGTCTGCTCGATGAGCGCCTTGCGCCCGCTGCCGTCGGGAATCGGCACCATGTCGAGGGGCGCGTTGACGCCGGTGACGTAGGGCTCGAGCTTGATCTTGATCTCGGCTGCGGCCGGGCCGGCCAGCCCGACCGAGAGGCCGACCACCGCGGCCATGGTGAGGCCCGTCAGGGTTGCACGCATCTCGTCCTCGTCCTCCCTGGATCAGGTTCGTCTCGCCGGCTCCCCCTGCCGGACGCGAACGAACAGCGCCCTAGCCGAGCTGCGACCTTCTGTCCATCGACGAAGGCGCAGGCCGGTCGTGAGGACATGCGCTGGTCGAAGGGCGGGGTCACGTTCCGGCGACCTTGCGTTGGAGAAGAAGGGTGAGAGCGAGGCACGCCGCGGCCAGGAGCGCCGCGGCCGCGGCCTCGACGGTGGCGAGGAACAAGGCGTCCACGAGCGCGATCCCGGCGATCAGGCTCGACACCGCCCGCGGCACGTCGCCCGCCTCTCGACGGTGCAGGAGCCACAGGGCGCGGCCGAGCCAGGCGGCCAGCCCCGCGAGCAACAGCCAGGCGAGCGGACCGGCGTCGAGCCGGGCCAGGCCGTAGAGCAACGGGGCGGCGAGGAACAGGAGCGGCCAGATCCGCTCCACCCGGTCGAAGGCCTCCTGCTTGGCGGCGTAGCTGAGGCCGATCAACCAACCCAGCGCGCACAGGGCGAGCCAGCCCAGCGCCGGATCCGGCCGGGCGACCGCGGCGAGCGCGGCCACGAGATAGGCCAGCACCCGGCACAGCCCCATGACCAGGGGCGAAAGCGGATTGCCCTTGTGGTTCCAGTCGTAGAAGACGATCGCCCCGGCCAAGAGCAGCCCGGCCACGAGGGCGGGCAGGCCGTTGCCCTCGGGATGGCGGGCGGCCGCGGCGGCCAGCACGAGCAGGCCCAGAAGCAGAAGGGCGAAGCCGATCGCGAAGACCGTCTCGACCGTGACCTCGCCCGCCGGGATCGGCCGGCTCGGCCGCTCGCGGGCGTCGATCGCGTGGTCGAAGGCGTCGTTGAGATACATCCCGCCCACGTAGAGGAGCGAGAGGGCGAGGGCGGCGAGCAGGGTCGTGGCGGTCCAGGGCTCGCCGCCGGCCAGCGCCACCCCGGCCAGGGCGTTGGTCCACACCGTGGGCAGGTTGGAGACCCGCCCGAGCCGCAGCCAGGGCGACGGCCGGTCGCGGACGCCGGCGCCGGTCACCCGAGCCTCGCGCGCGCCCATGCGAGCTCCCGGGCGATCACCTCGTCCACCCCGCCCTCGCGCAAGGGCTCGGGCAGGACCTCGAAGGTGTAGGTTTCGACCTCGAGATGCGGGCCGATCCTCCGGGCGCGCTGGAGCGCCAACAGCCGCTCCAGCACCGGGCGGGTCGAGGCCAGGCCGTCGAAGCCCTCGACGAAGATCGGCACGTGGCAGTGGACCCGCCAGCAGCGGCCGCGGGCGCTCTCCAGCTCCGCCAGGGCCTCGTCGAGATCGGCGAAGCGGCGCAGCCGGCCGTCGGCGGCACGCTCGACCACCTGGTGCAGATAGACCCCGTCGTCGAAGCGGGCGAGCCGCGCGCCGGTCGTCTCGTCGACCGCCGGGACCTCGAGGGCGGCCGAGAGTTGCAGCTTGGGCACGGCGATCCCGGCCGCCCGCAGCCGCGCGACGCTGCGCTCGACGTCCTCGAACTCGACCGCGGCGTGGCAGGCATCCAGGCAGACGCCCAGATGGCGGCGCAGTGCGGGTTCGGCCTCGGCCGCCGGCAGATCGGCCAGGGCGGCGAAGTCCGTGAGCGCCTGGCGGGTGAGCAGCCGCCCTTCGAGAAAGGCGATCGCTTCGTCGGTGGTCTCGAGCAGGCAGTGCGGCTCGGGCTCGAGGGCGAGGGCCACGGTCCGACCGGTGCGCCGGGCGAGCGCCACGAGCTCGGCCACCGCCCGCTGGAGATTGGCGACGATCGCAGGCAGCACCCGCAGATCCGCCGCGAGCGGCCGGAAGGTTCCCGGTACCGTGCTGATCGAGCCCACCATCTGGGGCTCGTCGGGCAGGAGCTGGGCCAGGATCGAGGCGAGTTCGATCGTGTAGGCGAGCCGCTCGGGGCGGGTCCAATCGGGCTGGTAGACCTGCTCCTTGACCCGGGTGCCGTGGAAGGCGCCGTAAGGAAAGCCGTTGAGCGTGAAGACGTAGAGCCCCTGGGCGGCGAGCCGGCTGCGGAAGGCCTCGAGCGCCCCGCCGTGGAGAAGCTCACGGGCGGCGCGGGCCGAGAGCCGCAGGCCCACGCCCATGGGGGCGTCGGGCGACAGGCGGGCCTTGATGGCCGGCAGGTGGCCCATCAAGGCGGCCTCGGTCTCGGCCCAGCTCTCGCCGCGGTGGATGTTGGTGCAGTAGCTCAGATGGACCGGACCGGAGGGGGTCGAAAGGCGCACCGCCGCCTCCTAGGGATGGGCCCGGGCCCGCAGCCAGGCGATCGCCTCGGCCACGAGCGCCTCGTCCATCGCGTGGACCTCGACGCCCCGGCCGATGGCCTCGAGCAAGGTGATGGTGAGCTCGCCGCCCAGATGCTCGCGGAACTCCTCGAGCCCGCGCAGGACCGAGAGCCGGCCGTCGGCCCCACGGGCCTCGAGCGCCGGGGTCCACAAGCGGAAGCCCAACAGCTCCAACAGCGCCGCGATGCGCTCCTCCTCGCCCGCCGGCAACAGCCCGGCCGACACCGAATAGCGCGAGTCGAGGGCGATGCCGATCGCCACCGCCTCGCCGTGGCGCAGATGGTGGCGCGTGAGCGCCTCGAGCTTGTGGGCCGCCCAGTGGCCGAAGTCGAGCGGGCGGGCCGAGCCGGTCTCGAAGGGATCCCCGCCGCGGGCGATCTGGCGCATGTGGAGCTCGGCACAGCGGCGGATCATGGAGGCCAGAGCCGGCCGCTCGAAGGCCGCCAGCGCCAAGGCGTGACGCTCGAGCCAGGCGAAGAAGGCGGCATCGCGGATGAGCGCCACCTTCACCGCCTCGGCCGTGCCGGCGATCTTGTCGCGGGCCGGCAGGAGATCGACGAACTCCAGATCGTTCACGACCGCGAAGGGCGGCGCGAAGGTGCCGATGAAGTTCTTGGCACCGCGCAGGTTGACGGCGTTCTTCACACCCACCCCCGAATCGTTCTGGGCGAGCACGGTGGTGGGCAGCCGCACGAGGCGGATGCCGCGATGGGAGGTGGCGGCCACGAGGCCCACGGCATCCAGCATCGCCCCGCCGCCCACGGCCAAGATGAAGGAATGGCGATCGAGCCGGTGGTCGAACACCAGCCCCATCATCCACTCGACGTGGAACAGATCGTTCTTGATCTTCTCGCCACCGGGCACGGTCAGGGGCGGGGCCACGAGTTCGATCGTGTCGGCATGCGCCCGCGCATAGGCCTCGATCTCGCGCGGCAGCGCGGGCCGCACCGCCAACAGCCCCTCATCCACGAACACCAGGCAGCGGTGCCGACGATCCGGCTCGCGCCGCGCCAGGACCCGCACGAGCGCCGGATTGGACGGGCGGAAGACGCCTTCGGTGAAGACCACCGGATAATCGAAAGCGACGGTGAAGCGCTGCTCGTAGACGAAGGACGCCGGTGCCCCCGCCGCCTCGTCCGCGCCGATCCCGGTGCCCGCGATCTCGGCCCCCTGGTTCCCTGCCATGTGCGCCCCCCTGGGCTCCGGCCGCGACCGGCCGGGCGAGAGCGCAGAGTGGCCGGGCGGTGGGGCCCTGGCAAGCGCCGTGGGCGCGAGGCGGCCCATCGCGCGGCACGACCCGGGCCCCGAGGGCCGGTGGGGTCGGCCGAGCGGCGCACCGCTCGGGGGCTCCCGGGGCCGCTCGAGCGGTTTCGGGCGGGCGGG
>FWPV01007644.1_pt1 | contig 19463 bp, 12 predicted proteins | sample 2228371 | NCBI WGS metagenome assembly FWPV01 (sample SAMEA103939776, study PRJEB20133) | metagenome
AAGCTCAAGTTCTCCCTCCTTAAAACAATTTTGAATGTGCAGGATAACCAACCTCGGGCAGTTCAAAAGCTCTTTTAATTCTGCATTCTACTTTGTTAGAATCAGGATTTGCTTGATTTTAGGATTAGCAGTATTTACCACCGACAACTGATTTTTTAATTTCAATCCTGTCAATCCTTTAATCCTGAGCATCATGATTCAGACATTGGGATTAGCACAATCAACATAGGATTAATCCTGCCAATCCTTTAATCCTTCCTGAAAGCTTCGGGACTGATTCATAGTATTATTAAACAGCTTCTTCACTTGAAGACTATTTGACCCAAAGTTGATTAACAAGCCTAAAGGTTTTTTGTATGCAACCAAGTAATTCTTGGCTTGAGCCAGGTGTACATCTTCTAAGTTGATAATAGCTTTTAGCTCAACAACAATTTCTGAATTAACTAAAAAGTCCGCTCTTCGAGTTCCGACTAGCCGGCCTCCATAGTAGATATCTTGTTCTTTTTCACGTTCAAAACTCAAGTTCGCATCTTCAAACTCAAGTGCTAAGCATCTTTGATAAATTACTTCCTGAAATCCATTACCCAGAACGCGATGTACTTTCATGGCACATCCTATAATGGTATATGTTAGTTGCTCTTGAGGGTTCATAGTATACTTTGTTAAAATCAGCGTGTAATAGTTATATCAATCCTGTAAATCCTTTAATCCTGAGCATCTTGATACAGACAATAGGATTAGCAGAATCAACATATGACCTTTACAATCAATCCTGTCGATCCTTTAATCCTGAGCATCATGATTCAGACATTAGGATTAGCAGAATCAAAATATGACCTTTACAATCAATCCTGTAAATCCTTTAATCCTGAGCATCTTGATTCAGACATTAGGATTAGCAGAATCAACATATGACCTTTACAATCAATCCTGTAAATCCTTTAATCCTGAGCATCTTGATTCAGACATTAGGATTAGCAGAATCAACATATGACCTTTACAATCAATCCTGTAAATCCTTTAATCCTGAGCATCTTGATTCAGACAATAGGATTAGCACAATCAACATAGGATTAATCCTGTCAATCCTTTAATCCTTCCCTAAAGTTTTCCGGACCAATTCAGACAGTTTACCAGCTCAATCTACCCCCAAACTCATTTCCTATCAATAGCTCATTCCCTTTTTGACAAGCATCTGACCAATAAAGGATAATCCTTTTACACTAGTTAGCTTTCTCTCCCCCTCAACAGAAAATTCACGCAATCCCCCAATCCGTTTCCATCCTCGATTCAATGAAAGGGAATACAAATGCTAGCAGAATCCGTTTAAGCTCAGCATGTGTCATCTTCACTCTAGTTGCCTTAATACAACACCGTTAAGGTTCCGTTGTAGAAGTAGCGGTCGCCTCGGCCGGTTTTTACGTCGATGCGGTAGTAATAGACACCGGAGGGTACTTGGGTATCGCGGTAGCGGCCGTCCCAGCCTTGGTTCTCGGCATCGAAGAGTTGTTCGCCCCAGCGGTTGTAGATGATTAAGCGATACTGATTGAATCCGGACAGTACGGGTTCAAAAAGGGCATTTAAGCCATCTCGGTTTGGGGTAAAGGCATTGGGAATGGCTATGGAATACAAATCGTCTACCCGAATGCGTTGACTGGTTGAGTCTAGGCAGCCAAGTTTGGAATAGGCCAGTAAGGTAACCTCGTAGTAGCCCGTATCTCGAAACACAAAGCGCGGATTCTGCCGCGTGGAGAAGTCGCCGGCGGAAGTATACCATTCAAACTTAAGGGCATCCGAAGAGCTCTGATTTTTCGGTTCAAAAACAGGCGCGTTCATGTCTATCCATTTCGGAAAACTTTCAAAGGCAGCTACCGGAGCTCGCTCAGCGTAAATAGCAGGAACAGCTTGGGCAGAAACCGGACAGTCATAGGTTTCGTTCACCCGCAAATGGAGGGTATAGTTTCCGGCGTCGGTGAGTAAAAACTGAGGCTGCAATCCGGTATCGGCCTTACCCGATAGATCCCAATCTGCTCGGTACAGCATTTTATTTAAAGGCTGCAAGGTGGCTCTAACTAGAAGCGGAACACAGCCGATACTGTCTGCTAAGTGCAGTTCAAATTTGGGTTTAGGCTGGGCTGCAACGGAACTCCAAACGGTATCGATAGAACAGCCATCGCTCAAAGAAACGCTAGGTCGAATCACGGTATCGGCCCAAGCAGCGGCTTTAGAACTTAGCGATAGGGTGTCGGCTCCGAGCATCCAGGTATAGCGGTATTGGCTAGCGAGGCCACCACTGGCCAAAGCCGTAAAACGGAGACTATCGTCAAAACAGAGGGAATCCGCCAGGGCTTGTAGCTGCAATCGAGGACGAATCGCCAAGCTTACACTGCCCGTATCCGGTTCCACGGTGCAGGCATCGCTTAAAATGACCTCTAGCGTTTCATTTTGTAAGAGCGGGAACTGGAGGCTATCGTTTTCAGAGAGCATCGCTTGTTTGTTCCACCATTCCCAGCGGTGCGTGGCCGAATCACCTCCGCTGCCATAGGCCCTGAGTTGGGCGGTTTCTCCGTAGCAAAAACTGTCTTTCGCCACCGCGATGCTATCCACTTGGAGGGGTTCACGCATAGCAATGTAAACATAGTCCGTATCAATGTCGCCACAGCCGGAAGAATCGGAGATAATGATGCGGAACAAGGTGCTTTCTTTGGGACTAGCGATGGGTTTTTTCAATGTTGAATCGTTTAAAAACGCCGCCGGCGACCAAGCCCACCTGCTCCCTCCAGAGGTATTCAGTTGAATCGTTTGTCCGCGGCAAAGTAATGTGTCATTCCCTGCATTTGCTGAGTCTTTGCTGTAGATGAGTAGTCTCAAAGTATCCCTGCGGTAATAACTCTGGGCTTGCGGAAATGTGCTACGCAGGCGTATGCGGTAATGCGGGCTGCTCGGCACTTGCAATAAAGGAAGTATACCGTATACCGTATCGTCTTGATTTCCTTGCAGCCTACCCAATTCGCGGTGCCCGCCAAAGAAGTCGCCGTTCTCATCGCTCAACTCGGCTATAAATTCATTGTTCGGCGCAAATTCACCACGCAGGGTAAAGGGGATTTGTATGCTATCTCCCGCACAGTAGGGTCCGAATTTCACCTCTCCACGGTAAATACCAATGGCACCCAGCTTAGCAACCCACCACTTCACGTTACTGCCGTTTATGGCACCTACGGCGGTATCGGGCAGCATCAAGCTGTCGGTAGCTGTTCCAGCCAAATACACATTGGAGTATTGATCGATTCGAAAATTGAGTCCCAAGGTCGTATGTGTCGAAAGCACCAAATTCCATATACTATTACCTAAGGTATCCAGTTTGAGGAAGCGAATATTGAAAGGTTTGGAAGGATGCGCATTGGTTACATCCATGCCCCCGAAGTTTCCCTTGGTGCTTTGGGTTTGCATGATGGCATATAAAAACCCTTGTTGTTCAATAAAGTGCCCAACGTGAAGGTATCCATCTACCTCATTGAAGGTCTTTCCAAGTGTATCCGAGTGCAATACTTTAGCAAGAGAGCCATTTGGGTTATAATAGAACAAGTAGTTAACTGCGTTGTATTGCGTGCTCATCAGCGGGAAGCTATCGTAATAGACCTGCTGGTTTTGCCGAATGTAGAAATGAACGAAAAAGCGTCCGGATGAACTGAAGCTGATATAAGGATTATTCATCCCTCTGGTCTCGGCCTTCCATTCGCTCACTTTCACTCCATTTTCATCCAGCTCATAGTAGCCAACGCAAGGAAAGGGCAGCGCAACAGGGGTTTGATCCCAGAACAGCCCGGTTTCACCTGATATAGCCAAGCGCACATGATCGTTGTTCAAAAGCATCACTTGTAGCGCGGCGTAGTCTACCACGCTATTTTGTGGCTGCCAAGCATGCACCCAGTTTACGTGCAAGTTCGGATCATCGCGAAGGCTTGCAGCCACTATAATTCCAACTTGCGATCCGCTGAGACTATCGAATTGTTTTCCATCAATTGCCACATGGCGCCTGGCCATAAAGGATACAATGATGTTGTTTTTTGAATCTACCTCGATTGTACCCGGATGCCTTGAAAGTAAGTCGTAGAGCGAATCAGCAAAATCGATGGCATGAACCAAGCGAAGCGCTGTATCGTATTTAAGCACAAAGCATTTATATTGATTCGGGGCTAAGGAATAGGTTTGAGAATCGATCTGCAATACCGCACCCCGGGTGATGGCCAAAACGTGGATGCTATTCTCCCCCACATGTATGCCGTGGACGCGTCCCGGAACTTCAATACTTTTTAGCGAATCGCCAAATGTTGAGTATTTCGTAATGTATTCAAAATCGTATTTATTGGTCGTGGCTGGGGGCGGATTTCCGGCTATGTTAGACACATAGAAATTATTATCCTTGTCTAAGCCTTTTTCATTTGCTCCAACGTACAAGGAACGAAGCTGTCCATTTTGAGGCACTCCGCTGTATACATGAAGCCATTCTGTATTTTGAGCCTGAACCGCTGCTGTAAAGCATAGCAAGGTAAGCAGCACTATGGACTTGATTGGGTTCATCTCGCTGGTTAGACGCCTTCGATACCCTTAAAGTTGCCCGGCTAATCTGGCTACGTGGAGATGCAGGACTGTGGGATCGTAGGATTGTTGGATCGATAGTTCAGCTGTCAGTAGCGTTGTCAATCCTTTGTCGGAACTATGATTCGTGTGATTTAGGTGATGAGAATTGACGTAGGACTGATGGTTCTGTTGCTAAATCCAGACAAAATCCGCCCAATCCCCTAATCCGTTTCCATCTTTCCTGAAAATAGAAAAAACCCGCCGAGGCGGGTTGATTCGTATTCTGGCGTAAAGGATGATTTATTCGTTGCTTGCTTTAGCCTTGGATTTGAGCTTAAAGTATAGTCCAACTAAAAACGCAATCGCACTGCCTATAATTCCAACTAACCATTTTGTATCTCGCAATTCGTTCTTTAGATGATCCCAGTAACCAAGAGAGGCTTTAACTTTTAGGTTTATGTATTTTGATACAGCATAACCACGATCATTCTTTGTTACTAAAATTAACTTTAAGCGTTTTTCCACTCCGGGTGCTAATTCACTGTTTGCTGTAACGTTCCATCGCCAACTTAATACCTCATTCAAGTTATAGGCTTGTTTCTTATACCCCGAAATAAGTTCAATTTTGAATTCCTCCAAAGGGTCTATTAAGTCAAGTTCTACACTATCAATTACTGAAAATGAGTCTTCAATTATTTCCATTTCATCCGAAGTAATTGATCCATCGGTAGTTTCTGCATCTGCAATAGCCGATTCTAGAACCATAGCGGAATTCTCTATCCTCCCTAAAGTTGCATGAACCGAGATAGACGAGCCTTGTCTGATTTCTTTCTCGTGGACAACGGCAACTCGATTCAAGATGGCCTGATTCGATGGCGTCCTCACTGGAGGTACTGTGTCTAAATTTACCACGCCTGACCCCGGAGGGTCTAATTCGTCAATTCCTGATTGAACAGTATCAACAGCCACCTCCTCTTCAATATAGCCTTCCGAGGCCGGTTCTCTATCAACATCATTTGACTTTCGAACTGAATCTTTCTCGTAAGCTTCCGCGTGTTCTTCGGATTTCGGACTTCCACAGGCTATGAGTGTTAAACCAAACAGAAGGGAGGCCGCTACATACAAAGTCCAATTAGGTTTAAGTCGACATGTAATTTCGAATAATTTCATGGGTATTGGTATTTACATAACTCAAATCCAAATTTTTCACGTGCATACTCGTAATCCTGACTGGCTGATCTGAATAATCTGCAGGTGTAATTTTTTGTGCTTCAAAGCCCACTACCCAATCGTGTTCGCTGCCCAAAAACAATTTAATTGCCGCATCTAGCGCAACATCCAGTGGTTTAAGTTTTAATACAGTTGGAAGCTCGCTACTCCAATCTGCCGCTACAGCTTTAAACCGGGTATTCGGGTTTTTAGGAGTAGAATCGAGTATCTTTTTTAACCGCTCGCTACCCGGAGTCATTTGGCGATTACCTGGCAACTCCAAGAAGAATTCAACTGAAAATTGAGCAAAAACGGCAATGGCTTTTGATTCCGGACCAGCTACTCTTTTCCATACTTTCAAAGCCATGTTTATTTTCTTACCTGCATCGTAGTATCCCACTCCATTTGCTGCTGAAAAGGTGAGCACTTTTCTTACTTTAAATGAATTATTTAAAGGATCACAAGCCATCCATTTCGCTAATAAAGCTCCTCTACTGGTGCCAATTAAATCGACAGGCTTGGTAAAAACTCCTTTGTCTAAAAGCTTATAGAACGTTTTGGCATTCGAGAAGGCATCGTCTGAGATTGTAGGGTGATTAAACCCAATGATCTGATCATATACTTTGGTATCAAGTAAGGATTTCAAGAAATCAGTACCTGTTGAAAATTTTGAGTGGTAAAGTCCGCCGTACGACCCTTCGGTGGTAGAAAAGGTACCATGTACCAGAATTAAAGTTCTTTTCGTATAGTCTATCTGATTCTGTTCGTCTACCGATTTGAAGTCATTCAGCTGTTTGTTATACAGCAGAACTTCGTACTTGCTTTGACCAACATAATGTGTAACGGCTTGCCCGAGACTCTTTTTTATATTCAAGGTATTGAAAGCCTCCACTAAGAGTTCTTTCGCCTTTAATGTGTTCCGTTTAAAGGTGAGGACCTTAATAATGAAGCTGGTTTGCCTTTCATTACCCGTTCGCTTTACATAGCCCCGAACTCCCGGAATCTCTTCTACTTCTTCCGGTAAAAGTGTGATGTAGTATTTCAGTCTATCACGATTTTTCGTATCGTGCTGACTACCCGTTGATTCAGGTAAGATGTATTCAATATCCGCTTCCGAATCATCGTAATTGCCCTTTTTACTATGCTGATAATAAACGATAGCCCCTTCATCCGGGTTCATAAAGACAGTGAGTTGGAGTCGGGGAATATCATCCAAAGTGAATTCCACGTTTTGAAAGCCAAAATCTACCTCATCAAAGTTGATGTAGCGTTCTTTTACTTCAAAATCAGGGTTGTTAGCTAGTGGATTAAACAACTTGATTGCTTCCACTTGTTCACCGCTCACCTTGCCATGTTCAGTTGTCCCTTTTTCAGAAAATGAAACAGTTCCATAAGGATGAAAAGTGGAATTATCCTCCCACCCTAGTGTTGCCCATATTGCCTGAGGCTTGGTTTTGAGTTGACGACGGAGTTTTGCCGATACTTCCTCAATGATTTCAAGTGGTTTATCAATTAGTGATTCACCTAATTCAATGAAGTTGCTTTGATTTAAAGGAGAAGTGTCCTTTCCAAAGGTAAATGTTGCCATAGGTTTTCGTTTGTTTATCCAAAACTATTCACCTCAAGTTATTCTTTACCTACTTAATTTTGGTAATAAAATTTTCAGAATTCTACTTTAACTCTCTCTAAACCATCTCCCCCCGGCATTGACAAGCGGCCAACAGAAACAACAGAAACAAAGGAGTCTTCCATCCTATTAGCCTACTCCTCAATCAAACCTAAAATCCTCGCTATCCCCCAATACTTTGAAATCTTTCATCCAAAAAAGTGCAGATCCGTCTCACCGAATCAAATGCACCATGGATTTCTCAAAGCGCCTGCGGCCATCTTGGGTGGTTACCGACATCACAACGAGGTAATAGCCCATCGGTGCAGGACTTCCTAAGTAGTTGCCATCCCAAGCCATATTCTGGTTGCCGCTGAAGATTTTTTGTCCCCAGGTATTGAAGATTTCAAAACGCATCTCCTTGATATTGCCCGTTACATACGGACTGAACGTCTCGTTGCGGATATCGCCATTGGGGGTGAAAGCGGTCACTTCGTAGTACCTAAAGGCCTCCTCTACTCTCACTCTGTTTTGAGTTGAGTCAAGGCAGCCATTGAGATCGACCAACAGTTTAACGAGGTAGTTACCGGAGTCCGGGAACTGGTAGCTAAAGGCTTTTTGGTTAAGCGATACAACGGTGCCATCCACGCTCCAGGTATAGGCGCTGCCGTTTAATTCGGTAGAAAGGAGAGCGGTGGCATTGTCTTGGTCTAGGGTCTCCGGACTCCATTTAAAGCTCGCTACCGGTTTTGGTTTTACCGTGAGCACTTGAATGAGCGAATCGCGGCAGCCTAGGCTATTCTCTGCCAAGAAGACAAAAGCATAGTTACCGGCATCGTAGCGGGCTTCTTCGCTTAGGGCTTTCCATTCCGTGCTGTTCCATTCGCGCCAGCTGAAATCCAGAGGCGTCTGACTCACCGGCTGAAGCGTCCACAGTTCGGTAAACTCTTCGCAAACAGAATCGGCTGTGAAGTTCAGGTTGAAACGTATCTTTTCGCTCAGCAAAACACTGTCTGTGGCGTTTCGGCCTGTGCAGCCATCGCTCAATACTACTTTTACCCAGCTCAAGGCATCAGGATACGCGGTATAGCTGTTCTGGCTGCCTCCTACGGCACTGCCATTGAAGGTCCACTGGTACTGGTAGCTAATCGGCCTTCCTCCTGCTGCGGTGGCCAACAAAACAATGGTATCGGAACACAAAGCAGAAGCACTGAGTGCCGTGCTGAGGGTGTCGAGCGGACTAAGCTCAAAGTCCATGTTAAAAGGCACACTGCTGCATTGGTCTTCCAGCCTAAGCCTGAGTGCATAGTTGCGGTCTACCGAAGCCAAATTGAGGCTTTGCGATGGACTCAATACGCTGTTATCTGCTCGATCCAACCAGGTATAGCGATACTGAGCAGGGAGTCCGCCGCTGGCCATGCCTGTAAAACGTATCGGCGACTGCGCACAAACTTGGGTGTCTGGAATTTGGTCGAGGCGCAGAGGCTGTCGAAGCCGAATCACATAGGTAGCTGTATCCCTGTCTACCCCACATCCTGTCGGGTTAATGGCTTGCACCAAGATGGAATCGGCTGTAATCAGTTCGGTGTTTTGAATTGTGTAAACTCCACCATTGCTCACTTGGCTCTGGTTTACATACAGTTCTGCATTTTGCGCAAACAAGTTATAAAAGGCTTTGGCTCTCAGGTTCACTACCTCACCTCGGCAAATGAGCGTATCGTTGTATTGCCGGAAATTGAGCGAGTCATTCCTGAAACTCACCACCGGATCGGGTTTGAGTCGGATTAGAATGGAATCCCTAGCCACCTCAACAGCGCAGCCATCATCCAGGCTCAGCGCCAACCAGAGCAGGCTATCCGGGCCGGGCTTTCTGTTTTCAAAGTACTGCGTGATGCCGGTGGCTGCCGACAAAGAATCGCCATTTAATCGCCAAGTGTAGGCATACTGCAGAGGTCGTCCGCCTTGGGCTTCGCTAGACCAAGTGGCGGTTGAACCTGAGCACAAAGCGGTATCGTTTGCACGAATGGCAACTTGCGGTTGCGTCGGAATAAAGAGCCTAAACGAAATCGATTCCGGCAAGCTGCAGCCGTCTTCTACCCGGAGGCTTATGGTATTGGCTTGTCCGCGTAGAAAGCTATCGGCCACAATGGGCAAGTTCGGGCCATTTTGAATGGGTTTTGTGCCATCCAGCCAAGTAAAGGTATAATTGCTTCCAAATCCTCCCGAGGCTTGCGCGGTAAAGGTGACTTGCGTATTGGCGCAAACGAGGCTATCGCTCAAAGGCACCAGGCTCAGCGGCTGACGCAGGTAAACCACGTATATAGCGGTATCGGCATGGGTACCGCAGTTTGAGTTGGCGGTGGCCAGAAAAACCACACTATCCTCCGGAATTAAGTCGGTATTGGTCAAGGCGTAGGCACCGGAATAGGTCACCAAAACACCGTTTCGGTAAAGCGATGGGGCTGCGCTCAAGCCGGTATAGAAGTTTTGGGGCGCGAGTAGCATGCTTTCCCCGCGGCAAATGGTGGTATCGCTATACTGCCTGTAGCTCAACGAATCGCCCACAAAGCTGAGGAGCGGATTTGGTTCAATACGGATGCGAATGGAGTCGCTGGCCACTTGGGGAGAACAGCTATCCGACAAGGTCACCGATAACCAAAGCAGGCTATCTTGACCCAGTTTAAAATTCTCAAAATAGGCTGAAACGGTGTCTTCTAGCGAAACCAAGCTGCCATTGATGCGCCAGCTGTATCGTAGATTGAGGGTATCCCCCCCTAACCTTTGGCTTCTCCAGCTGATGGATTCTTTGGAGCAAATGCTGGTATCGTTTCCAAGCACATGAATGGAAGGCTTATCCGGTATAAAAAATCCAAGTGAGGTGGAGTCTGGACGGCTACAACGGTCTGTTACTTTAGCGAGGATGGACCAATTTTGTCCGGAAGGAAAGCTGTCGGCACTTAAGATAAACTGTCTACCCGTATCCAAGACCTGTCCATTCCAAACCCATTGATACGCAAAGGCACCGAAACCTAGTCCGCCGCTAGCCGTGATGCTAAGCACTTGGTTTTCGATATAACAAAGTCGGTTTTCCAAGCCGCTCACAGAATCCAGCCGGAGCTGCGGGTAAAGTCGGAAGCCATAAAAGGCCGTATCATCTGGTGTGCTGCAGCCATCGCTGCTTATGTTGAGCAGCGTAAAGGTATCGGTGAGCGGATAGAGACTTCGAAGTGAGTCGGCATAGAGCACCAGGGTATCGGTAACCCGCTGCATGCCCATCATCTGCCATACGCTTGTGAGGGTATCGCCTAGCCTGCCCCCTTGAGGAATCGCCACCAAGCGGATGGAGTCGCCATCGCATAAAAAGGTTCTCGGATTCATCGCCTGAATCGTATTTTCCAGAGGCGGATGTGTTTGGAGGGTGAAGAGGAAGTCTTTCGACTCCAAATTACAGCTGTTGTTTACCGTAACTTGGAAGAGCCTTGTGGTATCGATGGTTCGAGCATAGAACGAATCCGTGCTCAAGGTGGGTGTATTGCCGAGCTCCTGCCAGCGGTAGCTTATGCTGTCTTTGCGCGGATGCGACACCTCAACAGCCATACGGATGTTTTGGTTGATGCAGAGCAGGGTATCGCTGAACGAGCGGCTCACCTGCATGGTATCGAATACCCGGATGGTATAGAAAAAGGTATCGCGAAGCGAAGCGCAACTGTCGGTAAGTATGGCCAAATAACGCGTCGTAGCCGTGGGGAAAACCTCTAAGCTATCCTCAAAGGCGCTTGTGGTAGTGCTTTTGAGCAGGGTGGCATTTTCTGTTTGCCAGGTAAGGTAATAGCGACTGAGTCCGCCACTGAAGCTGTTCTTGAGCTTCACCCCTTGGTTCGCACAAACCAGGGTATCCGACTGCGATCCGGATGTAAACTGCGGTAGCGGTCTAATCCTGACCCGTATGTCTGCCGTATCAGCCAAGCCGCAGCCGCTGCTATCTGAAATGACAATGGTATAAAGTGTATCCGTGAGAGGCCAGATCAAGGGATTTCGAGCCGTGCTATCGCTCATGGCAAAGGCTGGCGACCAATTCCATCGTGTACCTCCAAAGGTATTGAGTTGGATGGTATCGCCGTAGCATATCAAGGTATCCGGACCCGGATCGGCCTTGTCTCGGCTGTAGATGAGCAAGTTTAAGGTATCTAGCCTAAAAAAGCTCTGTACTACTGGCGCGCTAGAAGTAACCCGAATGCGGTACTTACCGGATGAGGCTACCTGAAAAAGCGGTAAAAAACCGGTGATGGTGGAGTCGCGCGTGGTTTTTAAGCGACCCAGTTCTCTTTGTCGGCCAAGAAACTCCCCTTCCTCATCGCTAATTTCTGCGGTAAAGACATTGGATGTATCGAACTCCCCTACTTTCAGGTACGGCACAAACAAGGTATCGCCTGCGCAATACGGTCCGGATCGAACATTGCCGCGGGTGATGCTGTAATCGAAGGTTCGGGCTAAAAAAGGACGTGGTGCTGTTCCGGTATTGCTTAAGCTAAACGGGCTGAGCGTTAGCGTGCTTGTAAAGCCACCGCTGTAAACCAAGTCTTGGTTTTCTATACCTGACAAAAGCGGAGGAATCGTAGTGTTTACAGGAAGATACCACAGCACATTGCCCAAGCGATCCAGCTTGCTGACTATAGCGGGTACATAGGTGGTGGAGGAAAAACCACCAAAGGAGAAATTGGAGTTATTCTGTATGGTGGATAAATAGAGGAAATCGCCATTCACAGAGAGTCGGTTTAACCCTATGGTGCCACTGCCCTGAAACGAAGTACTGACACGCCATTGCAGGGTATCAAAGCGCGCGAGATTGGCCACCCAATTGAAGGAATTGTTGGGCGAAGAGCTTAAGGATTTGATGACGGAATTGTCAATTTTCAGGGAATCGCCATAGGTGTTCCCTGCGAGGTAAATGGTATGGGTATCGAGCACCACCATTTGCGACAAATTATTCGGCTGACCGCCCAAGGAATAGGCCAGTATGCTTTTCTTCTCGTTACCGTTGGCATCGAGCCAAACAATAAAACTGGAATGACCGGTGCTGGCCGTCGTTTTACCGAATAAGCTCACATTGGTTCCCGCCCTGCAGGTAAAAAAGACTTGTCCGGTCCTATCCACATCCAGCGCGTTCAAAGCGGGAACGGAACTCAGGGGATAGGTTTTATACCACGTTAAACTGGAGGCGGAACTATCGAATTTGGCTACTGTGTGAATGAAACCGGTGCCGCTTACAGCACCCGTTCCATTTGCAATATTCCAACCACTTCCAAAACCGTTGATGTACATGCCCGCTATGATCTCGTTGTTGGGACCTAGTGCAATATCTACAGCATTTGTGAAGCTCCCGTAGCTCAAGTCTTTAGCACTGGAAAAATTGCCATTCACATCCAGAAAAGCGACAAAAACAGCATAGCTTCGATTGAGTGTGGTGGAGCCAAAACTGACACTACTGGAAGCATTGGCCGAATAGGTTCCGAACAGAATAATCTGACCCTTCGAATTGATCACAATTTCCCTCAAGTTCGCGCTTTGAGCACTGGTAACGGCTTTGCCCCAGATGTAGTTGCCATTTTTATCGTATTTGGCGTAAAAGATGGCAAAATTGGTTGTGCTGGCAAAAGTGAAGGTGTCGGTGCCCAGAAACATGGTCCCCTGAAAAACCCCGGCAATGTAAATATTCGAGCTATCGTCTACAGCCTGCGAGTTGATTCGGGCAATGCCCGTAGAATTCCGAATATCGAATGCCCATTTGTGTGCCTGTCCGCGCGCCGAAAGCAGGCCAAAGCCCAGCGCTAAGATGAAACACAGCTGACGGTACATCCTTAGGTTCATATTCTAGTTCAGTGAGTTACGCGTTTTTTTAACAAGTTTAACACCGTATTGTTTATCGACACGCAGAAGGCCTTCTTCGCTGATTATAATTGTGAATTCGATCGAATTGGAGGATTTCTCCTTCAACCAAGCTACCCGCTGGCAACGAAATGGCTCACAAGCAGCTCTTCTACTTAGCGATGAAAAGGAACCTGTGGCTATTTCTGTTATTCTGTAGTTTGCCTGTTTGGGGACAACAACGCAGTTTTAGACCCCTTGTAGAAGAGAATAAAGTTTGGTACAACACCTTTGCTCCATGCTTTTCGCGCAATAGCTACAAGACGCGCTATGTCATGGCCGGCGATACGCTCATTGGGCAATTCACCTACAAGAAGGTGCAAGTGCAGCCATTCTGTGATCGCTATTTCTTTGTAAGGGAGACAGATACCTGCTATGGAAGTCAAAATTCAATTCAAAATCCCAGAGCTATAAGTGGAACCGGGAGTTTCACTTATTCTCTCCAACCGAATGATACGATGGAATCCATGCTTTACTTCAGACAATCCTCGTTTATTATTCAGCATGGTAATTACGTGTTTCGTAACGGAGTCTTTCAATTTAAATACCATAGAAATTATCCATTGTTGATGAATCCCTTCCAAACCAGTTTGCCTTTTCCAGTGATAAGCCATAACTACTTCGTTTATCCTTACGTTTATGATTCCTGGATTGAAAGTGTTGGGTCTGGAAGAATTCTCGACTATAACTTCAAGAGGTTTGTGAGCTTTGACCACTATATCGTGAACTGCGTAACCGTAAACGACTCCCTCCTCTACGCCAATGGTCCGCCGAATTGCCCAGATTACGTTGCCGACATTAGCTTCAGCGGTGTATGTTTAGGCGATACCACCCGCATCGAACTCCATGCCTGTGTGGAGCTGGATTCAGTTATTTGGGAGTTACCCGGACAGGCTCCTCAGAAGCTCGGTGGACAAGTCAGCTACCAAGATATCTTTATGGCTCAAGCTGGCGACTATCCCATTAAAGTCACCACGTACTACCAAGGAACTGCTATGGTGATTGAGAAGTACCTGGAAATCCGATCACGCATTGCACCCTTCAGCCTTGGGCCGGATTTGAACGTCTGCGGAAACAATGCACAAATCACATCTCCCGTATCGGCTAGCTATTACGAATGGAGCAACTATGATACCTCCAAAACCTTGAATGTACCCGGACCGGGGAAATACTGGCTAACCGTTGGGCATTATGGATGCCTGACACAAAGCGATACCATTGAGGTAAATTTCTACGGACAACCAGATGTTAAGGTTCCACAAGAGCTTGAGTTATGCCCCAATGACTCCATAGAATTGGATGCCTATGGAGGTTTTTATAATAACGCGAATTGTAGCTATGCTTGGAGTAATGGTAATTCTTCTCGATTCACAAACTACCGTGATAGCGGCTGGCATAGCCTTCGTATTTACAATCAAGCCTGCGCCGACACAGGTTATTTTCACATTACCCACCTGCCTCTGCCGCGCGGATTTACTTCCGACAGTTTGCTTGTTTGTTCAGCGGCCAAAGTGACCATTCACTCGCCAGACAGCGTAATGATTTGGGGTAGTCTGAGCGATACCCAGTTTCAGGTTCCGGTAGATACCTTATTCCAAGTGGAAATCAGCAATGGCCTATGCCGCATTAGCGATAGCATACGTGTACTCAATGCGGAGATTCAGGCTCCCTTCGATACCTTGGCTTTAGCTCTTTGTCCGGGCGATAGCCTTGAATTGAATTTAGACAGCCTCGCCCCGTATCGTTTTCTTTGGAGCGATGGTTCAACCGAGCAAAAAAGGATGCTATTCGCTCAGCAAAACAGACTGCTCCAACTCGATTTGAGTGACCGAGCTTGCCAAAAATCGGTCTGGGTAAACCTTCGCGTGCACCCTAAAATCCCACCGCTCTTTCCGGATACACCCTATGTCATATGTCCGATGAGCGAATTACGCCTAGCGATACCGTCACCTTTTGAAGTAAGCTATGCCGGTTTTACCTATAGCGATAGCCTTCTGATTCAGCAGGCCGGTAATCATCGCATTTTAGTTCAGGATTTGGAGGCTTGTATAGACCAACAAGTTGTCTCGGTTCGAGCCATTGCCCCTTTGCCCATTTACGATAGCATCAGCTGTTTTGAACAGGTATTTAAGCTGCCTGAACCTTCGGGCTTTGTTTACAGCCTGCCGCCTATTCCGGATCCGGCGCAAGGTGAATTGCGTTTTAGCGATGCCGGAACGTACCGCTTGTATGTGCAAGAACAAGGCTGTTTTTTCCCGGTAATGAACTTGGAATTGTACCCGGGCTGCGGACTCTTCATTCCCAGTGCCTTTACGCCCAATAAAGACGGACTCAATGACGCGTTTGAGCCCGAAACCAATGGTCAATACGTTGAATTAAATATTTACGATCGATGGGGTTCCTGCATCTTCCGTTATGCCGGCACTCAACCGCGTTGGGATGGCTTTCATCAAGGTGTGGCTTGTCCGGCTGGCCTTTACCTCTATGAACTTGTGACACCTTATAGCAGGCAAAGCACACGAAGCTACCGCGGCACCTTGAGCCTACTTCGCTAACACATCCACTCTTTAAAAACGGACTTCATCTACTTAGATTGTTGAAGGACTTCGCTGATTGACTATTCCAGCGTGAGGATTGGAGCGACAGCAGTAATATGTCTTACCAAAGCCTAAGACCACTTCGTAAATCCTGCCATGATGCCTTTCATCACATTTACTCTAACAAAGCGAGGTAGGCTGCGCAGGGAATAAACGGCCAAGGCGGATTTAAAACCGGGAGCTATTTGTGCCTTACAGCCAAGCGCTTTCAATATAAGAAGGCTTATCGCTTCAGGTTTCTCCGTTTGGCTAAGCTGCATCCGAGCTCTTTGAGCGAAATTGCTTTCTACCGGACCGGGAATCGCGGTTAAAACATCAACCCCAAAAGGCTTCAGTTCCTCATAAAGAGCCTCGGAAAAACTCTGCACATAGGCTTTGCTGGCAGCGTAGTTTGCTGATCGGGGAACACCTTGGAAGGCTACCACCGAACTGAGGAAAATAAGTCCTCCCCGACCTCTCTCCTTAAATCGCTTAGCAAAATAAAAACTCAATTGTACCACGGCTTCTATATTCAACCGAATCAAAGCTTGCTCTTCCTGTAAATCCGCCTCGCTAAAAAAGCCGGATGTGCCTACTCCGGCATTATTCACCAACAAGCCAATATCCAGGTGACTGCAACGCGCCAATAGGGTGTTTACACCATCTGGTTGACTTAAATCGAGCTGAATGGGATACAATTGCACACCAAACGTGGCCAGTTTTGTACTGGCACTTTGAAGTCCTTCCAGCTTTCTGGAACAAATGATTAAGTTAAAGCCTGCCCTCGCCAAGTCTTCGGCTAAAGCGTAGCCAATTCCGGTACTCGCACCGGTTACCAAGGCCCAAGGACCGTATCGCTTCAGGTACCGCGACTTCGCCTCACTCGACCAAATCATAAACCGATTGTTTTGAAGAAATAAAGGGTTTGGCTTGCAAAGCTTGCCACAAGACGAAGCCGGCTAAGAGGAAATAGATCAAGCCTAAAACCAATATGGCGTATTTATTCTGAACCAGGAACCACGCCAGCAAGGGTAGAATTTGCAAGGCATGCATACCGATGAAATGGGCAACTCGGAGGTCGCCGGCCGACATGTTCCACTTGAATAGAGGTAAAACTTGGGTCCCATTCACCCCCACGCTATGGGATAGGCGACTTCCCATGAGCATCCCTTCAAATGCAAATACTACAAAAATGAAAATGCCCAGTCGTATAGCCCAAACGTACGCTACCGGGAGATGACTTAGTTCTTGTATACAATACTGAAGTCCGACATACGCCGCACTCAATGTAATCAGAATCGCCGCAACAGCCATCAAGCCGAATAGCATGCTGTATACAGGAGTGGAAACATTGAAATGCGACGCTTGTCCCCTAGCCGCTTGTACAATGATATACACCATTTCAAAGGTAAAAAGCAGTATCCAAGCCCAGGTGAAGGCTTGATGCGGAAAGGACTTAAGCTCATAGGCAAACCAGGCCATGCTGCTGCAAAAGAGCGCAATAGACAAAGCGAATTTGAAGGGCTTGTACCAGACGTTTACACCATCTATCTGTTGCTGGCTTATTTTCGTTAAAGCATAAAACACAACAGCAAGCGCCAGTAAAAGCATCGAAAACCAGAAAAGACTTTCGTTACGCGATTTGAGTTCTAGGATAAAGAAGCTGAGTTTGTTCATGATTCTGCTTTCATTTTTAAACCGGCCAACCATGCATCGTGCTGACGATGTAACTTATTGCCTTGAAAGATTTTTTCAAAAAAGGTGAGCCAGCCGTTTTGCGACTCATCGGTTATCACTTTGCAACCTTCTGCTGTTGGGATGATTAACCACACATGGTAACCTTGGATACTGGATTTTTTCGACTCCCACGCGAGTAATCGGTTAAGTTCAAACTCTTTTATTTCAGAGCGAAAATGCAGTCCCATTGTCTTCCAATAGAAGGCAGCGCCATCGTGTAAAACGGAATCGCGACTGTTTTCAAAACGAAGTTCGCTAGCACCACTATACCAATCAGACCAATGGAGGGCATCCAGTAAGATAGGCCATACCTTTTCAGGTGGTGCTTTGATTTCAATTTCATTGTGGACATAGAACTTGCTTACAGATGGATCGTAAGCTTCTGGCCAGTTGATGCGGTCTGAGTCGTTTGCCGAAATAGCCCCTAGGGCAAGTATAAGGTAAATCAAACCGAGAAATGTCTTTTTCATATCATGCTATTTTGCATGACAAATCTCCGTTTACCTAAGCAACCGAAACGATAACAAATGTTTAGATTTAGCGATCCGCTTTTTTCAAGCGACTTAAATGCACCGGTGTGATTCCTAAATAAGAGGCTATCATGTGCTGCGGCACGCGGTTATGGATATTCGGAAAGACCTCGCCGATGCTATCGTAGCGTTCTTTTGGCGTGCGGGCATAGAGGTTTTTTAGCCGATTGTCTTGGTAAATGAAATAGAACTCGGCAATTAGTCTTCCCAGTCGGTCGCCTTGTTTGAGGTTGGCATAGCCCCATTCAATGCCATCGCGCGGAAGCACAACCAATTCAGTAGGTTCTTCTGTGCGTAAAGCATACATGGATTTTTCTTGCCGCATAAAGGCGGAATAGTCGGCAATAAACTGGTTTTCCAGCGCAAAATGCATGGTGTGTTCAGTGGCGTCTCTATCGCTTACTATAACCCGAACCAATCCCGAATTAATAAAATATATATCGTGAGGAATAGTCCCAGGCGTGCTGAATACATGGTGTTTGGGCAGCTGCTGAAGTTTGCAAAAGCCCAACATAGCGCGCAGCTCTTCCTCAGCTAATTCAATCATCTGCTGCATCACATACGCCAACTGATCCATGGGATTTGTCATTTCGGTTGACAAGATACAAAGCGGAAGTGAATTGGTTTGAGGTATGTCTTGACACAAAAAAACACCCCACGGGCGGGGGTGCTTTTCTGTTTAGGGTATTTCACAACAAACGGCTATGGTATGAAAAATCTTAGGGCCGGATGCTTTGTCATTTTTTCAAACAACAAACTAACCTTGCACCAAGCTCTTTATGTCAATACCCAGAAGAGTGACATTCCATCTCAAACGCTGCATCGTGTGGGTGTGTTTCTTTAAAAATCAAACAAACCTCCACCTCCTCTGAGCGAAAACGGGCAGTGAAGGGCTATCTGAATACATGATGTGAATACAATTTCCAATCGCCTAAAATCAGAGGCACTGTTAAACAGGTGATAACGCCTTATTCTATGGTCTTTGGACAAATTATGCGTTATGAGGGTTGAATTATGAATAAGCACCCTCGCTATTTGGGGTTAATCAGCAGCGCTGGAGTTCTTCAAGATTTGAAGAGCTAAAATCAAATCTCTGCTCTAGGCTTTTTCTCGAAACCCGAAACTCTCCCTTTTTTTCACTCCTTCGGGGTTCTGAATTGTTGTGTGATTGCTTTGCTACCAACGTTAGACCCCTTCGGGGCCAACCCAAAACAAGCCCTCTGCCCTTTGCTCTCTGCTCTAGGCTTTTTCTCGAAACCCGAAACTCGCCAACTCGAAACTCAACTAACGAGACGACAA